>Ga0160464_100084_pt1 | contig 107990 bp, 90 predicted proteins | sample HID1971I_E11MG_FD_108275 | JGI IMG/M metagenome (GOLD analysis project Ga0160464, IMG submission 108275) | Enriched millipede-associated microbial communities from UW Madison campus, WI, USA - HID1971I_E11 MG | ecosystem: Host-associated > Arthropoda: Insects > Digestive system > Unclassified ...
ATTCCACTACTGTGGATGAGATAAAAAAAGCGAGCAACCTGAGATCTATCAACCTTAGCATCGGACAGGTTCTTAAAATCCCCGTAAAAAATGCAGAGCCAGAAAGTAATGCTGCTACTGCCACCAATACGTCAACTGCGCCAAATCCTGCTCCTATTGCTGCTGCCAGGGAAAGAGAACGGGAAAAAACGACAGTGCCTGCCCCTGCTACGGAACTAAAAACAGTGATCAGTCCGTCGGCAAAGACGCCGGAAAAAACAGTAAAAACAGCAGCGGCCTCGACGACTGTTCCGACAGAAGAATTTGTGGAACACATAGTGGGTTCAAATGAAACCATGTATTCTATAGCCAGCAAACACAAAATGACCGTTGCGCAATTGATGGCTAAAAATAAGATGAACAACAGCTCACTCACCGTGGGCCAGCATTTATTGATCAAAGGGGAATGGCCTCCAAAAGAGGTATTCGTGGCTTCCGAAGATAATGATGCAGATAGTGCGGAGGAGATGGGTTCGCTGAAAAATCCAAATCTAAAATACCCGTCTAGTCGATATGGCCTCAATGAACGGGATGAAAAAGGAACAGCGGTCTGGATCACCGACCAGGACATGGATGCTTCAAAAATGTATGTATTGCACCGTACAGCGCCTATAGGAACAGTGATGAAAATCACCAACCCGATGAGCAACCGCACGACATTCGCTAAGGTAGTAGGTAAATTTACCGAAAATGAATCCACTAAGGATGTCATTGTCGTGATGACAAAAGCTGTAGCCGATTCACTGGGCGCACTGGACAAACGGTTCTTTTGTAACATATCCTACAGTGGCCCGGAACATGAACAATAAGCCTTTTATTATAGGCATTGCAGGCGGCAGCGGTTCCGGCAAAACATTCTTTCTGAACTGCTTTTTGCATCATTTTAAGAACGACCAGATTACGCTCGTTTCGCAGGACGACTATTATTTATCCGTAGGCGAAATGAGCCAGGAGGAAAACAAGCTCTATAATTTCGACTTGCCCTCTACCATTGAATCTGAACAGTTTTACATGGACATCAAAAAGCTCATCTCGGGGGAAACAGTCTATAAGAAAGAATACAATTTCAACAATCCGCTTGCAGTAGTGAAAATACTGGAGATCAATCCGGCACCGATTGTCATTGTAGAAGGTTTATTTATCCTCCACTTTAAGGAGATCGCCGCTTTGCTGGATCACAGGATTTTTATAGAAGCAAGCGAACCTGTAGCCCTGGCCAGAAGGATCAAGCGCGATGGAATAGAAAGGGGTTATCCCGAAGAGGATGTACTGTATAAATGGCACAATCATGTGGTACCGGCATATAAAGAATTTCTGCTCCCTCATCGCGGCTTATGTGAGCAGATCATCTCTAACGATTCAAATGAAGCAGAGGATATTATCCGGATCACAGAAGATATTTCAGTTGAACTAAAATCAAAGTATCTCGGTTAATCCCCCTCTTCCCGAGGAAAGAGGGATCTCTTGTTTGATGTAGATTAATCTACCTGCATTTCAGGCACCTCATCATCTGCGATTAATTTACCCGCAGTCACCTGCCTGATATAATCTACGCTCACTCCCGGTGCGCGTTCCAGCAGCTTAAAGCCACCTTCAGGCAACACATCCAATACTGCAAGTTCAGTTACAATCTTTTTGATGCAGCGCACCCCCGTCAATGGCAGGCTGCATTCAGGGAGCAGCTTACTCTCTCCCGCTTTATTGACATGCTGCATGGCGACGATGATATTTTTGGCTGATGCCACGAGGTCCATTGCCCCACCCATACCTTTGACCATTTTGCCGGGGATCTTCCAATTGGCGATATCGCCATTTTCAGAAACCTCCATCGCACCAAGGATGGTAAGATCAATCTTTTGTGCGCGGATCATACCAAAGCTCATGGCCGAATCAAATATCGATGATCCGGGTAAAGTTGTGATCGTTTGTTTACCGGCATTGATCAGGTCGGCGTCTTCTTCCCCTTCAAAAGGGAAAGGCCCCATACCCAATAAACCATTCTCAGATTGCAATACAACATTCACGTTCTCCGGGATGTAATTGGCCACCAAAGTCGGGATACCAATGCCCAGGTTTACATAATAACCGTCTTTTATCTCCTTAGCGATGCGCTTCGCTATTCCATTTTTATCCAGCATGTTATATGTTCTTTGATCTTATGGTCCGTTGTTCTATCCGTTTTTCGTAACCGGCACCCTGGAAAATACGGTGAACGTAGACCCCTGGAGTATGAATATGATCCGGATCGAGCACACCAGGCTCTACCAATTCTTCCACTTCGGCGATCGTGATTTTGCCTGCCATGGCCATTAGCGGGTTGAAGTTCCTGCTGGTGGACCGGAAGACCAGATTGCCGGCAGAATCGCCTTTCCATGCCTTTACCAGGGCGAAATCAGCATCGAATGCATATTCCATCAGGTAGTCTTTGCCATTAAAATTTCGTATTTCTTTGCCTTCGGCGACTTCAGTACCTACTCCTGCAGGGGTATAAATGACAGGCATGCCATAACCAGCAGCCATGCATCGGGTGGCCAGGGTTCCCTGTGGGATAAGTTCTACCTCGAGCTCGCCACTCAGCAATTGGCGCTCAAACTCTGCATTCTCGCCCACATAAGAGGAGATCATTTTTTTTACCTGGTGCCGGTGGAGCATTAACCCAATACCGAAATCATCAACACCAGCATTGTTGGAGATACAGGTAAGTTCTTTGACTCCCGTTTTTACTAATGCCGTAATTAAATTTTCAGGGATTCCGCAAAGTCCGAATCCTCCGAGCATTAAAGTGGCGCCATCCCGTATGTCTGCTATGGCCTGATCGGCACCAGAAACTACTTTATTGATCATATACCTGGTTTTGCTGCAAACTTATATATAAAATGCCTATCAGCGAAGAATGAGAAGTTTATTTTATATAATTATTTGGAAATCTCCACAATTTGAGCATCACCAGCTTTGTCGCTGGCAATGTATATTTTGCCTTCAGGAGACTGACAGATCGCCCTTAGGCGGCCATAGGTATTTACATAAAAGTCTTTGCTCCCCTGTACTTTATCGCCCGCTTCGTTCAATTTGATCTGTGTTAGCTTTGAGGCTTTCAGGCTTACCAGCAAGAGGGAGTTTTTCCATTGGGGAATATGGTCAGAATTGTAATAGGTCAGGCCGGCAGTGGCGATGGTAGGTGTCCAGGAAATGATCGGTTCTACCACATTATTGGCTGCACAAAAGGTATTTTCGCTGCTTGTGTTGCAAACCCCTTCTACATTTGGCCATCCGTAATTACGGCCTTTCTGGATGATATTGATCTCATCGTCATTGTTGGGGCCATGTTCTGACGCGTATAGTTTTCCATTGGCTTCCACCAGGCCCTGCGGGTTACGGTGCCCCAAACTCCATACCCTGCTGCCTGCTGTTGGGTTGTCGGCCGGAATGGAGCCATCAAGATTGACCCGTAATATTTTACCGGAAAGGGAACTAGCATTTTGCGCATTGCTTGCCACACTGGCATCACCCGTGGTAATCAATAGTTTCTGATCGCTGCTGATCAGGAGCCTGGAGCCATTGTGGATATTGGCCGCGGGGATCTGGTCAACAATAACCAGCGGGGAAGTCAGGGTACCACCTGAATAGGTAAAGCGGACCACCTTCTCTTTATAGGGAGAGCCATAATTGTAGACTACATATACCCAGGGTGTGGTATTGAATTGTGGGTGCAGGGCCATGCCCAGCAAGCCGCCCTCTCCATTTGACACCACTTCTGAAATGTCCTGAACGAGGGTAACAGCACCGCTGGCGACATTCACCCGACTGATTTTACCTGAACGCTCGGTAATCCAAAGGTGCTGGTCTGGTCCATAGATCATTTCCCATGGATGGGATAAGCCCGACGCCACGACGCGGGTTTTTAACTCCACATCGGGAAGCTCTTCCTGTTCCTGGTTATTTTCACTTTTTTTGCAGGTGGTAAAAGACAAGAGTGCAATACATGCACCGGCGATCAATAGCTTCATAGGACAATTATATTTAATATAACATCCTGGTCACAAATATGTTTACCTAATTAAAATATACATAAGTGATGCCGTCACCTCCCCGGTCGGCATGCTCATCTTCCACACGCGTCACCTGGCTGTATTTCCGGAGGTACTCCCGGATCAGTTTTCTGAGTATGCCATCGCCCTTTCCATGGATCAGTTTGATCGACGGAAAGCCGAGCATCAGCGACTTGTCCAGGTACTTTTCTACTTCATGAATAGCATCTTCCCCACGCATTCCCCTCAGGTCGAGCTCTGCATTAAAGCTGGAAATGGCATCAGAAATACGTCCGCTGTATGAATTGCTTTGTACTACTTTCTTTGCCTGCTTGTTGCTGATCTTTTGTACGCGGTCTTTCTTCAGCACGGAGCGCAGGTCGCCCAGGGCCAACACAAGGTTACTTCCTTTAATCTCCAGCACCTGTCCGGTGGTTTCACTGTCTTTCAGCTGTACCCAGTCGCCTACCTCTATAGCGCTATGCAAGATAGCGGCCGGTTGAGGTGTCTCTTTCTTCTCTGGTTTAACCTGGTTTTTCTCCAGTTCTTTTTGAAGCTTGCCACGCAGCTCTTTGGTTACCGTTTTCTCGGCCTGCTTTTCTTTAATTTCAGCGATGGTATTTTCCACCAGTTTATTGGCGTCTTTGATGATCAGCTGGGCTTCCAGTTTGGCTTCCCTGATCAGCTGCTTTTTATTTTCCTCCAGGAATGCTTTTAGTTTCTCATTTTCCGAAACCAGGTTTTTGGCTTTGTTCTGCTGGTTGGACAGCTGCAGTTTGGTGTCGTAGATCTGTCGTTTTTCGCGTTCCAGATCGACCAGGAGGCTATCGATGCGGTTCTGATTGGTACCTGTTTTTATTCTTGCCAGTTCGAGCACTTCTTTTTGCAAGCCAATGTTTTGAGCGATCTCAAAAGCGTAAGAACTGCCGGGCTTGCCCATTTCCAGGATATAGAGAGGTTTCATCTGTTTGTTATCGAACAACATAGATGCGTTTTCCAATCCGGGTGTATTGCCTGCAAAAAGCTTGAGATTGGAGTAGTGGGTGGTGATCACCCCTCTTACTTTTTTATTATTGAGCACTTCCAATACGGCTTCGGCCATCGGCCCGCCAAACTGAGGGTCTGTACCTGTACCGAATTCATCGATCAGCATCATTGATTTTGGGGAGGCATGGGCGACAAAGTAGCGCATCTTGGTGAGGTGGGCGCTGTATGTACTCAGGTCACTTTCAATCGACTGGTCATCGCCGATATCGGCAAATATATTTTCAAAAACACCGATCTCACTGGCTTCATGAACAGGAACGAGGAGTCCGGACTGGGTCATCAACTGCAACAAACCCACCGTTTTCATACAGACAGACTTACCACCGGCATTTGGTCCGGAAACCAGGACAATCCGGAGTTGCTCATCGATATGCACATTGAGGGGTACAACAGTTTTCTTATCTTCTTTAAAGGAGAGGTACAATAAAGGGTGACGTGCATTGATCAGTTTTAGTCTGGCCTCTTTTACCAATACAGGCATATCTGCTTCTATATCAATTGCAAACAGAGCCTTCGCCCGCACAAAATCCAGCTTGGTCAGAAAGCCATGATACGACAGAAAAAGCGGCGTATAAGGTCTTAGATCGGTTGTCAGCGCGATAAGGATGCGGATGATCTCCCTTCGCTTGTCGAACTCCAGGTCCCTCAGCTTATTGTTCAGACTGAACACTTCTTCCGGCTCGAGATAGACAGTTTGCCCGCTGGCCGATTCATCGTGAATGAATCCTTTCAATTTACGTTTATTTTCAGCAAGGATCGGGATACACATGCGGCCGTCGCGGATGGTCAGACTACCATCGGCTACCCAGTTTTTAGCCACCGCCTGTTTGTAGATAGAGTCCATACGCTTCCGCACATCCTGCTCACTTTTAGAAATCTCTGTAAAGATTTCCAATAATTTGGCAGAGGCATTGGTCTTGATTTTGCCTTTGGGATCCAGAATGGATTCTATTTTATGCAAAATGGCTTTCTCCACCGGCAAGTGTTCCAGCAAAGCTTCCAGGTTTGGGTAGACTTCCTTGCGCTCGTCAAAAAAGCGGAGAACCGAAAATACAGTCTGTAAGGACAGGTACACCTGGAAAAGTTCTTCTTCTACGAGGTACGTGCCTTCTACTTTGATTTTTTCTGCAAGAGATTTAATGTCGTAAAATGTGCTGATCTGCAGGGGTTCCTGATTATCCAGAATACTCTTAAATTCCTTGGTTTGCCTTAAGAATTTATTGATCTGGTCGAACTTGTTCATCACCTGCATTTTGGCGACTAAAGCCTGACCCATAGGGCTCAGGCAATGTTTATGTATGTGCTGTCTGACCTCGTTAAAACCCAACCGGTCTAAACAGTTTTCAGGGTATATCATGTTTTATAAGACTATTTCCCCCAGTATGTCCTACGGGGATGTATGAAAAATAGTTTTTTTCTAATGGCTTCTTTTTTAGCCGAATCAATTTTAACCTTAATAGAATCATTTTTAAGTTGCAAGGTCAGCACTCTTTTCTTGCTCATTTTGACGGTATCTATCTTGATGGTATCGAGCTTGATGCTGTCATTTTTGGTGGTATCGACCAGCAGGATCCTGTTCATAGAATCTCTGACTATTTTGGCCTTCGCCAAATTGGCTATGGCCACTTGCTTTAAAGAATCTACAGTTTCTATTTTTTTCTTCTCCCGCTCCAGTTTAGAGACAACCCCCTGGTACATTTTGGTCATCACCACCGGATGATCATAATAGAAGCTCATGCTCTTTGCATAAAGTGCCGAATCCACATCGTATTTCTTATAGATGCCTTTGTAATATGCCGCAGCCAATCTTCTCGCTGAATCTGGTTCGGTGATGGAGCCGATCAGTCCATCAACGATATGAATTTCATAGAGGATCTGACCCATCTCAGCGGGCTGTATCAGATCTGATGGTATCCCTCGTTTGCATCCAGATAGGACCGCTATCAATAAAACTAAGAATAGGAAGTGCTTCATTCTATCTAAAACGTAATTATTATTATCCAATTTCAGCTAAGGTTGTTAATTTTACCAAAAATACTTATAAATGAGCATTGCTGACAACATTATAAAATATAAAACGGAATTAGAGGCTGAAGGGGCGAGATTGATTGCAGTTTCTAAAAATCATCCTGTGGAGGAAATTAAAGAGGCATATGCTGCAGGACAACGGGTTTTCGGGGAAAACCTGGTTCAGGAAATGGTGGAGAAACAAGAACAATTGCCTTCAGATATTGACTGGCACCTGATCGGTCACCTGCAAACCAATAAAGTGAAATACATCGCATCCTTTGTGCAGATGATCCATTCTGTGGACAGCTTAAAACTGCTTAAAGAAATTGACAAGCAAGGCAAAAAGAACAATAGGGTCATTGACTGCCTGCTTCAGATCTATATTGCTGATGAAGAAACCAAGTTTGGTCTGGGATATGATGAAGCTATTGAACTGCTGCGTTCTGAAGATTATGCAGCTATGCAAAATATACGGATCAGGGGCCTGATGGGCATGGCTACCAATAATGTATCTGAAAAACAGGTAAAAACGGAATTTGAGGAACTGAGTGTTTTATTTGACGGGCTTAAGCAAAGCTTTTTTAAAGAGCATACGGATTTCAATGAAATTTCAATGGGCATGTCGTCCGATTATAAATTAGCGCTGGAAGAAGGCAGTACAATGGTGAGAATTGGCAGCAATATCTTTGGCGCCAGAACAATCAAAAAAAGAAAGGAAAACTAATGGACATCAATATAAGAAGGGCTGTAAAAGAAGATTGCCCGGCATTAATGGATCTGATCAACGAACTGGCAGTCTATGAAAAAGCACCGGATGAAGTGACGGTTACTTTCGAAGAGTTTGAACGCGCCGGCTTTGGTAGTTCGCCTGTATGGAAAGCTTTTGTTGCGGAAGTGAATGGCACAATTGTTGGTTTTGCTATATATTATACAAGGTATTCAACATGGAAAGGCCCGCGACTTTACCTGGAAGATTTTATTGTGAATGAAGCGTACAGGGGCCGTGGCGTAGGCAAATTGCTATTTGAAACCGTTATGCAGGAAGCCAAAGAATTGGGATACAATGGCATGAACTGGCAGGTACTCGACTGGAATGAACCTGCGCTCAACTTTTATAGTAAATATAATGCACATGTAGAAGACGGATGGCTGAATGCCTCCTTTTCTAAAGAACAACTACAATGAAGAAAATATATTTAGGATTGCTGAGTATCGCCTTAGCTGCAACAGGATGCCAAAATCAAAGTAATAAGACCGCTGAACAGGCCAGTGCTGCCGCCATGGCCGGAGATACACTCAGCTATACTTACGACTCGGTCAAAGTATATAGCAAAACCCCGCTGTCAAAGGACCCGGGGGTCACGGACACTGCTAAAGCTACCCTGAAGTTTCCGGTATTTTACGATACTTTATTAAATGCCTTTTTAAAAAATAAGATATTGATGCTTTCCCAGATGGGGGAAAAAGGGCCAGAAGGGTCTTACCAGGAACTTGCCGGCAATTTCATTAAGGAATTTGATGCCTTCCAGGCTGAAAACCAGGACCGCATACAAACCTGGTTCCTGGATGCCAAAGCCAATGTGCTGAAGCAACATCCTGGATACTTACCATTACAATACACGTTTGTGACCTATGCTGGTGGCGCGCATCCAAACAGCATGTTTACTTATATCAATTATGACGTGCGTAATAAAAAAGAGATCCTGCTGACGGACCTTATTGTGGAAGATGGTATGGCCAAACTGACGGCTGCCGCTGAACGCATTTTTAGAAAGAATGAAAAATTAGCACCTGACGCCAGTCTTAAAGATCAATACTTCTTTGAAAATGATATTTTTAAACTGAATGACAATTTTACCCTGACTAAAGAAGGATTAAAGTTTCTGTACAATCCTTACGAAATTAAAGCCTATGTATTTGGTACAACCGAGTTGCTCATCCCCTATTCAGACCTAACAGATATCCTTAAACCAAATACGATAGCCAATACATTAAAATAACATGGAGGTATTTAAATTCGGAGGGGCCTCAGTAAAGAACGCGGAGGCCATAAAAAATATTTGTCCCATCATTTCGGCACACGGCAAAAATAATCTGCTTATTGTGATATCGGCGATGGGTACAATCACCAACAAATTGGAAGAACTGACCCGTGCATATATCAACCGTCAGGACAATGCCCCGCAAATACTGGAAGAGATAAAAGCCTTTCATTTTGCCGTGGTGGCTGATCTTTTTAACGATACGAAACACCCTTTATATAATGACCTTTCCAACAGCTTTGTAGAAATTGAATGGCTCCTGGAAGAGGAACCGGAGGATGCCGCCGATTATATTTATGACCAGATTGTCTCTCTGGGAGAGGTCGTTTCTACCAAGATCGTCTCGGCCTGGCTAAACCAAACCGGTTGCAAAAACACCTGGGTTGACGCGCGCAATTACGTTAAAACAGACAACAACTACAAGGAGGGCGGTGTAGACTGGCAAAAAACAGAAGCCGAGATTCAAAAGCATCTCCTGCCCCTGCTGCAAAGAGAAATTGCCATCACCCAGGGCTTCATTGGGAGCACCAGTGAGAACTTCACCACTACCCTGGGACGGGACGGTTCGGATTATTCAGCCGCCATTTTTAGCTCCTGCCTGAATGCAGAGAAGTTGACCATTTGGAAAGACGTATCGGGTGTACTGAATGCCGACCCCAAATGGTTTGACCAGACAGAACTCATCTCACAGATGTCGTACCACGATGCGATTGAACTGACCTATTATGGCGCCAATGTCATTCATCCAAAAACGATTAAGCCCCTGCAGAACAAGAACATTCCGCTCTACGTACGTTCGTTTTTGTTGCCCGAAGGTTCTGGAACAGCCATTACCACGTTTAACAATCCGCTACCAGTTCCAACCTTTATATTTAAGGTCAATCAGTTGCTGATTTCTATCTTTCCTAAAGATTTTTCTTTTATCATCGAGGAAAACCTGAGTGATATTTTTAGTATATTTCACAGACATAAGGTAAAAGTGAATACCATGCTGAACTCAGCCATCAGTTTTTCGGTCAGCGTAGACCACAACCGGGATAAGACACCGGCACTTCTGGAAGAGCTAATGGAAAAATATAAGGTAAAGTACAATACAGGTGTGGAACTGGTGACGATCCGTTATTACAATCAGGACACGATAGACAGGGTGAGTGTGAACAAAAGTATCTTACTCGAAGTAAAAAGCAGACATACTTGCCAAATCGTAATGAAAGATAAGCCAACTGTTGAATAAGCGCATATTAGATCACGATGTACAATGTTTCATCCGGGACAACACCGGGATTGATGTAAACAAAATTGCTCTGTCGAAAAGTCCGTTTGAAGGAGTATCTTCAGCGGAACTGGCCGGACAAATTGCGGGCAGAAAAAAATGCCGGAAGAAACTGAGCCTGTGGTATAAGCAGGATTCGATTTATTATCCGCCGCTTTTATCACTGGAACAATGTTCATCTGAAGCCACTGCGGCGTACAAGTCAAAACTTGCACTTAAAGGTCCGCTGATTGATCTGACAGGTGGTTTTGGTGTCGACAGTGTTTATTTTTCTACAATAGCATTATCCGTTGTGCATTGCGAGATCAACGAAGAGCTCTCAGAAATAGCCGCCCATAACGCAGGAGCCCTGAACAGTCACAATATGACTTTTATCGCTGGCGATGGCATAGAATACCTCAAAAACACAACAGATTCTTTCCAAACCATCTATCTGGACCCGGCAAGAAGAGGTACAAAGGGCAAAGTATTTATGCTGGAAGATTGCACACCAAATGTTGTGGAGCACTTAGATTTACTACTGTCAAAATCCGATAGGATTATCGTCAAGACCGCCCCTCTCCTGGATCTTAGTGCTGGTCTAAAGGCCTTGAAAAAAGTATCGGAAGTGCACATACTCAGTGTGAAAAATGAATGTAAGGAATTGCTATGGCTAATAGACAAAGCGGCTACCGACCAGGTCAAAATCGTTTCTGCGACGCTAAATACGGAAGAAAAGCAGTTTTCTTTTTTTAAAGGTGAAGAAGAAATGGAGGCCCAGATATCCACTCAGCTACACAACTACCTTTATGAGCCCGATGCAGCACTATTGAAAAGCGGCGCCTTCAAACTAATTGCCGAAAAGTACGGGATAAATAAACTGCATGAACAGACACAGTTGTATACTTCAGATGAGCTAATCACTGGATTTCCCGGAAGGATTTTTGAAATAAAGGAAGTATTGCAGGGCACAGCACTCAAAAAAGAGAAGAACCTCGCGGGCAACGTCATCGTCAGAAATTTTAAGGACAGCCCCGAAATGCTGATCAAAAAGCATAAGATAAGAACGGATGAAAATGCTTTTTTAATATTTACTCAGAGTAAGTCTGAAGGGTATATTTTAATTAAAGCAGCAATAAGACAGTATTATTGATCATAAGCAATAGCGGGCGTCCTGACAATCAAAACACCCGCTATTATTTATTAGACCTTTTTTACGTTGACAGCCTGAAGCCCCTTCTTACCCTCAGCTACCTCAAATTCGACGTTATCATTTTCTTTAAGACTTTCTATTCCTCCGATGACGTCTTTGAAATGGACGAATAGATCTTTATGACCCTCATAGACAATGAAGCCATATCCTTTTTGAGTGTTGAACCACTTTACTTTTCCGGTATTCATATATTATTTTATTGGTAACAGGGTAAAAACTCCAGACTGATGCCGGAGCGTATTATTTATTAGGTTGCGGTGTAGTTCTCAAATAAGGCTTAATTACTTTATGTCCTTTAGGGAATCTTGCAGGGATATCTTCAGTCTTGATGCTGTTCATCACCACTACATCTTGCCCATCTTCCCAATCTGCAGGAGTGGCTACACTATAATTTGCAGTCAGCTGCAAAGAATCAATAACCCTCAATACTTCATTAAAATTACGGCCAGTAGAAGCAGGATAGGTCAGCATCAATTTAACTTTCTTATCAGGAGAAATCACAAACAGCGAGCGCACAGTCAAAGTTTCCGATGCATTTGGGTGAATCATATCATACAGATCAGCAATCTTCTTGTCTTCATCTGCAATGATTGGGAACTCCACATTTGTATTTTGTGTTTCGTTGATGTCTTTAATCCAGCCTTTATGTGATTCAGCAGAATCCACACTCAAAGCCAAAACCTTTACATTTCTTTTTTCAAATTCTGATTTTAATGAGGCAGTACGGCCTAACTCAGTCGTACATACCGGTGTATAATCTGCAGGGTGGGAAAACAAAACACCCCAGCTATCGCCAAGGAATTCGTAAAAATCGATATCACCGATGGAAGTTTGTGCTTTGAAATTGGGCGCTTGGTCCCCTATTCTTAAACTCATAATTTTGTGTTTTTAATGGTTACAAATAATATCTACAAATTAAGTATACTATTTTAAAATAATTCTCCTTGATTTGTAATTTCTTTATTATTTCCTATAAAATTAATCTCTGAAAGCTTAGCATCCAAATGTTTATTAAATTGTTGAATGGTATAATTAGCTAGAATAGGTGTATCCTTCTCATCGTGCTGGTGCAGGAAAAAATAAACCTTTTGAAGCCCTTTATCCAACCATTCTTTTATTCTGACTACCCAATCGTCAATTCTGGCAAAGTCAGATTCCTTAAATTTCTGACCATTGCCTACAAAACGAATAAATATTTCCGGAATCGTCAGTTCCATATGTACGCAGTCTCTCCGCCCGCTGGCATCCGTGATCACCGCTCCTTTTTTTAGACTGGCCAGGCCTTCAAAAAGTTGATTGCGTGAATTTTCATCGGAAAACCAGCCTTCATGCCTTACTTCTACAAATACATCTAAGTCAGAAGGCAAATATTTTAGATAATCCAACAAGATCTCCTGGTTTGCTGGTGAAAAATTATCACTCAATTGCAAAAAGCAGGGACCAAGATATTCCTGGAATTCTGAAATACTTGATAAAAATAAATCTGTTGCTTCCTCTGCCCCTTTTAATCTTTTAATATGACTGATCGTTCTTGAAAATTTAGGGCAAAAGACAAAAGGTCTATTGGTATTTCCTTTTGTTTTATCGTGCCACTTTTTAATCAGCTCTTTTGCGGGAATAGAATAAAATACAGCATTCAGCTCTATAGAGTTAAAGTGCTTGACATATTCATCCAAAAAATTTGCTTCCTTTGTTTTAAGCGGATAAATCATATCCAACCATTCTTTTCTGCCCCATTTCGCACAACCCACAAAAAACTCCGGCTGTTGTTTCGATTTTGATGAGCCTAATACCTTAGTCGTCTGAATCCCATCATCGGGCAGTGTAAAATCAACATGTGTAAGTTCTGAATCTGCAACTTTACCAAAATCCATAGCTATTTATATAAATTAAAAACCCCGAAACTATACATAAAGTTTCGGGGTTTAATAAATAGATGTATTTTTTATTTATCTGATGTGCTATCGGACAAATGAATATCTAGTTGTATACTTTAATCATAAATACATAATCCTGTATTTTCTCGATTTGTTTGGTACGATGCAGGCCCTTCAACACATTTTTCTTACCGACAGACGTTATCCTTGAGCCGATAGAATCCTGAGGGATCGCATTTAACGCTTCCATAATATATTGTGATTTAATGGCAAAAGCAGCACCATCTGCCTGATTTTGCTTGGCTGTAATCGCTCCGATAATATTACCATTATTATCCAGTAGCGGTCCTCCGCTATTGCCCGGATTCACAGGAATAGAAACCTGATAGGCAGTTGTATCTCCATTGTATCCGGTATTCGAACTTACATATCCTTCACCAAGTACGGCGTCGTCCTTAGGGAACCCGAGTGTATATACATTTTCCCCCATGCCAATATTGTCCTTTTTCAATCTGTAAGGAAGGCTGGCCAGCGCAGAAAAGTTTTCGTCATCAATTTTTAAGATAGCCAGATCGTACTGAGGATCACTAAAAACAACTTTAACCTTAAATGACTTGCCCTTGTTATTCTGTACATAAATAGAATCTGCACCATCGATCACATGAAAATTGGTACACAGATAACCATTAGAACTTAATGCGAACCCGGTGCCTCCAAATCTTCCCGGATTGATGTTCTCTTTCTGTACCCTGCTTGAGTTGATGTTACGAATCAACCTGTTTTGAGAATTTTTAATACTCGCAACTTCCTTCTTCATGACCTCATAACTGCCATTTTGCTTGGTATTGTGCTGTATAGAATAAACAGACAAGGAAGCTAAAAATATGAATGAGGCAGCCACTGCAATTAAAGCCTTGTTTTTTCTCCATAAATTTACGACAAATGAAGGATGCGGTCTGAACTGCTCTGTCAGATAAGATACATCTAAAGATTCATGGGCATGATTCATCTGCTCTTTTAAAGCCAATATTTCTGCGTATTGCTGAAGACTATCTAAAAATACTTTGTGCGTCACCACCTTATGATCTACTGCAGGATCATTGGCACGCAATTGTTCAAATGCCTCTATTTCGCGGGGTGTAAGCTTCCCTTTTAAGTAATCTTCAATAATGCTTTCCAGCTCGATCTCGTTTCTCATCAGTATTCGTATTATATCAGTTGCCAATTACAATTGGAAAAATATCTTTTTTAACCTTTGCAGACATTTATATTTTTGAGTTTTGGCATTGTCAGTATTCGTATAACCAAATTTTTCACAAATATCCGTCATGGATAAATTGTTGATATAAAAGTCTTGAATAATCGTCTTACAGGGTTCTCCCAAATGCTGAAGTGCGGATTCCATCTTTTGAAACTGCTGATCTTTCTCTTCATGCTGTTCCACATCTTCTTCTACGGCTAAAACATCTTCAAAATCCGACAGGTTATTGGTCTTTTTGCTCTGCTGCGAAAGCTTCTTAAGCCAAATCCTCCTGCTGACAGAGTAGATATACGTTTTTAGTTTACTACTCAATTCAAAATCGCCGGTTTTTATTTTATTGTATAAAACAATAATGGCTTCCTGATAAACATCTTTTGCATCATCCTCATCTCCGCTATTATTCAAAATAAACTGTAAAACCATTGGATAATAACCCGCGTACAACCTGTTTAATGTTTCCTCAGAATTGTTTAGCACCCCTAAAACAACCTCTCTATCTGTTGGAATTGAACTATTTAACTTATTATTCACCTATTAATACTTTTATACTTAAATGGTAACCCAATGATAACGAAAATATCTCCGCAACAATTATTTAATACGTTTAAATGACAAAGAGTAACCCAACGGACAGGAATTAAATATTTTATATTTTTTTTTAAAAGGATGGGTTACCTTTTAATCATTATCGTATTAAGCTGTAAAATTAATTAATTATTTTAAACAGAATTAAAATGAAAAACTTATTCAAATTTGGCTTTTTAGCACTAGCAATGTCTTTATCAGTAGCAGCTTGTAACTCTGAGAAATCAGGTGAAGCAACTGATACTACTGTAACTGATTCTTCAACTATCGTTACTGAAGTTGATACTTTATCTCATGATACTACTGTAGTTGATTCAGTTAAAGTTACTACTGAAGAAGTTAAACCAGCTAACTAAGCTAGATAAACTTAATAAAAAAAGGCTTCCGAAATTCGGAAGCCTTTTTTTATGTCCAATAACTTGAAGCATTCATTTTTAAACAAATAAATATATAAATGCTACCTTTGCGACTTTATAATAAGTCAAGCACATGAACCTTACACCTCTTCAAGCTATATCCCCTGTTGATGGACGCTATAGAAATACAACACAGAAACTATCCGCTTATTTTTCTGAATCTGCCCTGATCAGGTATAGGGTCTTCGTAGAAATCGAATATTTTATTGCCCTTGTTGAAGCTGGTTTACCTGGCTTAAGCAAATTTGACAGATCAAACTACGAGCAATTGCGCAAAATCCATATCAATTTTAGCGATATAGATGCACAGGATATTAAAGATACAGAAAAAATCACCAACCATGATGTCAAAGCAGTTGAGTATTTCATCAAAAAGAAATTCGACCAGCTGGGACTGGACGATTTCAAAGAATTTATTCATTTTGGACTTACTTCACAAGATATCAACAATACGGCCATCCCCTATACCTTTAAACTGGCCTTAAATGAAGCATACTATCCGGCTATCACCGGATTGATTGATCATTTAAAAGAATTAGCCGATCAATGGAAAGATGTACCTCTTTTGGCACATACTCATGGTCAGCCCGCCTCCCCAACCAAACTCGGAAAGGAATTTCTTGTATTTGCTGAACGTTTGGAGATTCAAGTCAATAGTCTGAAGACCATTCCCAACAGCGCTAAATTTGGTGGTGCTACAGGTAATTTTAATGCGCACCACATTGCCTACCCTTCCATCAACTGGGTGGATTTTTCCAATCATTTCGTCAATGAAATACTTGGGTTGCACCGTGCCCAACACACCACACAAATCGAACACTATGATCAGTTTGCTGCTCAATGCGATGCGTTAAAGCGGATCAACAACATTCTGATTGATCTGGACCGCGACATCTGGACCTATATATCCAAGAATTATTTCAAGCAAAAGATAAAAGAAGGAGAGATTGGATCTTCTGCTATGCCGCACAAAGTAAACCCTATAGATTTTGAAAATGCAGAAGGAAATGCAGGAATCGCCAATGCCTTATTTGAATTTTTTGCAGCAAAACTTCCTATTTCGCGCCTGCAGAGGGACCTTACGGACTCTACGGTACTTAGAAATGTGGGGGTACCTATGGCACATACCAGCATTGCCATCGCTTCTACCATCAGAGGGTTAAATAAGTTGTTGTTAAACGATGAAGCCATCCACGCAGATCTTGAAAACAACTGGGCAGTAGTTGCGGAAGCCATACAAACTATACTAAGAAGAGAGGCTTATCCAAATCCTTATGAAGCCTTAAAAGACTTGACACGCACCAACCAGAAAATCACAGCGCAGACTATGGCTGTCTTTATCGACGGGCTGGATGTGAATGAAACCGTAAGAAAAGAATTAAAAAGCATCACACCTTTCAACTATACAGGTATCTTTTAAACACCTTTAAGGGCGCTTCGGGATATAATGACCTAAAACAGACACCGGCAAAGGAAATTGAATCAATGAATTATTTATTTTTGTATAAAAAAATAAGACAATGACGATCAACGTATATACAGAACAAACCCCAAATCCTGCCACCATGAAGTTTATGGTCAATAAACTACTGGTCAATGGAAGTGAAGATTTCGCGACAAAAGAAAGTGCAGAGCATTCTCCTTTTGCTAAGGAACTGTTCAAGTTTAACTTTGTAAATGGTGTTTTCTTTGCCAGTAATTTTGTCACGATTACGAAGACAGAAGATGCAGAATGGGCTGATGTAGAGCCAATACTTAAAGAATTTGTCAAAGGTGCGGTAGAATCAGAATATAAAATAAAAGAGGATTCGACTGGAGATGCTCCTGCATTTGAAGGATCTGACCTGGAAATTAAGATACAACAAATCCTGCATGACTATGTGCGCCCTGCGGTAGAACAAGATGGCGGTGCGATCAGCTATAAATCATTCGATGAAGGTGTGGTAACTGTAGAACTGAGAGGTTCATGCAGTGGTTGCCCTTCCTCTACTATTACCCTAAAATCGGGAATTCAAAACCTATTGCAGCGTATGGTCCCTGAAGTTAAAGAAGTTGTATCAGAAGCTTTATAGTTAAGCGCTGAAATATTTTTATAATCAAGCATTAAAATTCCTGTCAATGGCATTAAGGATCTCCTGATCTATTAAACCATTGACAGCTACTATTTCCCTGGTCTCGATAAACTCTGCCCCTCCGCTAAAGTTATAGACATTCCCCCCGGCCTGTTGAACCAAATAGGCGCCCGCAGCCACATCATAAGAATTCAGATTGTATTCAAAATAACCGTCAAAACGGCCACAGGCAACATAGGCAAGATCCGTAGCTGCCGAACCGATCCTTCGCAAACCATGACAGGTGCGCATCATTTCTGCAAACAGCTGCATATACTGCGCTTGCTTTTCAAACTGGTAGTATGGGAATCCGGTGGCTAGCAAGCAGTCTCCTAGCTTATTTCTCGATGACACCTTAATCACCTTATTATTTAAAAAGGCGGGTCCGCCTTTATAAGTGTAAAACATCTCTCCCCTGCCGATTTCATATACTACACCAATAACGGGCTTATCCTCTTCATAAAGCGCAATACTAATGGAATATGCCGGCACACCATGAATAAAATTAGTGGTACCATCCAATGGATCGATGATCCAGTTAAACACCTTTCCTATCGTATTGACAGTATCTTCCTCTGTGGTAAACCCTGCATTCGGAATAAGCTTTTTGAGATTTCTCACCAATTGCCGTTCTGCGGTTTTATCTACATAAGATACCAGGTCATTAAAGCCCTTAAACTCTATCGACTCAGCATCAAAACTCATGGCCTCTTTTCTTATAAAATTACCGGTCAGCCGGGTAATTGAGACAACCTTCGCACATAGCAATTCGTAATTCAGCATAGCAGTTTCCCTTAAAAGCAAAAATTAGTAATTAGCCAATTTTTCCTTATTTTTAATAGCATTGACCACCAGGGCCAGTCCGCAAATAAACAATATAGAAGAAATCAGTTCGGCCTGGGTAAAAGGGATCCCGGCAACATTATATTTAGAATTTACCCTGATCAACTCTACAAAAAAACGTTCCAGGCCATTAAACATCAAATATATACCAAACATCATTCCCGGAGATTTGATCTGGTGACGGATGCGCCAAAGGATCAGGAATAAAATGAAACAAACAATGACCTCATAGATCGGAGTGGGATACACCGGCTGGGGCAGTTCATTACAAAACTTACCCACACAGCCAGCTATCGGATCTCCTTCACCAGCCACATTATTTGGATAAGTATAGGCCCACAGCCAGTCTGGCAACCAGCTAAAAGGCTTAGGATTTGTATTGACAATACCCCAATCCCCATCACCCGACATATGACACCCGATACGGCCGACACTATAGGCCAGCATCATACCCGGACCACCCACGTCCAGCATGTGCAGGGGCTTAATTTTGTTCTTATTCGCAATATACAACACAGCCGCACCACCACAGATCAAACCGCCGTAAAAGGTCAGTCCGCTGAAAGACAACAAACCACCTATAGGGTCTTTGATAAAACTATCCCAATGCTCCAGGTTGTCAAATATTTTGGCTCCAAGAAAGCCCCACACCGCTGCCCAAACAATCATATTGCCCATCTGCTCATACGGATGCTCCAAATGCTCCGTAGTCTTTGGCTTAGGTAATTTATGTCTTTCTTTTTCCTTATAATCCAGGTATACAAACAAAGCCGCCAATAATAATCCTCCGATCCAGCTGCCCTGAGCAGAAAGCAGTACCGTTTGGGCATCATTAACAAAAAGCTTATAATTTAAAAGTGCATAAACCAGTTTATATCCAACCAGAAAACCAAAAATTCCGTTCGTGATCAACTCAGAAGAAGTCGCCGGACGGCCTACAATAACCTTTTTCTTTATGGGATGAAGGATACCAAGTGCCTCTTTTCTTTTCAGTTCCTTAGTAAAGGCCCAATAGCCGGCTACAAAAGCCAGTGCGACAAATACCCCGAAAGTATTAAAAGGAAGCGGAATCTGTATACCAAAAAGGTATTCTATAAAATGCGAAACGGTTGGAAACATATGGATAAAAAAGTTTTATGCGAATATAGTATTAATGCGCTAAAACTTGCTCGGATTCTATAACTTCTACCTCGCCATTCGCATCCATCTGCACAAGTTTAACATTTTTCAACTCATTCACCATGACAGGATCATATTTAGCCTTCACCTTCACATAGTTCTTTGTAAAGCCATGCATAAATCCATTTTTCTGATCATCTTCAAACAATACTTCCGCATCTGAGCCGATTTGAGAAGCATAAAATGCCCGGCGCTTTTTGTCAGATAAGATATGGAGCATCTTACTTCTGTCTGCACGTGTGCTGCCTGCGACCACTCCTTTCATTTCAGCGGCAGCAGTCTGTTCCCTTTCAGAATAGGTAAATACATGCAGGTAAGATATGTCCAGTTCATTTAAAAAAGCATAGGTATCTAAAAAGTCTTCGTGGGTCTCACCGGGAAAACCGACAATCACATCTACGCCTATGCAACAGTTAGGAATTAAAGCTTTGATGGTTGCTACCCGCTCTGTATATAGTTCCCTTTGATAGCGCCTGCGCATCAATCCAAGTATTTTATTGGATCCCGACTGCAGAGGTATATGAAAATGAGGGACAAACCTTTTGGAGCCAGCGACAAATTCAATAATCTCATTGCTTAGCAGATTGGGTTCGATAGAAGATATTCTAATGCGCTGAATGCCTTCCACCTCATCCAAAGCCTTCACAAGGTCGAAAAACTTGTCTTCCCGCTGTCCGTTCCGGATTCCGAAATCACCCAAATTAACACCGGTGAGCACAATTTCTTTCACCCCGCTTTCCGCGATCTGAGCGGCACGGTTCACCACATTTTCGATGGTATCGCTCCGGCTTCCGCCCCTGGCCAAGGGTATCGTACAATAGGTGCACGGATAATCGCAACCATCCTGAACTTTCAGGAAAGTACGGGTCCGGTCACCAATAGAATAAGCCGCGATAAAATTATGATTGACCTTTTCAATGTTTTGCTGATGTACAACCGCCTTAGGTTTTTTAGTCAGATCAGAGATAAACTCCACGATCCTGAACTTTTCAGCCGCTCCCAGAACCATATCTACACCCTCGATCTCCGCAATTTCGGTAGGCTTCAATTGTGCATAACAACCCACGATGGTCACATACGCTGCAGGAGAATACTTAAGTGCTTCCTTAACGACCTTACGACATTTTTTATCCGCATGCTCTGTCACTGAACAGGTATTGATGACATACACATCTGCACCTTCCGTAAATTCGACCACCCGGTATCCGGCATCCGTAAATAACCGGCCAATGGTTGATGTTTCAGAGAAATTCAACTTACAACCTAATGTATAAAATGCAACTTTTTTCATTGAATAGTTCTTGCTTCAATTGTAATGAAGCTTGCTAAAGCAGGTTTCATCGAGCCCGCAAAGATAAGAAAAAACTAATCATTCCACCGGTAGCTGTCCTGCTCCAGTCCGGCGAGATCTATCACCCTGCTCACAACCGTTAGCGCAACGTCTTCAATACTCTTCGGAATGGAATAAAAAGAAGGATTGGCCGGACAGATGATGCCACCAGCTTCTGTAACAATCTTCATATTGTTGATGTGGATTAAGCTGAAAGGCGTATCACGAACAACTGTAATCAGCTTTCTGCGTTCTTTTAGGATCACATCTGCCGCCCTGGAAATCAAATCATTGGACACTCCCTGAGCAATGCGCCCTAAGGTACCCATCGAACACGGAATAATAATCATGGTGTCATATTTTGCAGAGCCAGAGGCAAAAGGTGCATTAAAATCCATTTTCTGATAAAAATCAAAAGAATACGCTTCATAATTTTTATCACCCAGCTCAAATTCCCACACTTCCTTTGCATTGTCAGACATCACCACACCTACCCGTTCAATTTGATCGGAAAGTACAGCCAGATTATCCAGCAACAATTTAGCATAAACAGCTCCACTTGCCCCAGACACAGCCACAATAATTTTCTTTTTCTTCATAAGCTCAAAGCAAAGATACGCAACCTAAACAAAAAAAGGGCCGGATATGACTATCCGACCCTACATCTACCTATGAAAAACATACCCTGAAAGGGTAAGCTCAAATGTAATTATCTTTTATCAAAAAAGAAAGTTTAAACACCTTTTTAATCAAATCAAGTAATTTAAGTGTTTCAACATCCTGTAATTTACCTGTTCTCTAAATGATTATATCATTTTAAAACCACCACAAAACAAGGAAAATCAGCTATTTACTTGAAAATACGTATACAGACGATGTTTTATACTGCTGGCCAGGGTTCAAAATCGTAGTCGGAAAGGACGGCTGATTTGGTGAATCCGGGAAATGCTGGGTCTCTAAAGCGAACGCAGTTCTGAAATCGTCCTTAGCTCCACCCTTAAATACATTTTTGGACTGCATAAAGTTACCGCTATAAAACTGAAGACCAGGCTCCTGTGTATAAATATCCATCACTATTCCTGATTTATCTCCTTTTATAGATGCAGCATAGTTCATCCCTTTTGCCTGTGTTTTATTTAACACATAATTGTGATCATAGCCTTTGCCATTGGCCAACTGTTCATTTTTTTCTTCTATACGTTTTCCTATTGTTGTTTCCGTAGTAAAATCAAAGGGCGTACCTTTTACCTTGGCAATTCCGGTTGGAATCAAACCTGTATCAACAGGCATGTATTCGTCGGCATATACCTTCAGGCTATGGTTTAGGATATCCCCGCTGCCTTCACCATTTAGATTAAAGAAGGCGTGATTGGTTAGGTTTACCACCGTTTTTTTATCAGTTGTCGCCTCATAATCCATCTTCAATTCGTTGTCATCTGTCAAAGTATAAGTAACCTTAACATTCAGGTTGCCTGGAAATCCTTCTTCCATATCTTTAGAAAGATAACTCAGTACCAGCGTACTTGAATCTGGTTGGCTAGCGTCCCAAACCACATATTGGAAACCCTTTTTACCCCCATGAAGAGTATTAGCCCCATTATTTGTGAATAATGTATACTGTTTACCGTCAATTGAAAATTTACCTTTCGCAATCCTGTTGCCATAACGTCCAATAGTTGCTCCAAAATAAGGCTCCGTAGAATTCACGAAACCATCTACACTATCAAACCCTACAACAACATCTACCAATTTACCGTCTTTGTCAGGCACCCACAGTCCGACAATCCGTCCACCATAATTTGTGAAAGCAGCCTTCATATTGTTCTTATTTTTCAAGATATACAGGTCAGTCTTTTTTCCGTCAATATCTTTTTGGAATTTTTCTTCCGACAACATAGGCGTGGTGGAAACGCTATCCTGAGCGTTTGCATCTGTAGTTTGATTTTTTGTTTGTGAATTACATGCAGCAAGAACAGCAATTCCGGCGAAAGCCATCAGATTAAATATTTTCTTCATCACTTATATTAGGTTTTTAACTTAATTAGCTAATATATGCGGTTTCGATATCAATTCACAATATAAATTGTTTTACAATGCTTTTTCTGCTTCAAAATAATAATCTATCGCCAGGGCTGCCCTATTTTTGGAGGCCGTTACGGCCAGTTGATCGCACCGTTCATTCTCCGGATGGTTGTTGTGCCCTTTGACCCAAACAAAACGGACTTGATGTATTCTATAAATCTCCAGAAAACGCATCCATAGATCTTTATTCTTTTTGCCCTTAAAGCCCGTCTTTACCCATCCAAATACCCATTTCTTTTCTACAGAATCAATCACGTATTTAGAGTCAGAAAAAACTGTCACCTCCTGACCCGGGGTTTTTAAGGCCGTCAAACCTTCAATGACCGCCAGCAATTCCATGCGGTTGTTGGTCGTCATCCTAAAACCTGCACTCAACTCCTTATAATGATTTCCGGCACGCAAAATCACGCCATATCCTCCAGGCCCTGGGTTTCCACTGGCCGCGCCGTCTGTATAGATTTCAATCATATCCCCGCAAATCTAGGAAAATGAACAGTTCCTTTTCAATTCGGCCGACAAAATAATTATCAACGCGGTGCTGTAATTATCGTTTGGGATTCCACTGCTCCTTCAGAATCCACAATCATTTCTTATCTTACATCAATGTACAGAACCGGAGACTCAGGTAAATTTGTACTATAAATAAGAAAGGAAATTTATGGCACAATTCATTTTGCACAAAGGAACCGAGAGAGGTCACGCCAATCATGGTTGGCTTGATGCCCACCACACTTTTAGCTTTGCAAGCTATTACGATCCTCAGAATATGCATTTCGGTGTATTGAGGGTACTGAATGATGACTCGATAGACGGAGGCATGGGCTTTGGCACACACCCTCACGACAATATGGAGATCATCACTATTCCGTTAGAAGGTGCTCTGGCGCATAAAGACAGCTTAGGGACATCATCCGTTATCCAGCATGGTGATATACAAGTAATGAGTGCAGGAACAGGCGTTAAACACAGCGAGTTTAATGCCAATCCCGATCAGAAAGTCAAGCTGTTACAGATCTGGTTGTACCCCAACAAAAAAAATGTAGAGCCGCGCTATGGACAGATCACCCTGGACATTGCAGAGCGTCACAATAACTTTCAGCAGATCTTGTCGCCCAACCCGGATGATGCCGGTGTTTGGATCCACCAGGATGCATGGTTCTCTTTAGGTAAGTTTGATCAGGGTTTTGAGACTGAATACAACATCAGGAAAAAAGGAAATGGCGTCTATGCTTTTGTGATTAAAGGAGAGGTGACCATTGAAGGCCATGATTTAGGTACCCGTGATGGATTGGGGATCTGGGATACAGACACCATAAGTTTCAAAGCAAACAGTCCTGATGCAGAAGTATTGCTGATGGATATACCAATGAACTAATAGAAGATGAAACAACTGACTATTCTATATATCGGCAGAGATGCAGAAATTACCGAGACGATGCACAGACTGCTTAATGCAAGAGCAGAATGGAAAGGCCTAACAACCTGTGTGGATGCCGATGCACTGTCAGTTTGCAAAACTGAACCTGTCGATCTGGTATTGCTGGGCAACGGCATACAGCCAGACGAAGAACAGATTTTAAGATCGGGCCTGATAAGTACCAGGCCCGGCCTTAAAATTATTCAGCATTATGGCGGTGGAAGTGGTCTGCTATACGGAGAGATCATGTCGGCCATGAGTAACTAACTGAGCCTGTTTTTTAGCTAAAATACATTTTATAGATTCCTATAATAATTGTAGTTTTGGCTTTATGAAGACGTATAAAGACGAATGGATCGCACTATTATTGAAACAGAAAATTTCAGACTGGCTAATAGGAACAGACGGCAATCATATCATCATCAATGTCACCAATGATCAGGATCTGGACGCGTTAATGATCGAGTTTCAAAAAACGATCAAAAGATTGCGCCCATTGATCAAGAACAAACCCAGCAAACTGGGCTTTTTCATTGGCAATAGCAAAGACAGTAAGTTTTTCGAGCTCTAATACTTCTTAAACAAACTACTTGCGGTGTGCCCGCCAAAACCGAATGTGTTGTTCAATACATAATCGACATTTTGGAACACAGCCTCCCCCAATACAATGTTTAATCCGATGGGGATATCCTCATCTAAATCTGTGGTATTGATCGTTGGAGGAATAACCCCGTTTTTTATAGCCAAAACAGAGATTATACTTTCTACTGCACCTGCGGCGCCCAGCAAATGTCCGGTCATTGATTTGGTGCCGCTGATCGCCACCGGCAAATCTCCAAATACTTTCTTTATACCTACCAATTCGCTGATGTCCCCAATTCCTGTTGAAGTGGCGTGCGCATTGATATAATCTACCTCACTGGCTTCAATCCCTGCTTCCGCCATGGCTTTACGCATGCCCAACACAGCGCCCAGGCCTTCCGGATGCGTTCCGGTTAGGTGGTATGCATCTGCCGCCATTCCACCACCGGCCAGCTCTGCATAAATCGTTGCACCTCTTTTCAGGGCATGCTCCAGTTCTTCCAAAATCAAAGCTCCGGCCCCTTCCCCAATCACAAAGCCGTCGCGTCCTTTATCAAATGGTCTGGACGCTTCCTGCGGATTTTCGTTATTTTTGCTCAAAGCCTGGGCCGAATTAAAACCGCCAACCGATGCCTCTGTAATCGCGGCTTCAGAGCCCCCGGCAATCATAATGGTCGCCTTTCCTAAGCGAATGGTATCAAAAGCACTGATAATTGCGGTATTTGAGGATGCACATGCGGACACAGTACAGTAATTTGGCCCATGTAATTGATGACGAATAGAAATTACACCGGCAGCGATATCCACAATCATCTTTGGAATAAAGTAAGGATTGAACCTGGGTACCCCATCTCCAGTATTAAATTCCTTCAACTGACTCTCGAAAGTCCCGATCCCTCCGTTGCCTGTGGCCCAGATTACACCAATATCATACCTGTCCGCCTCATCCATAGAATCAAAATTAAGGCCTGCATCCTTTATTGCCTGATCGCTTGCTGCAATGGCATACTGTGTAAACAGATCATACTTTTTAACTTCCTTTTTGTCCAAATACTGTTCGATATCGAAGCCTTTTACCTCGCAGGCAAAATGGGTCTTGAATTTTTCACTGTCAAATTTGGTGATCGGACCGGCTGCACTTTTACCCGCAACTATATTTTTCCAAAACTCATCTACCGAATTGCCCAGTGGTGTTATAGCACCAAGGCCCGTAATTACTACTCTTTTCATCATTATAATTATTTAACCGACTCCATCCATTCCGCCCTTTTCGAATTCATTAAATTTAAAGCGTCTTTTGGCGAAGAAAGAAACAGATCATAGACTTTAGCTGTATCACCTACACGAATTTCAAAATCGTCATTCTTGAGTGCTTCCAGTAGATCACCGGCCACCACAGACGGATGGATTCCGTTTTTACCGCCAATTTCTTTAGAAAACTCGGTATCGACCAGAGGCGGCATCAACTCGAAAACTTTGATTGAGGAGTTTTCCAGACTTAATCGTAAGGAAGTCGTATAAGAATGCAACGCCGCTTTACTTGCACCATACGTAGGTAAATTCATACCTGGCACGTAAGCCACGACCGACGACACATTCACTATTGCTGCCTCATTTTTCTTTTTCAACAACGGTAAAAGTTGATGATTTAAACGGATGACCGACAAATAATTCGTGAGCATCTCATCTTCCCCATGTAAAAAAGCATCCTGGCTTTCGTCTGATAAATTGTAAACAATTGCCCTGCCAGCATTATTGATTACTATATTGAGATCCGGATACCCAGCTGACAGGGTAGCCACCAATTCTTTTACATCTTCGATCTTACTCACGTCGGCTTTGATGGTATGGATACCAGGCAATTTAGCCTTTGCACTATCCAGTCTTAGCTGGTCCCTACCCACTATGATAATGGTGTTTCCTTCTTGACTGAACAGTTTTGCGATCTCAAAGCCAATTCCAGCACTTCCGCCAGTAATTAGTATGGTGTTTTGTGTAGTTTTCATTAGTTATTTTGTTTTTAGTTATAATTCATCTTGCTCTACTGCCTTGCTGCAGCAGTAGTTTTTCTATTAAAGCACGTTATTTAATTTATACCAATCGGTATATTCTTATATAAAAAAATTTAGTGTATTGCCTCTATCATTTTTCTCATCGAGTCCATCACCAATTTAATGTGTTGATCACTGCCTAATAACCTGGAAATCATTATCGCTCCTTCTATCATTGCAATCATTGTCAATGCGAATTGTTCAGTATCCAACAAATCCTTTATTTCGCCTTTTTCTTTTCCTTCCTCTAAAATACCCACAATCGTATTTTTCCAGGAAAGTATGGCTGCAGCTGCTTTACTTCTTAATTGAGGATGTGTGTCGTCTGCTTCTACAGCAGTATTTAAAATTGGACAACCGCCGTCAGTGACTTCTGAACTAGATAAATACTGATAATTGTCGACGTATACCATTAACTTATCCTTTGCCGTATGCTGAGCAGCCATTCTTTTATTAATAGAAGTGGTCAATTTCTTAAAATTATAATCAAATACCGCGAGGGCCACTTCATCCTTGCCGGCAAAATTCCCATAAATACTGCCTTTGGTCAAACCTGTCGCTGCCACCATATCATTTAAAGAAGTTCCCGAAAATCCTTTTTTATTAAAGATCGGCGCTGTTTTTTCAACAATTAATGCTTTTGTTCTTTCGGTTTTTGACATACTGTTTATCAATTACAGCACAAATATATACCGATCGGTATAATAAGAGACGGATATTGTTAAAAGATGATTTTGATGAGACAATCGAGATTGGAGCATAGTCTCTCCTCAAATCATTATGCTTACAGGTTCTGTTTAAGAATCTAACAGATTAGTTTTATATTTGATTGTCCGGCATAACTGGCAATAACATTAATGAATACTGAATCTACCGAGCAATTTCTTTCTGGCGGGGGTGAAATGGGTGCACTCATCCGTTCCATGGACTGGTCAAAAACCGCACTTGGCCCTATTGAATCCTGGCCGCAAAGTTTACGCACATCAGTAAGCCTTTGCCTTTCTTCTACTTTTCCTATCCTGATCGCCTGGGGGCCAGAGACCATACAGATCTACAACGACAGTTACCGGCCTATCTGTGGTGCCATGCACCCACATTCCATGGGTATGAATTTCCGGATCTGCTGGGAATCTGCCTTAGAAGTCGTCGGCGACAAGTTTACCCGCGGACAACAAGGTGAGGGCACTTATATTAAAGACCAGCAGATGTTTCTCCAACGATACGGATATCTGGAAGAAGCCTTCATGACCTTTTCCTTCGCACCCATCCGCGACGAATCAGGAGGTGTAGGTGGTATCTTTCACCCCATCACGGAGACGACCGACAAGATGCTGAGTGCAAGACGGACCCAGGTATTAAGAGACCTTGGCGCAGCGATAGGCAAAGCCAAAAGTATTGAAGAAGTAGGGACGGAAACCGAAAGTAAATATACCGAGTTTGTGGACGATCTGCCTTTTGTCTTGCTCTATCAATACAATGCAACTTCCGGCCATGCTACTTTACTAAGTACAGCCGGTACTGATGAAGCTCCACAACTGGTTATAGCAGATATTGATGTTAATGCCGATGAAAATTCGAAATGGCCTTTCGCCAGACTGATCAATGGGCAGCAGACGGTGGTACTGGAAGACTTACAGAATAGGTTTGGCGACTTTGCCTGTGCACCATACCCTGAGACACCACATACGGCTGTGATGTTGCCAATCCATATTTCCGGACAAGAAGCACCATTTGGTTTTCTGGTGGCCGGTGTCAGTTCGAGACGCGCTTTAGACCAGGATTATTTAGCTTTTTACGACCTTTTAGGCAATACCTATAATACTGCGGTGTCCAATGTATATGCCTATGAACAGGAGCAAAAACGTGCAGAAGCCCTGGCGGCCATCGACCGCTCAAAGACCGCATTTTTCAGCAATGTCAGTCATGAATTCAGGACTCCCCTAACCCTCATGCTTGGACCGCTGAACGACCTGCTCAGCGACAGTACCCTGCCTGAGCCACTGAGAGAATCCGTTGATGCAGCACAGCGCAATGCCTTACGCCTGCTAAAGTTAGTCAATAACCTGCTCGATTATAGCCGTGTGGAAGCCGGACGGGTACAGGCGGCGTATCAGCCCTTAGACCTCGCCGAACTTACAGTCGACCTGGCCAGTGGTTTCCGGTCGATCATAGAAAAAGCAGAGATGAAACTGGTGGTGAATTGTGAACCTCTCGAAGCTAAAATCTATGTAGACCGGCAAATGTGGGAAAAGATTGTACTCAATCTTTTGTCCAATGCTTTTAAATACACCCTGAAAGGCACCATTATAGTTTCTTTAAAACAAGAGGGCAATGAAGTCGTCTTATCTGTCGAAGACACAGGTGTAGGAATCCCCGAACAGGAACTGCCACACATGTTTGAACGTTTCCACCGCATACAAAACTCCGCAGGCCGCACCCATGAAGGTACGGGCATTGGCTTATCCCTGGTCTATGAACTTGTACAATTGCATGGTGGAAATATATCCGTTGAAAGTATTGAAGGACAAGGCAGTGTATTTACAGTAAAAATACCAACGGGCAATGCACATTTGCCACAAAACCTGATCCTGCAAACAGCAGATCTTTCAGACTCTTCTACTTTGAAAGGTGCTTTCATCAATGAAGCAGTTAATCTCCTGGTGGAACAAACGCAGCAAGACGGTGCAGAAATGACCGGCACACTCACTGCAGATGCTGACCTGACAAAAAGCAAGGAAACCAATATCCTGATTGTAGATGACAATAAAGATATGCGGGAATATCTAACCAGGCTTTTAGCTCCTTATTTCACCGTTCATACCGCTGTAAACGGTGAGGACGCACTTGCCAAAATAAATATAATCAAGCCTCACCTGGTGTTAAGTGATGTGATGATGCCGGTCATGGATGGTAAAACTATGCTGCAGCGCATCAGGGCGCAAGCGGCAACCTCCCGTCTTCCGGTGATTTTTCTTTCGGCAAGAGCCGGTGAAGAAGCAAGGATTGACGGCCTTGAATCAGGGGCTGACGATTACCTGGTCAAGCCATTTTCGGCAGCCGAACTTCTGACCAAGATCAGGGCACAGATCAAAATATCAGGAGCACGCGGAAAAGCAGAAGAGCATTTGCGAAACCTGTTTACCGATGCACCAGTAGCTATTGCTATTTATCGTGGAGAGAACCATATCGTAGAGCTGGCCAATGAGCGCATGCTGCAGTATTGGGGCCGCAGCGCGGAAGATGTTTTTAATAAAAGCCTGTTTGATGGCGTACCAGAACTGGAGGCACAGGGCTTCAGGCAGATTATGGATAGTATTTATCACACCGGAGAAAGATTTGTATCCGGCGAAATTGGCCTTCAATTACTACGCTACGGCAAAGAGGAAATGATCTTTATCAATCTCACCATTGAAGCATTGCGTGATGAAAACGGACGCATTGACGGCATGATGGCCGTTGCAGCCGATGTAACGGAACAGGTTGCTGCGAGAAAGGAAGTTGAAAAAGTGACCGACACACTTCGCCTGGCCGTTGACGCCGCCGGTCTGGGTATCTGGCGGGCCAATCTGCAAACCAATGAACTTATTGTTTCTGACAATGCCAGAAACATTCATGGCATCCCTTTGGATGAAGTGGTTTCGTATTCAGACACTGCTGAACTGATTATTCCGGAGCATAAAGAGCATATGCTGGGGATTATTGATGATGCCGTGCGTTTAAAAGGTTCTTTCAATGAAGACTATCAGATCATTCCGAGGAATGAAAGTAAAGCAAAATGGCTGAATACTACCGGTCATGCTGAACTGGACGATCAGGGTGAAGTGACTGGTGTGATTGGGACAATACTCGACATCTCAGAACAAAAAGAAGACGATCTCCGTAAAAATGACTTCATCGGTATGGTGAGCCACGAACTGAAGACGCCTTTAACCACCTTAAACGGTTATGCACAAATGATGCAGTTGAAGGCCAGAAAAAGCGGGGATGGGTATCAGGAAGAAACGGTTGGGAAAATGCTGAACCAGGTCAAAAAAATGACTACCCTCATTAATGGCTTCCTCAATGTATCCCGTCTGCAATCAGGCAAAATCCATTTAAACAAAACAGAATTTGATGTGGCTGCGCTGATCAGCGAAACTATAGAAGAAACCCAATTTCACAGCAATACCCATCAGTTTCTTTTTGATCCAGGTACACTGGTCAACATCTATGCAGACCGGGACAAAATCGGCACTGTATTGTCCAATTTATTGAGCAATGCGGCTAAATATTCGCCCAATGCAACCCAGGTCGTCATCAGCTGTGAGGTAAAAGAAGATCAGGTTATCATTGGTGTCGAAGATCAGGGAATGGGTATCAAACCTCATGAACTGACCAGGTTATTTGACCGGTACTTCAGGGTAGAAAGCCAGGAAAACCAGCTTATTTCTGGTTTTGGGATCGGCCTATATTTATCCGCTGAGGTCATCAAGCGCCATGATGGCAAAATATGGGCAGAAAGTGAGATCAATAAAGGCTCAGTATTTAGAGTAGCATTACCAATAAAAGATTTGACCGTGTAAGGGATGTGGTCTGTGAAACTTAGGCATTATACAGACAAACAACTAAAATAACAATGAACTACAGAAAATTAGAAATCAACTGCATCATCACAACGAGCTATAAATCAAACTAATCGTTAAATTTGACAGTCGTTCAGCACCCAGGCATCAGTAATTAAAATCATTAATAGTCTGCCTTAAAACGACCTAATTTAACCGCATGATCACGAGATTTAAGAAACCTATTAAAACAATTGTTGCTAAAGGAAAAGGTAAACTAAATCTCCTGTTCTCGAAAAAGATTTACGTATCGTATGGTGAGAACTGTCTGACTGACAACATTCTGCAACGACACTTTTTAAAGTCTTTAACTACTCCATTTTCTCACGGCCGGTCAAACATAGAATACATACTACAATTAGAAAGAGACAATTATAAAGACTTTTTAAACCCAGAATACCTACGATATGAAGTATTGGGTGAAAAAGAAGTCCCACGTTTAAAAAAATACAACGTTGTCGATAACCAATATAACGACGCACATGAAAATGGATTTGAATTCACGCATCATGATGTAATCAACAACGAAAGCCATCGCTTTAAGATGAACAAAAGGGTTCATACACTTCGTAAGCTAAATGGCAGAAAGAAATTCATTATCCTTTATCATCATAGATCAAATAGCAGAACAAACATCGACTTGCTGCTAAAAAATCTACAGGAATTAAAGGAACTTTACTCCAACAACAGGTTAACTTCGGAAGTGATTTGCTTTACTCAAAATATCGTAAGCGATACAATAGACAGGAAACTCAGCTATGCGCAAAAGAATGGAATTCACTATTTTATTTTTCATACCATGAATGAGTGGGCCGGAGACAACAATGATATCTTTTGGGCAAAATGTGATGAGGATTTAATTATCCAGATGCTTTTCATCGTAAAAAAACTATGAGTACGATTGTTATAGGTAAACTAAAATAAGGACAAGAGCTAAAGGTAAAGCTATTTCAGGGCTGTGCACTTTATCAGAACACTAGCTTGTTATGATTTTCGTTTGAATTTCGTTTGAGTTTATATTTATTTCCGCAATTCTTCGGCTATAATCTGGCTTTTGTTCGGCTATTGTTCGGCTCGAAGCGAACGAAACACATAGTTTCCAATAAGAAGAAAAAACCAATGAAACAAGAAATAGCCTACTCATCATCAACTAAAAAACGTACCATAGCAATATATTAAACAATCGTTAATTTAAACAAATCAGCATTATTGAAAGATTAATCTTATACCCGTTAGAAATACAGAGTAAAATTTGACAGGGAGATTTGGATTACATTATTATCTTTGGTGATAGCCTGTAATTCTCTCTAATTTATGAAGAAAAAATGTATTCTTTTAACCATATTCTTTGCTGCTACCATACTGACCTTTGCGCAACAAAAACAGCATCTGCAACCAGTAAATCTTCTATGTGACCTGATGGCCCACACAGACTATCAATCATCAAAAGGGTACCCGATAACGGCCAAATGGTCTCAAGAATCGTTCTTAAATAACGAATCCGTCAGGATAGCCAACAAGCGCCCCGCCTTTAGCTGGGGATTTCAGACGAAAGAAAAAAACATCCTGCAAACTGCTTATCAGATCCTCGTGGCAGACCAACCCGGCCTGCTCGATAAAAATCAGGGAAACATCTGGGATTCGGGAAAAATAAAAACAGCTCAATCTATAGCTGTGAACTACGCCGGCAAAGAGCTGCAGCCTAATAAGATTTACTATTGGAAAGTAAAAACCTGGCTTAACGGAATAGAAAGCAGCTTTTCAAAACCATCTACCTTTTTTACTGATGCAAAGCTGGTAGATTATAAAACGCCCGAATATCCTTTGCAGAAGAAGGATGAACTCCCTTTACTGATAGCAAACAAAGATGGGCTGATATTCGCCGACTTTGGCAAAGCCACATTTGGGCAGCTCAAGCTTAAACTGACTTCTGAACATGGAGGGGACACCATAGCCGTACACCTCGGCGAAGCTTTGACTGCTACCGGGCAGATCAACAGGAAGCCAGGTGGCACAATCAGGTACCAGAAACACATCGTTTCTTTAAAAAAGGGCAGTCAGGAGTATGTCATCCGTTTCAATCCCGACAAAAGAAATACAGGCGCTACGGCGATTAAAATGCCGGCCTACATCGGCGAAGTACTTCCTTTCAGATTTTGTGAAATAGAGGGATACCGCCTTAAACTGCCTAAAGAAAACATTACCAGGATGACGGTCACCTACCCTTTCAATGATGATGCGGCTGATTTCCACAGTTCTGACAGCACGCTCAATCAAATCTGGGACTTATGTAAACACAGCGTAAAAGCGACTACCTTTGCGGGGATATATGTAGATGGCGACAGGGAACGCATCCCCTATGAAGCCGATGCGTATATCAATCAATTGTGTCATTATGCAGCAGACAAGGAGTTCAGCCTGGCGCGGCGCTCTCATGAATACCTGATTTACAATGCGACCTGGCCAACAGAATGGATCCTGCAATCGGTACTGATGGCTTACAATGATTATCTCTACACCGGCGACATCCGCTCTGCAAGGCATCATTACACAGATTTACAAGCCAAGCTCCTCACCGGCCTGGAGGAAAAAAATGGATTGATCAGTACCCTGACAGGTAAACAAAACCCTGAATTTTTGAAAAGCATACATTTTAATGGGCCTAAGCTGAGGGATATTGTAGACTGGCCCCATACAGGCATCTTAGGTTTGGAAAAAGGCAAGGGTGGTGAAACCGATGGATTTGTGTTTACAGATTACAATGCGGTGGTGAACGCCTATTATTATAAAGCACTGAAAGATATGTCGGTGCTGGCCGGGGATCTGGGTTTTGCTGAGGATGCCCTAAGCTACAGCAATAAGGCGAAAGCACTCAAAAAAGCATATTTCGCCCTGCTATGGGATCCAACAGAAAAAAGATATCGGGATGGCATCGATACGCGGCACGCTTCCCTGCATACCAATATGTTTGCGCTGACTTTCGGACTTGTCCCAGAGGAATACAAGCAACAGGTGATGACCTTTATCCGCTCCCGCGGAATGGCCTGCAGTGTCTATGGCAGTCAGTTTTTGATGGATGCCATTTATGATGCCGGTGATGCAGAATATGGATTGAGCCTGCTTACCTCCAAAGAAGAACGCAGCTGGTACAACATGATCCGGGAAGGAAGTACGATCACCATGGAAGCCTGGGGCAATAAATTTAAGCCCAACCAGGACTGGAACCATGTTTGGGGCGCCGTACCCGGAAATATCATCCCCCGGAAGCTGATGGGTATCGAACCTTTGACTCCGGGATGGGCGACCTTTCAGATCAAGCCACAGTTGGGCAGCCTGAAACATGCCCGCATCAAAGTACCGACCATCCGGGGTGACATCAAGGTCAATTGTGAGCAAGACAATGACAGGCTGCTGATTCAGGCAGAGATTCCGGCCAACACGGTTGCGAATATTATCTTACCTGCCGGAAACAGTGATTCAAATTATAAGCTTTATGTAGATGGAAAACCCGTTTCTTATAAAAAAGGAGGAAAATACATTGCCCTGACCAAGCTACCAAGCGGGATATATGAGATTAAATTGATCAAATAATGATAATTTATCTGATAACTCCCATGGGCCGGCTCTTCATTAACAAGTATTTTTTATAATTTTGGGACGAAAAAGTTAATTCCATTATTCGATATGAACTACGACGTAATTATAATAGGCAGTGGTCCGGGTGGATACGTAGCCGCGATCAGAGCTTCTCAATTGGGCTTAAAAACTGCAATTGTAGAAAAAGAATCCTTGGGTGGCATCTGCCTGAACTGGGGTTGTATCCCTACCAAAGCTTTATTGAAAAGTGCCCAGGTTTTTGAATATATCAATCATGCTGCTGATTATGGAATAAAGACAGCGGAGGCTGAAGCCGATTTTGCAGCGGTGATCAAACGCAGCCGCGGTGTGGCAGAAGGAATGAGCAAGGGCGTGCAGTTCCTGATGAAAAAGAACAAAATTGAAGTAATCATGGGTGCGGGCAAAGTAAAAGCTGGCAACAAAGTAGAAGTAAAAGCTGCTGATGGTACTTCAAAAGAATATACAGCAACGAACATTATCCTGGCTACAGGCGGCAGGTCGAGAGAATTGCCAAACCTGAAACAGGATGGCAAAAAAGTGATTGGCTACAGACAGGCGATGGTATTGCCTGAGCAACCAAAATCGATGGTCGTAGTGGGCTCGGGAGCAATTGGCGTTGAGTTTGCTTATTTCTATGCGACTTTAGGCACTAAAGTGACCATCGTAGAATTCATGGACAATGTAGTGCCCGTAGAGGACGAAGATGTGTCTAAACAATTGTTGCGCAGCTTTAAGAAAGCGGGTATCGAAGTGATGACTTCTTCTAGTGTAGAATCGGTAGATACTTCTGGCGCAGGCTGCAAAGTGCAGGTTAAAACGGCATCAGGCATGCAGACGCTGGAGTGTGATATCGTACTTTCTGCAGCAGGTGTGGTGGCCAATATTGAGAATATCGGTCTGGAAGAAACAGGCATAAAAACTGAAAAAGGGAAAGTTGTCGTAGATGAGTTTTACAATACTTCCGTCAAAGGATATTACGCGATTGGTGACATCGTGGCCGGACAAGCTTTGGCACACGTGGCTTCTGCGGAAGGCATCATCTGTGTAGAGAAAATAGCAGGCCACAAACCGGAGCCTTTGGATTACAACAACATCCCTGGATGTACGTATTGTTCGCCAGAGATCGCTTCTGTAGGCTATACGGAAAAGGCAGCGAAAGCAGCGGGTTATGAGTTGAAGATCGGGAAGTTTCCTTTCTCTGCCTCAGGTAAAGCCAGTGCGGCTGGTGCTAAAGATGGTTTTGTGAAACTGATCTTTGATGCAAAATACGGTGAATTGTTAGGTGCACATATGATCGGCGCCAACGTAACGGAGATGATCGCTGAGATCGTAGTAGCCCGTAAACTCGAAACTACCGGTCATGAAATGATCAAAGCAGTACATCCACACCCTACAATGAGCGAAGCGATTATGGAAGCTGCCGCTGATGCATATGGTGAGGTGATACATCTTTAATTAAGATAAAAACTTTTGTAGAAGGCAGCCGTTAAGCTGCCTTTTTTGTTAAATTTACTTTATGAACTTACATACGATCGAAACAGGATTTTTTAAACTTGATGGCGGAGCGATGTTTGGCGTAGTGCCTAAATCGATATGGCAGCGCAGCAATCCGGCGGATGCCAATAATCTATGCACCTGGGCCATGCGCTGTCTGCTGATTGAAGATGGGGAGCGGCTGATCCTGATCGACAATGGCATTGGTGACAAACAGGACGACAAGTTTTTAGGTCATTATTACCTGCATGGTGATGATACCCTGGATAAATCGCTCGCAGCCAAAGGATTCAGCAGGGATGACATTACAGATGTCTTTCTAACACACCTGCATTTTGATCATTGTGGTGGCTCTATTGTCCGTATAGGCGACAAGCTCCGCCCTGCATTTAAGAATGCATTTTACTGGAGCAATGAAAAACACTGGGCTTGGGCGGTACATCCGAATGTCAGGGAGAAAGCTTCCTTTTTGAAGGAAAATATCCTGCCTATACAGGAAAGTGGTCAGCTGAGGTTTATCAATGAGGCACAAGGCACGCCCTTCCATGAAGGAATAAATATCCGCTTTGCTTATGGACACACAGACGCGATGATGCTGCCTCAAATACAGTATAAAAATAAGACTATTGTCTATATGGCTGATTTGTTGCCTTCTACCGGGCACATCCCCCTACCCTATGTCATGGCTTATGATATGTTTCCCTTAAAAACACTCGACGAGAAGAAAGTATTTCTCGAAGAAGCAGCAGAAAAGGAGTATATCCTGTACCTGGAGCACGATCCGGTCAATGAATGCTGTACGGTACAGCAAACAGAAAAAGGCATTCGCCTTAAAGATACTTTTAGCCTGCAAGAATTGGGTTAGCCTTTGCGCTGGCCATTGCGCAACGATAGTGTGACTCAAGCAATCCAAACTCTTGACAATTCAAGTATAAAAGTCAGTATTTAAGTTAAACAATTTGCTCATCTTTGCGTTGTTTAGCAATATGAGAAATATTTACTTTATAGTGGTTTTCATTGGGATCTTTATAACAGGCTGTGTGCGGTTTGAATTTAGCCCGAACCAGAAGTTTGATAAGTTTACCCCTCAGGAGATCAATTTACAAAATCTGAGGAAATTGGGCAGTAAGCCCGCGGGATCAAAGATCAAAATCGCAGTAAGCGGTGATGTACAGCGTAAATATAAAGAAGCAGAAGATTTTGTAAATTACATCAATACTCAGCAGGGAATAGATTTCGTGATCCTAAACGGGGACATTTCAGATTTCGGTTTGCTGATGGAATTTCAATGGATGAATGCCATTTATGAGAAATTAAAAGTTCCCTATATCAGTGTGATCGGAAACCACGACCTGGTGGCGAATGGCAAATATGTGTACCAGAATTTGTTTGGCCCGCTCAATTTCAGTTTCGACTATGCAGGTGTGAACTTCATCTGTCATGACACCAATGGCAGGGAATACAACTTTAATGGCACAGTACCCAACCTGGACTGGCTTGCGCAACAATTGCAGGCGGTAAAAAGCGGGGAATATGTGGTTGCTTTTTCACATGTCCCTCCGAAAGACGGAGATTTTGATGCCAATCTACGAAAAGGTTATGAAGCATTGTTCGACAAAACACCGGGCATGCTGGCCTCTATACACTCCCATCAACATTCGCCTGATGTCATTGAATATGATGAAGGAGGTACACAATTTATCATCACCAATGGGGTGGTCAACAGGGCATTTACTATGGTAGACATCGAAAACGGACAATTACATGCAGAAGCAATCAAATTTTAAGTATCTATTTATATTGTCCATACTCATGCTTGGCTATAATACAGGCATCATGGCACAAAAGCCACTATCAGAAGCCATAATCCCTGATTTTGCAGGTATACAATATGCCGGAAGTATCGGGCACCTGAGCGTGGGTGCGGGCTATACCTTTTTTAAAAGGACAAATTTAAACTTTAATTACGGCTATATTCCTGAAAAAAAAGGCGGAAGGATGCATATTTTGGCATTGAAATTTGAGTACAAGCCCTTTCGGATTCCTATTGGCAAAGCAATCGAGATCCATCCATTCAACCCGGGTGTATTTGCGACTTATACCTTCCAAAAAAACCTGACGTTTGGCTTTGATTCACCGCAATACCCTAAAGATTATTATTTCTGGTCAGAGGCACTGAGAAAACATATTGGCGCCAGTTCGGAAATTAAACTGATCAATCAGCGGACAGAAGGCAAAATTAAAGCATTGAGCCTGTATATAGAAGCCAACACGAACGATATTTATATGATCAGCTGGTTTGAAAACAGGACAACCATTCCTTTTACCCAGATCTTTAAACTGGGCTATGGCTTAAGGCTCTACTTTGAATAAGGTATGTATTCCAGGATATCGCCAGGTTGACAATCCAATGCCCTGCAGATCGCTTCAAGTGTTTCTAAACGCACTGCCTTGGCTTTTCCGGTTTTCAGGATCGAGAGGTTGGACATGGTAATTTGTACGCGATCGCTCAACTCGGTAAGAGACATTTTTCTCCTGGCCAACATGACATCCAGATTTACAACGATCGGCATACTAAATTACTAAATTTTGTTCTTGCTGCAAAGCTATTCCTTTTTTATAAACATGGACAATAATATACACGATGACTATCGTTCCTATTGATATATATCCATAACCCATACTTACATCATTATTGATTTTGTATCCCTTACCGACCAAATCACTAACAACTGATTTGATATATAAAGATCTGATTACTATAAAAACATAGCCAAAAAACATGGTTTGATACAATTTCACCAGCCATTTAGAAATATCTTCATAAAAAGGCTGTATAAAATTTATTTCTCTGAAAACCCGGTAGGCATAATATACCACAATAGATGAAACAAGCAGGCTAAAAAAATCCACCGGGCCTCTTGGAAGAAAGAGCCACTCTAAGGCATTTCGGTGATCAAAGGTCAAGGTCCGCATTTCTTTAATCCGATCAAAATAAAAGCCATCACCTTTGATATCAGGCAGGGTGACCTTTGCAGTAATGACCTCAATCTTAATTTTTTGCATAAACATGAAGAACAGAGATATGACTAAACCAACGAGATGGCCAATCAAACTAAGAAAAAGAAGAATCTGAAAACTCCTGATAAAACCACCTGCATGCCCCGGATGCTTTCTAAATTTAATAGTGTCCATAAATAATAAATATAAATTTCAACAAATATAGCATAATACATTACAAAACAACATTTATTTATTGAATTACAATAAATAATAGCCATTTATCAATATATGACAGATTATCACTCAAAAGCAGTTTGGAATAATTTTTGCTTAGTGATATTTGTATAAATAACAAATGTAAAGTGTAACATTTTCAGGAATTTGTGTCATAAAACTCCTGTTAATTGATTACTTTTGCACGTTCAATAACATAACGAGCACCAAAGCACATAGATGAGACAACTCAAAATAACGCAATCCATTACCAACCGCGAAAGTCAATCGTTAGACAAATATTTGCATGAGATTGGAAAAGTAGATTTAATTACAGCCGAAGAAGAAGTAATATTAGCAAGAAAAATAAGGGAGGGTGATCAAGCGGCGCTGGAGCGCTTAACCAAGACCAATTTACGTTTCGTAGTATCTGTAGCTAAGCAATATCAAAATCAAGGACTTACCCTTGGTGATTTGATCAACGAGGGCAACCTTGGATTGATTAAAGCGGCGAAGCGCTTTGACGAAACTAAAGGTTTCAAGTTTATTTCTTATGCGGTGTGGTGGATTCGTCAATCCATCCTACAGGCTATTGCAGAACAAAGCCGTATCGTACGTTTACCTTTAAACCAGGTCGGTTCCTTAAGCAAAATCAGTAAAGCTTTCTCTAAACTGGAGCAGGAATTCGAAAGAGAGCCTTCACCAGAAGAACTGGCGGATATATTGGAGACTACGGTTGACAAAATATCAGATACCTTAAGCAATTCAGGAAGACACGTATCTATGGATGCTCCTTTCGTTCAGGGTGAAGAAAATACATTACTGGATGTATTGGAAAACCATGAGCCCAATACGGACAGTAGCCTGATCAATGAGTCCTTGTCAGAAGAGATTAAGCGTTCCTTATCTACTTTGACAGAACGCGAACGGGAGATCATTGTTCTTTTCTTTGGTTTAAGTACAAACCATCCACTTTCTCTTGAAGAGATCGGTGAGAAGTTTAACCTGACCCGTGAACGTGTACGTCAGATCAAAGACAAAGCCTTGCAACGTCTGCGTCATACTTCAAGAAGTAAAATATTAAAATCATATTTGGGCTAATATCTTTAGCCACAAGGGTTTTATAAGACCTTTGTAAAAATAATAAACAGGAAAGATTGGGTGGAGACGCTCAATCTTTTTTACTTTTGTAGCATTCTAACCAACACATACCTTATTATGCTTCAAAAATACCAATCAGAGTTCCAGAACTGGATCGAAAAAGAAAAAAAAGCCATAGAGCTGATCAACATTGTCGGACAGCTGTGGTTTGACCGGTCCATTGAATTGGTATTGTTCAGGAAGCAGCTTTTTGATGTGGGCAGCAGTGAAATACTGTCGCACCATCAATATGCAAGAGATGTAAGCGGAAAAGACCTCAGTATATATACCACGCTGGAATTGGCCGTTGCCATCAGCAAATCAAACCTGGCCCCTTCCAGGATAGACATCGGTCGCCTGGCTTCTGAATGGCTGGAAGACAACAACCACTACCCTTCTATTGATGATTTTGTGATCAGCAAGCTTGGCAAGCACATCGGAAAAGATAAAAACACGCTAAAGCCTAAGGATGTAGTTTTATTTGGCTTTGGCAGGATTGGAAGAATCGCAGCCCGTGAATTGATCCTGCAAGCTGGTAAAGGTGAACAATTGAGATTACGGGCGGTTGTAACCCGCGAATACAGTGATGAAGAGTTGATCAAAAGAGCAGAATTGCTCCGGACAGACTCCATTCATGGCCCTTTTAACGGAACGATCATCGAAGATTTCGAAAATCAGGCATTGATCATCAACGGACAAACTATTTATTTTATCGTCGGACTGGAACCAGAGGAGATGGATTACACCAAATACGGAATCCAGGATGCGCTGATGATAGACAATACCGGGATTTTTAGGGACAGGGAAGGATTAAGCAGACATTTAAAAGCCAAAGGTATTCAAAAGGTATTGCTCACGGCACCTGCCAAAGGAGACATTCCAAATATTGTAACCGGAATTAATGACCTGGATATAGATTTTGAAAATGGCGACATTTTCTCCAATGCCTCCTGTACGACAAACGCCATCATTCCTATATTAAAGCTGATAGATGATGAATTTGGCATTGAAAAAGGACATATAGAAACGGTACATTCCTATACCAACGATCAAAACCTGCTGGACAACTACCATAAGAAATATCGCCGGGGCAGAGCGGCCGCACTTAATCTGGTGATCACCGAAACAGGCGCTGATAAAGCCATAGCTAAAGTAATCCCCCATCTGGGCGGTAAGCTCACTACGAATGCCGTACGGGTTCCTACGCCGAATGTATCGCTTGCTATATTGAACATATCATTAAATAAAGTAACGAGCAAAGAAGAGATTAGGGATTGTCTGAAGAATGCCTCCTTGTTTGGAAATCTTTCTGAACAAATAGAATATTCTGTTTCTAATGAACTGGTGAGCTCAGACCTGATCGGGAACACCCATGCGGCCATTATTGATGGGCCGGCAACTATAATTGCAAAAGACAATAAGTCTGTCGTACTGTATGCCTGGTATGACAATGAATATGGATATACCCGTCAGGTGATCCGGTTGGCCAAAAAGATTGCCGGTGTGGTCAGACTAACCTACTATTAATACATACATCAAATAAAGAAGCCGGTAATCACGTGGATTACCGGCTTCTTTATGGAAGATTCCGTATGAATTGACAGTGATTTAACTATTGCTTAGATCTAAGCAAATCTCTGATTTCTCCAAGTAATACTTCTTCTTTAGATGGTGCCGCAGGCGCAACAGGTTCTGCAGCTTGTTTGCGTTTCATCGCATTGATCCCTTTGACCAGCATGAAAACCGCCAAAGCGAGCAAAAAGAAATTGATGGCTACGGTCACAAAATTACCGTAAGCAAAAATAACCGTATCAGGTACTTTTCTGGCATCTTCCAGTGCAAGATTGTCGGCAACCGTACCTTTTAATACCAGGTACATATTGCTAAAATCTACTGATCCGATGACCGCTGAGACCAAGGGCATAATCAAATCTTTAACCACGCTGTCGATAATTTTACCGAAAGCACCACCAATAATTACACCCACCGCAAGGTCCATTACACTGCCTTTTACAGCAAACTCTTTAAATTCTTTAACAAATCCCATAAGCCAATTATTATATGATAATTATATTTATTACTTAAATTTATATATATTATTTAGATATCAAAGATATTTTTAAATATTGAAGCCATACATGATTAAATAATTTTTAAACATATAGCTGAAGGATTATTTAATCATGGTAATGCCATCCGACTATAACGAAAATAAAAATAAAAAGATGAAACAAATAATAATTACCCGATCAGATTGTTTTTATATTAGTCAAATGCTTATTTTTGGCAAGGGCCAATAACATCTCTATCTACCATATATATGCTTAAACAACATTTACAACAAAAGCTTCTTCAAAAATTATCTCCGCAGCAAATACAGTTCATAAAACTGCTACAGGTTCCAACAGTGGCATTGGATACCCGGATAAAAGAAGAACTGGAGGAGAATCCTGCATTGGAAGATCCAAGTTTAATGATTGCAGAGGAGCCTAAAAGTGAATATGATGATTTAAATGATGGCCCGGACGACTTTGACGGAGGGATGAAAGAGGAAAACACCGACGAATTTAATGTAGACGATTACCTCCAGGATGACAGTGCCAACGATTACAGTACCTCTTACAACAATAACGACGACGATGAGGAGAAAAAAGAAACACCTATAGCCATAGAAAGTACTTTTTTTGAAAGCCTGCAGGAACAGCTGGACCTACTGCCTTTATCCGATCAGGATTTCATCATCGGCAAACAAATCATTGGCAGTCTGGATGATGACGGCTATTTGAGAAGACCAATCACGTCTATGATTGATGATCTTGCTTTTTCTCAAAATGTAATGGTAGAGGAAGAAGACGTATTGGACATGCTGAAAGTGATCCAGAACTTTGACCCGCCGGGCATTGCCGCACGTGACCTGCAGGAATGCCTGATCTTGCAGCTGAAACGAAAAGAGCACACCAGTCCAATCATTGATAAAGCGATTGTGATCGTGGAAAACCATCTGGATGAATTTACGAGGAAACACTATGATAAGCTGGAGAAATCTTTAGGCTTGAACAGTGAGGACTTGAAGGAGATCATTACTGAAATACTGCGACTGAATCCTAAACCGGGTGATTCTAATCAAGTGACCACCAAACAAATGCAGGTCATCCCGGATTTCCACGTGAGCAACAACGATGGTGTTTTAATCCTGACCCTGAATTCAAAGAATGCACCCGAGCTTAGGGTAAGCCGTTCTTACCTGGATATGTTTGATCATTATGACAAGGCGTCCCAAAAAGATAAAAAATTAAAAGAAGCGGTGCAGTTTGTGAAACAGAAGCTGGATTCGGCCAAATGGTTTATCGATGCCATCAAGCAAAGACAGCAAACACTCTTAAAGACAATGAATGCGATCATGCATTATCAATATGAGTATTTATTGACCGGTGATGAACGTAAAATGCGGCCGATGATCCTTAAGGATATCGCTGATAAGATAGATATGGACATTTCTACCGTGTCCAGGGTAGCCAATTCTAAATACGTACAAACTGAATTTGGGACATTCTTATTAAAATCCTTCTTTTCTGAGGCTATCCAAACGGAAAGCGGTGAAGAAGTATCCAATAAAGAAGTTAAGAAAATTCTGGAAGACTGCATAGGCAAAGAAGACAAGCGCAAGCCTCTGGCTGATGAAAAACTGACTGAAATTCTTAAAGAACAAGGATACAATATCGCCAGAAGAACAGTCGCCAAATACAGGGAACAGATGAACATCCCTGTTGCCCGCCTTAGAAAAGAACTCTAGTTTTTAGCGCTTATTTGTCTCATGGCAATTACCACATTCTTTGTTTACTAAATACTTCGTAAACGTTGTTGAGTTGTACACCAAGTACGATCTCGTGGGTTCCATTGGTAACGGTGTTCAGATCTGATGTAGTCAGGTCGTAGGAATAAGTGAGATTAAAAAGTTTGCTGATATTCATGCCCGCTAAAGCGGCATATGAATCGTTTCTTCTATAGCTCCCTCCTATCCACAAGCGATCTTTAAAACCTACTTTTAGATTGGCATCAATAGATAATGGTACGGGCGTGACACGCTTAAGCATTACAGAAGGGGTAATAGAAAATTCTTCCCCCATTGGAAAACGGTATCCCGCTGTCAAAAACGCATGAGGGACATCCTGGCCTTGCGTATAACTAGCATCTTTGGTAAAAGCGAGCTTTTGAGATAATATTTGCTGAACAGAAGCCCCCGCAAAAAAGTTAGCTCCATAGACCCATATTCCAATACTGAGATCCGGTCTGATCTGATTGGCCAAGGTATTAGAGGTGGCAGGATCGGAAGATTTATCTTCAAATTCAAGGGCGCTGATATCAAATGAAATACTGGAAATACCGGCTGCAACCCCTACCGATACGTTTAAAGTTTGTGTTGCCTGTAGGTGATAGGCGTAGGTCAGATTGGCATCCAATCTGGACAAGGGTCCAAGTTTGTCCAATACTGCTACCACACCCACCCCGTGATGCGAAGGCGAAGCTGTGTAGTTCTGCATATAGTTCCTTCCCATAGGGTCATCACCCTTGTCAGGAAGTGACAGTGCATTCCTCCATAAATAATCATCACCTAATTTCCAGTTGGCTGATACGAAGGAGGTTTGAGGGGCGTCATTGATCCCCACCCATTGCTTCCGGAAGCCAGCCTTGATGTCGATATAATTTTCTATTCCGCTTAATGCAGGGTTCAGTAAAAAATTATTGAATACATACTGAGTATATTGGGGCCTTTGTTGCGCATAGGCCGAGGTCACAATTCCTGTGCAGATGATCCATAATTTTATATACGTTTTCAAATTATCTGATAAGGGTTAGAGGACCTGTTAATCTTGGTTTCCCGTTTTTCGGGTCTATAATATAATAGTAGGTGCCTACTGGTAAGGCTTCCCCGTTAAAATGACCCGTAAAAACACTAGCAGAATAATTATCTGAATAAAACACCCTCTGCCCGTACCTATTAAATATTTGCACGTTGGTATGGGGATAGGTTTCTATGTATTTAATATTCCATACGTCATTTTTACCATCGCCATTAGGGCTAAATGCATTTGAGGGCTCCAATTTCTCAATCATGTGTACAATAATTTTCCTGGTCGTTGAACAATTTCCATCTGTGACTGAAGTCAATGTATATTCCCGGTCTTGTTCGGAGGAAAAAATCACGGGATTAAGAACATCATCTCTACTCAGTCCATCAGAAGGCGACCATTTATAGTTAGCATTAGGGCCATATGTCCTGATATCTAATCTTTTCTCTCCTCCTTTTAAGATGTATATATCCTTATCCAAATCAAACTTAGCAGTATCCAGGACAGCAATTGTCTGAGTCTTAAAGTCATTACATCCTGTCGGATTATCGAACGTATAGGTTATAGTATGAATGCCCAAACCCGCAATTTTTGGGTCAAAAAGTCCGGTTGATGTTATTCCGTTACCAGAATAAGTCCAACTACCCGGAATGCCTTTCGTTTCTCTGGCTTGATTGACCGTAATGCTTCCGGCATTAATGCATATCGGGTCTATAGCGTCAAAAACGATTGAAGGGGAAGGTATAACTGTAACATTTATCAACTTTGGCAGAATATCTGACATACAGCCACCATCTACTCCGGCAGAAAGCTTAACTTCATAACTACCAGACCGGGTGTATTTATGTACAGGATTTTGTTCTGTTGAGACCGGGCTATTGTCACCAAAATCCCATACCCATTTATTAACAGATTTAGTAGGTGACTGAGAACTACTCGCATCAATGAATTTTATACCGTCATTTTCACATACCTGAAGTTTTTCGGGATCAAAAGCTGCAACGGGGACAGGATCAACATCAAAATTATAGGTGTACTCATTTTGATTTCCTAAGCAAGTACCTACCGTCTGCAGTTGAACTTTCACGGTCATGATATGCTGGGATACGTTAGGAATTATCATATTGGCTGCGTATGTATATTCATAAAGTACAGCACCATTTATGCCCGTGATTATAGTTGGAGACGTTACCGGGCTGGAAAACACATTACCGCCATCCAATTGCCAGATGATACTTATCGCCGGAGTAGGCAGGACCAATTTAAAATCTGATGGTTGTCCGACACAAGCACTCGGGGCATCTAAATTGGTTACATTATTCTTAATCAGTAAATAATTATTGGTTGCAAGGTTCGTACCGGCAGAATAGGCATAGGATTCATTTCTTCCGAAACCATAAGCGATCGCATTAAAACCATCATTTGCAGACAGGTTAGAACTGAGCGTATTTATTGGAACCTGTATATAGGAATATAGAGGATTGGCAGAAATGATTTTCCAACTACCACTCGGTACAGACCCATTAATTTTAAATGTACCGGTGGCTGATGTTTTCATTACCACATTGATATATTTTTCGACTATATTCTCCGCATCAGATGAAAACATGGTAACATTCTTAATATTGAACTCTATAGGATTCAGCAACACCATATCGGGGTCACCTGTAATAGCTCCGCCACCTATAGCAGAACAATCCTGAGTATATGAATATTGTGCAACACTGATCACTTTATTTGATGAAATATAACTCGGTTCGATCAAATCAGTTTGTCTCAGATACTCCCCCTTGTTAAGGACGAAATTTTGGCCATTGAAATTGACAGATGTATTGTTTTCTGCTGCCAACACCCGGATTATATATTTCCTATCAATAAATGGAGCCGCACCATATTCTTTTCCCCAGCTATTCGTTGGATACAACTGTTGATACAATGGATCTCTTCCATCGCCACATTCTATAGTTAAGGAAGTACTTCCGGAAAACGCTGCGAAACGTTTAGTACAACTGTTGGCTTGGGCTTCGTCAACTTCTACGTACAATCCGGTTAGATCATTTCTATTATTCAGCATATATTCATAAACATCACCAGCATTTGTGAAATTGATGGTTAGTATGTTGCCATTAAGTTCGTGCAACAGGAGTTTGGTATCTGCCTCTGTAGCCACCAGTGTGAGATAATTCCGTCCTTGATTATCCTGAGTATAATTCATGGAGTAGTATTTCTGTCCAAGGGATTCTACGGGAAGAATAAGGGAAGCCGCCGATCTGCGTCCCGCGAATATATGCGCATACGCTACGACTTTTGGGAAACCATCTGTCACTTTAATATGAATGGCACGATTATTTAAAATAGCATTGGCCTCTATTCGTTCAATATAGGCCTGATCGCGTGTAACAGTAAATGGAACAGCTGTATTTGCTGGAATGGATTGCGTTTCGGAATAAGTACCACAGCTTACTGTAACATGGGAATTTTCTTTCGAAGTTATATAAATGGTGATATTTGCTTCTGTATTAAAAGGATCATGACTCGGAAACACAGCCCAGAAATCGGTTCCTTCATTCGAAATGTTTTGCGCAGAAGCAATATTTTGTGAGAGACAGAATATAACCATTAACCAGACCAATCCTACCCTCTTCATGTCACGCTAAATTACGATTCTGAATGTCCTTCTTTGAGCAGGGACTCCAGGTAGTTGTTCGCAACAATCAACTTTTCTGTCAGGTCTCGGTTTTCCTTTCTCAGCATAAAAACCTCTGCTGCTTTTTCAATGTGAATACGAAGATCATCTTCCTGCCAGGGCTTTTGAATATACCGGTATACTTTACCTTTATTAATCGCATCAATTACTGCATTAATATCAGAGTAACCGGTCAATAATATGCGTATAGGTTCGGGAAAATCAGGAATAATAGACTCCAGAAACTCAATCCCTGTTGTCACCGGCATTCTCTGATCGGTGATGATAATCTGTATATCCTCGCTCTCCAATATCTTTCGTCCCTCCAGTGCAGACTCCGCTGTGAAGATGGAATATAGTCTTCTAAAGCTTGCTTTAAAAGCAGTTAGGTTGTGTGGTTCATCATCAACGTAGAGAATATTTATGCTATCAGAAGCCATCCTATATTTATTTACTATAAATATATTACTTTTATAAGTCGTACAAAACTAATTCAATAAATATTATGCATTTTTTTGTAAAAAAATTATCTGGGACTTTAGATAAGCCAATGCAACTTTAAAAAGATTGAGATGAGCTTACGAACAGATTCCGCAAAACATCGATTCTAAGTCACTCGTTTTGCAGTAATGATCCAGATATTATACGTAAAAGGTGGAGTATAGGTGGGCTAATGGTGGACCAAAGTAAAGCGAGTCGTCTAAGAAAGCAGCTTTTGTCTGAGCATAAACTCCAGTTGCTCATTCACTACAGAAAGCTGTTCGGTAAGCTGCTTATTTTCCTTTCTTAAACTGTACACCTCGAATGCGCGCTCTATGTTATTTCTAAGCTCTTCTTCCTGCCAGGGCTTAGTTGCATAAAGATATACCTGACCTTTATTAATCGCATCAATAACTGCATTAATATCAGAATATCCAGTGAGCAAAATTCTTATTGGGTCAGGATATTCGTCAATAATTGATTCTAAAAATTCTATCCCGGTCATTACAGGCATCCGCTGATCGGTAATGATAATATGAATAGGATTTGATTTTAATACTTCAAAAGCATCTTTGGCAGATTCAGCAATAAAGACATTAAATATCCTCCTGAAAGTAGCCTGAAAAGACGTCAGGTTGTGAACCTCATCATCGACGTAAAGAATATTTATTTTTTGATCCCTCATTCAATAACAAAAATAAAACAATTTGATTAATAACGTTTACAAAGGATAAAAATAAGTTAAATATAGTTATTTTTGTTGTAGTCTATAGGGGGCATTATTAATAAAAATAATTATCTTACATGTTAATACCTGAAAATCAAGGGCTAGAATCGGAATTATTCTTCAAACCTGTTTTTTATAGAATTTACCAGCCGGAAGAAAAAGAAGCATTAAGCCTTTTTTTAAAAGAAAATCCAACTGTACAGATAATGGATCAGATCTCTACACAGCTTGATGAACTCATAAAATCGCATCATCCGTCCAGGAAATTAAAGCCCGAAGAATTAAGCCTTCTAAAAGAAAAACATATTGATGGTCAGGCCCTGCAAGAATATGGTGTGTGGGTGTATTATCCATGGAACAATCGCCTCGTACACCTTCTCGATGAGAAAGAATTTGTCCAGGTAAGAACCAATCGAAACCAAAACAAGATCACACTGGCAGAGCAGGCCTTGTTAAATACAAAAAAGATCGGTATTGTGGGATTATCCGTTGGGCAATCTATTGCGCTGACATTGGCAATGGAGAGAACTTGCGGAGAGCTCAGACTGGCTGATTTTGATACCGCAGAGTTAAGTAACCTAAACAGGCTGCGCACCGGTGTACATAACCTGGGCCTGAAAAAGACGATTATCGCAGCCAGGGAAATTGCCGAAATTGACCCTTATTTAAAGATCGTCATCTATAATGATGGGCTCAGCAAAGACAATATGCATGCCTTTTTTACAGACGGCGGCGCGCTGGACCTGTTTGTTGAGGTATGTGATGGATTGGATATAAAAATTGAAAGCCGCTTTAAGGCACGGGAATTAAAAGTTCCAGTGGTGATGGACACGAACGACAGGGGCATGCTGGATGTGGAACGCTTCGACCTGGAACCCGACCGGCCAATTTTACATGGTTTTGTTGAGGGATTGAACCCAGACAATATTAAAAATCTGACCAATGAACAAAAAATACCTCATATACTAAAGATCGTTGGTGCAGAGGGGATCTCTACAAGGTTGAAAGCTTCTATGATTGAGGTAGAACAGTCGATCAATACCTGGCCACAGCTTGCCTCTTCTGTCGTACTGGGTGGTGCGCTGACTACTGATGTGGCCCGCCGGATCTTGTTGGATCAATATCACGACTCGGGCCGCTATTATGTGGATCTTGACGAGCTTGTCGGGGATAAAGACAAGAACGGGCCCTATACTGTTCCGGCCTCGTATCTACCACCGGCAGAACTTACCAAAGAGCAAATGCTCGATATCATTGCGGCAGATGATCCAACAGACACAGGAATTGTACTTGAGGAAAAGGAGATCACAGAAATTGTGAAAGCAGGAACCATGGCCCCTTCCGGAGGCAATGCACAACCCTGGAAATTTTTATATAAAAATAAAGCACTATATATTTTTCATGATGCACATTTCTCGCATTCTATCCTGGATTACAACAATCTGGGGTCTTATGTAGCCATAGGCGCGGTGATCGAGAACATCTCGATAAAGTCTGAGGCGATGCGACTTAAGATCGATGTCAACTATTTTCCTGTTGAACATCAGAAAAGCCTTGTTGCGGTGATTACTTTTGAGAAGAATGAACATCCCGAAAGCACCGGACTCGAAAAAGGCATCTCAATGCGATTGACCAACAGAACGATTGGAGCCAGGCAAGAACTTCCGGATTCTGTTTACTCCAGGCTTCAGGAGTCTATCCGCAACTATGAAGGCTCCGAATTACACTTTGTCACCGAAGAAAAATTAATGAAAGAAGTTGGAGACCTTCTGGCCACTACAGAAATGTTAAGAATTATTCATCCAAGGGGCCACTATGACACATTTACCAACGAATTGAGGTGGACTCCAGACGAGAACGAAGAAAAAAGAGATGGTCTGGATACGCGGACATTAGGCGCTACAGCTTCGGAAGTTGCCGCCTTAAGAATCGCAAACGATGCACAAGCTATTGAAATGGTCAGAAAATTACATGGCGGTCATGCTTTCAAAAAAAGTGTTCATAAATCTGTAGCTGCATCTGCAGCAATAGGGATATTGACCATGCCAGAATTTTCTGATTTGAACTTTCTTAATGGTGGACGCGCTATAGAGCGGGTCTGGATTGAGGCCAATTTGATGAATGTTGCCTTCCAGCCAATTGCGCAGCTGGTATTTATGCTTGCCCGTTTAAATCATGGGCAGGCGGCAGAAATGGATGAGTATTACAAACAACAGTTTGAGTCTCTTGATCAGAAATTTTATACTTTACTTCCACAGCTCGCCCAAAAACAACCGGTCTTTATTTTCAGACTGTGCAAAGCGGAGCAGCCTGAAATCCTATCTTTAAGACGCCCTATTGAGTCTTCATTTTTTTATTTAAACAATATGAATAAGGGATGATTAAAATAAAATTATTCAGAGCTATTGATGACTTAGAGTCCTGTCAGAAGTTTGTACTTGGGCATAGGCATGTATTGGAAAACATTGGGATTATGAAAGTTACTTCATCCAATGACACCTGGATGCATAATCCCGGAGTATACGTACTTATTGTATTGGATACCGAAGACGGTCGTGTACTTGGAGGTGCCCGGGTCCATGTGGCCAATCAGGAATACCGATTACCCATGGAGGAAGCTACTAAATTGATCGATCCCAAGGTCCCCTCTGTCATCAATGAATATATAGCTGCAGGAACCGGCGAAATATGTGGTCTTTGGAATTCCAGGGAAGTTGCGGGAATGGGGATCGGAGCTGTATTTCTGACCAGGGCAGCCGTTGTGGCCGCTGCGCAGATCGGACTAAATTCACTGTTCGCACTTTGCGCACCCTATACGGTAAAAATGGCTGAAAATGTGGGTTATGAAATTGAGGAAACCGTCGGTAATAAAGGTACATTTTATTATCCGAAACTGGATTTACTGGCCACATTCATGATTCTAAAGGACGTACAGGTTCTTTCAAAAGCCAGTGAGGAAGAATATGCAGCCATTATGGATCTGATCAAAAACCCGGATATCAAGCGTGTGGAGACACATCGAAAAAGAGAAGTAAACTTACATTATCAACTTGTCTTACCGGAAAAAAATATTTAGCATTGTTAAATGAAAATTAGGTCCTTAGCATTGCGCTTACAGTATTATCTGTCTGCTATCATTCTGGTTGTACTATTTATGCAACCGGTTTATAGCCAGGTAAGCTTCGGTCCTACAGAAAAAACAAAAATCATAGGTAAATTCATTAAATATTATGTGGATTCTACCGGAAATCAGGATATCAGATCAATAAAGAAAAAAGCAGCATTCATTGATTTCAAGACCAATATTCCAGACATGGGTGTGCAGGATTATCCTGTTTGGTTGAAAATAGAGGTTGTCAATAACAGTTCTGAGCCGGTGCTTATGTTGCAATTTGAGCAGTCTTTCTTTGAGCAAATTGACTTTTATTATCCTGTTAAAAACGGCTACAAGGTAAATACCGCGGGAGAACGATATGCTTTCGGTTCCAGGATGATGAATTTTCATAAATACATTTATGAACTTAAGATCCCTAACGGGGCATCAAATACTTATTATGTAAGACTTCAATCCTCCCAAAAGCTATTGCTTCCCATCTCGGTCAGCACAAAAGAGAATACGATAAACAATATATCTTACAATAATCTATTGTTCGGGATATTCTTCGGGATCATTATCGTCATGTTTTTCTACAATCTGTTTATCTACTTTACAGTAAATGATCCAATTTATTTATACTATGTGGTTTATATATTGGTAGTAGGGCTCACCCAGGCGACGATAGAGGGGTACACGTTTCAGTATTTATGGCCTAACAATACGTTTCTGGCCACCAGGGCATTCTTTTTTCTTACAGCCTTTGTAAATATTTCGGGATTGGAATTTGTCAGGAAATTTCTGCATATCAGGAATACGCTGCCCTTTCAAAACCGCATATTCTTCTTTTTTTATGCCGTATATATTGCCGCAATAACATTGACTGCTGTTGGCTTTTTTGACGAGGCTTATATTATACTGCAAGTCTTTGCTGGAATAGTCTCTCTATATATCCTGGCTATTTCCATCTATATGGCTAAAACCGGCTATCGGCCGGCAAAATTCTTCCTGGTAGCCTGGCTTCCTTTGATTACAGGAATTATTATATATGTATTGCGGGAGTTCGCAATTCTTCCTTATAATAACCTGACAAACTATAGTATCACTATCGGAACTACGCTGGAAGTCATCCTCCTGTCTTTCGCACTTGCAGATAAGATCAATGTATTAAAGGAAGAAAAAGAAAAATCACAGGAAGAAACCCTCCATGCACTGCAAGAAAATTCAAGAATTATACGGGAGCAAAATGTGATCCTCGAAATCAGTGTAAAAGAGCGTACTAAAGCTTTAGAAGAAACCAATAGCAATCTGAACGATGCGCTTGTGAACCTGAAGGAAGCCCAGTCACAGCTGGTAGATTCTGAAAAGATGGCATCGCTTGGTCAGTTGACAGCCGGTATTGCCCATGAAATTAATAACCCGATCAATTTCGTCACTTCCAATATAAAACCCCTGGAACTGGACATAAATGACCTGAATGACGTGATCAGTAAATATGAAGCGCTGGACCCTGCTCAGGACCTCAATGCCCAGTTGGCCGACATCGAATCATTTAAAAGGCAAATTGATATAAAATATATTAGGGAAGAAATAAAATCATTGCTCTCTGGTATTGGCGAAGGTGCTAAAAGAACGGCAGAGATCATCAGGAGTTTGAAGAACTTTAGCCGCCTGGATGAGATTGACAGCAAACCGGTCAATCTTAATGAAGGATTGGCCTCTACCCTGGTACTTGTTAAAAATACCTTCCCGGATTACCTAAATGTGGTTAAAGACTTAGGAGAGATCCCTATTGTAGAATGCCTGCCCGGCAAAATTAATCAGGTTTTCATGAATCTGATCACCAATGCGGTCCAGGCTATAGTGGCCAAGGGTTCAAAAGAGGAGGAAACATTATCTATAAAAACCTGGTTTGAAGGAGAACATGTAAAAATAAGTATTAAAGATTCAGGTACTGGAATGCCCGAAGAGGTCAAGCAGAAGATATTTGAACCCTTTTTCACTACTAAAGATGTCGGTGAAGGAACCGGGCTGGGCTTATCAATTGTGTTCAGAATTATCGAAAATCATCAGGGTAACATAGAAGTTATTACAAATCTGAATCAAGGAACAGAATTTATTATTACCTTGCCTATAAATAGACAATAGCTATATGACTTCTCAAACCGTAAGAGTTCTATATATTGATGATGAGGAAAACAACCTCCATGCATTTAAAGCAAGCTTTAGGAGGCAATATGAAATTTATACTGCTACTTCTGCAGCAGAAGGCCTTAAGATTATTCAAAATCTTTCTGTACATGTCATCATTGCAGATCAGAAGATGCCCGGAACTACAGGGGTAGAGTTTTTCAAACAAATAACAGATACACATCCTGACCCAATACGCATCTTATTAACAGGATATACAGATATTGAAGCGTTGGCTGACGCCATAAACCATGGGGATATTTACAGATATATTACCAAACCATGGAATGACCTGGAGCTTCACAACTCTATAAAAAATGCATATGATGCCTACAAGACCAAGATAGATCTCAGGAATAAGATCACAGAATTGGAGAAAACCAATGACGAGCTTAACCGGTTTATCTACAGCATATCTCATGAACTGAGGGCTCCTTTAGTTTCTGTGATGGGCATTATTAGCCTGGTCAAGATGGAAGATCTTTACCGGTCCAGTGGAGAGTACTGGGAATTGGTAGAGACTTGTTCTAATAAACTGGATTACTATATCCAAAAAACGCTTCAATATTATAAAAACAATAAGGTTGTCTCTATAAATGCACCGATAGATTTTAAAAAGCTGATCCATGAAATTGTGGAACTGTATTCTTATGCCGATAAGGATACCAATTTTATTGTGAACATTGATCAGGATGTAGAGTTTATTGGAGATACATTCAGGATAGAAGTAATTCTGGGAAATCTCATCTCCAATGCAATAAAATATCAGAAAGAGAATGAAACCCACAAAAAGGTGAATATTGATATTAAAGTCAATAAAGATACCGCAGAAATATCTATAAAAGATAATGGGATCGGCATCTTAAATGAGCATCTGGAAAAGATATTCACTCAGTTTTTCAAAAGTAAAAACCATCATGGCAGTGGCTTAGGACTTTTTATCGTTAAAGAGGCTTTAAATAAGATCGATGGTAAGATATCTGTGAGTTCAGATCCGATTGATGGCACGACGTTTAAAATAAAGATACCCAATGGCCAGTAACGATAAAAAGGTAATGATAATTGATGACAATCCAATTGATCTGAAGATCAATTCGAAGCTGCTGTTGTTATCAAAACTATTTAACGATGTGATCCTTTGTCAATCCGGAGAGGATGCGCTCTCTTACCTTAGAAACAATGTTGGTAACAAAGATAAGCTACCTGATTTAATTTTGCTGGATATTCAAATGCCGGAAATGGATGGCTTCGAATTTCTGGATCAATATAAAAAGTTGCCTAAAGAATTTCTCAACAGTTGTACTATTGCCCTATTGTCTTCCACGCTTGATTTTTCTGATATAAAAAGAGCCGAAGCCAATCCTTATATTGTTACTTTATTAAAAAAGCCACTTCAACCTGCAGAGGTAGAAGAACTTCTCCGGTAAAACAGGTTTTTTTTAATCATTCAATAGTCCGTGGTCTACGAGGAATTGCTGTAAATCTTTGGGATTTCTGTCCATTAAAAGTGTGTTCATACCAGCCTTTTGAGCACCCAAAAGATGTTGAGGACTGTCGTCAATAAATAAAGTTTCTTCAGCAAGAAGGTTATTTTCTTTAAGCACACGTTCAAATATTTCTACATTGGGTTTACGAAGGAGCATCAATTGTGAGTAATATGCCTTTTCAAAAAGATGGTCATTGTTGTCTATTTTATATTCCCTTTTTAAGTAATCCAGAATATAATTATAGTGGATCTCATTGGTATTACTCAATAAAAATGTCCTGTAATGCTGTTTTACGTCTAACAGTACTTCATGAACGTTTTTTGGCACGCCGATAAGCAAACTGTTCCATGCAGCATCTATTTGTTCATCTGTTAAGGCATTGTTTTTGGCTGCATCCCTTATGCCCTGTCTGAATTGCGCTGGATTAATTGCCCCGGTCTCCAGATCAGAAAATAAATCGGCATGTCCCTTATGTCCGAAAAATTCATCTATATTGTCTATACCCAATTGTAATAGAGCATTTTGGGCCTTTTTGAAGTCAATTTCGAAGATTACATTGCCGTAATCGAAAATGATATTTTTAATTTTTTGTATTAAAACTGTTTCCATAATTCGATACAAATATGTAACATTGCACTCGCAAAATCTAATAAGATTTTGACTGCGCCTATAGCTCAGTCGGTTAGAGTAGAAGACTCATAATCTTTTGGTCCCTGGTTCGAGCCCAGGTGGGCGCACAAACAAAAAGCCGTTCCTAGATAATAGGAACGGCTTTTTCATGATCAAATATTTAAAAACACCTTATATCTTTCTCCTTCTTTTCTCCTTTACGATTAAATCCAGTTCCCTGGTCGTTTGTCCGGAAATAGAAGTATTTTCCTGAGCCCTTCTGAATAGATAAGGCATCACTGCTTTTATTGGCCCGTATGGGACGTATTTCGCAACGTTATAACCTGCATTAGAAAGATTGAAACTCAGATTATCACTCATACCCAGAAGCTGTGAAAAATAAATATGGGGATCATTGTGGTTGATTTCATTTTCATCCAACAAATCAGCCAGCAGACGACAGCTCTCTTCATTATGTGTCCCGCATACAATACCTATGTCTTCGTTATGCTCGATACAATATCTCAGAGCGTCATTATAGTCCTGATCGGTCGCATCCTTATCACGCTGAACTGGCGAAGGGTATCCCATCTCTTCTGCCCGTTCACGTTCCTTTTCCATATAAGCACCACGTACCATCTTTACACCAAGTAAAAAGCCAGAGTTCCTGGCGATCAGATGATCGGCCTTCATATCCGCCAGTTTATCATGACGGTACATTTGATAGGTATTATACACGACCACCCGTGCTTTATTAAACAATCGCATCATGTCTAAGGCCAACTCATCTATGGTGTCCTGTATCCAGCTTTCCTCTGCATCGACCATGATCTTCATTCCCAAATCGTATGCTTTTTGGCAGATCTTCTCACAGCGGGCTTTCACCTGATCAAACTCTATCTGTTCTTCATCAGTTAACGATATTTTGGCATCCAGTTTCTCCAGCAAGGCAAACCGGCCTATGCCTGTTACTTTAAACACACTGATTGGCAGACGCTCATCCCCTGCCGAACGTTCCAGCGTACGGATAATTTCTTCACAAGTAAAATCAAACACCTGTTCTTCTTCCTCTCCTTCCACTGAATAATCCAGGATCGTCCCTACATGTCCTGAATCTAATTTCTCAATAGTACCTTCACATTCGGGAATGGTCTCTCCACCACAAAAATGCTTAAAGATCGTCGCCTTGATCAGCGGCTTTACAGGCATACCTATATTCAGAAAGAAATTGGTGATAGGCGGGCCAACTTTCGTTAGAAAATTGCTGCTGATCACCTTAAAAAGCCAATATGCACGGTTTAGTTCCGTATTAGATTTATATTTAAAAGCAATCCGGGTATCTTCAAAGTTAAGTTTTTCTTTTGGGGACAATTCCATAAATAATGGGTGTGAAGAAACAAAAAGATTAATAATAAAGTCAGTTGGCTGCAAAAATATAAATTCCTGCGCTAGCAACGTTACTTAGCTGTGTAAATAATTGTAAGTTTGCTTCATTATGATCGAATTTAAATTGGAAGGCGAATATATTCCCATGATACAGCTCCTTAAAGCCACCGGTTTGGTGCAGAGTGGTGGTGAAGCCCAAACCGTAGTTGAGGACGGACTGATTAAATACAATGGACAAACCGATTATCGCAAGCGGCTGAAAGTGCGCGTCGGTGATGTGGTAGATTTTATGGGGCAAAAAATAAAGGTAATTTAATGACAGCGATACAACATGCGGATCATCTGATCCAGTTCAACACGCAACTTGCGGCCTTAAAAGACATCATCGAACAAAATACATACAGTAAGATCTTTGTCTTTGCTGACAGGAATACTTCAGAATATTGTTTGCCTGTTTTCCAGGCTTACCTGGACGATTTTTCTTCTTTTGACATTATAGAAACCGATCCGGGAGAAGAAAATAAAAATATAGACTTCTGTATTGGTATCTGGAGGACACTGCTGGATTTTGAAGCAGACCGCAAATGCCTGATGATTAATCTCGGTGGTGGGGTCATTACGGATATGGGTGGCTTTGTAGCTTCTACCTATAAAAGAGGAATAGATTTCATCAATATCCCGACGACCTTATTGTCTATGGTGGATGCTTCTGTAGGTGGAAAAACCGGTATTGATATCAACAACGTTAAAAACATTATCGGCACCTTTTCTCTTCCCCAAGCTGTATTCATTGAAACTGATTTCCTAAAAACCTTGTCTGAAAGAGAACTGCTCTCTGGTTTTGCAGAAATGATTAAGCACGGCCTGATCATGGATGCTGACTATTATACAAAATTGCAGCAAGCGGATTATACAACTATTGAAGCAGAGGCCATTTACCGTTCAGTAGAGATTAAAAACGAAGTGGTCACTGAAGATCCACAGGAAAAAGGCAGGAGAAAGATCCTGAATTATGGACACACCATTGGACATGCGGTAGAAACCTATGCATTGACCAATGATAAAAATCCGCTGACACATGGTGAAGCTATTGCCATTGGGATGATCTGCGAAGGGTATTTGTCACAAAAAAACAATACTCTCAGCCAGGAAGAGCTTGCTGACATCAGCCAGTATATCTTGAAATTATATCCAAAATATGTAATCCGGGAGGAAAGTTTTAAGGCGTTGACGGAATATATGCAGAGCGATAAAAAGAACGAAAACGGACAAATTATGTTTTCATTGCTTAGCCGGATTGGTACCTGTGACTACAATTGCAGGGTGACTAAAGACGATATTCTGGCCAGTTATGCATACTATAATGGTCTTTAGTCTATTTTTTTTAAAATAACTATTGACAAATTAAATTTTGTTAGTACATTTGGCGAAACAAAAAACAAAAAATTGAACAACATCACTACATATTGGTTTGGTTACTTCTACTACTTTAGTAAGAGCCGGGACTAATATGCATCAAAATAAACAAGATAAATGTATATAAAAAGTCCCGGCCTGAAGCCGGGATTTTTTGTTTTAAGACCTTTACCAACACAAGATTAATAAAATAGTAAGTCAAACAATGAACAAGGGAAAAAGAGTAGCAATTCAAGGTATCAAAGCGTCATTCCACGAAGAGGCTGCATTCAAATTTTTCGGTAAAGATATTCAGACCATAGAGTGCAACTCTTTTAAGCACACCTGTGAGAGTTTGAAAAACAAGGAGTCTGACTTTGTGATCATGGCGATAGAAAATTCTATTGCAGGCAGTCTGCTCCCCAATTATACCTTGATCCGCGAATACAACTTTGCTGTTGTGGGAGAAGTATACCTGGCCATTCAATTGCATCTAATGGCATTGCCGGGTGTTAAATTAAAAGATGTTAAATATGCGACCTCCCACCCTATTGCTATCCGTCAGTGTATAGATTTCTTTGACGACTATCCCCAAATTCAACTTGTTGAAAGTAACGATACCGCAGCTTGTGCCAAACGGATCCGTGATGAGCAATTGACAGATACAGTTGCCATTGCCAATACACTCGCTGCTGAACTATATGGCCTAAACATTCTGGAAAAAAGAATTGAATCCAATAAGAAAAACTATACCCGTTTTCTAATCCTAAAAAACGATAAAATGGAGGAGCTAAAAGAAATCAACAAGGCATCGATCTGTTTCCAGGTTGGCAACCACGTTGGCGCATTATCCCAGGTACTCAACATTTTCGCAGATCAGGAAGTCAACCTGACCAAAATCCAAAGCATGCCGGTATTGGGCAAGCGTAATGAATATTACTTCTATGTAGACATGGAATGGCAAAACATGGAAAACTACGACAAAGCCGTTCGTCAGGCTTTAAAACATACCGTCAATTTCAACATTATGGGCGAGTATATGAAAAATGATAAGGTCTAGATCAATACCTAAAAAAATAGAATAAAAGAACTCCTAAAATAATTTACAAATTCACTCCAAAAAGAAATGAAACTACAATTAAACATCCAACCTCTAAACACCTGGCTGAACATCAACAATGAGCCATTGATCATCTCTGGCCCATGCAGCGCAGAAACTGAAGAACAATTGTTAACTACTGCCCATCTATTGGCTGCTACAGGCAAAGTATCTGTATTGAGAGCAGGTATCTGGAAACCACGTACCCGTCCGGGAGAGTTTGAAGGTATCGGAAGCATTGGCCTGGAATGGTTGAAAAGAGCCAAACTGGAAACTGGCTTGCCAACCGCAGTAGAAGTTGCCAATGCGAAGCATGTAGAAGAAGCTTTAGCAGCGGGTGTTGATATCCTTTGGATTGGCGCACGTTCTACAGTAAATCCTTTTACTGTACAAGAAATTGCGGACGCACTGAAAGGTGTGGACATTCCAGTATTGGTTAAAAACCCGGTAAATCCTGACTTGCAATTGTGGATCGGTGCTTTAGAGCGTATCAACGGTGCAGGTATTACTAAATTGGGTGCAATTCACCGCGGTTTCTCTTCTTTCGAAAAAAGCTCATTCCGTAACGAACCAATGTGGGAACTGGCAATACAATTAAAAACTTTATGTCCTGAATTACCGATCATCAATGACCCAAGTCACATTTGCGGCAACAGGGAACTGATTCCTTACATCTCTCAAAAAGCATTAGACTTAGATATGCAAGGTTTGATGATCGAATCTCACGTAGATCCTTCTGTAGCCTGGACTGATGCCAAACAACAAGTTACTCCTGCTGCGCTTGAAGAATTGGCAAACAACCTGACTGTCCGTGAGCCTGAATCTAAAAATGAAGCCATTACCGATCAGCTTGCAGATTTACGTAAACAAATCGACAAAATCGATGATATCCTATTGCAAAAACTAGGTGAGCGTATGGCCATCGTTGGTAAAATCGGTGAGTTTAAACGCGACAACCAGGTGACTATCCTACAGGTTAACCGTTGGGATGCCATCATTAAAAAAGGAGCTTCTTTTGCAAAAGCTTTAAAATTAGACCTCAACTTTACTGAGAAATTCCTGGAACTTGTTCACGGAGAATCTATCCGCAAACAAACGGAAATCATGAACGCAGGCAAAGCCGAAAAAGGAATTGCTGCTGAAGCGCACAGTGAAGTAAAATCTTAAGAATGAGTAAGAACGCAATTGTTTCTTTTACAGGAATTAAAGATATAAATGCAGAAATCACCTTAACCGGTTCAAAAAGCGAAAGCAACAGGGCACTGATTATTTCAGCCCTGTCTGAAGGACTGGTTAAGGTGAATAACCTCTCTGATGCGGTAGATACGGTGACATTAAACAATATTCTTAGTGCCATCAGCCAGGAAAACGACCCGGATACTTTTTTCAATGTAGATGTAGGGCATGCAGGTACGGCCATGCGTTTTCTGACTGCCTATTTGGCCACCAGAAAAGGAATGTTTCATCTTACCGGCTCAGGACGGATGAAAGAGCGGCCAATAAAGTTATTGGTGGAGGCCTTGCGGAGCATTGGTGCCGATATCCGATACTCAAATCAGGAGGGTTTCCCGCCACTAGATATTGGCAAGCACTTTAAACAAACCAGCCGCGAAGTAAAAATCCAGGGCAACATCAGTAGTCAGTATTTATCTGCGCTTCTAATGATCGCGCCTTCACTACCCCTTGGCCTTTCCCTGGAGATTGAAGGTGAACTGACCTCAAGACCCTACCTGGAAATGACCTTGAGCATGCTTGAAGAGGCAGGCATTAAACATCAGTGGGAAGGTCAGACCATTCATATCGATAAACAATCGTTTAAGAGCACCGAACTCACTGTAGAACCAGACTGGAGCGCAGCTTCTTACTGGTACAGTATCGCTGCGCTTTCAGACGTGGCCTCTATTAACTTGCCTTATCTGAAGGAAAAAAGCCTGCAAGGCGACAGTGAAATCAAGGAGATCATGGTCCCTTTCGGAATAAGAACCTCTCTTACGTCCAACGGAATTGCTTTAAAGACGGGTACTACCACAGCCATAGAGAAAGTGTTGAACCTGAAAGATTGTCCTGATCTGGCGCAAACCATTATTGTCTGTGCCGCTGCCAAAGGGCTGAATTTATCTTTTACCGGATTGGAAACGTTAAAAATAAAAGAAACCAACAGGGTATTGGCTTTGCAGCAAGAGTTGGCTAAAATTGGTGTGACCCTGACGGAAGACAATGAAATCTACACTTTAAACTGCGAGCAGCTGAGTTTCCCGGAAAAAGTCACTTTCGCAACTTATGACGATCATAGAATGGCGATGGCTTTTGCACCGCTAAGCTTACTGATCAAAGAAGTAGAAATAGAAGACTACCAGGTTGTCGAGAAATCTTATCCCGACTTCTGGAAAGATTTGGAGACAGCAGGGTTTACAGTACAAGAACTTTAATATATTTAACTAAAAAATATGGCAGGCAATACCTTCGGACAACTATTTCGCATCAGCACTTTTGGTGAATCACATGGATTGGCTATTGGTGTGATCCTGGATGGCTGTCCGGCAAATCTACCAATTGATCTCGATTTTATACAGTCAGAGTTGGATAAGCGCAAACCTGGTCAGTCTAAAATAACGACCCAGCGTAAAGAAAGCGACACTGTGCAGATCTTATCCGGCACTTTTGAAGGAAAGAGTACGGGTACGCCGATTGCGATGCTGATCCCGAATGAAGATCAGCGCAGTAAAGACTATAGCCACAATACAGACGTATACCGCCCTTCACATGCAGATTATACCTACGATGCAAAATACGGAATCCGTGACCACCGTGGTGGCGGGCGTTCCTCTGCGCGGGAGACCGCTGCAAGGGTAGCGGCCGGAGCTATCGCTAAGCTCTTGCTCAAACATCATGGGATTGAAATCTTCGCGCATGTATCCTCAGTGGGGAAAATCGAAGCCCCTAACCTGGAGAATGAAAGTATAGCTGATCTTCTGACTATCCGTGAAGAGAATATCGCACGGTGTGCAGATCCGGCTACGGCAAACCAAATGATTGAATTTATAGATGGCATCCGTAAGGATGGCGATACTGTAGGCGGAAAAATCAACTGCATCGTCAGGAACTGTCCGGTGGGGCTGGGTGAGCCGGTATTTGATAAGCTACACGCGGATCTGGGCAAGGCTATGCTCAGCATCAACGCAGTACACGGCTTTGAATATGGCTCCGGATTTGCGGGCAGCGAAATGAAAGGCTCAGAACATAATGATGTTTTCATCGCAGGGGAAAGTATACCGAAAACCCTGACTAACTTCTCAGGTGGCATACAAGGCGGTATTTCCAATGGTATGGAGATTAATTTTACTGTAGCCTTCAAGCCGGTGGCGACCATCATGCACAATCAGCAAACCATCAACGCAGCTGGAGAGGCCGCAGAAATAAAAGGAAAAGGCAGGCACGATCCCTGTGTGGTGCCAAGAGCAGTTGTTATCGTGGAAGCGATGGCTGCATTGGTACTGGCCGACCATTTATTAAGAAACAAAACGAGCCGGCTTTAACCGGCTCGTTTCTTTAAAATCTATTTAAAATATCAGCAGAGAACCTATTTAAAATATCGATGGATATTTATTCTCGTTCTGATATTGCATCATCTGATATACCTTTTCGATCACGTCATCCGCTGAGGGCTTACTGAAATAATCACCATCTGAACCATATGGTGGCCGATGGGCTTTAGCTGAAAGCGTTTGAGGCTGGGCATCAAGACTATAATAACCGTCCTGTTCCTCTAATATTTGCTGCAAAATGAAAGCCGAACCACCACCTGGTACATCTTCATCGACGACGAGAAGTTTATTCGTCTTCCTTAAAGATTGCGCACATATTTTATTGGTATCAAAAGGAAGTAAGGTTTGGGGATCTACAATCTCTATAGAGATCCCGTGCAGCGCCAATTCTTCAGCAGCTTCTTCTACAATTCTTAATGTCGATCCGTAAGACACGATCGTAATGTCCGTCCCTTCTTTGATCACCTCTGCCTGACCCAAGGGTACGGTATATTCACCTACGTTTTCAGGCAATTTTTCTTTCAGGCGGTAGCCGTTCAGACATTCAATGACCAATGCCGGTTCGTCTGATCTGAAAAGCGTATTGTACATCCCTGCAGCCTGGGTCATGTTGCGCGGCACACAAATATGCAAACCTCTTAGCGATCCGAGGATCATGCCCATAGGTGATCCGGAATGCCATACCCCTTCCAGTCTGTGGCCACGTGTACGAATGATCAAAGGCGCTTTCTGTCCTGCTTTCGTTCTGTACGATAAACTGGCCAGGTCATCGCTCAATATATTCAGGGCAAACAACAGATAATCTAGATATTGAATTTCTGCAATTGGCCTCAAACCACGTAATGCCAGGCCAATGCCCTGTCCCACGATGGTCATTTCGCGTATGCCTGTATCGGTAATTCGCAGCTCGCCAAATTTGGCTTGTAAACCTGCAAAAGCCTGGTTTACATCACCAATACTACCCAGATCTTCACCAAAAGCCACCAAACGCTGGTCCCTGGAGAAATTGGCTTCAAAACAAGCATTGAGCAATTCACGTCCATCTACCATTCTGCTGTCCTCATTGTATTCTGCAGCCAGGATATCTACCAGTAAAGGACTTTCACGCCCATCGGTAAACAATTTGGAATTGTACCGGTCTGTATTTAACTCCGCCTGTTCGTTATACCATTTCAATAAGGTATTCCGCTCCAAAGAAGGTGTATTTACACTATAACGCAATGCTTTCCTGACTGTAGAGATTACCTCCCTCCTTAGGGCATCGTGTGTATTGGCCAGCTGTGTAGCGATCTTCGTCAGCATCGCGTTGCCATGTGCAGCGGCTTTCACCATTTCTATCACTTCGTTCTGCTCATCCTTAATGGAGGCTAAAAACTCATTCCAGCTTTCTTTTTGCACATCGCGTACATGTCGTTTGATCTGGGTTTCCAGTTCCAGAAGATCTTCTTCCGTGACAATAGCCGATTCCAGCATCCATTTTCTCATCTGAACGATGCAATCGTATTCTTTTTCCCAGTCCAGTCGTTGCTTATCTTTATAACGCTCGTGTGAACCCGAGGTAGAATGCCCTTGCGGCTGAGTTACTTCGGTTACATGGATCATTACCGGCACATGCTCCGTACGGGATATGTCCACTGCTTTTTGATAGGCCTCACACAGTCCGGGATAGTCCCATCCCTTTACTTTAAATATTTCATAACCCGCGGTGTCTTCATCTCTCTGAAAACCTTTCAATATCTCAGAAATATCCTCTTTCGTCGTCTGGTATTTCGCTGGCACAGATATGCCATAGCCATCATCCCATATGGATACAACCATTGGTATTTGCAATACTCCGGCAGCATTGATCGCTTCAAAGAAAACACCTTCTGATGTAGAGGCATTGCCTATGGTGCCAAAGGCAACCTCATTGCCGTTAACTGAAAAGTTTTCAAGATATTTTAAGTCAGGATTTTGTCTGTATAGTTTTGATGCATACGCCAGGCCGACCAAACGCGCCATCTGTGCGCCCGTTGGTGCAATATCCGAGGAACTGTTTTTCATCTCGGTGAGGTCTTTCCAGTCACCGTTTTCATCAATAGAACGGGTCGCAAAATGCGCATTCATTTGTCGCCCTGCAGAGGCCGGATCTGCCTCGATGCTCGGATGCGCATACAATTGCGCAAAGAACTCCTTTAATGTACAGATGCCTGTGGCAAAAGCAAAAGTCTGGTCCCTGTAATAACCGGAGCGCCAGTCACCGTTCTTAAATGCTTTGGCCATCGCAATCTGCGGAACTTCCTTACCATCACCAAATATCCCAAACTTAGCCTTCCCTGTCAAAACTTCCTTTCGGCCTATCAAACTGGCCTGCCTGCTTTCAAAAGCGATTTTATAATCGTTGATTACAATTGTCCTGAAATCATCAAAGCTCAATTCAGAAGCATCTATTGGGTTGGTAGTAAGTTTATTCTCTGACATCATAAGCGTACTGGTTGTGCTGCAAAGATACACAAAATCTAAAGTATGACTTAATGCACAATTGTAATATATATATTGGAATGCTTTTTGATTTACATAATAAAAGACTAAATTTGTTTAAAACAATACGTTATGGGACTTTAATAAGCAGTAAAAAAAACCTAAATTATTGTTCTGTAATCATTAAATAACTAAACACATGAGAAAATTAATTTTATTAGTAACGTTCGTTTTAGGCATCGGAGTAGCTGCGCAGGCGCAATCTAAACCCGCTGACTTTAAATTCGAGAAAGAAAGTCATGATTTTGGAAAGATCCCGGTGAATAAGCCCGTAACGGTAGACTTTAAATTCACAAATGTGGGTGATGAACCCTTAATCATCACTAAAGTAGAAACTACTTGCGGCTGTACCGTACCTGAGTATACCAAAACACCAGTAAAAAAAGGTGAAGCAGGTTCTATTAAAGTAACTTACAACCCAACAGGTGCTGCACTTCCATTCAGCAAAAGCATTACGATTACTTCAAATGCAAAAACAACGACTAAAGTCTTGTATATCAAAGGCGAGACGGTTGCTGCCAGTTCCAAATAAAATTTAAAAACATATTGATTAAAAAACCTCGTTAATCAGCGAGGTTTTTTATTTTTGTGCCCTTATTATTTATATATGCCAAATCTATCAGAAAAAGGGCTTCAGATGCCTGCCTCACCCATCAGGAAACTGACACCTTTTGCCGACAAAGCTAAAAAAGACGGTAAAAAAGTATATCATTTAAACATCGGCCAACCAGATATTGCCACTCCTGAAGGAATGCTCAATGCCATCAAAAACATAGATTTTGATGTATGGGCCTATACTCCTTCTGAAGGTACTCTGGCATACAGGACTAAACTTACGGAGTATTACAACAAATTGGGTTACGGAATCACTCCTGAGGATATCCTTGTTACTGTAGGTGGTTCTGAGGCCATTACCATTGCGATGCAAACCTGCGTAAATGAAGGTGATGAAATCATCATTCCTGAGCCTTTTTATGCCAATTACAATGGTTTTGCCTGCATGAGCAATGTCGTTGTCAAACCGATCTTATCTGTCATTGAGAACGGCTTCGCCCTTCCCCCTATTTCGGAATTTGAGAAACTGATTACTGAAAAGACCAAGGCGATCATCATCTGTAACCCCAATAATCCGACCGGCTATCTGTATTCCAGAGCAGAACTGGAGGCTTTGAAGGAACTGTGTATCAAGCATGATCTGTTCCTGTTTTCTGATGAGGCCTATAGGGAGTTTTGTTATGACGGACGGGAATTTATCTCGCCCATGCATTTGGATGGACTGGATCAGAATGTCGTCATCATGGATACCGTCTCTAAGCGCTATAGCGCTTGTGGAGCGCGCCTCGGCTGCCTGATTACTAAAAATAAAGAAGTTATCCAGGCTGCCTTAAAATTTGCGCAAGCCAGGTTAAGTCCGGGTATGGTAGAGCAAATTGCGGGAGCAGCTGCTGTAGACACGCCGGACAGCTACTTTGAAGAAGTCAATAAAGAATATACGTTGAGAAGAGATACTTTGGTGGCCAGATTAAATGCTATAGAAGGTGTATTTTGTCCGAATCCCGGCGGTGCTTTCTATGTAGTGGCCAAATTCCCTATTGATGATGCCGACAAATTCTGCCAATGGATACTTGAATCTTTTGAAAAAGATGGCCAGACTGTCATGATGGCACCGGCAACTGGGTTTTATTCGACCAAAGGATCAGGGAAAAATGAAGTCAGAATGGCTTATGTACTTAATACAGAGGACCTCAATAAGGCGATGGATTGTTTAGAGCTTGCCTTACAAAAATATCCGGGCCGTATATTGGCATAATTTTCGTACTTTTGTATGAGATTCATTAAAGAAGGTAGTTATGTCTTTGATTCATCTCATACAAATGGGACCGTTCTGGATTTGACAGGGTGGCGCTGAGTATGTAAGCATGCAGTGCGTTGTACGGAGAGCACTTAAAAGATAACGTTCACACTATAATTGGCGAAAATAACTACGCCTTAGCAGCCTAATTTAGAATTAGCCTTGCTTTTGTCCCTCTGACTGCTGCACAGTTAGGTTAGAATCCGGGGCATCGAAATAACAGTGCTGGCGATCGTAAGGTACGATACGATTGCGAGATAAAGTACCTAAGGTGAACGGTTAGGTCGGTTTCCAGCCCGCCAGATCCCTACAATTAATTGGAAAATAAGCATGTAGAAGGCATAATTTATCACACAACTGGACAAGGGTTCGACTCCCTTCGGTTCCACGGATTAAAAAAAGGAGTGACTAGAAGTCGCTCCTTTTTTTATCCCTTTTTTTTAGAAGTAACGGCATTAATATTCGCTTTTGCACTAAGATATTTCCTTTTCGCCTTTAAACTTTCAATTAGCCTAAAGACCATAAATTCAAGCATAGCCCCTTCAGTTTTTTCCTCCCGAGAAAAATATTCCAAGTATTGCTTTTTATCAATCTCATTAATGAATATAGGAGGAAATTGTTTCTGTAACAGAATCAGGTTCATAAAAATCCTTGCAATCCTTCCATTACCATCACCAAACGGATGAATTCTGTTTAAAAAAATGTAGTGAAATCGGGTGGCAATTGTCAAGGGGTGCTGTTCAATATTATTGAAATCTGAATACTTTAATGATTCATTAGTCTCCAATATCAGCGTTGACATAGCAGTAAGGACTTCATCAGGAGCGGCATATAAATGTTCTTTCCCATCCGAACGGTAACTGCGGTTTTCAAAAATCTTATATTTTCCCGGGTCGTAATGGATATCATCACCCCACTGCGCTGGACTTTTCATTAATTCACGATGCAGCTTTTTGATATTTTCTTCAGTAATCTGCTCTGATGCATAATTCTCAAAGACCATATCCAAAACTTTCTTGTGGTTCACGATATCAAGGTAATCCGAAATCGCAGCATCCTGTGGGCTAACAAGGTCCTTTAATATCTGTATGGTTTGACCGTGTGTTATTTTATTACCCTCAAGATTATTGGAAGCGTAGGTAAAATCTACTTTTATCTTTTCCAGATATTCCTGGTCCCATTGTTCGGGTTGGAGCTGGAGCCTCCGAATTTTATTTTGAAGTTTGTTTATTATTTTAAATTGCTCTTCAATTCCCATTTATAAAAACTTTATATCATAATCAAAACCCCTGGTCTTAATCTTATGAAGCCATCTACGGTACAAGTTTTTTCCAATAGCCGGTCTACCATCCCTGACAGTTAAAGTTTCACCCACAATAAAATTTTTCAAATCCTGGCGGTACTCCTTTCTCAAGTCCGTAATAAATATTACATCTTTCCGTTCAGGCAAATTAAATACGTTATTTATTCTTCTGGAAATCAGATCAGCAGGGTGCATAAAATTATTTTATAACAAACAACAATCCAAAAATACCTAAAATAAGTGTCTCTTGCAAAAGCCAAAGATCTATACAATCACCCTTCCGGGGCCGCCCCGCATGGCACTAAGTTTACTCAAAAATAACATAGCCATTGTTTCTGCTCTTTTCTTGGTATCCTCTGCCATCTCCCCTGCAAAGAGCGTATCAATAGTTTCATAAAACAAGGATATCCACCGATCAAAATGTGCTGCCTCTATCGGCAATGGCGCATGCCTGGCAAAAGGGTTTCCTGTAAAGCCGGGTACCCCGAACAATACCGCATTCCAGAAAGCGTACATTTTCTCCAGGTGAGGGCCCCAATCGCTGATTACATTATTAAAGACCGGGCCGATCAGGTCATCCTGCTGAACCTTCTTATAAAATTCATTCACAAATAGAACGATGTCTTCCAGCCCATTGATATCATTTTTAGTTTCCATAGGTGTGTAGTTCTTTAATCATTTTGCGCGAAAGCATATTCATACTTCTTTACCTCTTATCAGGATAAATTTTCTATTTTTTCAATGTAGTAAATTTACGGTAACCGACTCTGGTTTTATTGTAAAAATTGATCATTCAATCCATTTCATTGAAGATGCTGAGCCTTTAATTTCTTATGCTGCAGTTAAATTATTTACTTACATTTAGCTATCAGATCACCGCATGCCTATTTATCCACGACCTTATCATTTTATGAAATCTTTTCAGTCAGCACTCTAGTTCCGGCCTCTATATTTTCAGCAACTGAAAGACAGGAACAGGTAATGTGATCCTGTTTTTGTCAGGATCTGTCTGGACAACCACTGGATCACCACTGGATCAGGTCTGAAACATTTGATATAGGGGTCCATAGAGTGGCAGTAGAATTATATAAAAAATTAAATAACGATAGAAAAACCCTTCTTTTTGAAAATATTTTTCACTAAACCTCTATAATTCCTGCCAAATATTTTCATTTGTTCATCATGAGATAGTGAGGCATCTAAAACCTTTGAAATTTCTGTAGAATAAGCACGGGATGGACCATGTCCGCCCCAAACAATTCGATCAATTCCAAGTTCATTAACTGCAAAATCAACAGATCCAGAATGTGGATCTGCACCAGCAAATTCAAATAGCACATTGTCGTAACGTCTAATTGCCTTCGTACCTAATTCCCAATCACCGCCCGCGTGACCACAAATCATGCGGACATCTGGAAAACGCTGAGCTAATTTAGCTACATCCATAGGTGTCGATTCACCAGAAATATTCCCTCCCCCAGGATATAAAGGGCTTCCTCCTACTTTTATCCAGGTATGAATATAAATAGCTGCCTCCAATTCAGCAGCATAGCGAATAATCTGATCATTATTCGGATGATCACAGGTAATGCCTGATTTGTTACCCCCTACATATTTTATCCCTATGCAAGGGCCATTTTTAATCCATTTCTCCATCTTGGCACAACTCTCTTCCGGAAATCCGGGATCAATAGGTATAATTCCGGATACCCGATCTGAATGTTTCACTAACAAATCACGAAGATCATTATCATAGGGCCGTATGCTCAATGGGTCTTGAAGTGTGCCACCAATATCTACTGAAATCACCCGTTCAATGTTCATTCTGTCAACATAATACATCATTTTATGATGCAGGCCAAGGGGGTCAACTGTTGTCCAGAAGCCATGGTAGTGGGTATCCCAAATTCTCAGTTCTTTTAATTGCTCCCGATCGGGCAATCCATAATAGGTAGGATCTAAAGCAAATGGTTCTTGTTTCGACATTTTATTTATTAAAAATTTCTTCAGGAATTCTTTAGAAACCGTATGGCATTCTTGTTCATTATGGCTTGCAATTGGTCTGTAGAAAGTGGTGATTCAAACAGTTTCAACAAATTAGCTTCTACTGGAAAATAAGGTGCATGAGAACCAAAAAGAAGGCGATCTGCTGGAACAGGTGCTGCTGTCCCCCCCCAAGGCTGACCATCAATTAAACGGGCAACACCCCCATTTCCTTCGATTCTTGCTATGTCCAATACGACATTTGTTTCTTGTATAAATCGCTCTAAAACTTTGTTACTAATACGGTTATTCCAATACACCAATTGAACTTTCGCATCGGGTACTTTTTTCATTACATCCACCAGTGGTTCAAAACTAGGTCCCCGGAGTTGAACAATTGGATGAATATTCCTTGTATCGTCTATATCGCCCACCACTTGTAGAATCATCTTTCTTTTTGCTATTTCCTGAACCAATTTTATAAAATCAGGATGTTTAAAATCAAATGTTTGATAGATAGGATAAATTCTGATACCTGGCATTTTATAAACTTCATGGCAACGTCTTAAGTCCTCTTCCCAATCGGGCCAGGCAATATTCACCGTACCAAAAGGCAATAACATTCCTTTTCCATTTTTTTTACATTCTTCAGCCAATCTTGAATTTACCGCATCAATGTTTTTATGAAAAAGGGCCTCATAGCTTCCAGCCCATGCTTGCGAAATACGGTGCTTTTGCAACTTCTTAACCAGTGCAGGCGTTTCTCCGTATTTCAGTTTACGAAATGGATATTCCAGCAAATGGACATTCGTATCAATGATCTTTGGGTGTTCAAGCGCAGGAACAGCCTGATCTGCGGGGTCAGATTCTGGAAAAAGCGCGTTACTTTCTAATAAAGTTGCCGGAACTGACCATGCTGCAACGGTCATCATCGAGTTAGAAAAGAAAGTACGCCTGTTGATTCGTTTCATATACTAGTATGATTTTAGTTTGTCCTTGTTGTCATGGACCTTCATAATGGCATCGACTATTTTATTCATTTCTTCTTTTGTTCCAAGTAAGGTTCCACATCCCCAGATAGATACCAAGGTCTCCTTACAAACTTTATCACAATTCGGAAGGTTCATTCCCTGCTTATACTCTTTTAATCTGGCAGCAGAAAACATGGATTTATAGCCACGCAGGTTTACAATATGGTCAACCCAAGGTTCGCTATGAAGACCTGTTCTTATATAGGATCCGAAACCAATGCCTTCTGCATTGATTGCTTTCAAAAACTGAGCTCTGCTTGCGCCATTAAAATGGTCTTTATTATAAATTAACGCGTAATGATAATAGGAGCTGCTTTCTGTTCCATCATATTGCTTTTGGGGAACCAAACCGGCAAAGCCCTTCAGCTGCTCTTTTAAATAATTTGCATTCTGATTTCTTATTTCATGCCTTTCTCTGGCAGTTGACAATTGCCCTAATAAAATGGCCGCTTCAAACTCATTCATTCTATATTTAGGGCCAATAGTTTCATTTACACCTGCTTTAGACGCTCCGCGATTTTGAACAGTGAAGCATTGATTCATTAAAGCCTCATTATTTCCAACGATAGCACCACCTTCTCCACATGCTATGGCTTTACTTGCCTGAAAACTAAAACAACCTAAATCACCGATTGTCCCAATCGCCTTTCCCTGATACCGGGCAAAAGGTGCCTGACAGGAATCCTCAATGACTTTCAAATTGTGCTTTTTTGCAATCGCCATAATCCGTTCCATATTGGCAGGCAGGCCCATAATATGTACAGCCATGATAGCCTTTGTATTTTTGTTGATCTTTTTCTCTACTTCATCAGGATCCAGTTGCAAGGTATTGGGGTCAATATCCACCAAAACAGGCAGCGCTCTGCTTGTCAAAATGGAAGAAACGGTTCCCATATCAGTATATGGTGAGGTAATGACTTCGTCTCCGGGTCCTATCCCTAAAGCTTCTACACAGGTACTGAGCGATTGAGTCCCTGAGCCTGTCCCTATACTATAAGCAGTACCGATTTCCCTGGCAAAGTCCTTTTCGAAAGTTGAGACATTACCATTTGCATTTTGAACTCTGCTCCAAATTCCACTTTTAGTTGTCTTTACAATGTTATCGATCATTTGCTGATTAATATGCGGCCATGTCGCTCCAATTTTTCCTGATGGATTAACCTTAGTCCCCCCTGATAGGGCAAGCTTTCCTCTATCATTTCCGAAAGAAGGGAAAGCACTTGATACGGCAGTTACAGCCGTAGTAGCAGCAACGGCGGATATAAATTTGCGCCTGGTGTAGTTGTTGTTTTTCATTAGAAATGGATTTTAAAAAGTATAGCTATAAATATGTGAACCACTTATAAAGTATATCCTTCCGTCTAGATAATCGCCGCCAGCATCTATTGGAACCGGAGACTTTACAACAAAAGATATTTTAAAGGAGTCTTTTTCTACACGACCAATTCCATTTCTAAAAAGAATATAAACTTCTCCTTTTTTATCAGCAATAAAAACCCTTGGAGATTGCTCAGCTGCAGTTATCCCAAACTCAGACATTAAATCCTGTTTATAAACGATCTCCTTTTTTACCAGATCAAAAACGAAGAAAGCTCTCCGGTCTGCTATACCATAAACCAATCCATTTGATGTTAAAAACAGATCAGTATAAGATTGTACTCCTGGAATAACTACGCTTTTCCAATCTAACTTCTTAGAAGCAAAATCCATAATGTAAAGCTCTGCATTAAAGGCTTTACGTTCTCCTCCCGTTCCTGGAGAAGTGGTAGTTCCACCCAAGACTTTTCCATTTGGCAAAGCCACCAGGCTCATGGTTGACTGATTTACGACAACTTGTGAGTCTTTAAGTAAAACTTTTGTTTTCTTCTTTCGGTCCCAGAAAAACAAACCACCGCCGGTATGTCCATAATCTGGTGTTCCACTCATTATTAAGGTCTTACCATCAGGATATGCCAAAAGACGGTGAGGTCGGTGAATAACAGGGGTACAATCCGCTATGCGAATCGGCTTTCCGTTATTCCAATCCAACAAGAAACCACGAGGATACCCTGCAAAGAAAAAGGAATTTCCCTGACGTGTTAAGGCATTGAATTGTCCTTCAGCTTTCCTATTCACAAGCACGTCCTTTTTAGGATCATAGCTAAAGAAGCGCATCGGAAAGGTTGTTCCACCAAATATCTTTCCATTCGGAGAGACACCAATACCCATTGTCCAGGCACCATCGCTGGAATAATCAAAGGATACTTCTTTCCTGGTTTTAGTGGCAGGGATTTCCACGATAAGTTTACGTTCCGTTAAATCATATGATACCAGCTTCTTACCGTCGGGAAAAGTAGAATGAAAAAGATTTTGGTCACTGGTAATTATTGGTTTGGGTTTATCGAGATTCTCTTTGTCTATTTTTTTACCCAGCCCTTTATCAAACTCATACCAATCTTCACTGCCTTTTAAAGATTGTCCGTAAACTTTACCATTTACAGCCTGATAAACATATCCCGTCCCAAGCTTCCTTTCAGAATCATCAAACATTGGTTTTGCCTGATTGGAAGCCGGATTAAAAGCAACAACCTGACTTGCAGTTGCCCCTACTCCAAAGTATACCCAGCCATTATTATCTGCGGCTATACTCCGTGGATACTGCGCCCAGTTTTGTTTATAAACATGGCCATAATCTTTAAACTCCCTGTTTTTAGGGTTAAATGATACCAGCCCACTATTGGGATAGGTCACTGCCCAAATCAAACCCTTATCATCTTGGGTCATACTCATCGCCATGAGTCTATTCACGCTGTGCTGAAAAGTAAACGCCTTCTTTACAGGATCGAACTCTATAAAGTTTGAATTAAACAAGGTGTAAAATTTATTATCACTGGAAAGGATCGAAGTATAGGGCGCATCTCTTTCCGGAAGAAAAGGCATCTTAAATTCTTCACTTTTCCCTGTTTCTGCATCAATCATTAAAAGCGCATAGCCGCCGCGATGATCAAAAAGCCAGGTCAAAACTACGTTTCTACCATCACCATCTATCGTAGCAACGGTACCTCTGGCATTACTGATTGGAGCGGCTACACCGTGATCAATAATCCCGTTACCTGGACTCTGAGAAGAACCGGGAAGGGGCTTCATTAACAATAAGACCCCAACTATTGAAAGGAACACTCTAAAGGGTAATTCCAAAATCTTTGTGATTAAATTTAGTTATCATAATTGTCATTGAGTTTATGCTTGATCATTATGGGTACGTACACGCATCTTAAGCGATATTAACTAAATACTTTCATAAAAGCAAAAAACGGCAAAGGATTTTTCATTTGGGTATAAGGATGGAGGTTTCGGCGATAGTAGCCAGGTAATTTTGAAACCTGCTGTCCACTCATTTCGCTTCAATTGTGCAAATTGGGCACTTTGGTCTGAAAAGGACTGAACACTATTGCCGGAATCTCCAGCGCAGTACGCGGCATGTTGAAAAGGTTGCACTTTCATTAGAAATTTGTCCCCTACTGGTAAATTCGCAGGAATGCATTGGTTTTTCCTGCTTCAAACATCTTCCCCCTCTCTGAGGGTTGTTTGATTTCTCATCACACCGCTGCAGCTCCATGAGAAGCGAAAGTGATGTCTGGCTGTGGGTAGTATTTTGGGTGCTCTGGAATTAATATGCTTAAGATTGATATATTTGAGCATTAAAACCAAATAACAAAAACAACCTAATCACTCATGAACCTACAAAAAATAGCCCTTCTTTGTGGCCTGATGACCTTTATGGCTACATCTTATGCCCAGGAGAAAACAAACACTTTCAAATATACCGACGCCCAGCAGCTCAGCAAAAGCGGTCAATGGCCAAAAACTACAGAAAATTATTATAGGGTACAGGAAGAAGACCGGGCCAAACTGACAAAAGCAGTGCAGAACCTGGCGCTCCGCCCGGCTGGCATCAACATTACTTTCCAAACCAACTCTAAAAGCATAGCCGCCAAATGGAAACTAAAACCCTATAAAGTGCAGGCCAATATGACGCCTATAGGTGTCAATGGACTCGATCTCTATGGCTGGAATGGCAAGGGCTGGCAATTTGTATATGTAGGTATCCCCTCTAAAGATGAAAACAGTACTACCCTCATCAGCAACCTGGATGGCAAGATGAGACATTACAAGATCTATCTTCCCCTGTACACTGAACTAAGCAGCCTGGAAATAGGCATCGATGAATCGGCTGAGATCAAACCCGCAGATCCGGCATACATTAATCAGAAAAAAGTAGCGATCTACGGTTCCAGCATTACGCAAGGATCTTCCGCCAGCAGGCCGGGAATGGCCTACCCTTCTATCCTTTCCAGAAAACTGAACGTGGAAACGATCAACCTTGGGTTCAGCGGAAATGGCAAAATGGAAATAGAAATAGCGGATATACTGGCCAAAATACCAGCGGACGTATATATTATGGACTGTGTGCCAAATCCCTCTCCGCAGCAGATCAAAGAAAGATCTTATCCGCTGATAGCAAAATTAAGAAAACTGAAACCAGGGGTTCCGATCATCATGATGGAAAGCATCCAAAGAGAGTTTTCCAACTGGAACAGTGAGGCCAACACAAAATTAACACAGCAAAATGCAGAATTCAGGATCACGTATGACCGCCTGATCAGGGAAGGAAATAAAAATATTTATTACATCAAATCTTCTGAATTGACAGGTGATGACCATGAAGCAACAACGGATGGCACGCACTTGTCTGACCTGGGCTTTATGAGGGTAGCAGAGGCTGTACAGAAAGTACTGAAGCCTTTATTATAAAAGATGTCTTGCCTGCGCTACCTTGAGCAATACGGCAAACATTTTCTCTGGCAAAAATGGCTTATTCAGGATATCGTAGACATGGATCTGTGCAAATCTTGACTTGACTTCAGCCATAATGTCCGCAGTAAATATGATTGGGTGAATATCCGGATAGGTACTGCGGACAATTGTAGCCAGATCATACCCATCAATCTCCGGCATATGCAGATCGATCATCGCGGCATGGTAAAGATTGCGCTCCATAAATGCCAAAGCCTCTTTACCACTGTAAGCACAATCTGTCTGCACACCAAAATATTCCAGCTGTTTTTGTGCAACCATCATGTTGATCTGATTGTCTTCCACGAGCAATACGCGCAATCCCTGGAGTTGATTCTTAAAAGCGGAAACCTCTGACGGCACAGGAGTCAGATCATCCGGACTCTGATCTTCCGGAATCTCAAAATGTATGTCGAAATGAAATTCAGAACCTTTGCCGGTTTCACTCGTCAGAATCACCCGGCTATCGTGGAGCGCTGCCAGTTTTTGAGTGATGGTCAGTCCAAGACCGGTACCGGAATGTTTCCGTTGTGCCGACTGCTGAACCTGCTTAAAGCTTTCAAATACACTTTCCTGCAATTCGACAGGAATACCCATACCTGTGTCCTTCACTGCAAAACGAATATATGCATGGTTATCCTGCACGGAGACCAGTTTGACTAAAAGCGTGATCTCGCCCTGATCGGTAAATTTAATGGCGTTGCTGATCAGGTTGTTGAGCATTTGACTGAGACGTACGGAATCTGCAATAACCTTTTGCGGTATTTCATCATCCATAAAGCTTTTCAATTCGATACCCTTAGCCTCTGCGAGAGACTTAAACTGGTTCTTAATGTTTTTCACCAGTCTGAAAAGATCTACTTCAGCCAGGATCAGTTCCAGCTTTTCATTCTCCATTTTGGTCAGATCAAGGATATCGTTGATCAGCTGCATCAGGTGATCCGCAGAAAAGATGAGGTTGCCAATGTATTTCTTCTGGTCTACCGTATGGTTCAGTTTCAGCAGGTTGGCAATACCAATGATCCCGTTTAAAGGCGTCCTGATTTCATGGCTCATCACAGATAAAAAATCTGACTTGGTTTTTAATGCACTTTCGGCCACGTTACGTGCCTCAGTCAGTGCCTTATTGCTGATTTCCAGTTCTTCCTTAGCCTGTATTAAGGCCAGTTCGGCCAGCTTTTGCTGCGTAATATCCTCAATGATAAATACCAATACGTAGTCCTTCGGATCCCTGGCCCTGACCACAGGTTTCACCCGGGCTTTATACCACTGGTTAATGTTGGGGTCAAGATGTTTGTAAATGATCTCCTGTGCAATACCCGTGCGCATCACTTCATCTACAGGTTGTGTAAAGATATGGGACTGAGGTCCCATGACGTCGCCGATCTTCTTACCAATAAAGGCAGATCTGGGCATAAATAATATGCTTTCATCTGATACCCATACATTTTTAAACACATGGTTGCCATCAATCTCAAATACGATGTCTTCCAAAGAAGAAATAAGAGATTGCAGATGAACCGTTAATTCCTGAAGTTTTTCAGGCGGCTCTTCAGGATCAAGAGCGGATTTATTCATTATTCAACAATAGGTTAAATCAAATATAGCAAATTATATCATCAACTGGCCACATAATGCTCAATCCGATTGGCAAAATCGTTGAGATCGAAAGGCTTATTGATGAACTCCTCAGCTACACAACCAGACTTTACCTTATTCAGATGATTGTTTGCCGACATCATCATTACAGGGATCTCATGGGTCTTCACACTGCCCTTCAATTTTTCACAAATCTCCAGCCCATTGCCATCCGGCAGCATCACATCCAGTATGATCATATCCGGAATATGCTTTTGCATTTGTACCCAAAATTCTTGGACGGAGGGCGACAGTACGACCTCATATTCTTCCTCTATCAGCAGGAACTCGATTACGTCCCTGATGGCGGCATTGTCTTCTACGACATAAATACATGGTTTCATAACGCATCATTTAAAGTATAGGAATGAACAACTGTATAACTAACTGATTTGAGGGTCAGATGTTTCCAATATTTATCAACCTTCGGCAAGTTATCCACCTTTAGCGGTACTTATCATTTCTGTATTACAACTAATTCTTTTACTATATGATAATTTAGTACTTTAGCGAATTGATTTTGAATACACCCTTTTTGTGCTTATAGCCTATTAATGAACGTGACTTACACCAAAACATTAGCCAGAAATATATTAATTACTTTTCTGGCATTTATGATCGCTGTTTCTATTGCCGCATTTTTTGTACGCAGTTCAATCACTAAGAAACTCGAACATATCTCTGATCTGGCAGGTCATATAAAACGTGACCAGTTTAAGCCGGAACAGTATTTACTTCTCGTTCAACAGGCAGAAAATCAATTCAGGGAGTCTTTATTGACTTCAGATATCAAAAAAACCAATGCGTATAAGGCATCCTTAACAGATGCAATAAATAAAATCGATACCCTGTTAAAAACAGGAACCGACAGCAGTGCCCTCACCTCGTTACAAAGTAAAAAACTCAAGGAGTTGTATGAAAGAAAAATAAATCTTTCTGAAAGACTACTGGTCCTTAAACGTGATTTTGACTCGCTCCTCACCGTATACGCAGATTACAGTAAACGTGTGGATCAAAATTCTGCCTTGATCAAATCGATCGAAACCGCAAGAAAAAAAGAGATCAAAAATAAAGTCGACACTGTAGTAACGGCAGCTGAAGTTCAAAAAAAGGGACTTTTTGGAAGGTTAAAGGATGCGATATCCAATAAAAACGCGGCAGCTAAGGAGGTTATTGAGATCAACCGCAGCAAAGATACCCAGGCAGCGGATTTAACCACCCAGAAGATCATCTCTGAAGACAGAAACTACTATCTTAAGCAAATACGGCAGCTTCAGCAGCGCAATGTAAGGCTGCTGAAAATGCAAAGGGAATTGATCATTCTCAATTCACGCATCAGCAATGAGCTGGAACGCATTGTCAATGATCTGAAAGACATCAATTATAAGATGGCAGATGAATTGAAAGGATTGGCTTTCAAAAACTACCAGGAAACGACCACGCTGTTAAACAAATTTTACCTCGTGGCCTTATTCCTCGTGTTGGTATTTGCTATTTTATTGATTGTTTTTATCATCCAGCTCAACAAATCAGAGATCTTTCTGCGCAAAGAAAATGAACGCTCAGTATTGATGGCACAGCAGAAAATGGATCTGTTGCTTCATATGAGTCATGAGATCCGAAACCCGCTGACTGCCATTAAAGGTTTCCTATATATCTTTAGCCGCACTACGCTCACACCTCGTCAAATGGAAATGCTGGACTCTATCAGAAGCTCTTCTGACATGCTATTGCTGACACTCAACGATACGCTGGATGCCGCTAAAATGGAAAACAGTGCTTTTAAGATCAATAATGATCCTTTTAATCCGGACTATATCCTGAACCAGGTCATAGAAAGTATGAGCTACAGTGCAGCTAAGAAAAACCTGGGTATGGATTATATATATCATGGGGACAAACAGGCGATTGTAATTGGCGATAGCTTCAGACTTAAACAGATCCTGGTCAACCTGCTGAGCAATGCTATTAAATACACTTCTGAAGGTGGTGTAAAAGTGATTGCTGAGCTTGATGGCGGACAAGGCTTGCAGGTGGAAGTGACCGATACTGGTGCAGGTATCAGCCAGGACCAACAGGCCAATCTCTTTTCAAAATATTATCAAACCAGCTCTTCCAAAGGAAAAGTAGGCACTGGCCTTGGCTTATATATCTGCAAACAACTGGTTGAATTGCAGCAAGGTAAAATTAGCGTAAAAAGCAACGCTGGCAAAGGCACCACATTTAGCTTCTTTATTCCCTACCGCGAGAATGAAGAGGTCACCGCAGATCAGTCAGGTACTGAAGATGCGCTGCCGTTATTGAATGGCATGCACATCCTGGCTGTCGACGACAACGAGATCAATCTCTTGTTTTTAAAGGCGATGACCAAAAAGTGGAATATCGTATTCCATCAGGCCTCAACCGCAGAAGAAGCGCTAGACATGCTGTCTGAAAATCCAATTCAGATCATACTGACAGACATTCAATTGCCAGGTATGGATGGTTTTGCCTTTATTAAGGCCATACGGGGACTAAAAGGCAGCAAAGCCAAGCTGCCTGTAATCGCCATCAGTGGTTTCTCCAGCGAGTCCAGTGCACAGGAATTTACCAATAAAGGATTCTCTGGCTTTGTCCCTAAGCCTTTTGCAGAAGATGAATTGGTAAAAGAGCTGCTTAAAGCCGCTAAGCGATAAACTGCTCTGCTCTTTCGATAATTTTAGGTAAGCCTTCCTTGTTCTTGCCCCCGGCAGTAGCATAAAACGGCTGACCGCCACCACCGCCCTGAATCTCTTTGGCCAGTTCGCGAATGATCATTGAAGCGTTCATGCCTTTATCTTTCACCAGGTTGTCAGACAACATCACGGTCACACCAGGCTTATCATCGATCAGGGTAGTAAATACCAGGAAAAGATCGTCTACCAGATCCTTGACAGAAAACGCCAGATTTTTGACTGCTTCTGCGCTGGGCAAATCTACATGTGTGGCAATCAGATTGACGCCGTTAATGGTTTTAACATGATGTACTATTTCGTGTTTCAGATTGGCAGATTGTTCTACCAATGCCTTTTCTGCTTCTTTCTTCAGCTTGTTGTTTTCGTCGATCAGGGCGTTTACAGAAGCCACCAGGTCTTTATTTCCTTTTAATAGTCCGCGTAACGTATTAAGTTCCCTGTTTTGATCAAGCACAAATGCCTCTGCTTTGTCTGCTGTGATGGCTTCTATACGCCTCACACCGGCGGCTACACCACTCTCAGAAATGATCTTGAAATAACCGATCTGTCCGGTAGCCTGCACATGGGTACCACCGCAAAGCTCTTTAGAATAATGGTCGTCGAAAGTAATGATCCGGACCAGGTCGCCGTATTTCTCGCCAAACAGCGCAGTCACACCACTTGAAATAGCCTGATCATAAGGAACATAACGCTGTTCTTTTAAAGGAATATTTTCCCTTACTTTTTGGTTGACCATATGTTCAATTTTGGCAAGGTCATCCTCACTGATCTTTTCAAAATGCGAAAAGTCGAAACGAAGGTAATCTGGGTTCACCAATGAGCCTTTTTGGTTGACATGCGTGCCGAGTACCTTTTTTAATGCGGCATGGAGTAAATGGGTAGCGGTGTGGTTGTCCTGCGACAACAATCGTTTATTTTCATCTATCACTGCCCAAAACTTTCCGTCGAGGTCTTCCGGCAACGTATCAGTATAATGTACAATGACTCCGTTTTCCTTTTTTGTGTCTGTAATGTCTACGAAAAACAACCGGCTATGGTCCTCCAGGCGACCGGTATCCCCTACCTGTCCGCCACTCTCGGCATAAAAAGGTGTTTTGCTCAATACGATCTGGTACTGGTCTTTGCCTTTCGCATTTACCTTGCGGTATTTTATGATTTCGGTCTCTGCTTCGAAGTCGTCATAACCCACAAATTCCACTTCAAGATCAGTATTGATCACAATCCAATCTCCTGTATCAATGGCAGTTGCTGCGCGCGACCGCTCCTTTTGCTTGAGAAGCTCTTTATTGTACCCTTCCATGTCCACGATCCAGCGTTGCTCCCTGGCCATCAGGTCAGTCAGATCTATCGGAAAACCATAGGTATCCTGCAGTTCAAAAGCAAATTCACCAGAAATGATCATCTGGTCTTTCAGAATACTGTATACCCATTGATCTTCAAACGGCTTCTCGAGTTCTATCGCATTCTCTGCCATCAGCAGATCGGCCTGCTTTTTGGTATAATTTTCAAAACGCTGTATTCCGGTAGCTAAAGTTCTTAAAAAGCTAACTTCTTCTTCCAGCACCACTTTTTGTACAAAATCCTTTTGCAGGGAAAGTTCTTCAAATATCCCTTCAAATTGACTGGCCAATACAGGGACCAGCTCATTTAGGAAAGGCTCCTTAAAGTTGAGGAAGGTATAGGCATAGCGCACTGCACGGCGCAGGATGCGACGGATGACATAGCCAGCCTTGTTGTTGGAAGGCAATTGCCCGTCGGCAATTACAAAAGATATAGCCCGGATGTGATCGGCCATTACGCGCATGGCAATGTCGGTCTTTTCTTCTGTCCCGTAAGCGATACCAGATTTAGAGGCGATATGCTGAATGAGTGGTTGGAAAACGTCGGTGTCGTAATTAGATTGTTTATTTTGGAGTACGCGAACGAGCCGCTCAAAGCCCATACCTGTATCAACATGTTGTGCAGGCAAAGGCTGTAACGAACCGTCTTTCAACCTGTTGAATTGCATAAATACATTGTTCCAGATTTCTATAACCTGGGGATGATCGGCATTCACAAGTGCTTTGCCCGAAACAGCTTGCCGTTCTGCCTCTGTACGGCAGTCTACATGTATTTCAGAACATGGACCACAGGGACCTGTATCGCCCATTTCCCAGAAATTGTCTTTTTTATTGCCCAGGATAATGCGTTCTTCAGGTACATATTGCTTCCAGAGTTCGTAAGCTTCCGTATCTCTCGGCAGTCCCTCCTTCTCGTCTCCCTCGAAAATAGATACATACAAAATGTCTTTAGGGATCTTATATACTTCCGTCAGCAGTTCCCAGCTCCAGGCAATGGCTTCTTTCTTGAAATAATCGCCAAAGCTCCAGTTGCCTAGCATTTCAAACATGGTATGATGGTAGGTATCGATCCCTACTTCCTCCAGATCGTTGTGCTTTCCTGAAACGCGGAGGCAACGCTGGGTATCTGTTACTCTTGGATATTTGACGACAGCCTCACCAAGAAACAGGTCCTTAAACTGGTTCATTCCTGCATTGGTAAACATCAGCGTAGGATCGTTTTTTACGACGATGGGTGCAGATGGTACAATATGGTGTTGTTTTGATTCAAAAAATTTTAAGTATGCTTGTCTGATTTCCTTGGCTGTCATCCTTCTCTAGATTAATTTAAGCAAAATTAAAATTTTATTGTGTTATTCTACTAAAATCGCATTACATTTGAAAGCTTTAAATAACTCTTATAAACCCCTAGTAATCAATAATAATCATGCCATACAAAGACCGGGAAATCAACAAAATGTATTACACCATGGGTGAGGTTACCGAAATGTTTGGTGTAAATGCATCACAAATCCGCTTTTATGAAAAGGAATTTGATGTGCTGCAACCCAAAAAAAACAAAAAAGGCAACCGATTATTTACACCTGAGGACATCGAGAATCTGAAGATCATTTTTCACCTGGTCGATGATAAGGGTTTTACCCTAAAAGGGGCTAAAGAGCACCTGAAACACAACAATAGCGATGTCAAAGACAATCAAAAAATTGTGGACTCATTAGAAAAATTAAAAAGTTTCCTATTAAAGTTAAACGACGAAATTTAATCTGTACTAAGCCCTATTTTTTCTTATAAAACCTTTGTTTTTATTTGGCTATTATGTCAGATAGAACAAAAAAAATATGGGCTTCATCCCTTTTGTGCAATTGTCTGCTGGTACTTACCATACATGCCCATGCGCAAATTGAACATGAAGATAAAAACCCCGATGTCCTTTTAAAAGACATCATAGAAAGCATTGCCGAAAACCTTACAGAAGAATATGATCTTTCTGATTTGACAGAAAGGCTAGGCTACTATTATCAACATCCCATCGAACTGAACAGCAGTTCGCCGGAGAAGCTGAAAGAACTGATCTTCCTATCCCCTTTACAAATCAGTAATTTATTTGGTCATCTGCGCAGCAACGGGGCGCTTCTTGATGTATTGGAGCTACAGGGCATTGATGGTTTTGATGCTTTGACCATCCAGCGTTTGTTACCTTTTGTCAGGATAAAACCACCGGCCGAGCTAAAGGACCTGGGATTCCAACAACTGCTTCGCAAAAGCAATAACGACCTGATTTTGAGATATGGCCGATTGCTGGAGAAAAGAAAAGGCTTTAGAGAATTGCCCGGAAGCAGGTATCTTGGCAGTCCGGAGAAGCTTCTGCTCCGATACCGGTACGCCTATTCCGATGTGTTGTCGGTCGCACTGGTCATGGAAAAAGATCCGGGAGAAAAGATTTTTAATAAAAACATAGGTCCAGATCATCTCTCCTTCAGCATAGCTCTGTATAAAACAGGACGATTTAAAAAACTGGTACTCGGTGATTACAGCCTGCAGTTTGGGCAGGGCTTGAGCTTATGGTCGGGATTTGCCTTTGGTAAAGGCCCTGATGTCACCAGCGTTGCGGCTAAAGATACCGGTGTACGCCCGTACACCTCAGCCAACGAAGCTTCTTTTTTCAGGGGGCTGGCCAGTACATTTGCCCTTGCTCCCCATTTGGACATCAGTACCTTTATATCCTACCGAAAACTGGATGCAAGCCTAAAAACCTTACCCGACGAAAGTAAGACGCTGTCCAACGTCAACATCAGCGGGCTGCACCGGACGGCCACAGAACTTAGTAACCAACGGGTTTTGCAACAGATTCTCTATGGTGCAAACCTGCAATATTTAAACCGGCAACTGGGCATCGGCATGGTGGCCTATCGTTCTTTATATAACCATACTTTCGTAACTGGCACACAGGCATACAACCAATTCAGTTTTACCGGAACAAAACTTCTGAACGTTGGAGTACACTACCATTATAACTTCCGGAACTATTATCTATATGGTGAAACGGCGCACAGTGCCGGAAGTGGCTGGGCAATCGTTCATGGTGCAATGGCCAGCCTATCTTCTAAACTGTCTGCCGTGATCCTGCACAGAAAATATGACAAAAACTATCATACTTTCTACGGACAAGCCATCGGTGAAGGTTCGGAGGTAAACAATGAGGAGGGATTTTACGCCGGCCTCAACTTTATACCTTCGCGGAAGTGGACGTTTTCTGTATACGGGGACTATTTTCGCTTCCCCTGGCTGCGCTACCGGGTGGATTCCGCTTCATCAGGAAAGGAATGGCTCGGTCAGTTAAATTTTCAACCCAACAAACGTTTTAAAGCCCTGGCGAGATATAAAGCCGAACAGAAGCAGCAAAATCCAGACGCAGGAAGCAAGCTGAGAGGTCTGCAAAACGTAACTAAAGAAAGCTTTCGCCTGGAATGCAGCTGGTGGCCAGGTAAAAAATGGAACCTTCAGTATCGTGCAGAGCGCGCAAGCTATCAAAAAAGTCCTGTTCAGACTGAATATGGCTACCTGATCTACCAGGACTTAAACTATAAACCCATATCGTCCAGGCTATCCGGAAATATACGGCTCGCCTGGTTTAAGACTGCGTCTTACAACAGCCGCATTTATGCGTATGAAGACGATGTGCTATATGGAGCCTCTTCGGGAATGTACTATGGAACGGGCGTAAGAACATTCATAAATTTTCGCTACCGCCTGCTGCGTCATATGGATGTATGGGGCAAATATGCACTTTTTATATACCGGAAACAGGATAATATCGGCTCGGGGCTGGACGAGATCACCGGCAATAAAAAAACAGAAGCGAAGGTTCAGCTACGTTATCAGTTTTAGATGAAGCCAAAACGTTTTTACGAGGCAGAGCTGTTTTTTGTACGGGCCTTGGGACCCTATTGTGCAGGTATATTACTTGCAGGTTTATTGGGTAGTGCCTCCTGGCTGTACGATACAAGTGTTGTTGCAGCAGTACTTTTTCTCCTGCTTATTTTTTTAAACGTATTTTATCGTTCTTTTGAACTCTACAATTACCGGGGTGTCGTTGGCTTGCTCAGTTTTGCATTTTTTTTTTGCAGCGGTATGCTAATTTGTTTACTCAACCAGGAGGTTCATCAGGACAATCATTTTGCGAATTACAATTTTTCCTATTTAAAAATACGGATTATAGAAGATACGCAACAGAGAAATGGTTTGTTAAAATTTAAAGCCAGGGTGATTAAGGGATACGACAAAACAGGTGTATCAAAGCACGCAGGCGGTAGTGTATTGGTCAGCATCAGGCTTAAGGATAATACATTGCTTAGGGACACCGCATTTCAGGATTCATTAAAACCAGTCCAATCCTCTTATATTTATGGTGCAGAGATGATCATACCTGCCAGGTATAAACCGGTAGACGCTCCGGCCAACCCGGGAATGTTTGACTATAAATCCTGGCTGGCAATGCAAAATATCCATCATCAGGTATATATTAACGAAAGGGATCTGAAGTTCCTCAAATCCAATAATGGGAATAAGTTAATTGGCTTTGCCCTTCACTGGAGAGCGGAACAAATTGCCTATTACAGACGCATATTAAAAAACAAGGAAGCCTTTGGTCTGGCCTCTACCCTTATCCTGGGGTATCGGGCGGATCTGAGTAGTGAAACGCTCGATGTGTATTCTAAAACGGGTACCATCCACGCACTTTCCGTATCCGGAATGCATGTAGGCTTAATCTACCTGATCATCCACTGGTCGCTATGGTTTCTGAACAAAAAAAAGAGCCTGATAGTGATCCGTTTCCTGGTGATCGTTGGCCTGGTTTGGTTCTACACATTGATCACCGGCTTCTCCGCTTCTGTATTGCGATCGTCGATTATGCTGACAGTATTCTTAATTGCTAAAACCTTCCACAAACAAAGCAACAGTTACAATATACTGGCTTTCGCTGCCTTTTGTTTGCTGCTTTACAACCCGTTTTATCTTTGGGATGTCGGCTTCCAACTCTCTTTTTTAGCCGTGCTTGGCTTGGTTTATCTCCAACCGAAATTGCAATACTGCATTGACATTAAATCTAAGCTGCTTCAAAAATTATGGGGTCTGGTAGCGATCTCTATCTCCGCACAGACAGCCACCTTTACCCTGAGCATTTATTATTTTCATCAGTTTCCGGTTTATTTTATTCTAAGTAATCTGTTTATCACCCTTCCTATAGCGCTGCTGATGTATATGGGGCTATTGATCTTGCTATTCAAGCTTGACTTCCTGGGGCCGGTATTTGAAAGAATGATCCTGTGGACCAACGAGGGATTGTATCGGCTGGCTGATTTGCCATTGGCCAGTCTGTCGGGACTTTGGATTAATAAAACAGAACTGCTTTTTCTTTCATTTAGTACGGCACTATTCTGTGTGGCACTGGCCAAACGCAATAAAAAGGATCTGCTTGCCGCGACTTTTTGTTTACTGGTCTTTCAGAGCTTGTATAGTTTTGATCAGTTAAAAGCTGCCCATCAGCAAGAGAAAATTGTATTTAAATTGAGGAAAAACCATGCGACAGCTTATTTGTCCGGACATTCGGCCCTATTGATCACCAATTTAAAACCGGAAGATCAGGTGTACCGTTATAACATCCAGCCAGCACTTGATTTGCACCACGTCCGCAAACTCAAAATCCTGAGACAGGATACCATCGTGTTGAATAAATAAATTTATATTTGGTGCAGCTAACAATAATCCTATGACTGAAGATTTGGTGCAGTATCATATAGAAAACCGGATTGGTTACATTACGATCAACCGGCCCGACAAGCGGAATGCGCTAAATCCGGAGCTGGTGGCATCACTTACAGATAACTTTATACGGGCATCGGAAGACGAGCAGGTAAAAGTCATTGTTCTAAAAGCCAATGGTGGGACTTTCAGCGCCGGTGCGGATCTCGCCTATCTCCAGCAATTGCAACAAAATACTTATGAAGAAAATGTGGCGGATTCTGAGAATCTGAAGCGGCTTTTTACTACTATCTATTATTTACCTAAAGTGGTGATCGCACAGGTAGAAGGCCATGCGATAGCCGGGGGTTGCGGACTCGCCGCAGTCTGCGACCTGGTTTTTGCGGTTCCTGAAGCCAGTTTCGGATATACCGAAGTAAAATTAGGTTTTGTGCCTGCTATAGTATCTTGTTTTCTGATGTCTAAAGTAAATGAAAGCCTGGCTAAGCAGATCCTGCTGACCGGCGAATTGTTTTTGGCAGATAAGGCACTGGAATATGGCTTGATCAACTTTGTGACTAGCAAAGCCGAAATTGCTGCTAAAGTCACAGAATTTGCCTTAAATTTGTGTGATCAGGCCTCCTCAAATGCTTTGATGGTGACCAAGCAGTTGATCGGACAGACCAACAATGAACGATTGGAAAAAAGGCTGGAACTGGCTGTGCAGATCAATGCGAGGGTAAGAGAAAGCGAAGACTTTAAAAAGGGAATTGCGTCATTTCTTGCGAAAGAAAAAATAAAATGGTAAAAACTGCGTATAGATAATCAACAATTAAACAAACACATATGTTCAAAACGATAAAAACCGGGGTATTGGCTTTGATGCTGGTCGGAGCAACAAATTATGCACAAGCTCAAAAGAAAATTAATGAAGGAACTGCAACCTATACTGTTGCTTATTCCCTGACGCCGGAAATGGCCCAGATGGAAAGCATGCTTCCTAAAGAGTCGAAGGTAAAATTCAAAAATGGCTTAGCGAAGTCGCAGATGGAACAGGGACCTGCGTTGATTACTGTGATGGTAGACAAGGGCACGGAAACGGGACTTTTGTTGCTTGATGTACCCATTATGCAATGGCAATACGCGGTTAAAATGACCAAGTCCGATCTGGATGACACTAAAAAAGATGCGCCTGTATTTTCTGAGTTTGTGGCTACCGGTGAGAAAAAAACCATAGCAACATATAACGCAGAAAAATATACACATAAAGATGATAAAGGCGGAACTTACGAATTATGGGTAACACAAGATATCGAATTGCCAGGTGGCATGAAAGAATCGGAGTTTAGCAGCGTTAAGGGTACTCCTGTTGTATTTACAAGCTTCAGAAACGGGGTAAAATCTGTTCTCACGCTTAAAAATATCAAAGAAGAGCCCGTTGGTGAAATCTCTTTGACTGTTCCAAAAGGCTATCAGTTGAAAACCATGGAAGATCTGAAGGCCCTTCAGGGTGGCAGATAACACTGGACCATGCTCAAAAGCCTACTGTTTTTTGTCAGGTTTTTCCTGTTTTGGCTGTTGTTCTTTTTTATAGACCGGCTGATCTTTCTGTTTATCTACCACACTAAGGTAGCTGCAGTTCCATTCCCGGAAGTAGCTGCTACTTTCTATCATGCGCTTAGGCTTGACTTGTCTATGGCAGCTTATTTGGCTGTCGTACCTTTATTCAGCTATGCATTTTGGCTGCTCAGCGGAAGAAAAAATATACAATTGCCTTGGTTAGGTATATACAATAAAGTTCTATTGGTGCTCTTCTCCGTTATTTCTGTGGTTAATTTCAATATTTACAGAGAATGGGGAAGTAAGATCAATGCCAAAGCATTGGGTTTCGCAATCAGTACCCCTAATGAAGCACTGGCGTCAAGCGCTTCCTCTCCTATTGGCCTGTCCATCGCCACGTTTTTCCTTTTGTTAATCCTCAGTCTGTTCCTCCAGGCGCGGATAGTCCAGCGGAAAATTGAATTCACAGCAAATCCGACCTGGTTGAGAACTGCAGCCACTATATTGTTATTCGGACTTAATTTCCTGCTGATCCGTGGTGGCTGGGATGTTGCTCCCAATAAGCAAAGCATGGCCTATTTCTCTGAAAACCAACTCTTAAACCATGCGGCTGTCAACACGGAATGGAACCTGCTGTATACCATCATGGCTTCTGGCAAAATCAAAAAGAACCCTTACATTTATTTTAAGGAGGAAGATGCAGAAGCGCTGGTGAGCAGCTTGTATCAGGTAGAAAAAGACACCAGCATTCAACTGCTTCAAACAAAACGCCCCAATGTCGTATTGGTGATCATGGAGAGCTTCACGGCAGACCTGACCAAAAAACTGGGTAATATGGACGGCATCACGCCCCATTTTGACAGCCTCATCAGTCAGGGGGTATTGTTCAGTAACATTTATTCGCCCGGCAACCGTACGGATAAAGGCATCATGGCTACACTGGCCGGCTTTCCTACGCTGGGAAATGGCAGTATAGTCAAGTGGCCCGAAAAAATGCAAAAACTGCCTGCCCTATCTTCAGAATTTAACCTATTGGGATACCATACCTCTTTCTACTATGGCGGGGAATCCGAATTTGACAATTACAAAGCCTTCATTTTAAGTCATGGCTACCAGCTTCTTGTAGATAAAAACAGGTTTGAGGCCAAAGATATGAATTCCAAATGGGGCGCCTATGATGGCGTTGTTTTTGAACGTCAGCTCCAGGATTTGAAGAGCGCAAAGCAGCCCTTCTTTTCCACGCTGCTCACGCTCACCAATCATGAGCCATTTGAAGTACCCGGTGCCTATAAATTTGGAAAAAAAGACAATATCGAACGCTTTAAAAGCACAGCCTATTATACAGATTCATGTATAAACAGCTTTTTGAATAATGCGCGTAAGCAAAGCTGGTATGCCAATACCCTGTTTATTTTTGTGGCAGACCATGGGCACCTTCTTCCAAAAAATCAATATGATGTGTATATGCCCCAGCGTTATCACATTCCACTGCTTTTTTATGGAGAGGTCATTAAGGAAGGATACAGAGGCAAAATAGTAGATAAACTAGGCAGTCAGCAGGACCTGAGCGCGACCCTGCTTCAGCAACTGCAAATTCCTTCAAACCGGTTTAAATGGAGTAAAAACCTATTGAACCCTTATAGTAAAAACTTTGCTTTTTTCAGCTGGGACAACGGTCTGGGTTTTCTTCATAACGGAGAATGTGTTACATTTGATCCTATAGGCAATCAAATCTTATACAATAGCAATAAAGCAAATAAAAAACAGGGAGAAGAAACACTGAAGTATGGACAGGCTTATTTACAAAAAGCCTATCAGCAATTCATGAATTTCTAATCCGTAGTAGTTTCGCGAGATCTAACTCTAACATAAAAAACTAACAATTCAACAGCGATGAGATTTACAAGCATCCTAATCAAACTTACTTACGTATTCCTTTTATCAGGCTTATGCACTGCTGTTATCGCGCAGGACAAAGAAATAAACTGGACAAAAGACGGCACCGGCTATTACAAAATGATGGGCGGGGAAATTATAGCTTTCACACTACCTAAAAATGAGCCGAAGACACTGGTGCCTCAAAGCCTGCTGTTTTCACCCGGCGCAGCCGGCTTATCGGGTGTAAAGAGTTTTAGCATTTCGACAGACGGCACCAAGGTGTTGATCTTCGGCAATGCCAAAAAAGTATGGCGTGAAGAAACCAGGGGAGATTACTGGCTGGCTGACCTGACTGCCAATACGATCCGGCAGATCGGTAAGGATAAGCCGGCGGCTTCACTGATGTTTGCCAAGCTTTCTCCGGACGGAAGTAAGGTGGCTTATGTGAGCAAACACAATATCTATATGGAAGACCTGGCCAGCGGACAGTCAAAAGCACTGACCACAGACGGAACGGAGCGGATGATCAATGGTACTTTCGACTGGGCCTATGAAGAGGAATTTTCTTGCCGGGACGGCTTTAGGTGGAGCCCTGATAGCAAATCTATTGCTTACTGGCAGATTGATGCCCGGAAAATCAGGAACTTCCTGATGATCAACAATACCGATTCTATCTATTCCTACACCGTTCCCGTAGAATATCCCAAAGTAGCCGCTGACCCTTCATCGGCCAAAATAGGTATTGTAGAGGTAGCGACAGCCAAAACAACCTGGATGGATGTACCCGGAGACAATGTACAGCATTACATTCCCCGCATGGACTGGATACCAGCCAGCAACGAGATTATCCTGCAGCAACTGAACCGGGAACAAAATCAAACCAAACTGTTTGTGTGTAATGCCCTCACTGGTACCGCAACGAATATTTATACAGAAACAGACAAAGCCTGGCTGGATGCTATAGATGGATTCACCTGGTTGGGCACCAATAAAGAATTTCTCTGGGTAAGTGAGAAAGATGGCTGGAAACATCATTATCGCGTGAGCAGGAATGGTAAAAAAGAAACCCTGATCACAAATGGCAACTATGATGTGATTGAAACGGCACTGGTCGACGAGAAAAACAACCTGCTGTATTTTATGGCCTCACCGGCCAATGCTACACAAAAATATCTGTACAAAATCAAACTGGATGGAAAGGGCAAAGCGGAACTCGTCACCCCTTCGGTCCTATTGGGAACCCATGACTATGATATTTCGCCCAATGGCTTATTTGCATTTCAAACCTTTTCAAGTGCTTCCGTCACGCCAATCAGTCAATGGATGAACTTTAAAACGGGAAATCCATTAACAATGGAAGGCAGCATCACCAACCAGCTTGGGCGTCAGGCACCGATGCGCAGTAAGGTCGAGTTTTTCAAAATCACTACAGAAGATGGAATAGAGATGGACGGATGGATGAAAAAGCCAAACAATTTTGACCGTACCAAAAAGTATCCAGTGTTATTTTATGTATATGGTGAACCAGCGTCACAAACTGTAAAAGACCGTTGGGGAGCAGGATATAACCGATTGTATGCCGGTGACATGCCGCAGGATGGGTACGTCTATATTGCTGTAGAAGGAAGAGGTGCCCCTGCACCAAAAGGACGTGAATGGCGCAAAAGCATTTATAAAAATATAGGTACCCTTAACATCAGGGACCAGGCTATGGCTGCCAAAAAGATTCTGGAATGGCCATTTGTAGATAAAGACCGCATAGCTGTATGGGGATGGAGCGGTGGTGGGGCAACTACGCTCAACTTATTGTTTCAATACCCCGAAATATATAAGACCGGTATCTCCATCGCAGCGATATCCAATCAGTTGACTTACGACAATATCTACCAGGAGCGTTACATGGGTTCCCCATTAAAAACTACAGAAGCTTATATCAAAGGCTCTCCGGTCACTTACGCCAAAAACCTTCAGGGAAATCTATTGTATATTCATGGTACTGCGGATGACAATGTGCATTATCAAAATGCGGAAATATTGATCAATGAACTGGTGAAATATCGCAAGACATTTCAGATGATGGCTTATCCGAACCGGACACATAGCATCAATGAAGGACCAGGGACGTCGGAGCATTTATCCCTGACCTATACTAAATTTTTAAAACAGTATTGTCCTCCCGGAGGAAAGTAAAACCTGAAATTAGTATAACTGGCAATCGCATAAAATAGAAAAGCGCCCGTATAGGTACCGGGCGCTTTTTTGTTATCAATTCTACAATAACAAATCCCCGATTGATTAGTCGGGGATCTTAGGGGTATGGGAATTATATTTGAGGTTGCTTAACCAGCAATTTATTGATTCTTTTTACAATGTAATCGATATCAAACGGCTTACTGATGTAATCGTTTGCTCCAGCCTCGAGGCTCTTCACCTTATTCTGGTCATTTGCAGACATCACGATAATAGGAATATGCTTGGTAAAGATGTCGCTTTTCAAATCTTCGCAGATCTCCGCACCATCTCCATCAGGAAGCATAACATCCAGAATAAACAAATCAGGTAAAGAATCTTTTAGTTTACTTTTTAAATCACTGAAACTAGAAGAAAGCTGCAATTCGTAACCTTCGTCTTTCAAAAGGTATTCAATAATGTATCTTATATCCTCGTCATCTTCTAGTACATGTATTCTTTTAATCATACTCATGTTGTGGTTTAAATTCTATAGTATTCCCCACAGCAATAATATTGCCAAAACACCAACCCAAGAAGTATAAAACAAACATTTCTCCGAAACGTCTATTGTTTTGTTACAATTACTTTGCCTGAATTACTATAAGCTGTAACAGCGGGCTGATACATCGCTTGCAGCACGGCAGCGCCTTTCTCAAAGATTCCTTCCCTTGCTACAGTCAGTTCATAACTGATGTCCGATTTTCCAGAAGGAATAAACTCAGTAAAGATCTGCATACCGGCATCTCTGATCGAGCGGTAATAACTGACCCCATCCTGAAACTGTCTCCCACTAAGCTTATCCTTTGGCTCAAATGCCGCCGATCTCTTATCGTCAATATAGATAAAACGCAGTTCTTTAGCAGTCTGAACAGTCAATACCACCTTTATGCGTTCCCCAATTTCCAAAGATGTTCCCGGCTCAATTTCTTTCCACTGATCCTCTGTATTGGCACTCGGCTTATTTTCTTTTACACTGGCCACAAAACGATACAGTTTTTTGCGGAGGCTGACTGCTTTATTAAGTCCCTCCAGCTGATCTGGATTTGTGAAATAATAGTAAGACACCTGTGACATGGCGGGTTGACCATCCTGCTTTTGGAAAGTCAGGGAAGCCGGCTGAACAGCCATGCGCACAAATTGAAAAGGACTCCCGCTAAGCATATCATCAGATACCAGTAACTGCTTATCGTCTATTTTGGTACTCACGGATTGCGGCGCTGCCACTACAGAACCTTTTTCCCTTTTTAAGAGATCAATGGCAGCAGCAGTTGCCTTCGTTGTTTGCCAACTGTGTTCACTTTTGGCCTGAAGCAACCATTTCACTAAGCCCGCATGAACATGCTTCGCTATTGCGACATGAGCGGGTAATTTTGACTCATCAAAAGCCTCAGCGATCAGCGCTATGGTTTCTTCGGCCGAACTGCTGATGTCGTCTGCATCGGCAATATCTTTCCAGCGGATGCCGTTCCATGTATCCTCAATGGCCAGTTGACGAATCGATTCCAGTTGCTTTAGAGCCTGGTTATACTCCTTATCCAGAGGGCTAAAATAACGCATGGTCGTGATAATGAGCATGGCCTGCTGCGACAAACGGGATTGATCATTATGCTTCCATTTTTCGCTCAGTTGTGTTCTTATTTTTGTTTCAACTAACTGGTCTATCTTTGTTTCATTTGGGTTGTTCAACCAAAAACTACGGCCATAGGCATAAAAAAGATTATCTGGAAGTATATAACGATGTAATCCAGCCTGTTGTTTAGGTTTATTAAATTCAACATCAGCATATTCTACCAGCTTTTTAATAAATTCGGGCAAACGGCTATCTATATCTTTCCTCCAGCTGCCTCCCCATATTTTACCAAAGCCTGCCAGCACATAGTTAGAGATATACGTATTACTCTGTCCCCCGTCAAACCAGGCCAGTCCGCCATCTTTATTTTGAAGTTGATATAATTTTTCCAAATGCTTGTTTATTGCAGCTTTGGACGCTACCGTATCCAATAGCTTAATCAGTTGCTCTTGCTGCGTACGGTTTTTTGTATCCAGGTTCAACCAGGGCATGGACAAGGTAGCCAGCTCATCCGGCAGCTGTTCTCCCCTCTTTGGTGCAGGCATATTTTTATCTTCCATCGCTTTAGTCTTCATAGCTTTGCTCCAGGATTTTCTGACCAGGCTGTCCGTTTGCATTAACTGTAATGCCGTGACTTGTGCCAGCAATTTATTGAAGCTTTGCTCCGCACAATCGAAACTATAATTAGCCAGCGACGGAAGCGAATTCATTAAAGCAGCCTGGGGTTTAGGCTGGATAGACAAAGCCAGCCCATAAAATTTAGCAACGGCAGGAAGTGCGGCAGCCTTCAATACCGTATCACTTTCTTTGGTCCATCTGAGCGGCCGGTTGTCGCGCACAAATACTTTCGTTCCCAGCACAGGGATAACGTGTTCTTCCGCGTCTGAATAACTTCCGGATATTGCAGAGACCACAATTTTCAAAGGATTGAGTTGCTCTTTTGGCACCTTAATCAAAAACGACGAATTGGTCGTCAGTTTCTTGCCTGCTTTAAACTCATTTTCCCGAATAGCAACCAATTTTGCAGTCAAATCTTCTCCGGTCACTACATCCTCTATTTTCAACCTTACTTTACCTTCCAGCGCCAGGGTATCCAGGTTGCTGATCCGGCTTTGAAGATTGATCTCATCACCCTGATAAAGCAACCTTGGCATATTGGGCTGGACCATCAGGCTCAGTTGCGTAGTCAGTTTATGTTCTGCATAGGCAAAGAGCGCCGATTTGGTATGCGCCAGCATTTTCCAGTTCCAGGAAGTGGCGGTCTCCGGCATCGTAAAACTAAAGGTGTACCTGCCATCTTTACCAGCGTAGACATTTGGGAAGAAGAAAGCGGTTTCCTTAAAGTCTTTACGGATCTTGACGACAGGTTCATTTTGATCTCCCGGAAGTTTAATCGGTCCGCTTGTACTGATGATCAACACACCATTTGCCGCCCTGCTCCCATATAGCGCAGAAGCCTCCGCACCCTTTAGAACCATGATTTCAGACAGCGATGAAGGTTGCATACTATTCAAATCTCCTTGAAAAACTACACCATCCACAATAATCAAAGGCTGATTGTAATCCGACAATGAAGCAGTCCCCCTGATCTGAACAACAGAACCAGTCGTCATTTGCTTTCTCTGAGTGCCATAACCCACTACGACAACTTCATTCAATCCCTGCGTATTCGCCATACTCAATCCAGCCACCCGGCCTCCTAATGCGCTCTCCATACTCATAAAATCATTATACGGATCGCCCTCACCTACCGGCGTGGGGATCACCAGTTCTCTTTTCCTGTGAAAATTAAGGCTTGCATTGGTGGTAGAACTCAACTGATAAGGCCAGCTGGTTCTTAAATAACCATCAAAATAAGCCTCAGCAGGCTTTTTCCAACTGTGATTCTTCAGCTTATCCAGCGAAGCATCATACAATGTAGTCATTAGCTCAGCCGCTACCTGTTCATTTTTCGCTTTAACCGATACAGAAAAGGTTTCTTTTGCCCCAGGGGCCATGATCTTGCGGTACCGTTCGATGATGATCTCGGGCTCCTCAGCCTTACTTTTTGTGATGTATAAAGTCTCTTCCTTCTTGTAGATCTTGTTTTTATATATGTACACTTTAGTCAGCAAAAGCTTTTCAACGGCGTCTGCGGGGACCTTAAATACAAATTCCTGTAAACCTTCGGCCTGCCGCACTTCTTTATACATTTTTACAACCTGCAAACCATCTTTCTTATGACTATAATAATGCAGCTGATAAATAGCATATGCAGGATTTGAAGCCGCAGTATAGTATTTGACTTCGTCTCCAGGCTTAACCTGGTTAAAAGCAAGATAACTAAATTCTGTATCAGGTACTGTTCGGCTACCGGTATCAAATACTTTAAAAGCATAAGTAGCATGTCCGCTTATTGTATCCCGTTGATCTTTTTCAATACATTCCGCAATCAATTCATAGTTACCCGAACTTAATTTATCTTTTGGAAGGCTGATTTTTTTAATATCCGCCGTATTCACCATCGTTTCAAAAACCAGCACTTTAGGCAGGGGCTGGCTCAACACCGCTACTCTTCCCGGAAACCAGGCATCAAGTTGCTCTTTTGAATACAAATCCTGATCCGTCCGTTCGGCGGGCTGCACATAAGGTTTTGAATTTTCTGTACGATAAATGCTTATTTTCACTTTTTTGGACACAATTCCTTCCAGCTCAGAAAGTACAGATAGCGTCACGTCCGACAAATTTTGCCGGTCATATACTTTTTTAATACCCAGATTAATGCGGTAAGGACGGGTAGAAACACTCACAGAACCTGATAATTCTACTTTTTCTCCCGTGGCTTCTACAGCTTCAGCTTTAAGCTGGTAGTTGTAGTTCCAGGCCTGGTCTGTCGGATGCTGCCTTTTTCTAAGTATGCTATCGACAACTGCAATTTCTATCTCTCCGCGTTCATTCGCATATACCGTAGTATCCAGCAATGTGACATTTTCGCCTGGTGGCAGATAAGATTTTAAAGTACCGTATGGAAGCACAGATCTCCCGGACCTCGTTACGATATAATGAATGGGGATATTGTTTAGATTGGCACCGCTAAAAGACCTGGCAGTAACTTTCCAGGAAAAAGCGTCGCCAGGTTTTAGGGTCTTCTTAGGTTGCTCCAAACTGAGCTCATAAGAAGGTCTTTTGTACTCCTCCACTTGAAAACTTCCCTCATTGGTGTGATCAACATCTATATCATCCGTCTCAATTTTCCACTGTCCCGTAGCTCCCGTTTTAGGAAGGACAAAAGAGCCTGAATAACTGCCATAAGCATTTAGGGTCATCGTTAAAGAATCTATCTTCTTTCCAAAAGGGTCCTGAATATACAGTTTCGATGCATCTGGCTCTTTTTGTTGCCATAGTGCTGTTGCTCCGGTTTTTGCGTTCTTAGTGAGCAGGATAGTTTTAAAATAAATCGTTTGTCCAGGTCTGTAAATGCCCCTGTCTGTAAAGATATGTAACTTGGCCTGATCCTCATAAAACTCTTCAAGATCGTCATAATCCTCTTTATTGTAGAGGCTGCGCGGTAGTTGAATATCGTATGATTCAAACTCATGAATAAGGGTATCTCCCTGATGGGCGACCAGCAATTGATCGGTCATGGCTTTATTCACCAGCACATAGCCTTCTTTATTCACCTGTAATATTTCTGTTTTTCCCCTGACTGACGTACGCTCACCCTTCCTGCCTCTTTTATAATATAATGCAGTTACCTGTGGATTTTGTTTAGGTAAACCCGAGTTTCTATCCAATATGTATACCCGTTCGTCTGTATTGACCGCAGCTATATTGGTTATCGAAAAGCTGATAAAACTCAAACCTCTGGCTTCCGGTTTAAGGGGTTCATCAGAAAACACCAAATGATAATAACCATTCTCCAACCCATTTATTTTGAAAATCGTAGCATGATCATTATGATCGGCCGGCAAAGGCAGGTTTAAGGCAACTTCACGAAGGAATGGCCTTTCCAGGAGCCGCTCTGCCGCAGAAAGACCAAATTGATGCTGATCATCATTTGCGTTGCCCTTGATGATGCGATAAAATATTTTTGGTGTGTTTTTATAATTTACATGAAAGAATAAGGAATCGATGCTGGTATTTTTCTGTGAAGTACGTATGGCCAGAATTTTGGAAAGAATCTGTTTACCCATCTTGGCCAATACTTTATCTAAAAATGCATACCGCTTCATAAATGCCCTGTTATCTTCATATAATTTGAGGGCTTTATGCGGCAAAAACTGATATTTTTGAGCAAAAGTATATCGGTATTGAGTTCCCTCAGAATTCCATAAGAGGCTGAGCTGATAAATAGTATGTGCACGGACCATGTCAAAGGAAGAGCCCAATTCTGATTCCAAATAGTTAAGATATTGCTTTTTGACTAAAGTATCATGCTGGTTGAACTGATAAAGATATTTCCGTACCAAAGTTTCTATATAACCTTCTTTTTCCTGATTTTTGAGATGATAATTTCTCCAGGCATTGTAAGATTTCAACACAAGGTTGGCCTCTTCTTTTGAATTTGATATGGAATCCAGTTTCTTCAATAAACCGGCTGAAGAGAGTCCAATCCAACTCTTCCATAGATCTTTTGACGTATAAACCGTGCGGTCAGCCCTGGTCAGGTGGTTGATCCTTTCAGAAAGTACAACATCTGAAAGATCCGGTGTAAACAGAAACACATCCGGGCTGGAAGAAAGCCATTTCAAATCCTCATTTTTCTTATTTTTCAGCTTTTCGCTCCATATAAAAGCCCGTTCGAGATGGTATGAAACGACGCTGTCCATTTGTTTCTTATCGAATGCTGCGTAATTACTGATCAACCCCGGGGTTTGATACCTGTCTCTTTTAAACCTGAGATATTTATAATTAAATATACTCAAACGTTTGGCCTGCATTATATGCATGATTGCTTTCAGCTTCGCAGAAGATTCCTTGCTGCGCAGCAGAGTATCTATAAATGCGCTATTTTTGAAATAGGAACTGTCTTCCGAGCGAAGATCCCTGATCAGCATTTTATTGTATAATGCACGGCTCATCATATTGACATCGCGCTTCTTTTCTGCATATTTATACAACTGATCTAATTTGAGATTATTTTCAAAGAGCATCTTTTTTGCCCGGATGGAGGATTCGATCTCTTCAAAAGATAAGGAATCAGCAGCAGACTGTGCAAAAAGGGGTTGTAAAAAACATATAGAAATAAAGAGGGTCAACGTAGAAAGTTTCATCGGCACGGAAATTTAAATGGGTTTGAGTAAGTGTAGCAATTATTATTATAATTTACAGATGAAATATAGCGTTAGATTCCATAAAATTTTGTTATTTTAAATCCCAATAACCTATATGAATGATTTTTCTTGAAAATGAACACATCCAGACAACTTTTGTAGTTAAAGGAGCGGAACTACAAAGTCTGAAAAGTAAATCCAGTGGAATGGAATATATATGGAGCGGGGAGCCGGCGTATTGGGGCAAACACAGCCCGATACTTTTTCCTTTGGTCGGAGCACTGAAAGACCAGACGTATATATATAATGAAAAATCTTATCTGCTGCCTCGTCACGGTTTTGCAAGGGATATGGACTTTACATATCAGCAACTGAGTGCAACAGAAGTAATTTTTACACTGGAAGAAACAGGGGAAACACTACAGGTTTATCCTTTTAGATTCAAGCTCGACATCCGTTACGTCCTATCCGGGCATACTTTATCCTGCTCATACGAGGTTTCAAATCCGGATCCGGCAAAAGAACTCCTGTTTTCTGTAGGCGGACATCCTGCGTTTGCTGTACCTTTCAAAAAAGGAGAATTGTATACCGATTATTTCCTTGAATTCAATAAAGATGAGCAATTGTGCTATCATAAAGTGGAGCGGGACCTGATCGCCAGAGAAGTCGAAACCTTAAAACTCGACGGCAACCGGCTGCATTTACAGCATGAGCTGTTCTATAACGATGCCTTAGTATTAAAGACGCTAAAAAGTGACTGCATCAGTATTAAAAACAATACAAGCCAGTCTGCACTCCATTTCAAATTCAAAGGCTTTCCATATTTTGGAATATGGGCTGCCAAAGATGCTGATTTTATCTGCCTGGAGCCTTGGTGCGGAATCGCCGACGGGGTGGAGCACGACCAGCAATTGAAAAATAAAGAAGGTATTGAAATACTCGCCGCAGGCCAGACCTGGAAACGGACCTGGGAAGCAGAAATAGCATAACTCAAACATGATGAACCACACATTTACCAAAGTATCCCTTTTATTCCTGATCGTAACCTCTACTTTCGGTAGCGTCTACGCTAGGCAAACTGACAGCCTTAAAGCGACCAACAAAATTTGGCAGAATTATGAACAATATAAGGAGGCAGCAATCACAAATCGCTTATTTAAGCATGCCGATATTGTACCCTTAATTCAAAAACATGCCGCAACGGGATTGTTTAAGAATGAAATTGCAGGAAAATCAGTGCAGGGCCGCAGCATACATCACCTGACCGCGGGTAAAGGCAAAACGAAGGTATTGCTGTGGTCGCAAATGCATGGCGACGAGTCTACCGCAACAATGGCTTTGTTTGATCTTTTCAACTTCCTTTCAGCAGATGATCAGTTCAATTCCTTTAGAAAAAACATATTAAACAAGCTGGAACTGCATTTTGTCCCAATGCTCAATCCCGATGGAGCAGAAGTCTGGACACGAAGAAACTCAATGAATATTGATATCAACAGGGATGCGCAGAACCTTGCCACACCTGAAGCCAATATATTAATGGATCTCGGCAAAAGCATCAAGCCGAAATATGGGTTTAACCTTCACGATCAAAGCATCCTGTACTCCGTTGGTGACAGCAAAGAACCCGCTACCATTTCCTTTCTTGCCCCGGCGTTCAATAAAGCGAAAGACATGAATGAGGTCCGCAGCAATGCAGTAAAGACTATCGTAGCCATGAACAAGGCAATACAAACCAAAATCCCGGGAAAGGTAGCCAAGTATGATGATACCTATGATGCCCGCTGTTTTGGCGATCAATTCCAGGGAATGGGCATTTCTGCTATTTTAATAGAATCCGGCGGTTATCTGAAGGATCCTGAAAAGCAGGAAATCCGTAAAGTAAATTTTTATGCGCTGATTACTGCATTGGAAGCAATAGCCAATCAATCCGTCGCGAAAGAAGATGTAAATGCATACTGGGCGATTCCCGACAATAACCGGAGCTTATATGACATCATCGTTAGGAACGTACAATTCCCGGGAGAGTCTAAAGGTACTAGCCTGGGCATTATCCGCCACCAACAGATCGATACCGCAGGATTTAAAAATATGAACTATACCGGCGTCATTGCGAAAGTAGACGACCTGGACAAATCGTACGGTTATGAGGAAGTCGACGCGACGGGTTTGACTTTTACCACTGGAGCCTATGGTATCCCCTCTAAAAAGAAACTGGACAAGGCCAACTTTATGCTCTACAAAGACGACAGGCCAGTTTATATCGTGATCAACGGTTTTTTAACCGCGCTGAAGTAAAACGATCCAGTAATTTCATACTCAGTATTGCGTCATTTCCTGAGCAGGGGTTTTCTCCCCTGTTCAGGAAAAAATCAACTACCTTCTCAATCATGGGCTGCTGTACATGGGCAAGCGGATCAAAAACGATGGTCTCCGTATGACCGTCAATCGTTACATGAATATTCTGCCCGAAAATTGGAAATCGAATACTTCCCCTGGAACCGATAATTTCGCAGCTATCTGATTGACTTTGCGGAGAGACAGTAAAACACCAGGTACCAGAAAATAAAACGTTGTCTTTAAAAAGTATTTGTCCGCTGACCAGGTCGTCGGCCGGATACAATCGTGCCTGGTTTAATGAGATACCCGCAGCCTGTACAGGCGCTCCAAAAAAATAGATCATCAAATCCAGCTGATGGGGAGCGAGATCGTGAAACAGTCCCCCACCAGAAATCTTGGGATCCAGGCGCCAGTATTCTTCTGATGAAGCAATGATGTCGGAATTATTGGGCTGAAACATTTCCAATTGTACAAAACGAATATCACCAATCCTCTTGTTGTCCAGGAGCTCTTTAACCTTCAGAAACATAGGTTGCTGCCTGCGGTAATGTGCTACACATAGCTTCCCGCCAGACAGTACAGCAGCATTTTCCATCCTTTGCGCCGAAGCGGCATCCAGGGTCATTGGCTTTTCTACGTATACCGGCTTACCTGCCTTAAGGGCCTTTAAAGTATATTCTTCATGCTGTAATGGTGGTGTCGCTATATAAATCGCATTTACCAACGGGTCATTAATGAGCGCCTCTGCATCGTCATACCATACAGGTACACCATGCCGCCTGGCATAATCCTTCGCCTTTTCTCCATCCCTTCTCATCACAGCATACAGCCTGGAATTTGGCACTTTATTAAAAGCAGGGCCGCTTTTGACCTCGGTTACATCACCGCAACCTATAATTCCCCAGGAGATATTTGTTAAAGACATATTCTGCAAGTTTTCTTCCCGCTAAAATAGGAAAAAACATTAGTGCCTATGCATTTGTTTATTGCCCAATGGCTTTAATTCAATTCACCAATAAGGGGATTTATTGTAAACAGGGCAATTTCTATATCGACCCCTGGCGGCCTGTAGAGCTTGCAGTGACCACCCATGGCCACGCCGACCATGTAAAATGGGGCAATAAAGCGTATCTATGCCACGATTTAACCAAACCTATCCTCAACCAGCGGTTGGGAGAAGACCTGCATATTGAAACTTTGCCATACGGCAAAGAAATCAACATCAACGGGGTGAAGGTCAGCCTTTTCCCTGCTGGTCACGTCATAGGCTCTGCACAGATCAGGCTGGAATATAAAGGAGAAATTTGTGTGGTGTCCGGCGATTACAAAACAGAGAATGACGGCATCAGTACAGATTTCGAACCGGTAAAGTGCCATACCTTTGTGTCAGAGAGTACCTTTGGATTGCCTATTTATAAATGGCAGCCACAGGTAGCCATTTTTGATCAGATCAGGGATTGGGTATCTGGCAATCACGACCGCAATAAAACCAGCGTATTGGTAGCTTACAGTCTTGGCAAGGCACAGCGGCTGATTAAAGGCCTGGCTGGATACGACGACCTGTATGTGCACAACTCCATTGCCAATCTGAACGATCGCTTTATTCAAGCAGGTGTAGACCTTCCAAATACCATCCGTATCACAGCGGACACCACTAAGGATGACCTGCAAAAGGGCATTGTAATCGTGCCCCCGGCTTTGGCCGAAGGCCGCTGGATCAAAAATCTTCACAATGCCGCTACAGGGGTATGCTCTGGCTGGATGCAGGTAAGGGCCAGCAGAAGATGGCGTAGTGCTGACGCCGGCTTTGCATTGAGCGACCATGCCGACTGGCCCGGATTGTTATCGGCCATTAAAGCCACAGAAGCAGAGAAAGTATTTGTCACCCACGGCTACACCGCAACATTCTCTAAATATCTCAACGAAATCGGAATTGAATCAGAGGAAGTAAAAACCCAATACGGCAACGAAGAGGAAGAAGAAAATGCAGAGCTCCATGCCGATACAGAACACAAAACACAGGAGGGCACCGCATGAGACGCTTTAGCGAACTGATTCAACAGCTCGAAATGAGCAACAAGACCAACGATAAGATCGCTGCCCTGGTCGACTACTTTACGGAGGCCGATGACCTGGACAAGCCCTACGTCATCGCCATGTTTACCGGCAAAAAACCGAGAAGACCAGTGGCTACTGCACTGATCAAGCAATGGGCCATTGAGCTTAGTGGCATTCCCGAATGGCTGTTTGCCGAAAGCTACCACAGTGTGGGCGACCTGAGCGAGACCATCGCCCTGGTATTGCCCCCGGCCAATCATAAGACCAACAGGAAACTGCACGAATGGATCCAGGATCTTGCTGATTTACAGGGAAAGGATGACGATTATAAGAAACAATTTATTGAGTCCGCCTGGAACAGTCTGGAAACCCAGGAAAGGTTCATCTTCAATAAACTAATCTCCGGAAACTTTCGCATTGGCGTATCCAATAAAATGCTGGTCAATGCGCTCGCCAAACAAAGTGATACCGAAAGCAGTAAAGTCATGCACAGCATCATGGGAAAATGGCAGCCCTGGGAAATCAGCTATGCTGATTTGCTGGCAGGTGCCCATGTCAATACCGACAACTCCTGGCCCTACCCTTTTTGCCTGGCCTATGCCCTGGAAGCAGAACCTGCCTCTCTGGGCCCTGTAACCGACTGGCAGGCCGAATGGAAATGGGACGGCATACGGGGACAGATCGTCAAGCGCAATGGAGAATTGTTTATCTGGTCGCGAGGCGAAGAACTCGTGACCGATCAGTTCCCCGAACTCCACTTTCTGCTTGACGAATTGCCCGATGGCACCGTACTGGATGGAGAAATTCTATCTGTAAAAGATGGACAGGTACAAGCGTTTAGCATTTTACAGCAACGACTCAACCGAAAAACGATTAATAAATCACAGCTGAACGATGCCCCTATAGGCTTTTACACCTACGATCTATTGGAGTATGAAGGCCGGGACCTGAGAACGGACGACCTAAACCTGCGCAGGCAATTGTTGGAAAAGACCATCGGCCGATTAAAAACAACGAACATTGTCATCTTGTCGCCTGTAGTATCATTTGATACCTGGGATGAACTGGCAGAAATCAGACAAGGTGCACGCGACATCAACAGCGAAGGCATTATGCTCAAAAAGCTGGATTCATTTTATCATTCGGGCAGGAAGCGGGGCGA
>Ga0160464_100085_pt1 | contig 107721 bp, 91 predicted proteins | sample HID1971I_E11MG_FD_108275 | JGI IMG/M metagenome (GOLD analysis project Ga0160464, IMG submission 108275) | Enriched millipede-associated microbial communities from UW Madison campus, WI, USA - HID1971I_E11 MG | ecosystem: Host-associated > Arthropoda: Insects > Digestive system > Unclassified ...
CAGCTCTCCGTGTTCTTTCCAGAACGGATCGGTCAGCACTTGCCTTGAGGATCAATTTCCCCCTCGGGGAGATTCTCTACAATTGAGTTTACACAAAATTATTGACAGACCCCATGAAAGAACTAAGTGTTCGATCGCTATTATTTTTTTTACATATAAAGTTACTTCGAGTATCTGTAAAAGTAAGATCACTCTGACTCCAACAATTTTCGAGCCAGAAACAGCTCACAGATGAAATCACCCACTACATCCATTTTTTCATTAACCATCGATTTTCAGAAGAAAATAAAACAAACTTCGCCGGTCAAATGCCAAATGCTCGCCGTGCTGGAAGCCTTACTTTCAAAGTTTTTCTATGTGCAACAAAATACCCCCTCTCTCATGATAACTTTCATCTTTTCACTTTGAAACATTAAATGAAACTTCTGAATCAATATAACCCGCTTTTTTAACACACTTTATCCAGGTATCAAGATCGATCCAATAGTTTTTCACTTTTGAGTCTGCTCCATATTTTATGAGAGCATACTTTATCGTGCTTGTAAGATCTTGCATTCCGATTTCCAATTTTCCGCCAAAACCGTTTTCTTGTCTTACTGACGCAATTGCCTCATAAAGATTTGCTGCACATTTTTCAAGTCTCTCGCCCTTGGCATATGCTTCAGGATAATAATATCTTGTATATGTCCAACCACTTCCTTCTGGATATTCAATTGTATCGTAACCTTTTAAGCAGACTTGTAAATCAGCAATAGATTTTGCTCCAAACAACTCATGTTCCTTAAGCATAAATCTACCGACAATATGATTCGAGCCTTCTGTTACATAAGTATTTTTATTAGTTTTTAGTTCGGGTTGACCTACCAGTAGCACTATTAACATGACGTGATATTCGTGCAGATAATTATATAGGTCAATTAACCATTTATAATGAGCTTCAAGTAGCGCCTGACCTTCATCCATAAACATAACAATCTGTTTGTACTTAGAACTCAGACCCTGCTCCAACAAAAACTTTGCTAGACGATCAAACTTATGATTTTTTTTACCCGTAAATGGGAATTGATGCCCCACCCACTGTAACAACCATTCGTAAAACACTTCTTCATTAGCAGTAAACTTATGTTTAGCTGGTACAAAAAAAATGGGTAGTTCTTCATTGTATTTCACTTTAAGTTGTTCACGAATATATTTGACAGCTTGAGTCTTCCCTCGTCTTTGAAGTCCATAAATAATCCCTCCAGGCGATCTATCCTCTATCCATTCCTCTACTTTCAAATATAGTTTCATTATTTCATTTGTTGGTACCAAGTACTTATCTTGTACGAGATAATGTGTACCTGAAGGTATTAAAGGCCTTTCCTCATTGCTATTTTGCTTCTCAGTCATTAAAATTCACCTCTCCTAAAAGGACATTGGCTTGAAGAATTCATCCCAACCGTCTTTAAGTACGTCAATATTGACTTCCTCTCTGCTAATAACAAGGATGTTGTTGGACATCGTTTCTACCTGATAGCCTTCAGTATCAGAAACGTCTTTTACTTCTCCCTCTACATCGGTACCAGTTTCCTGCAACGTTTTTTCCATTTGTTGCTGATATCTTTGTTCGTGAGCGTACCAATTCTTATCTCCTTTGCTCTTACTGGTGCTAAGGTGATCACGAAGAGCTTGAATGTAGTCATTGCTCGCTAAGAAGAATTGTCTTTTTTCACTTCGCAGATATTTATTAATTAGTTTTCTTGTTTCCAAGCTATGAGGAGTCTTTGCCCACTTACCGGAAACACGTAACAGACCGAGCTCGCTACCATTGGATAAAAATGCTCTAACGGTACGCACATCCATAATATTTATATAGATAGTTAATTTCTTTCCTATTAGCCCCGCATGCTGGGATAGAACGTCATTTCTATATTGTGCGCCCTCGAAATTAATATACGGTCTCTTTCCTTTGCGTAAATTCCCTTGTACAGTAACAGTCATACTAATGACTAGTAGCCCAAGTTCTTTACGCCGATGCTCAGGTAAAATTCTCGGTAAGTACCCGTCTTGAATCTTGTCTCTCATTGCTTTTATCGGACTTAATCCTGAGTTACCGCTATGCGGTTCAACATTATATTGAGCCAACAAAGCCTCAGTGAGCTCCTCTAAATGTTCAATGTTTATCTCTGATGCTAAAGCTTTTTTCTCAGCATTCTTCCTTATGGGATCATTAGGATTACTTCCTGTTGTAGAGGGAAGTAAGTGATACCCATTTTCTTCAAGAATGCGAAAAAACCTCTCAATAATGGATCTTCGTAAAGGAGATTTTACAGGGCCTGCATTAATAAAGCATCCGACCGTTTGGGTTAACTTATCCCTTACACTCCTAGCTAGGTTTGCCTTCGCATTATCCATCCAGAATTCTCTCCATACTGCCCATTGAGTCTCAGGAATAGTTAATGAAGGAAATGCTCCTGCTTCTGGATACTGGAGCCCTTTTATTGAAAATGTCATGGGCTCGTGCGGGTGAATTGCATTTTGAATACACTGTAGAACATCCATTTGAGAGTATTCAGGCTTAACACACAACAAATGGCCTAGAACAGAATTTGTTGAAACGTCTAGAATTACTAGAAGCCATATCCTTTTCAATGTCTTCTTTATTTTGTTCCCATTAGGATCCGTATATCGAACCGTCAATATTAAATCAATTTTATGTGCATCAAACATAACTCGCGAAAAAGGTCTGAAACTTGTAGCGTAATTCTTCTGACCTCTCCCCACGGTTTTTGCCATCATTGCAGCTATCTCACCAAATAGATGAGCATTTCCAAAATGGCGTTCTTTTAACTTTTTAACATACCTCTCCAGAGATCTTCTGCCTTGATCCTCAGTATTTCTAGGATATTCATTAGTAGTTATTCCTAAGCCCTTACACCTTTCTATAAAGTGCTTATGTAAATACTTTACAGAATAAGTGATAGTATCTGAGTTCTTTTTTTTGGCTAAAGCCTTTTCGTCAATCCAATCACGCAATTCTATAAACTTCTCAAGTAATAACTCGAACGCACCTGAATAATTTGATGATTTTATTTTGGGGAGATGCTCCCGTTCATATTTCTTCAAGTGTAGCCCTGGGCGTAATGCCCTAAATCCCAGAACCTCGCCAGATTCGTCAACCATAAGACATCGCTCTACAAATCGAGTAATTTCCTTTTTCTCAATCCCGGTAGCCTCCGAAATCTCACTCACGGTTGAATCATCTTGAAGATACATTTCTACAGCCCGTTTTCTGTTGTTATATTTTTTTGCATTCACTTCATTCAATGCATTTGTATCAACAATCGGCCATTCAGCTAAATTTAGCATTTCAGGGGGAACACCAAGTTTTTCAACCAAGCCTTTCCGTCTCATCCATCCACACCTCCGTTTCAAGTCCAAAATACACTTCATCGATATTTGCTTTGATTTCACCTGAACAAATCAAGCAAGCGATGGCCTCATATAACCTTGGCAAATTCATATTATGCGATTGATTTAACTCCTTTAACGTCTGTTTCCCAGCTTTCATTTGGGAAATGATTTTATGTCGGTCAATTTCAACTAGAGTGCTGTTATTCAGTAAATATGGGAGTAAATCTTTTAAATTCTCCAATAATATTTCATTCTTTCTAATATCTTTATCTGTACGAACCTGATGCTTTTTGCCCTGAAGTTCACACCACTTTTCTTGAATAGCAATTTGTTTTACTACGTTTTCATCACTGAGATCTTGTTCGTATTTAATTTCGAAAAAAACCTCGTTTCCGTCTTTTTCCTTAATCCATAAGTCAAATATAGAGGTCTCATCGATTCCTTCAATTTCAGCTTTAGCTGGCTGCTCACAGAAAATCACAACGTTCGAATCCGTTTCAATTAAGACCCAGAAATCAAATTCAAGATCACTGAATAAATTTACCTCCCTCTTTATTTTAGGGCTGTAGACGATCCAATGATTATTACCATAACGTCCACTACGCTTTTTAATTAAAGGTGTTGTGTACAGTTAAATTCCTCCTAATGTCTATTTAGTATCAATTTTTATCCAAGTAATACTTTGTTAAACCTTAATAAGGTGCTTTTTTTGTCGCTAGTACTGTATCTCGGGATTCTCATGTCAAAAAGAAAACGACAAGAAAACCCCTAAAAATAAAAAAAACCTTGATTCTTCAAGGTTTTTAATCGGGATTATATTGTCGCTGTACTCTCGCATCGCATGCATACGCACATTAATACGCAGCACAAGCTTCTTGCACGGCAAAAAGCGCAGCCGCTCCATCCGAAATGGAACGACTGCGCTTTAACGCGCACGCGCTGTTGTTGCTCTATAACAAGCGATCGCTATTCGGCCTTCAGCGCGTTTGCGCCAAGCAGCTTCCTCGTCAGCTCGTCAATATCGGCGCATTCGTGCAGCGGTCGATGGTCCGTCTCCGGCGACCGGCCCCGGTTGTTCAGCCATACGCACCTCCAGCCCGCTTCGCTGGCGCCGACGATATCGTTGCGCCAATTGTCGCCGATATAGATACAGTGCTCCGGCCGCGTGCCGGTCGCGCGGTTCACCTCGTCGAACAGCCTCGGGTCGGGTTTCGCGACGCCAACTGCGTCGGATACGAACGTCCACCCTTCGTTCACGAACTTTTCGACGCCAAGGGCATCGATTTTGCGCCGCTGATGGACGACCGGCCCGTTCGTAATAATGCCGATATCGTGCCCGCGATCGCGAATCGCCTGCAGCAGCGAAACGATGCCCTCGGAAGGCTGAATCGCCTGCTGCTCCCGCTCGTATGCCGCTTGCAGCCGGTCTGCCTGCTCGTCCGTCAGCGCGATGCCGTATTCCGCGAAGGCGAGCGACAGCCGCAGGCGGCGGGTGTCCTCCAGCGTCAGCTTTCCGGCGCAGTATTCGTCCCATAGCTCGTCGCTATGATAACGGACTCGTTTGAACAACCGGTCGAATTCGGCATTGCTCTTGTCCTGCCACATGCCTTCCCGGATGATCGACAGCCGGAAAGGCTCCATTTGATCGTACAGCGTATCGTCCATATCAAAAAAATAATGTCGTATTTCGTGCATTTCGCTTCGTACCTTTCTATCATGCATTCATGAATTAACGATGATATGCTCGGCGGTCAGCCGTCTGCCTTCAATCGTCAATAGGCCGAAAGAACAGCAAGCCGCTCTGCGCTTGTCGGTCAGCGAGCCGGGATTAAACAGCAGCACGCCTTCCCTCGATTTCTTCATCGGAATATGCGTATGACCGAATACGACGATGTCCACTTCGTTGGCGGCGAACGCCCGGAGCGCTCTCGTCTCCGTCTCCTCGCGGCGGCCCGGACCGTGCCCGTGCACGATGCCGACCTTCACTTTCTCCAACGTGACGATTCGCCGAAAGCCCAGCCGCCGCACGAGTCCCGGCCCGTCATTGTTGCCGCAGATGCCGTAGACGGGAGCATATTGGCGAAGCACGCGCAGAACGGAAACATCCGTCCAATCTCCCGCATGGATGATCCCGTCTGCGGTGCCCAGCTCTTCGAGCAATCTGTCGGGCAGCCTCTTCGCCATTCTGGGCATATGCGTATCGGATATAACGACGACTTTCAATCGAGCACACTCCCCTCGGAATCCATACGAATGGGCTTCGTCTATTGCTCGATCATACGCTGGATGACAGAGTAACCGTTATGTACCGTACAGCGATTACGATTCGGTACGGCCCGCTTCGAGCGATTGCTTCGCCGCGTCGATCAACCGGAAATAAAGCTCGTCGTCCTCTTCCAATTGTTCTTCGACCTGATCGATCTGATCTTCCGGTCCCGAACCGTCCAGGAAGAACAAGCTGTAGCCCCAATCGCGCCCCTTCTTGCTTTGCAATGCCATCTCGTATTTGCGGGCATGGCCTTCAACCTCGAAATGAACGAAGCCGACATAGCCGTCTTCTTCCGTATACGTCATTCCGCTCTTCAATATGCTAACATTCATTCGCCATAAACCTCCACGTTTCAATGTAAAACAACGAATCGATCCCATCATACCACTGCGCCTTGCGCTCCTGCCACCGTCTATGTCGAAAAATGATTGGCGTCAATCGTGAAACAGGCGCCGCAACGCATCCGAGGGGATGCGATACAGCGCCTGCTTCACGATTATAAGGCAAAAATATGACGACCGATTTGCACCGTTTGCTTGCGCGACCAAATCCAATCGGACGTAGCCGTCGCCGGGTTAAAATAATAAAGCGCATTGCCCGTCGGGTCCCAGCCTGCAGCGGCATCGAGCGCGGCTTTATACGACGTCGCGTCGGGCTTCAGATTGAACTGGCCGTCATCGACCGCCGTGAAAGCGCCGGGCTGCATGATGACTTCCTTCACCGTATTCGGGAACTTGTCCGATTGTACGCGGTTCATGACGACCGCGCCCACGGCAACTTGGCCTTTATACGACTCCCCGCGGGACTCCGCATAAATAATGCGGGCAAGCAGATCAAGCTCCGTCTGGTTGACGGATACGCGTTTCAGCAGCGACCATGTTCTCGACCCGGCCACACCGTCCGGCGCCAAGCCGTAATCCGCTTGAAACCGCTCGACGGCATCGCGGGTCATCATGCCGTAATATGTTGTAACGTCGGATTTGAAATATCCGAGCACCTTCAGACGGAATTGAAGATCGGGCACATCGACCGATCGGCTGCCGTAGCTTAACGTCTGTGCGGCTGCCGCTTGCGATGTGTGCGGCAATGTCGTGAATGCGATAATAAAAGCAACTGCGATAAGCAGCCATTTTCCAAGCTTGTTGTTCATGTTGTGAGCTCCCCTTCCTTGTACTTGCTTATCGGTGGTCGGCCCGCTGCATGGGTTTGATTGTAACACAGCCCGTTTTCATTTTTGAACCGTTTCGCGTCAATTACATCTATTTGCTAATTTGATTGACGGGTGGATATTGGCGCAGCTATTGGATCGCCGGGCTTGGACTATCCGAGAATCGCGGTAGGCATGAACGCGAATAATCGCTCCCGAAGGCTCTTATTTCGTTGGAATCGTGGTACGCATTCGAATAAATGCTCTGCATGATCGTTTATTTGCTCGGTATGTGCCGACAAGTAACGTCGTTCAACGATTAGGCGTCCGTAGCGGACGCTTAATCAAGACGAAATAGACAACAACGCGAATAAGAGCCGGTGCCCTTCCCTTATTCGCGTAAGGATACAGAATCGCCCGACCAGCTCGGCAGGCGCAACCCTGTCTTGCCCACTCTTTCTCCCGCGCAAACAACTAAGAAACCCGGACGTCTGAAGCAAGACGCCGGGTTTCTTAGTATAGTGAAGAGACTATTCCAGATGTCCGTTTATCGTTTTTCGAGCTGCGCTTAAGTCCGGATTTCTCCGATAACCAGCTTCCAATTCCGTTATCGAGCGGAATTGAAAGTCATTCGCATATGAATGGGGCTGCTGTTCCGTCGAGCGGCTGCTTACGGGCCATCCTCGCTCAGAACGATAATCGTATTGCAGTCGCTGACGAAAAAATGATACAATAGAAAAAGTCGCAACATCGAATGCTGCGAACATAAATAATCCATAATATATTCTTATTGAAATTATATCACGGCATTCAATCGCATGTCAAGTCTAGAAGCTGTACCCTTTTTTGAAGTTGAAATCGGCATGCCAAATACGTGCTGACGGAGGTCGAATTACAATGAGTCAATGGTCGAACGAGTGGAACGCCGAGCAGCGGCGCGTAGAGGAAGTAACGAAAGCGCTGCGCGAACGCATTGCCGAATATGAGCCCGCCGTCGGGGAATTACGGTCGGAGGTCGTCGATTTCCGTACCCACTTCTGGGACGACGTCACCGTCAATTTAAGCAACGACGACGATATTCTCGAAACGTACATGAGCATGAAGCAGCAGGCGCAAGTGCTGTCGGAACGCGAGCATAGCCACCGTCACCTTCTTCAGCAATTGAAGCGGATGCGGCGGCTCTTGCCGTCGCCTTATTTTGGACGGATCGATTTTCAGGATTCGGAAGCGGACCGCCCGGAAAAGCTATATATCGGCGTCGCCTCCTTCATTGCCGACGACGGCGAAACGTTTCTTGTCTATGATTGGCGGACGCCGATCGCAAGCCTGTATTACGACTTCCCGCCCGGCCCGGCTTCCTACGCGACGCCGGTCACCGAGATAACCGGTACGATTGATTTAAAGCGGCAATTCGTTATTCGCGACGAAATCATTAAGACCATGTTCGATACGGGCATGACGATCGGAGACGAGCTTCTGCAAAATGTGCTGAGCAAAGGCGCCGGCTCGCAGATGCAATCGATCGTCGCCACGATCCAGCAAGAGCAAAACCGCATTATCCGCAACGACAGCAGCCGTCTGCTCGTCGTGCAGGGCGCGGCGGGCAGCGGCAAAACGTCCGCGGCGCTTCAGCGGGCGGCTTACTTGCTCTACAAGCATCGGGAGCGTCTGACCGCCGAGCAGATGGTGCTGTTCTCGCCGAATCCGATGTTCAACAGCTACGTCGCCACGGTGCTTCCGGAGCTGGGCGAAGATAACATTCAGCAGACGACCTTTCAGGAATATCTGAATCGCCGTCTCGGCGACAGCTTCGACATTGAAGATCCGTTCGATCAGATGGAATATGTGCTGACGCGGCATGACGATCCGGATTATGACGCCGTCATCGCCGGAATCGCATTCAAGGCATCCGCCCGCTTCCTTCATGCGATGCGCGGCTACCGCGATCAATTGCTCAAGCAAGGAATGGCATTCCGGGGCATCAAGTTTCGCGGGCGTACGCTGCTGTCGCGCAAAGCGATTGCCGCGCAATTTTATAACAGCCAATCCGCCGCCTCCCTCTCCTATCGCGTCGACGAGCTGAAGGATTGGATTCTGAAGGAGCTTCGCAAGCTCGAGCGCGCGGAACGATCCGCCGAATGGGTGAAGGACGAATTGGACTACTTGGATCAAGAGCAGTATCAAGACGCGTACAATAAGCTGCCGAAGCGGCAGCAAGGCCAAAGCCCGACCTTCGACGACGCGCAGCAGGAGGAAGCGCTCCTTCGCGAGATGGTCGTAAGGACGCATTTTAGGCCGTTGTATCGGAAGGTGAAGCAGCTTAAATTCGTCGATGCGAGGACACTGTATCGGCAACTGTTCGAGAACGGATCGATTATGGCCTCGCTGCTGAACGAATCGGAGATGCCGTCCCCTGAGCTGTGGAAGCGCATAGGCGAGCGGACGATCCGATTGCTTGATGAAGGTAAGCTGGCTTGCGAGGATGCGACGCCTTACTTATATTTGAAGGAACTAATCGAAGGCTTCCAGATGAACAATCAGATTCGTTATGTTCTTATGGACGAGGCACAGGACTATTCGGCATTTCAGTTCGAATTCGTGAAGCGGCTGTTCCCTCGTGCGCGCATGACCGTGCTCGGCGATTTCAACCAGGCGATTTTTGCGCAGGCCAGCGATCTGCACGAGCGAAGCGGTTCCCCGCTGGAGCAGTTGTACGGTCCGGACGAAACGGCGTGGCTGAACTTGACCCGGAGCTACCGGTCGACTCGCGAAATCGTCGATTTCACGCGTGCGATGCTGCAAGACGGCGACCGGATCGTCCCGTTCGACCGGTCCGGCGGAAAGCCTGTGGCCGTGAAATGCACTGCCGACGCAGAGCGCGACCGTAGAATCGCGGCCGACGTCGCGGCGCTTCAAAAGGAAGGCTTTGGCTCGATCGCGGTCATTACGAAGTCGCAGGCCGAAGCGAATGCCGCATACGAACGTCTGCTGCCGCTCGTTCCGGAAGGCGCGCCGCTGCGGCTTGTGAACAAGCAGACCCCGCAGTTCGAGCACGGTCTGCTCGTCATCCCGGCGTATCTGGCAAAGGGCGTCGAGTTTGATGCGGTGCTCATCTATGACGCATCGACGACATGCTACGGCCGCAAATCGGAGCGCAAGCTGTTCTACACCGCCTGCACGCGTCCGATGCATCGCCTCCGCCTCTACTCGCCCGGCGGCGAATGGTCGCCGTTCGTGGCGGGCGTCGATTCGGAGCTGTATGAGAACCGGGTAAGCACGCCGTTGAGCGACGTTAGCACGGAAACGCCTTAACAGGAGTTCGCTGCGGGGAGCATGCGCGTTAAGTGCAGAAGCCGCTGCCCGGCAGTCAAATGTGGTTACGATCGCTGCTGTTTTCGGATTGCTGACGAATCATTATGGGGGAGCAATCCGAAAACAAAGGCGACTTGGAAGCTTTCCGTAGGAAAGCGCACACTAAGCGATCATCGGGAGAATTGCTCCCTCTCGCTTATCTCTAGCGCACCACGGCCCACCGCCGCACCGCCTTCCAGCGCACATTCCCATTACGTCCAACATGGCTGGCGCAGCCCGCGCACACTAACATCCATCAGGGTCGCTTATTTATGCCCGTTTACCGAGAAGAGAGAAATATGTATGAGAATATAATAAAGCGCTTACTTCCAGCCGAACGCCTACGCCGGGCCATGCATACGATACAGTACCGTACGACGCGGGAGGGTATCGATTATGGTCATGGAGCTTACTGCGCTTCATTGGGTTTATTTGGCATTTATCGTCGGCATCATCGGCTTTATGCTGATGCGGCGCGATACGACGCTCGTCTGTATAGCTGGCGTGTTTCTGATCGGGCTTATCGCAACCGACAGCTTGAGCGGTTCCATTAGCGGCATCTTCAACAGCTTCATCTATGCGATCAAAGAGCTGCTCGGCACGATTCTCATTATATCGGTCATCGTTGCAATGAGCCGCGTGTTGATCGAGACGGGCATCAACGAGGTGATGATTGCGCCGTTGACCCGTTTCCTCCGGTCGCCGGCTCTCGCTTATTGGGGCATCGGTATCATTATGCTCGTCACGTCCTGGTTTTTCTGGCCTTCGCCGGCTGTCGCACTGATTGGCGCTGTCCTGCTCCCCGTTGCCGTTCGAGTCGGCCTGCCCGCACTCGGAGCGGCGATGGCGATGAACCTGTTCGGCCACGGCATTGCATTATCCGGCGACTATATTATCCAAGGCGCTCCGAAGCTGACAGCCGATGCTGCGGGATTGCCCGTATCCGATGTGATGGAGGCAAGCATTCCGCTCGTTATCATTATGGGCGTCGTCACAACGGTGACCGCTTTCTGGCTCATGCGGCGAGATATGCGGTCGGGACGATGGCAGGACGGCTTAATTGCGACGCCGGATGAAGGGCTAAAAAGCACCAGCGGCAACGCATCCGTCGGCACGAGCGTCGAGCCGTCCGTTCGAATGTCGCCGCTCGCGCGCCGGTCGTTCGCCATCCTCATTCCGATCTTATTCCTAGCCGACGTCGCGGCAATGTTCGTACTCGATCTGCAAGGCGGCGACGCCACGGCGCTTGTCGGCGGAACGGCCATAATCATTCTGCTGCTTGTATCCATGTTCGCTCATCGAAATAAAGGGCTGGAGCAAACGACAAGTTATATGATCGACGGCTTCTTGTTCGGCTTCAAAGTGTTCGGTCCCGTCATTCCGATCGCCGCCTTCTTCTATCTCGGCGACTCCGGCTTCACCGCCGTCTTCGGCGATCTGCTGCCGCAAGGCTCGCAGGGCATCGTGAACGACCTGGGCGTCGCGCTGGCCAACGCCGCGCCGATGAACGAAGCGGTCGCGTCCGGTACGCTGACGGCAGTCGGCGCCATTACCGGCCTCGACGGCTCGGGCTTCTCGGGCATATCGCTGGCGGGATCGGTCGCTCATCTGTTCGCCTCGGCACTCGGACATGGCGCCGCTACGCTAACCGCTCTCGGGCAGGTCGCCGCGATCTGGGTTGGCGGCGGTACGCTCGTACCGTGGGCGCTTATCCCGGCGGCCGCCATCTGCGGCGTCAGTCCGTTCGAGCTTGCCCGACGCAACCTGAAGCCGGTGCTGATCGGCTTAGTTGCAACGACCATTGTCGCTATGTTTCTCGTATAACAAGTCGGGGCTGCCCGCTTAGTCATTCGCCATCCATGACTAGGCGGGCAGCCCCGTCGCGATATCGTTAACGCCATCCGAAGCGTCCCGCAATCCACTGCGCCAACGGTTCATCTTCTGTTCCGTCCGGCCCGGATCAACCAGACGCCAATCCCGACCGCCACTACGATCATACCGGCCATAATCGCCGCTTCGTATCCGGTCCAGAAAGTTTGTTCCTCGTTCCCCTCCTCTTGCAGCGTAATCGCTGCTCCCGGAGCCGCTTCGGCGGCCGAGGTTGTCCTCTTCGCCGCCGGCTCGTACGAGGGCTGAACGGCATCCAACCGCTTCATCTCCTCGGTCGAGCCGGACAGCGGCCGGTTCCCGTTGCACAGCCCGGTTTGCAGATTGCCATCCTTGTCCTCATTCGCAAATACGAGATAGGACATGTTGTCCGTAAACGTATAGCCGCAGCTCGCTTCGGATTGAACGGTGCGCACCGTCGTATTCTCCTTCAGACTTCCTTTCCACACCTTCTGTACCGTGAAGGTTACTTCCACTTTGTCGGCCGACGACTTCACTTGTTTATTCGCGCTCTCCGCCTCTACCTTCGTCACTTCGCCGGCGAATACCGCCGCATTAACGTTCATAGCGGATACCGCATCGGGGAACGACGCGCACGAGCAGGCGTAGGCACGCTCCGGACCGATCATCGGCGCCGCTATAATCGTCATAAACAATAGCCACAATGCCGTCGCTCCGCCCGCTGACTTTTTGATTCCACGCATCGCGAACCTCCTCCCTGTCGGCAGCTTTTTTACACTTGACGCGCAACGTTCGACGAATGTTGCAGTACATAAGCATGATGGGCCGCAGCCGAATTGCAGGGTACGATCCCGATTGACGTGACAGCATTCTTATTCCTTCTGTGAGGCAGGGCTAAGCTGAGAAAACAAACGCTTCTAACGATCCCGCTCGCATGCTTTATTCTAAACTGCAGCCGGCTGCTCGAACGCTGGAGTCGATTGTCCGAACGTTTTCTTACAACTAGTTTGATGGTTCGTTCCGTCCCTGCCCTGCTATCGCCGTGCGAAGATTAAGCGCGTTTACGACAAAATAAAACCCGCCGATCCGTCGGCGGGTCAGAATATCGAGAAAACTATCGTCTTGTTCCAAGACATCCCGATTTCTCTGTTGTATTGCGATTGGAAGGAACGCAGCAGGGTGGATTGACGCCTACAGAGCGGTTCGTCGCCCCCCCCCTTATGCCTCGCAGTGGAATAAGACCCGGTACAGGCCGTTATTTTGCACGCTAACGATTCCATTCTCGATTAAACGTCTCGCACAGCCCTCTAACCCCGAAGCTGCATTACTTTCCAGTACCTAGCAAGCGGTTAAAGCACCTTGCGATGCACTTGTTTAACTGTGTACGAGGTTTCGAACGAAATAAACGCCTCTAGGGGCGTTTATTTCGTTCTCAGACTATCGAGACTTTTCCGACTTTTGTTTTCTGCGGCGGCATTCAGCGAGCTTCTTCGATTCGGTACTCCAAAATATCGCCAGCATGACGTCTATGTTGATTATAATGGCCATGTTACTCACACCCTCGCATCGTCTTGCGACGATAAGCAAGGACAGCTATTTGTTCGTTACAGCACTAGGAAGAACACAACGGCCGCCAGCACGAACCGGTAATACGCGAACCAAGTCAAGCTGATCCGCTTCAGCAGATTCAAGAACGTCACGATCGCAATCATAGCGACGACGAACGAAGTGAGCATGCCGGTTGCGAACAGCCCGGTGTCGCTCCACGACAGAAACTCGCGGCTTTGAATCAGGTCGACGCCGCTTGCGCCGAGCATGATCGGAACGGACATGAGGAACGTAAATTCCGCCGCCGCTTCCTTCTTGACGCCGAGGAACATGCCGCCCGCCATCGTCGAGCCGGAACGGGAGAAGCCGGACCAGAGCGACAAAATTTGAAAGCAGCCGATCCCGAACGCCTGCCGGTACGTAATATCGTCAAGCGACGCAGATGACGGCTCTCTCTTCGACTTCTCCGCCGCAATCAGCAGCAGACCGCCGACAATTAAGCTGACGACGACCGTTTTGGGGCCGAACAAATAATCTTTAATAAAGCCGTGCAGCACAAGACCGAGCACGCTTGCCGGGAACATGCCGAGCACGATATGCAGAATGTTCAAGCCCGGCGCCCGCAAATTAAACGTCAGCAGCTTCATGAATCTTTTCCAATAAAGCACAAGCACCGCCAACACCGCTCCGAACTGCACGACGACCTCGAACGTCTTCGCCTTGTCGCCGGTGAAATCGAGCAATTCCCCCGTCACGATCATATGACCTGTCGACGATACCGGCAAAAATTCCGTTAACCCTTCTACAACGCCCATTATGACTGCTTTGACTAACTCGTCCACACGAAACCTCCTCACGATCCCTCGCCGGCCGGGACCTTCGACTCCATCCTATTGCGCTTCCGGCGTATGAAAACTTCCAACAAGAATCCTTGCTGCGACTGCGACCGTACTAACGGCTTTCCGCTCCCTCGTCCCGCTTCACGATTTCGATTTTGCGAATCCGATTGTTCTCCTGCTCCATCACTTTAAACGTGTAGCTGTCGATTTGAATCTGATCGCCGATCACAATGTCCGGGTTATTCGACCACATCCAGCCGCCGATCGTATCGACGTCCTCGCTCGACATATCGGTGCCGAGCATCTTGTTAATCGTCCGAATAAGCACTTTGCCGTCTACAACATAACGGTTCGTCTTATCGACCTGAATTTCCTTCTGCTCGTCCTTGTCGAACTCGTCGCGAATTTCGCCGACGATCTCCTCCAAAATATCTTCGATCGTAATAATGCCCGACGTACCGCCATATTCGTCCAGCAGCGCGGCGAGATGAACGCCTTCCGCCTGCATTTTGCGAAGGAGATGCTTGATCGGCATCGCTTCCGGAACCGTCATGATTGGATGCAGCAGCTTCTTGAACTCATGCTTCGGATTGTCGGCATAAGCAAGAAAGAACTGCTTCGTATTCATGAAGCCGACCAGATTGTCCTTGCTGCCTAGCGCAACCGGAAATCTCGTATACTGCTCGCGCTTAATAATTTCGAAATTCTCTTCCAGCGTTTTGTCCGCATACAGACAGATCATATCGGTTCGCGGCACCATGACTTGACGGGCAAGCAGATCGTCGAACCGGAAAATCCGGTTCACGTAGCCGAATTCGGTTTTGTTGATTTTGCCGCTCTCGTAGCTTTCGGACAGAATGACCCGAATCTCTTCCTCCGAATGCGCCTCCTCGTGCTCGGACACGTTGCGAAAGCCGAACGCGCGGATAAATACGCGCGCGGAGCCGTTCAGCACCCAGATGAACGGATACATCGCCTTATGAAAGCCGATCAGCGCAGGCGACGTAAATTGGCTGATGCGCTCGGCCCGCTGAATGGCGATCGACTTCGGAGCAAGCTCGCCAAGCACGACGTGCAAATAGGTGACGACGACAAAAGCGATGATGAAAGACAGCAGCGAGCTGACGCTGTCCGACAGGTGAAGCGCGTGGAAAGTCGGATGCAGCAACTGCTCGACCGTCGGCTCTCCCAGCCAGCCAAGACCGAGCGCCGTAATCGTAATGCCAAGCTGGCATGCCGACAAATAATCGTCCAGGTTCGAGGTGACGTGCTTGACGGCCTTCGCATTCCGATGGCCTTCGGCTACCATCTGCTCGACGCGGCTCGATCTCAGCTTCACCAAAGCGAACTCGGCCGCCACGAAAAATGCAGTCAGCACGATCAACGCCGCAACTGCCGATAATTTAAGTAACATGTCGAATCGTTCTCTCCTCTGCAAATATCAACGATGATAAGTCCATATTGGTTTATTATACCTGCGATGGACATGCAGATTCAAACGAAACAAACGGTTAATAGCCTACTTCGACGGCGGCATTCACGATATAGATGAGATCGTTCTTATCGTCCTTATCGGGCAGCACGACGCCGCTTGTCGTGAGCATGCCGCCGTCGACGACTTCCACTGTCACTTGCCCGTAAGGCAGAACCGCTTCGATTGCGGCAATATCGAGCTTGTCGCGGTCGCACGGAACGGCCAGTCTGACCCGCACCTTCATATTGTCCAGCGTCCCGCCGGGCAGCACCGAGCGCAGTCCCGGCATCGAATTGTGATGAATCGCATTCTGGACGGCCCGGATCGCCGCTTTCGTCACGTTCTGGCCGTGCAGGTCGGCTCCCATGCCGATCTCGATAAAAAACAGCTTATCCACGATATCGTCTCCTTTCTTTCTACCAAGGCGGAGCGTCGTCCGAATCGGCCGCCGAAGAGCCTCCTCCATACGACTGCTCTCCATCGGCCGATTCGTCCGCTTGACCGCCTCCGGTGCCAATGATGTCCAGCAGCTCGGTCAAATCCGGCGGCTGCAGCAGCTCGATCGGCGACATGCCGCGCTCGAATTGGAATTGATCGCCCTCGATCACCGCGATGTAGCGTCCGTTATGCTTCGCAAAGTGGATGCTGACGCCGAATTCCGCGAGCTTCCCCTTGATCGTAAAATCGTCCAGCTTGAACGATACGCTCAAATCAGGCTTATGCTCGACCATGACAGCCGTCGCCGCCGCCACCTGATCGTGCGTCCATCGCTCCTGCAGATCGCGCTTGTCGCTCGCCGCCCATATTTCGAACGCCTGCTCCTCCTCGGCTCTGCCTTCGGCAGGATGGCCGTCAAGCATCGCCTGCTCCCACTTCTGGTCCATATAATGCTGCACCATGCCGAGCATTTGCTCGCCCATCACGGCAGGCAGCGGCTTCTCGTAATCGACGAATCGCAGAAAATCTTCGAAATACCGCGCGTGCGACGCCTGGTGGATCTTCAGTTCGCCCGGCTCCAGCATGCCTTCCTCCGGCATATGCGGATATTGAATCGACTTAATGCTGCGACCGCTGATCGCCATCTCGACATGCGAGATCAGGCTGCGTTCGTCGGCGATTCGCGCGATTTTCGGCTCGAAATCGCATTTCAGCACGAACAGAATCGGGTCGTCGAACCATTTGGTCAGCTTAGCCAGCACGACGATGAAGGCTCCGCCGCGTACGGCGCTCGTATCCATATAAAGGCGCAGCAGCTCGTCGGCGAAGCCGAGAAACTGCTCCCGGTCTTCGGAATGACGCAGCCGCTGGAACGTATTGAAGTTCGGATTGCTGTCCAGCTCGTAGCCGGGCTCGACGACGAACCGGCCGATTTTGGTTGGAGCCGAGTCGGTCGCCGGATGACGCTCCACCTTTCTCCGGACGATGCGGCCGAACTCCCCGTCCAGAAACGATTTCAGCTCGCTGTCGGCGTAATCGTCCGAATCGAGCGTCTGGTAATGCTTGTAGCGCTTGCCCGAATCGGAATCCGGGGCATCCGTCTGAATGACGAAAAAGGATAGGTATTGTACGGAAAAATCCATCTCGGACGGCAGCTCCTTCATAGACAATAGATGGTACTAGCATATCATAATCAAGCGCCTGCCGGCACAAGAAACGGCCAACCGCCGCCGCGGATCAGGCTTGTCCGTAAGGCGGCGATTGGTAGATAAAATTCGGATCGCGCTCCGTGTTGTCGAAGCCGCGATGCCAGATCGACGTCGTCGCCGGCGACATCGGCGGAATGAGCCACGACCACCGTCCCGTAATGCCGCGCCCCGCCTGCAGCTCCTGCTTCTCGAACGTGGCGAACTGCTCGGCCGCCGTATGGTGGTCGACGATGCTGACCCCTGCCCGCTTGTACGAATGAAGGACGGCCGCGTTCAATTCGACCAGCGCCCGGTCTTTCCACAGCGAAGTGTTCGTCGACATGTCGTATCCGAACAGCTCCGCAACCGGGCGCAGCATATTGTACCGGTGTCCGTCCGCCAGGTTGCGCGCTCCGATCTCGGTGCCCATATACCAGCCGTTGAACGGAGCCGCGCCGTAATGGATGCCTCCGATCGTAAGCGCCATGTCGGAGATGAACGGCACCGCATACCAGCGCAGGCCGAGCGATACGAACCGTTCCTCTGCAGGATGGACGAGCGGCACCTCGAGGATAAGCTCGTCCGGAATCGAATAAAGCCGCGGCTCGCCGCCGTCTTCGCCAATGACGAGCGGCAGCACGTCGAAAGGCGTCTGCCCCGGCTGCGGCTGCCATCCGTGCCGCTTGCATACGCTCGTGAACGCCGCAGAATGCGGGTCCCCGACGATCGATCCGTCCGCCTGCTCGTGTCCGGCGTATCGAATAAGCTGATGGTTCCATATCCGTATATTCCGCTCCGGGGAGAAGACGGTAATGGCCGGCCTGATTTTGCCCCCGTTCGTTGCGTAGGCGAGATGGCGGAATACCGCCTCGGCGTAGTCGTCGCAAGTGATCGCATCACGCGCGTCGAACACGGCGAGCGACTGCCAGAACAGCCGGCCGATGCACCGGTTGCTGTTGCGCCACGCCATTCGGGCCCCGTGCTTCAGCTCGTCCTCCGTATGGCGGTAGGTGCCGGTCTGCCGGATTTGTCCCTGAACGTCGGCAATACGGCGTTCCGTCTCCGGCTCGCCGATTGCCAGCTCGTGATAACATTGGCGAATGAACGCCTCCGCCTTGCTTGCGAGCATATGCTCCGTTGTCGTTCGTGTTGTCATCGCGCCGCTGCGCCTCCGATTCGTTATAGCTTTTTGTTGCTTTTCTAACTTCTAACGATACATCAAACGGCCCGTCTATGCCACGTTCGGCGCTACTGTTCACACAATGAACAAAAAAGCGCGCAGCTTCGGACCGTGTGCGTCCTTCCCTGCGCGCCGTACTCATATATATGGCGAATTTATATTGCGGAGCCTACGGACGGCTGCACGAGCGGCGTCAGCGCCCCTTGATGCAGCAGCGTCAGCTTGTGCAGCGCACGCGTGCAGCCGACATACAGCAGCTTCGCATCCAGCTCGCCGTAAGCGTCCGCTCCCGCATCGGAGATGATGACGGCGTCGAACTCAAGCCCTTTGGACAGGTAGACGGGCACGACCGTCAGCCCGCCCTTGTACGCCGGCTGCTTGCTCTGTACAAGCGATGCCGCAAGCCCCGCTTGCTCCAGCAGCGCGTGCATCCGCTCGCATTCCGCCGCGGTTCGGCCGATGACGGCAATCGTCTGATAGACCCCCTGCCCCAGCAGCCCTTGCACGCCGGACAGCAGTTGCTCTTCCCAACGGCCCGGCTTGCAGGCCGTCACTTCGACCGGCTCGCCGCTGCGGAATACCGGCGTCGCGGGCTTCACGCCGCCTTCCATGCCCGCCAGCACGCGGTTGGCGAACTCGATAATTTCCATCGTCGACCTGTAGCTTCGGTCGAGCTCGTAGAAGCCGACGCTGTCCGCATCGAACAGCTCCATCTGCTCGTTCCAGCGACGGATGCCGGCATAGTCGTGAATGCCCTGCTGGAGATCGCCCAGCACCGTAAGCGACGGAATGCGCTGGCACAGCTTCAGCGCTTCCAACTGCATCGGCGAGTAGTCCTGCGCCTCATCGATGACGATATGGTCGAACGGCGCCGTCCCAAGCCCGTGCATCTGAATATGCAGGTAGACGAGCGGCGCCAAGTCTTCCGGATCGATCGCGCCTGCCTTCAACTGCTGCAGCGTCCGCTTCGCAATCGGCTTGGGCACGTCCGGATGAGCGGTCTTGGCGTCGAACAACGTACGGTACAGCTCGGGGGCGGATAAGGACGGCATTTTCTTCACGTAAGCGTTCAGCTTGGCATTCGCCTTCGACTTGGCTGACTTATCCGTTATGCGACGTTCTTTCCACTCGGACTCGAGCCAGCGCTTCACCCGGCTGACAAGACGTTCGCGCCGCTTCATCAACGGCTCGTCGCCGTAATCGGTCGCCAGCCATTCGCGAATCCGCTCGGGTGCGAGCGACATGCCCGGATGCGGCTCGAACGGCACGGCGGGCACCAGCCTGCTTGCCAGCTCGGCAAGCCGCTCGTCCAGCAGCGCGCGGAACGCGGCGCGGCCCTTCCAGCGGCCCGGCGATTCGTCCCGTTCCGCCTGCGAGCGCCGCCGCTCGAACCAATGCTCCAGCGTATCGGCCGCGCTTACGAGCGATACTTCGTGCTGCAGCAGCTCCAGCGCCCAGTCCGCGAACGTCGTCTGCGCGATGTCGCCGACGCCGAGCTCCGGCAGCACCCCCGAAATATAATCGAGAAACATCGTATTCGGAGCGAAAATAATCATCCGGTTCGCCGCGATCCGCCCTGCGTAATGATAGAGCAGAAACGCGAGACGATGCAGCGCGACCGTCGTTTTCCCCGAGCCGGCAACCCCTTGAATAAACAGTGCCTTGTAACGCTCGGCGCGAATAATGTTGTCCTGCTCTTCTTGAATCGTCGAGACGATGTCGCGGAGCTTGTTATCCTTCGATTCGCCGAGCCGATACAGCAAAAACTCGTCGGTCGCGCCAACGTTGTCTTCCCCGCGCACGTAGCTGTCGACGACGCGAACAAGCTCGCGCTGACGGACGAGAATGTTCCGTTTCAGGAACATGTCGCCCGTTACTTCGCCGTCGGGCGAATCGTATGCAGCCGGCCCTTCGCCGCCGCTGAACGAATAGAACAGGCTGGCGACCGGGGCGCGCCAGTCGATGACGAGCGGCTCGCCGCCGCCCTCGTCCCCGCCGACTCCGGCTTTGCCGATATAAAGCTGCTTCGGCGCCGGATCTTGGTCCGTCTTGTAATCGATCCGGCCGAAGTAAGGCTCCTTCGCGGCGATCTCCAGCTTCCGTTTTCGTTCCTCGCGTTGCATGTCCAGCATTTGTTCGGTAAAATCGTTACCGGCATACCGCGGCCCGATGCCGCTCAGCATATGATCGATCTGCTGCAAGGAACGCATTAAACGTCCTTCTTCCTCTTGATGTGCAATTTCGGTCATGGAATCCTCCTAAAAATTGTGCAATAGCAGGAGCCGCTGCTCCGGAAGCTATCGCTTGATATAGAATTCGTTCCGGTTGTCTGTTTCGAGCATTGCATGTAGAGGAAGAGCAACGATAGCGGCTACTGCTGCAAGCGGCTTCAAAGGGGCGATCGCGCATGGTCGATTTGATCCGATCGCCTGCGCCCTCATCAGGGCAAAACCGACACCGATTCGAAAAAGGAATAATAGATTACCATTCGTACAGCCGTTAGTCAACAACAAAAAAGGGCAATGTTGGAATTCGAGCAGGTATCCCGCCGATTATTCGTTCGTCAAGTCGAACCAGTCCGCTCCGACCAATCCGTATATAAGCGCCGCATGCAGCAGCGCCATCGCCGGGAAACCGAGTGCGAACGCGGCATGCTGCGTCTTGTGGCGATACGTCCGCATCGCGGCGATGCCGCCGAAGGCCCCGCCGATCAAACCGACCGTCAGCAGTCGGCGCTCCGGTATGCGGCGCCTGTGACGCCGCGCTTGCTCCTTGTCGTATTTCATCATTCCCCATAGAATAATATTTACCGCAATATAATAGACCGTTAATAGGATAACCATTGTCGCGCCCGCCCTTCTATCTCGCAATAATTGTAGTTGAACTTACATCATGGAGGATACTGCTTATGTTGACGCTTCATACCGCCCTTGCCTTTATCGCCATCGCCGCCGCGCTTACGGTCATGCCGGGGCCGGATATTCTGTTCGTTATCGCCCAGAGCATAAGCCGCTCGGCGCGCAGCGGCATTCTCGTCGCATACGGACTGTGTACCGGTCTGCTCGTTCATACTTCGCTTGCCGCGCTCGGCGTGTCGGCCGTCGTGCTGTCGTCGCCCGCCGCCTTCGCCGCCGTCAAATGGCTCGGCGCCGCCTATCTGCTCTACTTGGCATGGCGAACGTGGCCGAGACGGCCAAGCGCGGATGAACGATCGAGCGGCGATCCAGCGGCGGGAGACGGCGCTCAGGCAGAAGCGGAGCTCCGTCTCCCGAAGGACGATTTGACGCCGGGCATGCTGTACCGCCGCGGCATATGGATGAATGTGCTCAATCCGAAAGTGTCGCTGTTCTTTCTTGCGCTGCTTCCGCAGTTCGTCTCGACGGACCGCGGAAGCGTTCCGCTGCAGATGCTGCAGCTCGGCGTCCTGTTCATCGCGCAGGCCATCGTCATTTTCTCGATCGCTTCGCTCGCGGCCGGCTCGCTCGGAGGCGCGATGCAGCGCCGGTCGGCGAAATGGAACAAGCGCCTCGCATGGATCGAGGCGCTCATCTATGCGGCGCTCGCCGCCAATCTCGTGCTGCTGAACGCTTGAAGCCCCGCAGCGCGCAGGAGCCGTTACGGCCTTGGCCGCACCCGGTTCGTCGGGACGGCGGCAAGCGGGTCGTCCGGCCAGTAATGCTTCGGATAACGGACCTTCAGCTCCTTCTTTACCTCGAAGTACGTCTCCCGCCAGAAGCTGGCCAAATCTTGCGTCACCTGCACCGGCCGCTGTGCCGGCGACAGCAGATGCATCGTCACCGGCAGCTTCCCCTTCGCAATGGTCGGCGTCTGCTGCAAGCCGAACAGCTCCTGCAGCCGAACGGCCAGCGCCGGCTGCTCCGGATTCGAATAATCGACCGGTATGCGGGAGCCGCTCGGCACCGTAATATGCGTCGGCATGAGCTCGTCGAGACGCTGCCGGTCGCTCCACGTCAGCAGCGTCTCCAATACGTTCATCATGTTCAGCTTTTGCAGCCCGTCGCGGCTGCGGATGCCTTGCAGATACGGCGCCAGCCACGCTTCGAGCGTCGCGAGCAGCGTCTCCTCCGACAGATCCGGAAGCTGCGGATCGTACTTGCGCATCAACTGAATCCGGTCGCGAAGCTGTCCGGCCTGACGGGTCCAAGGAAGGATCGCGACGCCTTCGGCGCGAATGCCGTCCAGCAGCGCCGCCGTCACCGTCTCCGCATCCGGCTTCGCCGCCTGCTCCTCCTTCAGCGCGAGCGCGCCGAACGTTATTCTCCGCCTTGCGCGCACCGCTTGCGCCGTACGGTCCCAGACGACCGACGTCTCATCCGTTATCCGGTCGCCGTGATAAGCGAGCAATTCGCTTTCTTCGAGATAAGCGGCAAGGACGATCCGGCTCTCGCCGTCGCCGTCCTCCATCTCGCAAGCCGCGATGTAAGGCGACAGCGAGAGCGGCTGCATCGGCTGCAGCACGGCGCCTCTTCCGCCGGCGAGCAGGAAGCGGCCGTCGCCGCGCCCTTGTCCGACGCGGTCGGGGTACGCGAACGCGAGCAGCGCCCCCGGCGACGGCGACTCTGCCGCCGAGGCGGAGCCGGCGGCGCCAGCCTGCGCGAGCGCGCGCTGCCATTGGCGCGCCTCCGCGAGCGCCTGACGGGCGGCGGCTTCGTCCATGCCGCCGCCTGCCGCCCCCGGCGGCTGCGCGCCGCCGCGCCGGAGCGCGCGCAGCGCGGCCAGCCGCAGCGCGACGTCGGCGCTGCGCTCGGCACGCAGCGGATCGCGGCCGCCGAGCAGCGCGGCCAGCTCGCACGCGGTGTCCGCCGCGGCGGGGCCGATCGCCGCGGCGGCGAGCAGCATGCGCGCAAGCCGCGGCTGCGCGCCGAGCGCGGCCATGCGCTGCCCGAGCGGCGTCAGCCGCCGCTCGGCGTCCAGCGCGCCCAGCCGCTGCAGCAGCTCGCGCGCGCTCGCGTACGCGCCGGCCGGCGGCTCGTCCAGCCAAGCCAGCTCGCCCGGCTCGCGCACGCCCCATGCCGCAAGCTCCAGCGCAAGCGGCGCCAGATCCGCTTCGAGCAGCTCCGGCGCGCTGCGCGGCGCAAGCAGCCGCTGCTCCTCCGCCGTCCACAGCCGGTAGCAGACGCCCGGCGCCGTACGGCCGGCGCGGCCCCGCCGCTGATCGGCGGAAGGCGCGGAGACCGGAACCGTCTCCAGCCTCGTCATGCCCGTGCGAGGCGAGAACTTCGGCACGCGCATCAGCCCGCAATCGATCACGACCCGAACCCCTTCCACGGTCAGCGACGATTCGGCAATGGACGTCGCAAGCACGATTTTGCGCTCGCCCGGCGAGCACGGGCCGATCGCCGCCCCCTGCTCCTCCAGCGGCATGCTGCCGTGCAGCAGCGCGATCCGAACGCCGTTCGCTCCGCCGACACCCTGCTGGCGAAGCAAGCCTTCCACCCTGCGCATCTCCCGCATGCCGGGCAGGAAGACAAGCAAGTCGCCGTCATGCCGGACAACCGCCGACGCCACCGCCCGCGCCGTCCGCTCCTCGACCGAATCCGGACCCTTCGCGGCGGAGGCCGTCATCAGCCTTGCCGGTCGGTCCGCATATACTGTCTCGACCGGGAACGCTCTTCCGTCGCTTTCGATAACCGGCGCGCCGCCCAGCAGCTTCGCGACCGGAGCCGCCTCCAGCGTCGCCGACATGACGAGCACCCGCAGATCGTCGCGGAACAGCGCCTGCGCCTGCAAGCACAGAGCTAGCCCGAGATCGCCGTGCAAATGCCTTTCGTGAAACTCGTCGAACAGCACCGCGCCGACGTCTTCCAGCGACGGGTCGGACTGAAGCATGCGCGTCAGCACGCCTTCGGTTACGACCTCGATGCGCGTCGCCGGCCCGACCTTCGTATCGAGCCGAACGCGGTAGCCGACCGTCTCGCCCGGCTTCTCGCCGAGCAGCGACGCCATATGCGCGGCCGCCGAGCGGGCGGCGAGCCTGCGCGGCTCAAGCATGACGATTTTGCGTCCGTTCAGCCAATCCTCCCCTAGCAGCGCGAGCGGAACCCGCGTCGTCTTGCCCGCGCCCGGAGCGGCGACCAGCACGGCGTTCGGCCGCACCGACAGCGTCTGCCGCAGCTCCGGCAGCACGTCCTCAATCGGTAATCGAATCAAGTGCACTCTATCCTTTCCATTAGCACCGGCTGCCGCTCCGCGAGCGGCAGCCGGATGACATTCCCGTTAAATAACCGTAGAGGCGGCAAGCCGCCGCCCCCGTCTTCAGCGATTCTCGTCCGGCCTCTTGAGCCGGATCATCTGCTCGACCGCTCTGCCGTCTCCCGGCAACGACGCCTCGAAGACGTGCAACTGCGAAGAGCCGTCTCCATCAAGAAAAATACCGTCCCGCATCGGGCCGAACGCCTCGACAATCGCGCTGCGGAACGCGGCAAGCGTCGTCTTCGTCTGCGACACGATCAAATAGAGCGCGCCTTTCTCGTCGTAGACGGCAGCGCTCCGCAGCCGGTCGTCGTCCGGGAACGGCGCCGATTCCGCCTCGATCTGCCTGCGCCACGATTGATCGCCCGACAGCATCATGCTGATCCCGCCCTGCGCCCAATACCGGTTCCGGTCGCTAACCTCCAGCTCGCCGGCGTTGGAGACGACCTGCACGCTCAGCTTCTTCGCGACGCCGTCCCACACGAGCGTGCCCCGCGGAACTTTCGCGTTCGCATAGCCCGACCCGTACTCGTTCGGCTTGCCGCCGACGGGCTGATCGTTCACGACGGCAATGCTGAGCAATTGGCCGTTATAAAAAAATCCGCCGTTCACCCCGTAATACGGCGAAGCGGATATGTTGCCGCGCACCGCGTCGAGCGTCACCTTCTGCGGCTCCGTCACGAGCGCATGCATGACGACGCCGTTCGCCTCACGCCGTTCATACGTGTAGCCGTCATATAACGGATGCCCGGCCGCTTTGCCCGCGGAAGGTCCGTTCGCGAGCCACACTGCGATTCCGCTTGCGGCGAACGAAAGCGCGACGGCCGCAATCACAATCGCAGCGATGCCCGCCGCTCGCCCCCGCCGGTTCGGCTCTTTCGGCTCAGACTTCGTATGTACTGCCGTATCCAACGACGCCTCACGCTCCATCCCTGTACGAATCTCGTTAGTCGAACCAGCCCTTCTTCTTGAACCACATATACATCAATACGCCCAATAGCGCCATGACGACGACGACGCTTAAATAACCGTAACGCCAATGCAGCTCCGGCATCCGGTCGAAATTCATCCCGTACAGCCCGGCAATAAAGGTAAGCGGCATAAAAATCGTCGTAATGACCGTCAGCGTCTTCATAATCGCATTCATTCGGTTCGAATTGTAGGAAATAATGCTGTCCCGCAGATCGGCCGTCATCTCGCGGCTTGCCTCGACCATCTCCGACAGCTTCAGCAGGTGATCGTGCACGTCCGCGTAGAAGGCGCGTACTTCCTGCAAGCCTTCCAGCCGCTCCGAGCTTAGCACCCGATAAAGCAGATCCCGCATCGGGATAATCGTTTTGCGCATATGAAGCAGCTTTGACCGGATCGAGAACAGCTCGTTCAGCATCGCGCTCCCGTAGCTGGACGACTCGCCGATCTCCTGCTCCGCAAGCTGATCGTCCAGCGCATATACCGCCGGAAAATAACGATCCACCAGCTCGTCCATCACATGGTAAGTCGCATGAAGCGGCGTCAGCCTGTGCGGATCGGACGAAGCGAACGTCTTTGCTGCCGCATGGCCGATCTCGGGCAAATCTTGCGTATGGAAGGACACGATAAATTTCGAGCTTACGAACAAATTCAGCTCGTGGACGAACAGCGTCTCCGGCTGAAGCGCATGCAGCACGAAAAAATGCGTATCGCCGTAATGGTCCATCTTCGGCCGCTGAAGCTGATGAAGACAATCCTCAATCGCCAGCGGGTGAAAATGAAACCAGGAATGGAGCAGCTCCGTCTCCTCCTCGGTCGGCCGGTCGAAGTCGACCCAATACCACGCATACTCGTCTTCGTGGTTTCGAATATCGTCCATCGTCAAATCAACTCGTTTTTCGTTCCGTTTCGTAACGGCGAATATCGATAGCATCCATAACCTCCAGCATATGAAAACGTTATCCGAATGCATCCATTGTACCATGCCGCATTCAACATTGGTCAATCCTCATCCGGTTCCGGGCGGCCGGCAGCCGCCGTCGGTTGCTTCCTTTTCGGCCGCCGTGCTAAAATATGGCTTGTCTTTTATCGTATCTATTACCTTTCCGATGCCAAAATGAATCGAACGGCCGCACGCCCTCCGTTCGATCTTCCGAGGTGATTCATCATGAAGCGCGGCAGATTCGCACCGACGCCTTCCGGTTATATGCATATCGGCAACGCCCGCACCGCGCTGCTGTCCTGGCTGCAAATCCGCAGCGCGGGCGGACAATTCGTCCTTCGGATCGAAGATATCGACAAGCCGCGCTCGAAGACGCAATACGCCCGGCAAGCGGTCGACGACTTGCGCTGGCTCGGGCTTGATTGGGACGAAGGTCCCGATGTCGGCGGCGCTTGCGCCCCTTATGTGCAAAGCGAGCGCGAAGCTTCCTATGAAGCCGCGCTCGATCGGCTCGCGCAGCGGGGCATGCTCTATCCGTGCTATTGCAGCCGCGCCGATCTGCAAGCTATCGCGAGCGCGCCCCACGGCCTGACGTCCGAAGGACCCGCATATCCCGGCTTATGCCGCCGTCTAACAGCGGAGGAACGGACCGTGCGCGCAGCGGCGAAACGGCCCTCGCTCCGGTTTGCGATGCCGGATCGCCCCGTATCGTTCATCGACGAAGCGGCAGGCGAGCAATCGTTCCCGCCGGGCGCAGGCGGCGATTTCGTCGTGAAACGGGCCGACGGCATCATCAGCTACCAGCTTGCCGTCGTCGTCGACGACGACGCGATGGGCATCACCGACGTGCTGCGCGGCTACGATTTGCTGGACTCCACGCCCCGCCAGTTGCTGCTGTACGAAGCGCTCGGCATGCAGGCGCCGCGCTTCGCGCATGTGCCGCTGCTGCTCGGTCCCGACGGCGCGCGGCTTGCGAAGCGGCACGGCGCCGTATCGCTAGCGACGATCCGCGAGCGAAGCGTCGCGCCCGAACTGGTCGTCGGAGCGATGGCCGCCTGGAGCGGCCTTCACGACCGCGTCGAACCGATTGCGGCAGCCGAGCTGGTCCGCGGCTTCGACCTCGGCCGCGTCCCCCGCGAGCCGGTCGTCGTCGACGAGGCGGCGCTGCGAATGCTCGGCGGCGCAGCTCCTTAATACATACCGAACGAACTGGAGGCGCTATATGAAACCGATACGAAATTCCGCCAAAGCGATTATCATGAACAACGAGCGGCTTTTATTGACGAAGAATAAAGACGATCTCGGCTTCTTCTACCTGTTCCCCGGCGGCGGACAAGAGCATGGAGAACAATTGAGAGAGGCCGTCGCAAGAGAATGTATCGAAGAAATCGGGCAGCAGGTCGAGGTCGGCGATCTTGTGTACGTTCGGGAGTATATCGGCAAGAATCACCAGTTTGCGGATTCGGATTCGGAGATCCATCAGGTGGAATTTTATTTTCAATGCTCGTTGGTATCGAACGATTCGACGATCGTCAACGGCGCGAATCCGGACGAATATCAGGTCGGCGTAGAATGGATCGATATCGACCATCTGGAGCAATTTCGAATCTACCCGGCAACGCTTGGCCCTCTGATTAAAAATAAACAGCTCGACTTCCGATACCTCGGCGACGCGAACTAATAATTAACAGAGATTGCGCTTTGTAAAATAAGGGGCGGCTCCCGCATCGGGAGACCGCCCCTTCCGGCATTACGGCTCGTGCTGCGTGGCGACGGCTTCATAGACCGTGTCGTAGACCAGCTTGCCGATCGCCGCCCCGACGGTCGTCGCGGTGCCCGCATATTCATGAACGGCCCGATAGATCGGATTGCCGCTCACGCCGAGCACGATCGCATCGGTCGTCGTCCCCGTCGCCAGCCGGCCGTTGTCCGGATCGCATAGTCCGATATCCTGCAAGGCGGCCGCTTTCGCTTCGACCGCCGTCATGATCGCATTGACCGTCGCGGCGTCCGTCAGTTGCCCGTCGAACAGCAGAAACGTATTGATCGTCCCGGGACGCCACGCCTCGTACACCGTTCGCTCGCTTCCCGCTCGCGCCGCGTTGCGAGTCCCCGCCGTCGTCAAGCATACGAGCCGGAACCGCTCGTCCGCAAGCTCGGCGACCGATGCGTGCGTCAGCTTGGCCGCCGTCATCAAGACGACCGACCGAGCCGGCCCAAGGCCCCATTGCCGAAGCCGATCCGCAATATCGCGATACGGATCGTCGCTGCTGTACGTAAGCGGAACTTTCCAATTGACGAACCGGTCGGCGCTCGACGTCCCTCCCCGGTATACGGCGTTGCTAAGCGTCCGCAGCGGAACGGGCGCGTCTATCGTAATCCGCTCGCCGTCCTCGGACAAGGCCGCGCGAACGCCGCCCCAGCAGGAACTGTCATATCGAGCAGTTGACGTTCGAAAAGGCTGCATGCTCCGCCCTCCTTCCTCCGCAAATCGAATCGTACGATTGCTCGCGCTACTCTTCATCGCTCAGACATGCGGACAATGCTGCCGCAAGCTGCTCGTTATGCTCCCGCAGCTTGACGGCGACGCGGATAAAGCGACCGTTCAAGCCTTCAAAATGCGAGGCGTCCCGTATGAGCACGCCTCGCTCGCCCATCCGTCGCTGCAGCCCGGCCGCATCGATAGCGCAGCTATCGGGCAGCTTGACAAGCAGATAATTGGCCGCGCTGTCGAACACCTTGCAGCCCAAGCGGGCGAGCGCCGCCATCAGCCGCGGACGCTCCTCGGCGAGCCATGCCCGCGTACGTTCCGCGTAACGTTCCTCGTCCAGCACCGCCTCGCCGATCCATTGCGCAAGCGAGTTGACGCTCCACGGCGTCTGCAGCCCGCGCATCGCCGCGATCGTCTCGGCGGAGCCGACCGCGTAACCGAGCCGAATGCCGGGAATCGCATAAAATTTCGTCATCGATCGAATGACCAGCAGATTCGGACGATTCGCCGCTTCGCGCACAAGCGTTCGCTGTTCCTCGTCCGGCATAAAATCAAGGAACGCTTCGTCGATGACGACGAATGCTCCCGTATCGAGCAGCTCCGTCACCAGCTCGCGCTCGATCGGCATGCCGGTCGGATTGTTCGGCGAGCCGAGCATCCATAATCCGGGCCGCTCCTTCTGCGCGGCCGCCATGACGCGGCGACCGGACAGCCGGAACGCCTCCGCTTCAAGCAGCGGCACGGACACGATCCGCCCGCCGAACTTGCCGGCCGCCTCCGCGTATTCGCCGAATCCGGGCACGGCCAATCCGACTCCTCCCGCCGGCTTCGCCGCGCGAACGGCCAGCTCGATCAGCTCCGCCGCCCCGTTCCCGCACAGCACGCAATCCGCGCTAATGCCGTGCCGCTGCGCAAGCTTGCTTCGCAAGCCGCGCACCGCCGGGTCCGGATAACGGTCGAGCTCCCGCCAGCGCGTCTCCAAAACAAAGCGGACCGCATCGGGCGGTCCGAAAGGATTCATATTCGAGCTGAAATCGACGAAACGGTCAGCCGGCAGGCCGAATAGTCCGGCCGCCGTCACCAAATCCCCGCCATGTCCATACCGCTCCAGCATGCCGTCTCCTCCTCCAGAAAGCTATGTATGTATCGGGCGCTGCTTTAGAGCACCCATATGCGGCACAAAACGCATAGCGCCACGAGACAAGCCGCTTCCGCCGCTTCGTTCATCGCGCCGTACGTATCGCCGGTCAGGCCGCCAAGCTTGCGGTTCAACCATACCGCGAGCGCCGCGCCGACAATCGCCGCCGAGAAGGCGAGCACGGCAGCGGCAATCCATGCCTGCATCGCCGCAAGTCCGGTCAGACGAAGCGCCGCTGCCGACACGACAGCGGCGACGACGGCGGCCGCGGCCGCATGCCTCGGTCCCGAGGCCCGGAACATCGCCCCCATGCCACCTTCCCTCGCATTCGGCCATCCCGCGATGGCAGCCGTCATCCACCAGCGGCTCCATACCGGACCAAGCGCCAGCAGGACCCATACGACGGAGCTGTCCGCCCGCTCGAACAGCGCCGCCAGCGCGGCGAATTTCACCAGCAGCAATATAACGCCTGCGATAACCCCCATCGCCCCGACGCGGCTGTCCTTCATAATGTCGAGCATCTGCTCCCTCGGCCTGCCGCTCAGCACGCCATCCGCCGTATCCATCCAGCCGTCCAGATGGAGGCCGCCCGTCAGCGCGATCCACCAGCCCAGCGTCAACGCAGCCGCGAGCAAAGGCATATCCAGCAGATGAAGCAGCGCCGATGCCAACGCCGTCAGCAAGCCGATCAACAGACCCGCGAGCGGAAACGACAGCAGACTGGCCGCAAGCGTCGGCGGATCGAACGGAACCTGAACCGGCAGCGGGACTCTCGTCAGCAGTTGAACGGCTGCCGCCAGACCGTTCATTCCTTTCGTTATCGTACGACCCACCATAACGCGAGCACTCCTATCCACGTCAGCAAGCATGTGATGTACAGCAGTTTGACCGTCCCGACGATATCGTCGGCCGCAAGCGGCCTCAGCGGCCAGCCGAGCCGCGCTCGCTCGCTCTCTTGCCCGAAGTACCGATTGACGCCGCCCAGCTCGATGCCGAGCGCGCCGGCGGCCGCCGACTCGGGCAGACCGCTGTTCGGGCTCGGATGTCGGCTTGCGAATGCGAATACGGCGCGAATCGCTCGGCGAGCCGACATCCCGCGCAGCAGAAGCGCGGCCATCGGCATGACGGCGGCGCTAATTCGCGCCGGAATATAATTCAGCACATCGTCCAGCCTCGCCGAGCACCAGCCGAAATAACGGTACTTCTCGTTGCGGTAGCCGACCATCGAATCAAGCGTATTGGCCGCCCGGTACGCCATCGCCAGCGGCGCGCCGCCGACGAGCGCGAACAGCAGCGGCGACAGGAACGCGTCGACCGTATTTTCCGCGACGGTCTCGACCGCCGCTCTCGCCGCTTCCGGCTCGCTAAGATGAGCCGTATCCCGGCTCACGATATAGCCCGCATATTTGCGCGCCTCGTCCAAATTGCCCGCCGCAAGCGGACGATAGACGCGCATCGCCGCGTCCTTCAATCCTTTCACCGCGATCGTCGTCGAGACGAACCAGACGCTGACGGCATAGCCCAGCCACCGGTTAACCGCATCTGCGGCAATAACGATGACCGTCATGACGATGTAAGCCGTCAATATCGTAACCGCCGTCAATACGACGCCGCGCAGACGAAGACGGCGGGAGAACGCTGCGCCGCCGTCCTCGGTTCGATACAGCCGCCGCTCCAGCCACCGGATAAGCTGGCCGATTCGAATGACCGGATGCGTCGGCCATTTCGGGTCGCCGACGAGCAGATCGACGATAATCGCCGCCGCGCCCATCAAGAGCAGCTCCGGCAAGCTGTAGAGGAAGCCGGCCGTCATAGCTCGTCCGGCGACGCGGCAATCCGGCTCAGATCGACCGGAATGCCGCTGACGACGAGATAGGTTCGCTCGCATGTCTCCGCCAGCTTCCGGTTCATTCGACCAGCCGCGTCGCGGAACGTCCGTCCAAGCGGATAAGCCGGAACGATGCCGCTGCCGACCTCGTTCGTCACGAGCAGAAGCGGATGCGGGTACTTCGCGACCGCTTCCGCCAAGTCGTCGATCTCCCGCTCCAGCTTCTCGATCGGCTCATGCTCGTATGCAAGCAGATGGTTCGTCAGCCATAGCGTCAAGCAATCGACGAGCACGACAGGCGGATTGCCTTCCGCCGCCTCGATGTTCCGTGCCAGCTCGTCCAGCAGTTGGACCAGTTGCTTCGGCTCCTCGATCGTTTCCCATCGAAAGCCCGCCGCTTCCCGCTGCCGCCGGTGCCGATCGACCCGCTCCTCCATCTCGTCGTCCCCGATTGTCGAGGTCGCCACATAGATGCCGCGATCCGCAAGGCGCGGCGCGCAGCGCTCCGCGAAGAGGCTTTTGCCGCTCCTCGCCCCGCCTGTAATTAAAAATGCCATCGTATTCGTGCGCCTCCTGTCGTCTAGCCTCGCGAAACGCCGGCGCTGTCGAACGTCGCCATTTCCTTCATAATGCGCTGGGCCGCTTCAACAAGATGAAGGCATAGCGCTGCGCCCGTGCCTTCGCCGAGCCGCATGTCCAGATGAATGACCGGCGACAAGCCGATCGCCTTCAGCAATTCGCCGTGCGCGCGCTCCTCCGATAAATGCGAGCCGATCATATAATGAACGGTATCCGGCGACAGCCGCGAGGCCACAAGCGCGGCCGCCGACGAGATGAAGCCGTCGATCACGACCGGGCAGCGTTTCGCCGCCGCGCCGATCATGACGCCGGCGAGACCGGCGATTTCAAGCCCGCCTACCTTGGCCACCGCTTCGAACGGGTCTTCCCCGTTCGGCTTGTTCGTATCGATCGCTCGGCGGATTACGTCGATCTTATGCGCCAGCCGCGCATCGTCGATGCCGGTGCCGCGGCCAACCGCATCTTCCACCGCACAGCCGGTCAGCACGGCCATAATTGCCGAGCTTGCCGTCGTATTGCCGATTCCCATCTCGCCGGTTGCGAACAGCCGGTAGCCCTCGCCGTACAGCTCCTCCACAAGCTCGATGCCGACAAGCATCGCCTTTACGGTCGTCGCATGATCCATCGCCGGACCTTTGGCCATATTGTTCGTTCCGTACATCAGCTTGCGTTTATGCAGATCGGGATGGTCAAGCTCGGCGTTGACGCCGATATCGACGCAGCGGACATCGGCTCCGGCCTGACGCGCCAACACGTTGACCGCTGCGCCTCCGGACATAAAGTTCATCACCATCTGCGGCGTTACCTCCGCCGGGAACGCGCTGATCCCCTCCTCGCAGACGCCGTGATCGGCAGCCATGACGATAATCGCCTTCTTCGCAAGGTCGGGCTGAACGACGCCGGTAATGCCCGCCAATTGGCGGGCCATCGCCTCCAGCTTGCCGAGACTGCCGGGCGGCTTGGTCAGATTGGCCAGATGGATGTCCGCCAGCTTCACCGCATGCTCGTCCAGCGGACGAACGCGGCCGATGACGTTGGCAAGCGACAAACAATTTTCGTTGCTGAGCGTCATGATTTTACTTCCTCTCTCTCCACGAGAAAAAACGGACGAAGCCGTCCGTCTTCTCCGTTCATCTTCTAATCGTTCGTTTCATATCGTTATCGATTGTATGCAACGCTTCCCGCTTCGCCCCGGAACGGCGGAGCACGATTTGCGGCGCTCCGCCGTCGGGATGCGCGACCACGTCGGCCTCCGCGCCGTACACGCTGCGCACCAGCTCGCCGGTCACGATCTGCTGCGGAGTACCGGCTGCGTACAGGGCTCCGCGCTTCATGACGATCATCTCGTCGCAATAGAGCGACGCAAGATTCAAGTCGTGCAGCACGGCGATGACAATCATCTCCCGTTCCCGCTGCCATTCCAGCACGATGTCGAGCAGTTGGAGCTGAAACCCGATATCGAGATAGGTGGTCGGCTCGTCCAGCAGCACAATGCGCGGGTCCTGCACCATCATTTGCGCCAATGCAACCCGCTGGCGCTCCCCGCCGCTCAGACTGTCCAGCGTCCGGCCGCTTAGATGCGCAAGCTCCATACGATGGAGCGCCTCGTCTATAATCGGACCGGCATCCTCCTTCTCGTCGCCGAACCACCCTTGATACGGATAACGGCCCATCGCGACCGTATCCCGAACCGAATAGCCGACCGGCGGCAAGCCGCCCTGCTGCACAACGGCGATCGTTCTTGCAAGCTGCTTTCTCGCAATTGTGCTGATCGGCTTCCCGCCGATCAGCACCTCGCCCTCCGAGGGGAGCTCCACGCCGGAAAGCAGCCGCAGCAGCGTCGTTTTGCCCGCGCCGTTAGGTCCGATAATACCATACATGGCCGGTTTCGAGAATGCTACCGTTATATCGTTCAATATAGGCTCGCCATCGATCTTTAGGCCCAGACGCTTCGTCTCGATCATGTCTTCAATCCTCCACGGCCCGTTTTATGACGGTACAGCAGCAATGCGAAGAAAGGCGCGCCGATTATGGCCGTCACGACGCCGAGCTGAATTTCCCGCGGACTCAGCGCCGTGCGCGCCAGCGTGTCCGCCCATAGGACGAATATTCCGCCGCCAACGGCCGACAGCGGAACGAGACGGCGGTAATCCGAGCCGACGAGCAGCCGGAGCAAATGCGGTACGACAAGACCGACGAAGCCGATCACGCCGGATACCGAGACGGCCGCCGCCGTCAGCAGCGTCGAGCCGATCAAGACGATCAGCTTCGTCCGTTCCACGTGGACGCCGAGATGGGCGGCGTGGCGCTCCCCGTATGCGAACAGATTCAGCCGGTGCGAGTGATAGATAATAATCGGAATGCCGATGATAGCAAAAGGAAGCAGCATATAGGTATGGTCCCAGCTTCGAAGCGCGAGACTGCCCATCAGCCAAAATAAAATTTGGTTCACGACGCCTTGCGACATCGAAACCATGAACGAGACGAACGCCCCGAAGAAAGCTTGTACGATTACGCCCGCCAGGATGAGCGTTTCGATCGCCATGACGCCCTTGGAGCGCGCAAGCGCGAATACGGCGAACAGCGTCGCGGCTCCCGTCGCGAAAGCGACGAGCGGAATCGTCCACAGCCCGATCAACGACTGGAAGCCGAATAAAATGATAAAAGCCGCCCCGACGGAAGAACCGGAAGCGACACCTAACGTATATGGATCGGCAAGCGGATTGCGCAGCACGCCTTGAAAGCCCGCCCCCGCCGTCGCGAGACAGGCGCCGACGAGCAGCGCCAGCACAACGCGCGACAGCCGAAGCTGGATGACGATGGCGACGTCGCTGGACGACCAGTGGCCGCCTATCGTCAGTCCGGTCGCTTCATGGAGCAGAATGCCCCATACGTTGGACAGCGACAGACCCGCCGACCCGATCGAGACGCAAATGCCGACAGATACGATAAGGAGGAGCAGCGAGGCTCCTCCGTATACGGCGGACAACGGTCTCATCGTTTATTGGAACAGATCCGGATGGATCGCCTTGGCCAGATCCGTCAAGCCGTCGGCAAGTCTTGGACCGACGCGTACAAGCGGATCTTGCGGCACTTCGACAAGACGATTGTTCTTGACGGCGTCGATCTCTTTCCATGCCGGACGCGCTTTAATGCCTTCGAGAATCGCGTTCGGCTCTTCGAACCAAGACGAATAAACAATCACCTTCGGGTTGTTCGTAATGATCTGCTCGGCGTCGAACTCGTACCAGCCGCTGCCCGTCGCAACGTTCTGACCGCCGGCAATCGTCAGCAGCTCGTCCAGAAATTCGCCTTTGCCCACCGTGTAGCCCGGCGAGAATTCGAGGAATACGCTCGGCTTGTCGGCATCCTTCACCTTCGCTTCAACGTCGTCCTTCACCTGCTGCATATGCGCGACAACTTCGGAAGCCTTCTGCTGCGTATCGGTCAGCACGCCGATCTGGCGGATTTTGTCCATAACGGCTGCATACGTCTTCGGCTCCGATGCGTATACGTTCAGCTTTAATTGACGGAGCTGCTCGAGCGCCTGACTGTTCATGGACACCGAAGCGAGAATAAGATCCGGCTTGAGCGAAGCCACCTTCTCGACATCGACTGTCATATCGCCGATTTTCTCCACCGACGCCGCTTGCTCCGGATAGTTGCTGTAATTGTCTACGCCGACGACGCGGTCGCCCGCTCCGATCGCATAGACGACCTCCGTCTCGCTCGGCAAGAGCGTGATGATGCGCTCCGGCGCCTTCTCCAGCGTAATATCCGTGCCGGAATCGTCCTTCACGGTAAGCGGGTATACGGTAGCGGCAGGCTGCTCGCTCGAGTTCTGCTCCGTGCCTCCGTTGCCTTCGGCTTGCTGCTGCTGCTCGCCCTGCGGCTTCTCCGCCGCCGGCTTGCCGTCGCTGCCGCATGCCGCAACGAGCGCGAGCATAAGCGCGGCGCCCAGCAATCCCAACTGCTTTAATAGACGCTTGGCGTTGAATGCGTTCGAATTCATATCCATCGTGTTCTCTTCCCTTCAGTCTTTAAAATAATCGCCCTCTTTAACAAAAAAAGCATTCCCGACGTTAAGGGTCGGAAATGCTGGATGACGTTGGGCTTCAGCCGCCATATCGGCATGCTGCGGCGATTGTCTGCTCGTGCGACGGTCCAGCTCCTCCCCTAACTCCACGTAGGTAGCAGCGCTGTCGAGACAGGCAGGTATCCTGACTTGAAGCCCGCGGCCGGCGTCTTCCCGGACTGAACCAGTGACGTATGCCGGCGCGGCTGCTTGTCCGCAAAGCGGACAAGCGCTTCTTACAGTGGCGGGTCCGTGCCGGATTCTCACCGGACTTCCCTATTATGCTCGAGCGGCCGCAACGATTGCGCTCGGCCGTCAAGCACCTGCTCGAAATGCTATTCGATTTTTGCCTTTGCTAATATACCATCGACTACCGGTTTTGTCCAACATGTTCTTCCTATCGCCTTCCATTATTTCGCAAGTTACGAGAGGCCGCAAGGTTTGGTATCTTGATAATTAGGTTAATCCGTTATAATGCCATGAACAGGAGGCCCTATCCAGATGAATGTCAAAAAAGCTGTATTGTCCCTCGCGGTATCCGCCGCGCTCGTTGTCACCGCTCTCCCCGCTCACGGCCATGCGGCCGAAGGCGATGCGCCGACCGTCATTAACGGCGGTATACTGCAAAATAACCGAACTCTCATTCCCCTTCGCCTCGTTGCCGAGCATCTTGGCGCGTCGGTGGACTGGAACTCGCAGACGAAGACCGTTACGATTGCCCAAGACGGTCTCTCGATCAAGCTGACCGTCAACTCGGATCGCATCGTCGTCAACGATACGGAGCTTGTTATCGACGTTCCGGTTACGCAGCAATACGGCTCCACCTACGTTCCGCTTCGGTTCGTCAGCCAAGCGCTCGGCGCCGATGTCGAGTGGAGCCAGTCCGCCAAGCAAGCGACGGTATTATACAAGGGTAACCGAATCGTCATTATTCCCGAGAAGCCCCGCGTCCAGCTCCCTTCGTCCCAGCGGGCGACGATGCAGTGGCAGCAGAAGCTGATCGACAAGCTGAACGAAGCGACCGATGTATCGTCGATCAAACAAATTCGCGCTTATTTCAAACCGTTCTTCACGGACCGGTTCATCAATACGATCGTGCAGAACAAAGGCTTGGAATTCGGCGATAAATTTACGACGCTGCACCTATCGTCTATCCTTTATATCGATACGACGCATGCAAGCTTGAATCAAGCCAATTATAAGGATTCGTCGGAATACGGCTTCCAGGACGTCGATCGGCGCAAAATCTCGCTCGTTTATACGAACGGGGTATGGAAGGTCGACCAAGTGGCGTTCGACCATAGCCAATTTCCGCTGTACCCTTAATCGGCCCCTGATTGCCGGCCGATCGTTCGCAGCTTCCAGCGAAGCCGGATCGCATTGCCGACGACCGACAACGAGCTGAGCGCCATTGCCGTGCCGGCCATCCAAGGCTCCAGCTTGCCGATCGCCGCGCTCGGAATGACCGCGGCGTTGTAGACGAACGCCAGCCCGAGGTTTTGCCTTACGTTGCGCATCGTCAGCCTGCTTACCCGCAGGGCGTCGGCTACGCCGGTCAACCTGCCGTGCACAAGCGCAATTTGCCCCGCTCCCATCGCCGCGTCGGCGCCCCCGCCAATAGCGAAGCCGACGTCGGCCGCCGCCAACGCAGGCGCATCGTTCCAGCCGTCGCCGACCATCGCGACGGCTCCCCGCGCCTGCTGCAGCGAGCGGATCAGCGCAAGCTTCTGCTCCGGCTTGAGCGAGGCATGCGCTTCACGGATGCGAACCTTCGCACCGACAGCGGCGACGGCCGCTTCGCGGTCGCCGGAAGCGAGCGCAGCGCGCACGCCCTGCCGGCGCAGTCCGGCAACCGCCGCCGCGGCATCCGGCCGAATCGCATCGGACAGCGCAAGCGCCCCCGCACATTCCCCCTCGTCGAAGACGTACCAGATCGTATCCCCTTTGCGCTCCCTTTCGGCGGCAAAGCCGCGCACGTCCTCCCCAATCGCCCAGCCGCGTTCTGCGGCGAAGTCGTATCCGCCCACCGCGATATGCCGACCGGCCAGCCGTTCGGACGCATAGGAGCATAATCGCATTCGCGGCACGCTCGGCGAAGGCGTTCCACTTCTGTCCGGCTGCTCGCCGCCTGCTCGGGCCGCGGCCTCCTTAACGGCTGTCGCGAACGGGTGAACCGCCCGAGCCTCGGCGGCGGCGGCCAGCCGCAGCAGCGACGCGGGGTGCATCGACGGTGCGAACACCGCCGCCACTTGCGCGCGGCCTTCCGTCAGCGTGCCGGTCTTGTCGAAGACGACCGTGTTCAGTCTCGCCAACGCCTCCAGCGCGTCCGCCTGCTTGATGACAATGCCTCGCTTCGCCGTCGCCGCGGCCGCGGCCGCAAGCGACAACGGCGTCGCCAGCCCAAGGGCGCACGGGCACGCCGCCAGCAGCACGGCAAGCGCCCGCAGAAACGAAGCTTCCGCGCGATAGCCGGTCCACCAGAAGTAGTTGACGACGAACGTAATCGCCGCAAGGGACAGCATGATCGGCACGAAGATGCCGGCCAGCGCGTCCGCTTTGCGCTGCACGGACGTCTTGGAGGCCAGCGCTTCGCGCATCATGGCGTTCAGCCGATGAAGCGCCGTTGCGGAACCGGCCGACTTGACGGCAACGGTGGCCGAATCCCGCAAATTGAGCGAACCGGCGTACACCCGGTCTCCTTGCCGCTTGATCACCGGACGGCTTTCGCCCGTAAGAAGCGACTCGTCCGTCTCCGCCCGTTCGCTTAACAGCGCCCCGTCAGCGGGGAAGCGCTCGCCGGGTGCGACAAGCACGCGCTCGCCCGGCTTCAGCTCGCTTGCATCCGTTTCCAGCCGTTCGCCGCCGCGAACGACAACGGCGGATCGGGGCTGAAGGGCGGTGTAGCCGCTCAGCTCGGACGCGGTACGCCCCGACGCGGAGGCTTCGATCCATTTGCCCATCAGCACCGCCGTAATAACAACAGCGGACGTTTCGAAATATAAGGATGCGCCGGCACCGTGAAACATCATATAATGGCTGTACAAATAAGCGGCCGTCGTGCCTGTCGCGACAAGCACGTCCATGTTGGCCGATTTTTGCTTAATGGCGTAATAAGCCCCGTTATAGAAAGGCGCTGCGGGAACGAACTGAATGACGGTCGCAAGCGCGAGTTGAACCCAGCCGTTCGTCAGCCATGCCGGGACGGGAATGGACGATAACGCCCCGTAATGGTGCGCCATCGGCAGCAGCAGCGGCAACGTTAAAAGCGCAGACAGCAGGAAGCGCAGCAGCAGCACCCGCGTTTCCCGTTCATCGAACGCAGGGCCGGCGCCCGATGTGGAGTGGAATCCGAGCTTGCCGATAGCGGCTTGGATGGCAGACTCCGACGCTTGATCCGGCGAGTAGACGATCCATGCCGAACGCGAAGCATAGCTGACCGCGCTCCGGCGCACGCCCGGCAGACGCCCGACCGCCTTCTCGATCCGTACGGCGCATGCCGAACAATGCATGCCGCCGATGCGCAAATGGATCGCAACCGGCTCATCGATATTTTTAGCATTCGGCCCGTCCGAATCCGTATAGGGATTGCTATAGCTCAAATCTATCGTCATGGAGGACGCCCTCCTTCTGGACTTAAGCGCGTATGAATGCCGCTTTCAACATTGTATGAGCGCGTGTCTGCGGGCATGTCACCTTGTCCCGGCAACGTCGCATCCGCAGATAGCGGCGGGCGAACGATTGTCGTCTATGCGACAGGCCAAAAAGCCTGCAAGCCGCGGTCTTCCGACCGGAGCTTGCAGGCTCTTCGTTGGGGCTCTATGACAGCTTATTCACCGTATGCGACGCTGCCGTTCCAATTCAACATGCCGCCTGTGACGTTAACGACTTCGTAGCCTTGCGCGGCCAGATATTCACAGGCGCGTCCGCTGCGGTTGCCGCTGCGGCAAATAATAATGTACGGCTCTTCGCCCTGCGTCGTCAGCTCGCCGATCTTGGCCGGAAGCTGCGACAACGGCAGGCTGACCGCCTCCGCAATATGCCCGCTCTCCCATTCGTCCGGCTCCCGAACGTCGATGAGGAACAGCTTTTCGCCCTGCTCCAGCTTGCTTTGCAATTCGTCTGTGCTTATTTCCGTATACATGCTCCGCTCTCCTCCAGCTTGCTCAGGGTCACCATTTCCATTCTGAGACTATACTTGCTTTCTCCCAGATTGTACATGGTAGGCGTCGCGCATGTCCAGCATCGGCCGCCTTACGCACAACTTGGCATAATCGCGGCGTCCCTCTTATTCGCAGCACGTTGTGCGGTCCGTTCGTCCTGACGCTGATTGCGGAAAAGAATGCCTTCGGGTTTATTGGAACCGTATCGCCGTCCCGCTAACCGCCACCATCAGCATGCCGTCGCGGACGACCTCGTAATCGATGTCGATGCCGACAATGCCGCTCGCTCCGATTCGGGACGCCTGCACGCGCATTTCCTCGAACGCAACGTCGCGCGCCTCCTTCAGCTTGCTCTCGTAAGCGCCGGACCGTCCGCCGACGATGTCGGTAATCGAAGCGAGAAAGTCTCGGACCACGTTCGCCCCCATAATCGCTTCGCCCGTTACGATTCCTAAATAGTCGACAATCGTACGTCCCTCGATCCCCGGTGTCGTCGTCATTAACATCGGCACTCATCCTCCTGTTATCGTGTGATTTCGGTCCACGTCATACCGGTCGGCTCGCCGGACGCAGCGCTGACCTTCACGGCAACGCGCACGCCGAACTCGCGCTCGTCCTTCCGGAGCCATAAGCGGAATCGATACTCCACCTGCCCGCTTCCGGCCGGATTCCAGCCTTCGTACGCATAATCGACGACCTCCGCCGAATATCGCTGCTTGGCGGCAAGCACGGCCGCTTGTCCCGACTTGGCATACTCCGGCTGTTTAACGGCATGGACCGGCGTCGCCGCTGCTGCAGCGGTTGTCGTTGCAGCCAGCCAACAAGCCGCTCCGAGCATCGCCAATAAGTTTGTCTTTCGCATGGAAAATCCTCCCGCTCCGCTCCCACTGATTAGAGTACGGCCCCCAGCGAAACTTTATTCCCGTTATCGATTGCTACGCGCACACTCGATTAGCATCAGCTCAAGCGTTCAAGCAAACTTCCAAGACACTTGTTACCCCAGACCAACCGAAGCGCCAGCAATAAGCGGCTTGGCAAGTCTCTTAGTCCCCTGACTCGCCAGCTTCCCGCCATTAAGCGTCCTCAACCGTCGCCTATCCTCTTCACTCACACTCGATTCGCACCAGCGGATGCATTTAAGCAACCTTCCAAGACACTTGTTACTCCAAACCCGCCGAATCGCCAGCAATAAGCGGCTTGGCAAGTCTCTTAGTCCCCTGACTCGCCAGCTTCCCGCCATTAAGCGTCCTCAACCGTCGCCTACCCTCTCGCACTCGATTTGCACCAGCGGATGCATTTAAGCAAACTTCCAAGACACTTGTTACTCCAAACCCGCCGACGCGCCAGCAATAAGCGGCTTGGCAAGTCTCTTAGCCGCCAGCTTCCCCAGATCCCGCCATCATAAAACGGCCATTAAAATAGGCCAGCCAGAAATCTCCGGCTGACCTGATAATACGAATAAGAGCCCGCACAGGGGCTCTTATTCGGTCAACTATTCACTTTCGCGTATTACTCGGCCGTTCTATCCTTGAATTTCCGTTTGCGGTTAATGAGCTCATATACCATCGGTACGAAGATGAGCGTCAACAGCGTCGAACTGGTCAAGCCGCCGATAACGGTAATGCCGAGGCCTTTGGAGATGAGGCCGCCGGATTCAAAGCCGAGCGCAAGCGGCAGCAGCGCGCCGATCGTGGCGATCGCCGTCATCAGAATCGGACGCAGACGCGTGCCGGCCGCTTCAAGCAGCGCTTCGCGCACGTCCAAGCCTTCCTTCTGCTTCTGAATAACGCGGTCGATCAAGACGATCGCGTTCGTGACGACGATACCGATCAGCATGAGCATACCGATCATCGCCGTTACGCTGATCGTCTCGCCGGCAATGAACAAGCCGACCAATGCGCCAATAACGGTGAACGGCAGCGAGAACAGAATCGTGAACGGCGTCGCCGCTCCGCCGAATGTAATGACAAGTACAAGATATACGATCGCAATGGCCGCCAGCATAGCAAGGCCAAGCTGCGTGAACGCTTCGTTCATGTCCTGTGTTGCGCCGCCCATCTCGGTCGTAACGCCGGCAGGCAGATCCATCGCGTTGACTTCATCTTGCAGCGTCTTCGACACTTTGTTCAGATCGGACTTCACCGCGTCCGCCGTTACTTCCGCGTACACTTTGTCGTCGCGGCGGGTAATCGTGTTCGGCGATTCGCCTTCCTCCACCTTCACAACATCCTTCAGCGACACTTGTACGCCCAGCGGCGATTGCAGCTTCTCATTCTCCAGATCGTTGATGCTTCCGTACGTCTTCGGCTCGACATGCACGTAGACGTTCAGCTTCTCCCCGTCCTTCTCGATCGTCGTCAGTTGCTGCTGCTGACGAACCGGAGCAAGCGCCATCGCGACTTGGCCTGCCGTCAAGCCGTACTTGCTGAGCTTCGCCTGATCCGCAACCAGCTTATACTGCTTGTACGTCTTCGCCAAGCTCGTATCGACGTTCGTCAAATCCGGGTTGCTCTTCCATTTCTCTTCAATGGAGCCGACAACCGATTGCAGCGTCTCCATGTCCGGACCGTACACGATAAGCGACATGCCGCTGCCGCCGATTGCGCCGCCGCTGCCGAAGTCCTGCTGCTTCCATTCGCCTTTGCCGCCGAGTCCCGACAGCATATCGATGACGGCCGTTTTCTCGTCCTCGAATTTCGGCGTATCTTTGTCGTAGTTCATAAACACGAGCGCCTGTTTCGATGCGCCTGGATTCATCGGGTTGCTGCCGCCGATCGTATATTGCACGAGGTCGACGCCATTGCGGCCCAACAGCTCCGTCTCTGCCTTCGACGTCATATCCTTCACTTGATCCAGCGTTTCGCCCGGAGCCGGATTGTACGTCAGTATCATCGTCTTCTCGCCTTCGGACGGCAGGAAGCTGAAGCCGATAAGCGGCGTGAGCAGCAAGCTGCCGACCAGCAGCACAATCGCGAGCAAAGAAGTAACCAGCTTATGGTTAAGCGTCCAGCGAAGCAGCTTGCGGTAACCGCCCGCGAGACGGCCCGGCTTGTCTTCGTGGTGCTTAACGTTTTTCAGCCCTTTGCGGAACATCAGATGCGCAAGCATCGGCACGACCGTAACCGCGACAAGCAGCGAGGCAAGCAGCGAGAATACGATCGTCAGCGCGAACGGCAAGAAGATTTGGCCGATTGCGCCGGTCACGAAGCCCATTGGCAGGAATACCGCAATCGTAACAATCGTCGACGACAGAATCGGGATGAACATTTCTTTCGTCGAAGCAAGAATAAGCTCCTTGCCTGTCAGCTTCTCGGTTGCAAGCGACATCCGGCGGTACACGTTCTCGATAACGACAATCGAGTCGTCGATGACGCGGCCGATCGCGACGGTCATCGCGCCGAGCGTCATAATATTGAGCGTAATGTCCATCTCGTTCAGGAACAGCAGCGCAATGAAGATCGAGAGCGGAATCGAAATGACTGCAATGATCGTCGAACGGAAATCGCGCAGGAACAGCAAGATGATAAGGATCGCGAACGCCGCGCCGATAAACGCTTTGCTCAGCATCGTGTTAACCGAATCCTCGATCGGCTTGCCTTGGTCGAAAGCCGTCACGATGTCCAGCCCTTTATTTTCGTCCATCAACGTCTTCGCGACGTCTTTCACTTTGTTGACGACGTCGACCGTATTCGCGTCCGCGCCTTTCACGATCGAGATGCCGACCGCGTCTTGACCGTTCGTGCGGGAAATGGACTCCGCCTTGCCGACGATGTTCAAGTCGGCGATTTCGGACAGCTTCACCGTCGGGAGGCCAGCCGCCGTCTGGCTTGCGTCCGCTGCGCCTGGAGCAAGCGGAATTTCCAGGTTTTTCAGCGCCTCTTCCGTCCAGACGTTGCCATCGACGACGACCGTATTCTCTTCGCTGCCGAACGTGAACAAGCCGAGCGGCGCCGACATGGCGGAGCCTTGGATCATGCCTTGTACGGTATCCTTCGTCAATCCGTACTGCGCCATTTTGTCCAGCTTGAACGTCAGCTCGGCCGACTTCAGATGCTGACCGGAAATTTGCACCGTCGCGACGCCTTCCGTGCCCTCGATCTTCGGCAGCACTTCCGACTCGACCAGCTTCGTCAACTGTTCAAGCGACAAATCCTTGTTGGAGACGGACAGCGACATAACCGGGAACGCATTGAAGCTCAGACGCGCAATGTCCGGCTGCTGTACGCCTTCAGGAAATTTCAGGCCGCTCAGCGCTTCGCTCACTTCGGCCTTGGCCTTCTCCATATCTTTGCTGAAATCGTATTGAATAACGATCGACGACGCGTTCTCCATCGAGGTAGACGTCACGTTGTCGACGCCGTCCAGATTGCGCGTGCGTTGCTCAATCTGTTTCGTTACTTCGTTCATAACCTCTTCCGGCGCAGCGCCCGGATAGACGGTCGTTACGCTTACGATCGGAATCGTAATATCCGGCAGCGTCTCCATCTTCATCTGCGTGCCGGAGTAAATGCCGGCGAACAACACGATAATGGTCATAATCCACAAGGCGAACTTATTGTTCAATGAAAAACGAATAATGCTTGACAATGACTTCCACTCCATTCTTTTTATCTCATGCTCTAATCGGCGTTGCGGGTCAAACCTTCAGCCTGTATCCGACGCCCCAGACGGTATCGATATATTGCGGGTTGGACGGGTCGAGCTCGATCTTCTCCCGCAGCCGTCGTATATGAACCGTCACGGTCGAGTTGTCGCCGACCGAATCGAGCCCCCATACCCGCTCGAACAGCTCGTCTTTCGTAAATACGCGGTTCGGATGCATTGCCAGCAGCAGCAGCAAGTCGAATTCTTTGCCCGTAAGCAGCATGTCCCGATCGCGAATGCTGACCTGCCGGGTCGCCTTGTTAATGGTTAAGCCTCGAATCGCAATGGATTCCTGCGCCTCGCGGCTGTCGCCCGTCAGACGCTCGTACCGGGCAAGATGCGCTTTCGCTCTCGCCACAAGCTCGCTCGGGCTGAACGGCTTCGTCATATAATCGTCGGCGCCGAGTCCGAGCCCGCGTATTTTGTCCACGTCCTCTTTCTTGGCGGACACCATAATAATTGGCGTGTTCAGCGCCTGTCGAATTCGCCGGCATATTTCGTAGCCGTCCGTGTTGGGCAGCATCAAATCCAGGATAACCAGATCGTAGCCGCCCTCAAGCGCCTTCGCAAGCCCGACGTCGCCTCTGCCTTCGATATCGGCTTTGAAGCCGTTGCTCTCCAAATAATCCCGCTGCAGCTCTGCGATCGACCGCTCGTCCTCGATAATCAAGATCGATTTCATCTGTCTGTGTTCACCTGCCGCTCTTCTCCAAAGTCCGCGCCGTCCACCCACTGCTGCAGCTCGACGGTAATCGCGAGACCGCCGCCTGACGGCAAGCTTGCGCGAACGGAGCCGCCATGTCCTTCGACGATCTGTTTGACGATAGCAAGCCCTAAGCCGCTGCCGCCGGTTTCCGTGCTTCTGGACTGCTCCGTCCGATAGAAATGATCGAACAGCCTCGGCAACGCCTCCGGCGCAACGCCGGGACCGTTATCGCGCAGCTCGATGCTCACCCGATGCTCACCGTCATCCGCATGCATCGATAGGGCAACCTCCCGAGGCGAGCTGTACGTCTCGTATCCCATATACTTCACGCTGTTGCCGATAATATTATGGAATACGCGGCTCAGCTTCTCCGGATCGGCCGCCACCATCAGCGGCTCGCCTTCCAGACCGGACAAAATGAGGCGAACGCCCGCTTTCTCAAGCTCGAATTGCTGCTCCTCTGCATAATGCGCCAAAAATTTGCGAATGTCGATCGGCTTGAAATCGTAAACGACATGGTGCAGGTCCAGCTTCGAGAACAGAAACAGCTCGTCGATGAGCTTGTCCATATCGGTCGCCTTCCTGTACACGGTGCGCAAATATTTCTCCTGCTTCTCCTGCGTGTTGGCAACGCCGTCCAGAATGCCTTCGACATACCCTTTGATCGCGGTAATCGGCGTCTTGAGGTCGTGCGAAATGTGCGACAGCAGCATTTTTCGGTTGTCCTCGTCCAGCAGCCGATCCTCGATCGACGATTTCAGCCGCATGCGCATCGTCTCGAACGCTTCGCTTAGCTGGCCGATTTCATCCTTCGTCGTCGGCTGAACTTGTCCGTCCAAGCGCCCTTCGCTTATTTGCTCGGCAGCCGTCTTCAGCTTATACAACGGCTTAATAATGCTGCGCGACACAAAATAAGTCAGAATGATGCTCGTCGCAATCAGAACGGCAATGCCGATGAGCGGCGCAAGCACTCGCCAATAGACCGGCAAAGGGCCTTTCTGACGGAACAAAATCGCCGTGCCGTTCGATCCGTCCTCATACGCAACGTCCAGCCTGTGCAATTGGTACAAATAACCGCCGAGCGTTATTTTGTCCGGCACATCGTTCATCCAACGCTCCCAGTTCACCTCGCGCCTCGCTTCGCTCAGCATCGGCGCAACGATCGGCGCCGCTCCGTCCCTTTGCAGGACGAAACCGGCGGACAGCTCCTCCAGCCTGCTCTGCACATCGCTCACATACCGCATGTCGTTCAGCCGTTCCGGCTCATGCTGCAGAACGAACGACAGCTCGCCGAACACGGCGGCTTGCTTGTACTCCATCTTTTTCTCGTCATTCATGAGCTCGGGAAGCGTCTGATCGTTCAACAAATAAATGAGCGATACGATCAGGCCAATCATGATAACGTTCGGTACGATGACCATCGCCCATAACGCCACATGCAGCTTTACACGAATCGACACGACATCACGCCTTACCCATGTAATAATTGTAGCTTCTGCTATAATAACGTCCGATTATTAACGGTTTTCAAACCAATTCTTACAAATTCCTTAACTATTCGGTTCGTATGAATGGAAATAAACAAAATAGCGGCGGAAAACGTCCATATCGTCCCGATCCAGCGTTCCACGGGCAGCAGCTTCATCCCAAGCTTTGCGGCGGCGAACGGCAAGATGCCTAGCTTGAACGCCCATAGAACGGCAAGCAGCAGAACGACGACCGACAGGCCGAAGCCCCATTGCCGGACTCTTCCCGTCATGACGAGTATCGATACGGCGTAAATGCCGACGGCCGCAGCCGAGAATGGGGCCACCGTCCAAACGGCAAGGCGCGGCGACAGCCAATCGCCGTTCAATTTAACAAGCAGAACAAGCAGTCCGACTGCCGTCGCTCCGAGCCAGAGCCCGATATAGCCGTAGTCGAGCCCGCTTCCGGATCGCGGCTGGCGATGCGCCTCATCGCCGCCGCGCCATCGGAGCCAGTTCACGAGCAGCCATGCGCCGATGAGGGCCGCCCCGATGAGCGACGTTAAGTATTGAAGCCACTGAAACCAATAATCTCCCATCACGGGCTGTCTTAACGGCGCAATATGGCGAACGAACCATCCCGAACGGTGCGTCCACGCATCGACGAATATATGCGTCGCGTACCCCGCATGGGCGGCCAGCACAAAGAACAGCCAATCGAGCGGCGCAAGCGGCTTGCGATAGCGGGCATGCGCCTGAACATACTCGCGAAGCCGGCCGATGGACGGCATAAAGCCCGGCAGCGCCGGACGAATGACGAACAAATAAGCGCAGCATAACGCGATGCCAAGCGGCAGTCCGAGCAGCAGAAACCCGGCATACCGATGTCCGATCGTCCCGACCGCTTCCATGCGCGCAAAATATTCCAGATCCGGTGCCATGCTTCCCAGTACAAGGCCAGGCAGCGCCAGCTCGCCCGGGAGCAACCGACGCAGCGGCACGGCGAAGGCGGGATGGGATAAAGTAAAAGGCATACCGACACGCTCCTGTTCGTCTCGGCCGAAAGACGCTTACGGCCCCCGGCCGGTCGATTCCAATCTAACCCTTATTACGAGAGGATGGCGCAAAAAGCTTTATATTGTCCTGACAATAGGCCGATTCCGTTGTAAAGTATAGGTTAGATGACATCACGAGCAGGAGGCTACGTTCCTTATGACGACCGGAATACGCAGCAGTACCCCCAGACAGCGCGCCTTGTTCGGCGTGATGACTGTTTTGTACTGGACCTCGATGTATATGTACGTCCCGATCTTATCCCCTTATCTGTCGTCGCTCGGCTTGTCGCTCGGCATTGCCGGCATCGTGCTCGGCAGTTACGGCTTCGTGCAAATGCTTGTCCGGTTCCCGATCGGACTGTGGTCCGACACCATCGGCCGACGCAAGCCGTTTATTGTACTCGGCCTGACGGCCGGCGCCGTCAGTTGCCTGCTGTTTATCGTCCCGGGCGGCTTCGGGTGGCCGCTTGCCGGACGTGTAGCCGCCGGCGTATGCGCGTCGACCTGGGTTGCGTTTACGATTATGTACGCTTCCATGTTCGAGCCGGGCGAATCGTCCACCGCGATGGGCCAGATCAGCGCGATGACCGTAACCGGGCAGTTGACCGGCATGGCGTTCAGCGCGCCGCTCGCGGACAGCCTTGGCTGGTCCGCGCCGTTCCTGATCGGAACGGGCGCCGCGCTGCTTGCCCTGCCGCTCGTATGGACCATTCGCGAGCAGCCGGTATCGGCGGACGAACGCCCGCCGATGTCGCTGGCGCTTCTGGGCGGCGTCATGCGGCAGCCGACGCTTGTGCGCGCGTCGGTGCTGTCGATTCTCGTCCATTCCATGCTGTTCATTTCCATGTTCGGGTTCACGCCGCTCAAAGCGAAGGAGCTTGGCGCCGACGGCTGGATGCTGACTCTCATCGTATTCGCCTTTATGATTCCGCATGCGCTTGCCTCGCTCATCATGGGGAAATTGTCCGCAAGGCTCGGCGAATGGCGGCTGCTGCAGCTTGCTTTTCTGTTCGGCGCCGCCGCAACGGTCATGATCTCGTTCAGCCCGTCGCTTGGATGGCTCGCCGCCACGCAGGCGGTCAACGGCTTTATGCAAGGACTTATTCTGCCGATGCTGCTCAGTCTCGCCATTCGGGACGCGCAAATTCGCGAACGGGCGACGGCAATGGGATTCTATCAGGCCGTCTACTCGATCGGCATGTTCGCCGGTCCGTTCGTCGCCGGATGGATGAACGACGAATGGGGCATCGACAGCGGATTTTGGCTTGGCGGATGCGCTGGCGCCGTTGCGGTCATGCTGTCGCTCGGATGGGGACGGTCCGCAAGCCGCCGACAGGCTAATCGGCTCGAAACGTAGCTGCACCGCCCAACGCAAGGAAGGGTTCGCGCGCCGATTGGCTTGCGAACCCTTCTTCTTTATCCATTCAGCCTCGGCAATAAATACATAACACCGAATAACACGGCGAACAGCCCGACCATGACGTAGTCCGCGGCCGACCACCGAAGCACAAGCGCTCTTGTCGTCTTGCCGCCCGCTCTGCCGAACCCTCTCGCCTCAAGCGCATTCGTAATTTCGTCCGCCCCGCGCAGCATGCCGAGCAGGAAGGGCGCCAGCACGGCGTAAAGCATCCGCACCGGCAGCCTGCCGGGCTTCGTTGCCGACTTTCCTCTAGCCATCGCAATTCGAACGAATCGTTCCCATTCCTGCATCAGCATCGGCACGAAACGGAAAATGAGCGCAACCGTGAGCGCCGCTTGTTTCACCGGTACGCGCAGCCGCTCCATCCACCCGAATGCCTGCTCCAGCGCCCGTTGCAGGCGCAGCGGCGTCACCATCGCCGCAATCGGCAAGCCCGTCACCATCACGACTAGCAGCTTGCTCAGCCGGAATCCGGCCGACAATGCCACATCGACACTGAAGCCGAGCGGCGACACGTTCGCGCCGGCGAACAGCACGAATACGACAATCATCCGGATATACAGCATAACCGCTCCCCGCCACGGCGCGATTGCCGTCCATAACGGCCTCCATACGAGCGCATAAGCAAGAGCGGAGACGATCAGCAAGCCATACCAGCTTTGCTGCAGCAGTACGCCGGTGCCGAACAAATAATAGCTGACGACGATCGCTCTTGGATCGAATCGATCGTCGCGCACGGCAGCGGCCGGCCACAGAACCGAACGCAGTCTGCCCCGTCCAAGACCCGATACGATCTTGCCGGAGCCGGACGTTTGTTCCGTTGCAGCCATTGCAAGCGCCGCTTCAGACTGCGGCTGCGGCTCCTCGGCGCTGCCGCCCGGCTCCGCCCCCGCGGCGGCTTCCGTCTCGTCGCCGCGAAGCCGCGAGGCCAGCGCGGCGGCGAGCTCGCGCGGCGCCGGCCAAGGCGAGCTCGCTTGCGGCGGCATGAAGCCCGCTTCGCGCAATTGCCGAGCCAGGGCCAGCGGCTGCGGCATGGACGGAGCCGCCTCGTCGCGGAGCGCAGCGGCATGCTCGGCTGCCGTCCTTACCGCGCGCACGCGGCCCGATTCGATGAGGACGACTTGGTCCGCCAGCGGCAGCAGCGCTTCGATATCGTGCGTCACGATAATCGCACCGCCGCCGCCCTCCCGATGCCTCGTCAATATTTGGGCCAATATATTAATGCCCGCCCGATCGAGACCGGCCGTCGGCTCGTCCAGCAGCAGCCATTCCGGCTTCGTGGCGAGCAGCATCGCCAATGCCAGCCGCTTCTGCTGCCCGCCGCTGAGCGTCCGCGGATCCCGGTTAAGCAACTGCGGATCGTCAAGCCCGGCAGCTTCAAGCGCGGTCAGCATTCGCTCGCGTACGATCGGCTCCTTGTTCTCCAGCCGGTAAGGGCGGAGCGAATAACGGAACTCTTCGGCAACCGATTGCAAAAACCACTGCGAAGACGACTGCTGGAACGAGATGCCCGTCCGCAGCAGCGCTTCCCGGCTCGGCTTGCGTCCTTGCCATAGCGGCAGCTCCCCGAGCGCAATCGCGCCTTCCTCCGGCGCGCGCAGACCCGCGATCGTTTCAAGCAGCGTCGTTTTGCCGGCTCCGTTAGGTCCGATCAGCAGCGTAATGCTCCTCTGCTCGAATAAAGCATCGACCTCGCTCAGGATGTCCGCTCTGCCGGAACGAACGGTGACACCCGTTAATCGCCAGCTACTTCCCATATCGGCTCACCGCCTTCGCCAGATCGGCCGCCGACAGCGGCATGGGCGGATCGAGCGAGATGCCTTCGCCGTGCAGCGCCCATACCGTCTCTACGATGTAGGGCGCCTGAAGCTCCGCCTGCTCGCAAGCGCTTGGCGCATCGATGCCGGGCCGCATGAAGAATGTTTCCGCCTGCCCGTCGAACGTCACGCTGCCATCCTTCAGCGCGACGATCCGATCGCCTTGTCCGATTTCCTCCAGCCGCTGCGTCGCCCATACGACCGTCGTGCCGGAACGGTGAAGCGCACGAACGGCCTCCATTACGAGATGTGCGGCTTCGGGATCGAGCATCGAGGTCGGCTCGTCGAGCAGCAGCGCGTCGGCGCCGCTGGCGATGCAGCCCGCAATGGCCGCAAGCTGCTTCTGTCCGCCGGACAGCCGCGCGATCGGCGCAGCCTGCTGCTTTGCCATGCCCGTTCGACGCAGCGCTTCCTCGACGCGGGGATAAATTTCGGCCGCGGGAATGGCCAACTGCTCCAGCAGCAGCATCGCATCCTCTTTAGGCGTCATGCCGACAAGCGACGCTTCCGGATTCTGCGTGACGAGCGGCGCGAAGCCGACAGTCCCGCCAGACTCTCCCTCCGCGCCGGGCGCCGCTGCGCGGATCATTCCAGTCGTTCTCCAGCTTCCATAGCCGGCGAGCAGGCGCGTCAGCGTGCTTTTGCCGCTGCCGTTCGCGCCAACGAGAAATACCCACTCGCCCGGTTTAATATTCAAATGGATACGATGCAGCAGCCGGCGTTCCTCCGTCCCGCTCGATTGATCCTCTCTTCCATCCGGATTCGAGCCATCGAGCGGCAGCGGCGCATGCACGTATAACGCTACATTATCCAATTGCCAACGATAATCGTACAAAAAATTCACCCAGCCTCTTCCTATATGAACGAACGTATGCTATGATTCATTTCGTTAACCAATTTTATTATTAATAGGTTAACATATAACCTTGTACATAGGAAGGTGCAACATGAGAAACGGTTCGATTCGCAATATTGTGTATACGGCCTTATTTGCAGCCTTATTCATTGCTTTGAGCGCCGTCAAGTTCGAGCTCAGCTTCAGTCCCGTGCCGATTACGCTGCAGACGCTCGCCGTCATGCTCGCCGGAGCTTTTCTGGGGGCAAGGCTCGGCTTCGCCAGCATTTTTATCGTGCTGCTGCTGACTGCAACCGGTCTGCATCTGCTGCACGGCCAGGGCGGCTTGTCTTACATGACCGGTCCGACCGGCGGCTATCTGGTTGGCTTCCTGATCGGCGCGCTTGCGGTAGGCTGGCTCGTGGGCAAGCTGTTGAACAGCCGGTTCAGCGGCAATCGCACCGCCATGATCGTCGGTCTGTTTCTCATCTTCGAAGTATGCGGATCGCTGCTTAGCTACGTACCCGCCGTTCCGTGGCTCATGCATACGGTAGACGGCTACACGTTCGGCAAGGCGATGGTCAAAGGCTGCTATCTGTATTTGCCTGGCGATGCGGTCAAAGCGATCATCGCAACGGCGCTCACCGTGACGCTGCTGCCGGTTGTGAAAGCGACGCGCCCCCGGAGCCAACGGCACGATGCCTATTCGCCGCAAAAACAAACAGGGATGAGCCGTTAATCGGCTCTCCCTGTTTTTCTTTTCCTCTGACGGAAGGTTTACAGCGACATGCGATAAATGTTGATGACGTCTTCCTTCGTCAGCTTGCGGAAGTTGCCGCGCGTGCCGTCGCCGACCGCTTTGTAGGCCATCTCTTCAAGGCGGCTGTCATCGATGTCGTAGTCGGCCAGACGGGCAGGCGCGCCGATCGAAGTCCAGAAGCTGCGAAGCGCCTTGATGCCTTCCTCGGCGATCTCGCGGTCGGAGCGACCGTCTTCGCGAATGCCGAACACATTGACGGCAAATTGGCGGAACCGTCCCACATTGTCGTCGAGCACATAGTTCATCCAGTTCGGGAATAGAATCGCCAGACCGCCGCCATGCGGAATGTCGTAGACCGCCGATACGGCATGCTCCATATCGTGGTTTGCCCAATCGCCGACCGTGCCCATCGACAGAACGCCCATCAGCGCCATCGTGCCGCAGTACAGAATCGTTTCGCGATGCTCTACGCTCGCAAGATCGTCCACGAGCTTCGGCGCCGTCGCGACGACCGCGCGCAAGATCGCCTCCGCAAGGCCGTCCTGCACCGGTGTATTGTTATCGTGATGGAAGTATTGCTCGAATACGTGCGCCATAATGTCGACCATGCCGTATACGGTATGGTCCTTCGGCGTTGTAACCGTATTTTTCGGATCGAGAATCGAGAAGGCCGGATAAACGTGCGGGCTTCCCCAGCCCAGCTTCTCAACCGTCTCTTCGTTCGTAATGACGGAGCTTGGGTTCATCTCCGAGCCGGTTGCCGCCAGCGTCAGCACCGTACCGAGCGGGAGAGCCGACTTGACCGGCGCTTTGCGCGTAATGCAATCCCAGAAGCTGCCGTCGTAATGAGCCGCCGCCGCAATCGCTTTCGCACAGTCCAACGTACTGCCGCCGCCGACCGCCAGCACCCACTCGACGCCGTCCCGGCGAATGATGTCCGCGCCGCGGTGAACGGTCGACAGGCGAGGATTCGGCTCGACGCCGGAAAGCTCGCTTACCGTACAGCCGCACTCCCGAAGCACCGCCAGCACTTCGTCATACAGCCCGTTGCGTTTAATGCTGCCGCCGCCGTAGACGAGCAGCACCTTCTTCCCATATTTTTCAACCTCTGCCGCGAGATGCCGCAGTGTATCGTTTCCGAAATATAATCGGGTCGGATTGTGGAATACAAATGGTTTCATAGAACAACTTCGCTCCTCTCCAAATTGAAAGCTCAAACCATTTTCCATTATATACGAAATAGCGGAAAAGCCCAATGCCGCGTTAATTAAATATCGTCCATAAAAAAGACAAGTCCCGAGGCAACCGATTCCCTGCCTTGGACTTGTCCTGCGCGATTAATGCCGCTATTGCGATTGGGACTTCTCGGCAAGCGCCCCCGCTTCTTCCGGAACGCCCGGCCGCTTGCTGCTTGTTCGCCCTTAGTTGCTGCAATCGGCCGGTTCTTCCGCCTCGCTTGCCCCTTCAACCTCGAGCTTCTCCGCCACCGTGTCGCGAACGACGCCAATAACGAGTTGAAGCAGATAGTTAATGTCCGATTGGGATTGCTGGAATTGAGAAACGACCGGGATGCCGTCAAGCTCGTCCTGCAACTCTTCCATTTCCTGCTCGATCTTCTTGGCCATCGTCTCGTTCTTGAACGTCTTCTCGAACGCGACAACTTCCTTCTGCTTCTTCTTGAGCAAAGCCATAACCGTCTGAACGCGCTCGTGGCCTTGAATCTGTTTCTCCGCTTTCCGGTAGCGCGTCACTTCCTCGGACGTATAAATCAGGTCTGCAAGCTCCTTCGCTTTCTCCATTACGTCTTTGCGTACGATCAAATCCCGCGTATGAAAGCTTGGAATGCCGCAACCGTCGCCGTGCTCATGATCGTGGTCTCCGCATTGATGCGCATGCTGCTCTGCCATTAATAATCGCTCCTATCGTCGTATACGGTTTACGAAACCGCTTCTTCACTGTTCATAATCGGCTCTGCTTTAATATACCATGTTTGCGGCTCCGTCACCCGAACGTGGATCAACTGGCCGATCCATTCCTTCGGTCCTTCGAAATGGACGAGCTTGTTCGTTCTCGTGCGGCCCGACAGTACCTCCGAATTGTTCTTGCTCTCGCCTTCGACGAGCACTTCCACGACTTGGCCTTGAAGCAGCTCGTTGCCCCTGCGCCCAAGCTCTGCCATCAGTTCGTTCAAGCGGGCAAGGCGCGCCTTCTTCACCTCAAACGGCACGTTGTCCTCCATGCCCGCGGCCGGCGTACCTTCGCGCGGCGAGTAGATGAACGTGTACGCCATATCGAACCCGACCTCGCGAACGAGCGACATCGTGTCCTCGAACTGCTCCTCCGTCTCGCCCGGGAAGCCGACGATAATATCCGACGTCAAGACGACGTCCGGAATCGCCTTCTTGATCCGCTTTACAAGATCGAGATACGTCTCGCGCGAATACTTCCGGCTCATCCGCTTCAAAATTTCGGTGCTGCCCGATTGCACCGGCAGATGGATATGCTCCACCAGATTGCCGCGGCCGGCGAGCACCTCGATCAGATGATCGTCAAAGTCGCGCGGATGGCTTGTCGTGAATCGAACGCGCGGAATATCGATCTTGGCGATGTCCGCCATCAAATCGCCGAACCGGTATTCGATATCTTCAAAATCTTTGCCGTACGCGTTCACGTTCTGGCCGAGCAGCGTAATCTCTTTATAGCCCTCGCGCGCAAGCGCCCGCACCTCGGCAATGACGTCCTCCGGACGGCGGCTCCGTTCCTTGCCGCGCGTATACGGAACGATGCAGTAGGTGCAGAACTTGTCGCAGCCGTACATAATGTTGACCCAAGCCCGCATGCCTTCGCGTTTCTTCGGCAGGTTCTCGATAATGTCGCCTTCCTTGGACCACACTTCAACGACCATCTCTTTATTGAAATAGGCGTTCTGCAGCAAATACGGGAGCCGGTGAATGTTGTGCGTGCCGAACACGATATCGACGTGCTGATGCTTCCCCATAATCTTGCCGACGACCGATTCCTCCTGCGACATGCAGCCGCATACGCCGAGCAGCAGATTCGGGCGCTCCCGCTTCAACGTCTTCAGATGGCCGAGCTCGCCGAACACTTTATCTTCCGCATTCTCGCGAATGGCGCACGTATTAAGCAGGATAAGGTCGGCCTGCAGCCGGTCGCTCGTCTCCGCGAAGCCCATACGCTCCAGCATGCCTTTCATCACTTCCGTGTCGTGCTCGTTCATCTGGCAACCGTAGGTCGTAATCATATATCGCTTGCCGTCGCCGAGACCGCTGAATTGTTCCTCAATGGAAAAATCGCGGTGCACAAGGATATCTTCCTTGCCCCGCTTCTTCTCTTCCCGATAATTCGGCGCCGAGTTGATCTGGATGTTCCGGCCGTTGATCCGGTACGTCGTAGCGCCTTCGTCCTGGCTGACGACTTTCGCGCCGCTGAAATCAAAGTATTTGGAGTAGTCCTTCGTCGTCTCCTTCGTCATGGCAGGATTCACTTCTCCTCATCTATACCATCATTCGATCAATGAAATATCAATTGCATACATCATGAAATTATACCATTTCGACAAAGGAATATCCATCTTCGTCCCGGATTTTGATATTTTGAGCTTGCAATCGGTCGGAGGAAAGAATACAGGAGCACAAAGATTTTGCCAAGGCGCTGCTTGAGATTGCCGACAAACATTACAATCCGCCAATGCCTGCAATCGATACGACGAATCAGGATGTTGCCTTTGGTCGCATCTCGAATCAAATCGCGGGTTCTCCAATACATATAGCCCGATCCGGGCGATGTGCTGTATCCTTTCCCGAAAAACAACGCCGCATTAACGTCGTCTCATGCGACCGTTAATGCGGCGTTGCTGTGCTTATTTAACTCCGTCAATCGATAATTTCAGCCGTCTGGCCGTTCTCGACGCCGGCCGCATTCGCTTCGTCGGTGTCAATGTGCATATCCAACGCGAACTCCGGCGATACGCGCGCAATGACGTTCTCGAACACGACGCCCCGTTCGCCGCCGACGCGAACGCGAAGCTTCTGCTTGTCCGCAATGCCCCACTTCTCCGCGTCGCTCGTATGAAAATGAATATGGCGAGCTGCCACAATAACGCCTTCCTCAATCGTCACTTCTCCCGCCGGCCCTTGTATCGTAATGCCGGCAGAGCCTTTCGTATCGCCGGATTCGCGCAGCGGCGCCTTCACGCCAATCGCAAATGCGTCGGTACGGGAAATTTCCAGTTGCGTCGCTTTGCGAGCCGGTCCAAGAATGCGTACCTTGGGGAAAGAGCCCTTCGGTCCGACGACTGCAACCGTCTCGTTCGCCGCATATTGCCCCGGCTGCGACAGAGGCTTCATCTCCGTCAGCTCGTAGCCTTGTCCGAACAGCAGCTCGACATGCTCCTGAGACAGATGGATATGTCTTGCCGACACGCCTACCGGTACTTGCTTACTCATTCTAATCGCCTTCTTTCTGCCCTCGTCTTACGTTATGGCCCTTTCTATGTAACAAAAGGCATACGACCGTCCCGCGGCCGTATGCCTATTATACTTGGAATTATTTGAACTCGGCAACCAGCTTGTCGAACGCCTCGCGGCTAATGTCCAGCGTCTGGTGCGCCAGCGCTTCTTCCTTGAAGCCGACGATCATATCCTCGTACGATTTGCGTTCCTTGTTCTGATAGATCAGACCGGTCAGCATGCCGCCCGTCTCCATAATCTTCGTCATCGCCGCGATGCGGTTCGACGGGTCGTAATCCGGGAACTCGTTCAAATTGACGATGTTCTCCTTGAACCAATCGTACGTATTCACTTTGTTGAACGTAACGCAAGGGCTGAATACGTTAATCAACGAGAAGCCCTTATGCGCCATCGCCTGCTCGATGAGCGAGGTCAATTGCTTCAAGTCGCTGGAGAACGATTGCGCGACGAACGTGGCGCCGGCCGACAGCGCAATCTCAAGCGGCGACAGCGTCGTCTCGATGGAGCCTTCCGGCGTCGATTTCGTCTTGAAGCCTTCCGCGCTCCGAGGCGACGTCTGTCCCTTCGTCAGCCCGTAAATTTGGTTGTCCATGACGATATACGTGATGTCAAGGTTGCGGCGGATCGCATGGACCGTATGGCCCATGCCGATCGCGAATCCGTCGCCGTCGCCTCCGGACGCGATAACGGTCAGCTCGCGGTTCGCGAGCTTCACGCCTTGCGCGATCGGCAGGGCGCGGCCGTGAATGCCGTGCAGGCCGTACGCGTTAATGTAACCCGAAATCCGTCCCGAGCAGCCGATGCCCGAAATGACCGCAAGGTTTTCCGGCTCAAGGCCAACGCTGGCCGCGGCCCGCTGGATCGCGGCCTGGATCGAGAAGTCGCCGCAGCCCGGGCACCAGTTCGGCTTCACGTTGTTGCGGAAATCTTTGAATGTAGCCATCTAGCTCAACTCCTTGCATGCTTTGTACACTTCGGACGGCAGGAACGGATTGCCGTCATATTTTAATATGTTATAAATTTTGTCCGCGAAACCGGCATGCATCTTGATCTGCGAAGCAAGCTGCGCCGTTGCGTTGTTCTCCAGCACGACGATCCGCTTCGCATCGCTCAGATAAGGCGTCAGCTCATCTGCCGGGAACGGCGCGATCTGACGCACGGTTACATGATTCGTCGCCACGCCGTCCGCTTCGAGTCTGCGGCGCGCTTCGTCGATCGTACCGCCCGTCGAGCCCATGCCGATAATAAGCAAGTCCGGATTCGAATGCGGCGCATCGATCCGGATCGCATCGCGAATCTGGAGACCGTTCAACTTATTAAGCCGCTTATCCATCATCTTCTTCCGGTTAACCGCGCTCTCGGACGGACGTCCGACCTCGTCGTGCTCGACGCCGGTCACATGGTGAAGACCGCCCTTCTCGCCCGGCAGGACGCGAGGCGAAATGCCGTCTTCCGTCAGCTCGTAACGCTTGAACAACGCGTTGTCCTCAAGCGCCGGAACGTCCTGCACGAGCTTGCCGCGGTTAATCCGAATCGCATCGTAATCGAACACTTCGCACGACTGCTTGCCAAGCGAGAGCTGCAGGTCGGTCATGACAATGACCGGCACCTGATACTCCTCGGACACGTTGAACGCCTCGATCATGTCGTAAAAGCAGTCTTCGATCGACGCCGGCGCAATGACGACCTTCGGAATTTCACCGTGCGTTCCGTACACCATCGCGTTCAAGTCGGACTGCTCCTGCTTCGTCGGCAAGCCCGTCGAAGGGCCGCCGCGCTGCGTGTCGACGATGACAAGCGGCTGCTCCGTCATGCCGGCAAGACCGATCGCTTCCATCATAAGCGACAAGCCTGGGCCAGCCGATGCCGTCATCGTCCGTACGCCGGCATAGTTCGCGCCGATCGCCATCGTAACGGCCGCAATCTCGTCCTCCGTCTGAACGACCGTCCCGCCGAACTTCGGCAGCTTCTTAATCAAATATTCCATAATTTCCGAAGCCGGCGTAATCGGATACGCCGACATCAGGCGGCAGCCTGCCGCGATCGTGCCGAGCCCGATCGCTTCGTTGCCGATAATGAACAGCTTCTGCTTGCCGTCCGCGTCTTCCAGCTTGAACTCATCGAGCGGCCCGCCCGCTTGCTCCAGCACGAACTCGGCGCCGCGCTTGACCGCTTCGATGTTCTTCTCGACTACGGCTTGGCCTTTGCGTCCGAATTCTTCTTCCACCGCTTTGTTGAACACTTCCAGCGGCAGGCCGAGCAGCGCCCACGATGCGCCGGAGGCAACCATGTTCTTCATGAGCGACGTGCCCAGCTCTTCGGCGATCGCCGTAATCGGAACCGCGAACAGGCGCGCGCCCACGCCTTCCGGAACGGTCGGATTAAACTTCGCATCCGCGACGATAACGCCGTCGGAACGAAGCTCGTGCGCATTCAGATCGATGCTCTCCTGATCGAATGCGACAAGTATATCGAGATCATCGGAAATCGCACGTATCGGTTGCGTGCTGATTCTAATTTTGTTATTCGTATGTCCACCTTTAATACGCGAAGAGAAATGACGGTATCCGTACAAGTAATAGCCAAGACGGTTAAGCGCTGTCGAGAAAATACGGTCCGTACTCTCGACGCCCTCCCCTTGTTGTCCTCCAATCTTCCAAGACAATTGACTGATCAAAACGTCCATCTCCTCTTTTTCAAGAACGCAACTGCATTCAATAAGTTCTCTATATCATTCATTTATTAATAATCAATATCATTTAAATTTTATGAGAGGCGGCATGAAAATGCAAGTTATACACCTTATTTAATTTATCTGTCTTTTCGATCTTGTTCATACGGATTCGACATCTTTTGCGCCCCCGATTGGCCGCTATGCGTTAGGCAATCGCTCTTCCAAAAAACGAATGGCGTTATGGGACAAGACGTCTCGTACCATGCTTTCCGGGAAAGCGCGAAGCATCGCGTCGACCAGCTTCGGCACATCGCCCGGGCTCCGAAGCGAGTCTACATATTGTTCGATTCCGTCGAAATCGGACCCGAGCATCAAATGCCGCGCTCCGCCAAGCGACGCAATATGATCGATATGGCGAACGACGTCGTCGATTGTCGCGCTGCCGCTCTCCTTCACGAAGTAAGGAACGTAAGTAATGCCGATTCGCCCGTCAACCGCAATAAGCGCCTTGATCTGATCGTCGGTTAGATTGCGCGGATGCGGACACAGCGCTTGCGCGTTGGAGTGTGAAGCGATAAACGATCGTTCCGCCCGATCCGCCATCTCCCAGAAGCCGCGCTCGGACAGATGGGAGACGTCCACGATAATGCCTAGCCGCTCGCATTCCTCGACTAGCTTGCGCCCTTTCGCCGTCAGGCCCCCTTGCCGGGGCTCCAGCACGCCGTCCGCGGCCCAGTTCGCATGATTCCACGTCAAGCCGATTGCGCGCAGGCCGAGATGGAACAGCAGCCGAAGCATCGTAAGATCGCCTTGCAGGCTATCGGCTCCCTCCAACGACAGCAGCGCCCCGATGCGCCCGCCGGATACGGCCGCTCTTACGTCGGCCGGCGTGCGGATGAGCGCCATTTGCGGATGCTTTACTATTTTCCGATAAAATAAATCGACGCTTCGCCAAATAGCATCCTTTCCTGTCAGCCGCTCCGGCACGTATATTGCGAACGTCTGCAATACCGTGCCCGACGAGACGAGCCGGTCGGCCGTTACGTCCAGTCTTCCGTCTTGGTTCGTCTCAAACTCCATCTCTTCATGCTCGAGCAGCTTCCAGAGCACATCGCAATGAAAATCGACGACAGGAAGCAGCGAATTGCTCCGGGCAGTCATATACGTCCTCTCCCCTTTACTTGTATACTCGTTATGCCGCATGCAAAAAACCTGCTTACAGCGTACGTAAACAGGTTCATCCCTCTCGATATCGCTCCGAACTGATTCTTTATCGCATGTCCGTTATCTCGGTTCAACGATCAGCTTAATGGCCGTGCGGTCTTCTCCATCAATAACAATGTCTGTGAAAGCGGGAATGCAAATTAAATCGACCCCGCTCGGCGCGACGAAGCCCCTTGCAATCGCCACCGCCTTAATCGCCTGATTCAACGCACCAGCCCCGATAGCCTGAAGTTCGGCGCCGCCACGTTCTCTCAAAACACCCGCCAGCGCGCCAGCAACAGAGTTTGGATTGGACTTTGCTGAAACTTTTAATACTTCCATGAAAAAGTACCTCCTCGGGAATGATGGATGGATTCCACTAGTTATAACTATTCGAGGGAGGCGGAAAGATTCCTTCTTTTATCGCTTGTACTTTGCGAAGTATTCCGAATTGTTAGATATTTAGGACGAGCGACTAAAAGAACATGAGCGTTTCTTCCGTCTGGCGTATTTTCGCGATTGACGTCGCTTTCCCGGTTGCCTCGTCCGTCTCCACGAGTACCGCGTGAAAATGCCAGTCGCCTTCGTCGACGACGAAACGCGACGGCAGTTGGGTCAGAAACTTGCGCAGCACAGCCGTCCGCTCCATCCCAAGCACGCCGTCGCGCGGTCCGACCATGCCGACATCGGTCAAGTAAGCCGTCCCCTCCGGCAATATGCGGTCGTCGTTCGTCTGCACATGCGTGTGCGTGCCCACGACAAGCGTCGCTCTTCCATCCAGATACCAGCCCATCGCAATTTTCTCCGACGTCGCCTCCGCATGAAAATCGACGAGAATATGATTCGTCTTCGCGCGCATTTCGTCGATCAGCTCGTCCGCCGTACGGAATGGACAATCGATCGGCGGCAAGAAGGTGCGGCCCTGCAAATTGACGATCGCAAGCGACTTTCCGTTCGCTTTAATGAGCGCGGCCCCTTGGCCCGGCGCTCCCGGCGGAAAATTGGCCGGCCGAACGAGCCTCGGCTCGTCGTCGATCCATTCGAACAGATCGCGGTTATCCCATGTATGGTTGCCCATCGTAATGCCGTGCACGCCCGCATCGAACAATTCCTTTGCGATAGCGGCCGTTATGCCACGGCCTGCGGCGGAATTTTCCGCATTCGCGATAATGATATGCGGATTATATTTAGTCTTGAGCGCAGGCAGCACTTTTTTGACAGCCGCGCGCCCGACGCTCCCGACGATGTCTCCAATAAAAAGGATCTTCACTTGTTATTCTACCTCCATTTTCTACCCGCCTAAATCCTCCCTGCAAGGGAGGACTCCAGGGATTCCGTCCCCTGGATCCCGAAGAGGCTAACCCGCACTCCGCAGAGACGCTCTCTTGCCCATCGCCGTACCTCTAACCGCGTTGCCCCGGCGGGCAAGCTTATTGTGCGGCATCTGTTAGTCTCACCCCCTCAGTCCTCCCTAGAGGGAGGACTGAGGGGACTCCGTCCCCGAACCCCGGCAGACTACCCCTCGTGCCGCAGAGACGCCCTTCAGCCTGTCACCGCGCCTCTAATCGCTTTGCCCTCATGGGGCAAGGCCTTCCTTTGGCGCTCCGATAGATACAAGCTCAAATACGTGCTATAGACTCCGCTTACAGTATGTACGAGTCGGTGTCCGAACAAACGACGAAAAGTGGCTGACCAGCAGCCACTTTCGTCGTTTGCACCGATTCAATTATTTGGCGTATTCGACCGCGCGCGTTTCTCGGATGACCGTAACCTTGATATGGCCCGGATAGTCGAGCTCGCTTTCGATCTTCTTCGTAATATCGCGTGCTAAGCGGAAGGCTTCCGTATCGTCGATCTTCTCAGGCTGGACCATGACGCGTACTTCGCGGCCCGCTTGGATGGCGTACGATTTCTCGACGCCTTCGAACGATTCGGAAATATCCTCAAGCTTCTCCAGACGCTTAATGTACGTCTCCAGCGTCTCGCGCCGCGCTCCCGGACGTGCTGCCGACAAGGCGTCAGCCGCTCCGACGAGCATCGCGATAACCGAAGTCGCTTCGCAATCGCCGTGGTGAGAGGCGATGCTGTTGATAACGACCGGATGCTCTTTGTACTTCTTCGCCAGTTCGACGCCGATCTCGACGTGCGAGCCTTCAACCTCGTGGTCGAGCGCTTTGCCGATATCATGAAGCAAGCCGGCGCGCTTGGCGAGCGTTATGTCTTCGCCCAGCTCCGCTGCCATCAGCCCCGTCAAATAAGCGACTTCCATCGAATGCTTGAGCACGTTCTGACCGTAGCTTGTACGATATTTCAAACGGCCCAAAATTTTGATCAAATCCGGATGCAGCCCGTGCACGCCGACCTCAAAGGTAGCCTGTTCCCCGTATTCGCGGATTCTCTCGTCCACTTCCTTGCGGGATTTCTCGACCATCTCCTCGATACGTGCCGGGTGAATACGTCCATCCGCTACGAGCTTCTCTAAGGAAGTCCGAGCGATTTCTCTGCGGATCGGGTCGAAGCCCGACAAAATGACCGCTTCCGGCGTATCGTCGATAATGAGATCGATACCGGTCAATGTCTCCAGAGCGCGGATGTTGCGGCCTTCTCGTCCGATAATGCGGCCTTTCATTTCCTCGTTCGGCAGCGCAACGACCGAGACGGTCGTCTCCGCCACGTGATCCGCCGCACACCGTTGAATCGCCAGCGAAATGATGTCGCGCGCTTTTTTATCCGCTTCTTCCTTCGCCTGCTGCTCGATCTCTTTAATCATTTGCGCAGTTTCATGCCGCACTTCCTGCTCGACGTTGGACAAGATGATGCTGCGTGCATCCTCCATCGTCAGGTTCGAAATTCGTTCGAGCTCGGTCACTTGCTGCTTGTAGAGGACATCGATCTGCGATTGTGTTTCCTCGATTCGTTTCTCCTTGTTGGCTACTTGCTCTTCTTTGCGCTCAAGCGCTTCTAACTTTTTATCCAACGCCTCTTCCTTCTGCTGAAGGCGACGCTCCTGGCGCGACGTTTCACTGCGCCGCTCGCGGATGTCGCGCTCTGCTTCGGAACGGAGCTTGTGGACTTCATCTTTCGCCTCAAGCACAGTTTCTTTCTTCAGCGCTTCCGCTTCTTTCTTCGCATTGTCTACAATGACAGTCGCGGCTTGCTCAGCGCTTTGAATTTTGGCCTCGGCGATCGATTTGCGAATGAAATAACCAATCCCAAAGAAAATCGCACCAACAACGAGAACGATCAAGATCCATACAGCCGTGTGCATCTTGTTCACCTCCCCGTTGCATACCAAGTTCAACGCTTGGGATGATATTTTGTTTTCTTAGCCGGTTCCATACCGAATAATCGACTAAACTCAGGTGAAAATAGTCTGTTTCGAATCAATTTTTGGAAGGAAAATCGATTCAAAAAGAAAAGAATACAAAATCATTTTATCTTTTGACAAAATCAATTGTCAAGCCAAACCGCATGTTCGTCATCCAGTTCCGCCTCATAGTCCGTCATGGCGCGGTTTATCGCCTTCTTCGCCACTTCGCCGGGAAATCCGCGCCGCAGCAAAAATTGCGCCAGCTTGCGGTATTTGTCGAACGACTCCCCGGACATGGAACGCCATCGCTTCTCCGCTATTCGGTCGGCGGCAGCCTGCTCCGCGTCATGATCCAATTCCGCGGCAGCGGCAGCAGCCGTTCCTTTGTCTACGCCGCGCTGCTTCAGCTCCTGCTTGATAAGCAGACGGCCCTTTCCGCCCGCTCTTAGTCGGCTTCTCGCGAATCGCTGCGCATAGTCCGCATCGTCGATCAGCCTCTCCTGCTTCAATCGTTCGATTGCGTATGCGATCGGCTCCCCTTCCAGCTCCTTGCGGGACAAATAACGTTCAATTTCTTTGCCCGTCCGGGGACGGAACCCTAAATAAGCGATCGCAAGCGCATAAGCGCGGTAACGGTTATCTTCCTTCACGATATCGGCAAGCGCCGCCGAAGTCAGCTCCACGCCCTTGAACAATCGGTAACGGATCAGTAAATCTTCATGAACGGACAGCGCCGGCTCCGCTCCGCCGTCCAAATATACCCTATACCGCCGACGGTTTTTGTTGTCCAATTCGACGGTTGTGATTGTGTAAGTCACCGCTGCCTCCTCAGAAAATAAGGAACGGCACCTTGCGAAAGGTGCCGTCTTTCGTATCATTTTTATTGTAAGCCACTGACCTAATGAAACGAATTACACCAGCTCGTTAAAGCTTGGCTCTTCCTCTTCTTCCCGCTCCGCCGCGTCTGCAGCCGCCTTCAGCACCGACTCGGACAGCTTCGTCGCTTGGCGAATTTGCGAATCGATCGTAGCTGCAATTTCCGGGTGATCTTTCAGGAACTGCTTCGCATTCTCGCGGCCTTGACCAAGCCGGTCGCCGTTGTACGAGAACCATGCGCCGCTCTTCTGAACGATGTCGAGTTCCGTACCGATATCGATAAGGCTGCCTTCGCGGGAGATGCCTTCGCCGTACATAATGTCCATCTCCGCTTGCTTGAACGGAGGCGCCACTTTGTTCTTCACAACTTTGACCCGCGTCCGGTTGCCGACAATGTCGTTGCCTTGCTTAATCGATTCAATACGGCGAACGTCAAGACGAACGGTGGAGTAGAATTTCAACGCGCGTCCGCCCGGCGTCGTCTCCGGGTTGCCGAACATAACGCCGACTTTCTCGCGAAGCTGGTTAATAAAGATGGCAATCGTCTTCGACTTGCTGATTGCGCCGGACAGCTTGCGAAGCGCCTGCGACATGAGACGCGCTTGCAGGCCGACGTGCGAATCGCCCATCTCGCCTTCGATCTCCGCCTTCGGCACGAGCGCCGCTACGGAGTCGATAACGATAATGTCTACCGCGCCGCTGCGAACGAGCGCTTCGGCAATTTCAAGCGCCTGCTCTCCCGTATCCGGCTGCGACAGGAGCAGTTCGTCGATGTTGACGCCAAGCTTGCTGGCGTAGAGAGGATCGAGAGCATGCTCCGCATCGATGAAGGCGGCTTGTCCGCCGGCCTTCTGCACTTCTGCGATTGCGTGAAGCGCAACCGTCGTTTTACCGGAAGATTCCGGTCCGTACACTTCAATAATCCGACCTCGCGGGAATCCCCCGATGCCAAGGGCAATATCTAAAGCAAGCGCGCCGCTCGATACGACTTCGACTTGCATATGCGTCGATTCGCCTAATTTCATGATGGAACCTTTACCGAATTGCTTCTCTATCTGACGGAGTGCCATTTCCAACGCTGCGCGACGATCTGACAATCAACTCACATCCTCTTATTCATTATGGTTTAATAATAGCTTATTTCGGATCGGTTGCCAAGCATTTTTTCGAACATACATTCGCTTTTTTATCCCATGCCAGACCGTCCGGTCATCCCCCAACGCAAAAAGAACCGCAGCAAATATTCATTCGCCACGGTTCTTCCGTCAACTGCTTCTACTATATCACGCCTGTCCGGAATCATCAATACCGCCCAGCGATTGCCACAGCCGGTACAGCACCGATTTCACCGCGCGTACTCGAATAATATCTCTGGAGCCGCTTAAATGCATCGTATGCACGTCCGTCGGCTTGCCTCGCTCGGCCAGCGCATAATAGACGAGCCCGACCGGCTTGCCCTCCGACTCGGCCGGCCCCGCTACGCCCGTAATCGAAACGCCGTAATCGGCGTCCGCCAGTTCCCTCGTCCGCTCCGCCATAAGCGCCGCCGTCGACCCGCTGATCGCGCCGGGCGCGCCGGGCCCTTCGAGCTGCGCCATCGGAATGCCGAGCAGCTTGTGCTTCATTGCGTTCGTATACGTCACGACTCCGCCCGCATATTCGCCGCTGCTGCCCGGAATATTCGTAATCAGCTCGGCGAATAAGCCGCCGCTGCAGCTTTCCGCGGATGCAAGCGTACGGCCGGATGCGCGAAGCAGGCGAACGACCGCTTCCTCCAACGGAATATCCTCCTGCGCGTACATAAATTCGCCTACGCGCTGACGGATCGCCTCGACTGCCGCGTCGAGCTTGGCTTGCGCCTCAAGAGCGGTCGCGGCCTTCGTCGCGACGCGAATCGCCACTTCGCCCTCCTTCGCATACGGAGCGATCGTCGGATCGGTCTGTCCGTCGATCAGGTCCAGCAGCTTATTCTCCAATGTCGATTCGCCAATACCCGCGAATTTCAGCAGCCGGGAATAGAGCGGCATGCTCTCGCCCAGTTCGTGAAGCAGCCAGGACAGCGCGGGCCCTTCGAACATCGGCTTCATCTCGCGAAGCGGACCGGGAAGCAGAATATACCGCGTTCCTCCTGCCTCAATCGCGTTGCCGACGGCCAGACCGGCATCGTTAAACAGCGCTGCCGCGCCGGTTATCGTCGACGCCTGCCGCTTATTACTCTCGACCATATGGATGCCGCGCGACTGGAAGAACGACACGATTTGGGCCATAGAAGGCTCGTCATACGTCAACTCCAGCCCTAAATAATCGGCCAGCACATCCTTCGTCAAATCGTCCTGCGTCGGTCCCAGACCGCCGGTAAACACGAGCAGATCGGCGCGACTGCGCGCCGTTTCGATGGCGGAGCGAATACGCTGCGGGTTGTCGCCGACAACGCTCTGATAATAGACGTCGATGCCCAGATCCGCCAGACGGCGGGAAAGATACTGCGCATTCGTATTCACAATCTGGCCCAGCAGAAGCTCGGTGCCGACTGCGATCAATTCGGCTTTCATACGGTTGCCCCTTTCGCATCATTGGCAAAGGTTGAATAGTAAAGGAAGGACATCTTCCGGGGGGAAGATGTCCGCGTCGTTAAGCGATCGGTATCAAGTTTTTGTTCTTTATGAAATAGTCGATGCCGGAGTATACGGTAATGATGGCCGCAGCCCAGCTTGCAATCAGATCGAACCGTACGTCGATGAACGTGAATGGGAAGTTGTTAATCAGCAAAGCGATAATCATCGTAATCTGGACGGCCGTCTTCCATTTGCCCCACTTGCTTGCCGCAATAACTTTATTCTCGAGCAAGGCGATCTGGCGAAGACCCGTCACGGCAAACTCGCGGCAAATGATGACGACTGCGATCCACGCATCCAGCTTATCCATCTCGACAAGCGAAATAAGAACGGCTGCAACGAGCACCTTATCGGCGAGAGGATCGAGCAGCTTGCCGAGATTGGTGACGATCTTGTTCTTGCGGGCAATATAGCCGTCCAATCCATCGGTGCTGGCGGCGATAATAAATATAAGAGCAGCCACAATCTGATTATATGTAATGGAAAAATCTTCGAAGTGGATCGGTTTAATATCCATCTTCACCAGCAGGAAAAACATAATGATCGGCACTAAGAAGATGCGGGCCAGCGTAATTCGGTTCGCTAAGTTCATGTCAACGCCCTCCCGAATTGGCCGATTATGCCGGCAAATCGACTGCGCTTATTCATCCGTAACACTAATTCTCGTTCTGTCATAACGTGCTATCCCCCAGATCCGACTACGAAAAGCTATCTAATAAATTATAATACATGCCCTATGACGTGTCAAAATCGGAGCGTCCGCCGCTCTGGCCGATACGATGCCCGATGGCTTAACGGAAATTCATAAATTGAAGCTCCACCGGCAGATCCGACCCGCGCAGCAGCGCCATAACGGCTTGAAGGTCGTCCTTGCTCTTGCCGGTTACGCGAATCTGGTCGCCTTGAATCTGGCTTTTCACTTTCAGCTTCGAATCGCGAATTAAGATGTTGATTTTTTTCGCCGCCTCCTGGTCGATGCCGGTCCGCAGCTTGATTCGTTGGCGTACCGTCGTTCCGGAGGCCGGCTCGATTTTGCCGTAGTCGAGGTTTTTGATCGGGACGCCCCGCTTCACCATCTTGGCGAGCAGAATATCGAGCAGCCCCTGCAGCTTGAAGTCATCGTCCGAAGCGACGATCAACTCCTCCTTCTCGATTGCAATGCTGCTCTTGCTGCCTTTGAAATCGAATCGGGTCGCAAGCTCGCGTTCCGCTTGCTGGATGGCGTTATTCAATTCCTGCATATCCACTTTCGATACAATATCGAATGCATTCTCGTTACTCATATGGCATTCATCGCTCCCTTTGGCGTTTTCGTTCAGGCTCATATTGTTTCTTGTGCCGTATTATAACTGAAACGAACAACAAAGAAAAGGCGCTCGCTCCTTCTCGGGCGTACGCCTTTCTGGTTGTTCGTATCTATTCGATTGCTTGGCCCTCTCCAGCGTTGACCGCGCCGCCTTCCGCTCCGGTATTGCCGGCATCCGCCGCAACCGGATTGAACTGCATCTTCTTGGAGCTCGTACGGTTGCCGTCCTCCACGAGGATGCCGTCGATCGTAATTTCGACCAGATCGGCCCGGCCTACGTTAACGTACAGCGGCTTATCGAGCGTATACGTCTCGGTCGTGCCGTCCAGCGCATTTTTGTAGAAGAGCTTATTGCCTTGATTGCTGTCCTCGCGAACCTCCAGCCAGTTCGTGCCGCCTTTGATCGCGATCTCCATCGTGTGCGTTCCGGCCGGACCCACATCGTAATGATCGACGCGTCCGGACTTATGCGACAGCGTAACCGTCGTCGGCGGAGGCGGAGGCGTCGTCTCGACCGTCTGGCCGCCTGCTGTCGAGCCATTGTCCGTCGTTGGCGAAGTCTGGTCGGGCTGCTGCGTGTCCTTCGGCAGATCGGTCGAATCCGTAATTTTGGTCTTGTCGTCCACCTTCGAAGCGTCGTCGCCATCGTTGGTCTTGATCGCATAGATCCATACGACTACCGCAATTACGATGACAAAAGACAGCATAATGCCGGTAAACCCGAATTTGCTCCATCGGTCCGAAGCGGTCTGCGACGCCTTGCGCGGCTGCCTGACGATCGGCTCCACGACGGACTCGGGCACCGCGGCTGGCATTTCGTGCTTGTAAAGCCGAAGCACGTCGTCGGCGTCGAGGCCAACCGATTCGGCATACGTTTTCACGAACGCCCGAACGTAAAAACTGCCGGGCAGCACCTTGTAGTCGCCCGATTCGATCGCTTCCAAGTAGCGTTTGCGAATCTTGGTTGTTTCTTGTATATCCTCCAGCGAAAGCCCTCGCTGTTCCCTCGCCTTCTTAAGCAGTTCACCCAAATCAGACATACCTTCACCTCCTGATGTTCATCTATTGTTTATCATTGCGAGCCGCCAGGCCCGCATCGTATCCGATATTAAAACTCGTGAAAGCCGTTCGTAATCGCCTCGTACGATATTTCTTCGTCCGGCGTGTTGCGCAGCTCAATAATGGTATCAAAAGTGCTGTAATCGAAATGAGATTCCTTAATAAAAATGTCGGGATGCTCGATAATTTTCGTCGAAGGCATCGCCATCAGCTCTTGGATAAGCGCATAGTGCTTTTCGTTGGAGCGCATCGTACTGACGATTCCGTCAATGATAAAAATGCTGTTCGGATTCATTTCTTCCTCGGACAGTTGACTGCGCACCGTCTGTCTAAGCAGCGTCGACGAGACGAACGTCCAGCGCTTGTTCGAGCAGACGCTTCCGGCGATAATGGACTCGGTCTTGCCTACGCGGGGCATCCCGCGCAGCCCGATGACCTGATTGCCGTCGCGCTTGAATATTTCGCCAAGAAAGTCAACGAGCAAGCCGAGCTCGTCGCGCGTAAAACGAAACGTCTTCTTGTCGTCCGAATCCCGTTCGATGAAGCGGCCGTGCCGTACCGCAAGAATATCGAGCAGCGTCGGCGGGCGCAGCTTGTTAACGGTTATATAATCCATCTTCGCCAGCATTTGACCGAGCAGATCGATTTTGCCGTCATCGTCGGTCTCCAGAAGCATGCCGCGCGTCCGGTCTTCCACGCCATTGATTGTCAAGATGTTCACGCTCATCATCCCGAGCAGCGAAGCGATGTTGCCGAGCAAACCGGGGCGATTCTTATGTATCTTGTACTCCATATACCACTGCCGCTTCTCCATCATTCCACCGTCCCCATGTGCCTTTCGTACTACAAATTTAAATTCTACAATTTTCGCTACTTTCCTGCAAGTGCACTATCGCAATATTGAAAAGATTAAACCGGGAAGTGCAAGCGATTGCCATCCGAAAGCGGAACCATATGTCGATTCGCAGAAAAGCCCCCTCGAAGGGAGCCTCTCTGGCTTGCCGGTTTACTTGTGTACCAGCTTACACATAATGCGGGCAAGCGTCTTGCGCTCTTCCTCATCGCCCGCATCCCACATTTCTTTCAGAACGCGCTGCTCGTCGTTCTTCGGATCGACACGCTCGTCGAGGAAAGAGCCGATTTCGAAAGCAAGATTGGCAAGCGTATCTTCCGACAGCCCCATCTTTTTGCCCTGCTCCATACGGTCGGCCAGAAACTGTTTCCACGAATCGAAATTAGAAAGGACGGTTGACACGTTTGAACGCCTCCTTCAATTGTTGAATCATTAGTGTTCATGAACAACAGTTGTAGTGTGCGTAGCTGCCCGTCCTTCTATACGACGATTACACGATTCGAAAAGTTTTGAACCAGCCCCAAGCTGCCCGATGGCTTCAGGTCATCCAGCCGCCGTTCGGACTAATGACTTGCCCGGTGATGTAGGCGGATTCCGGCAAAGACAAGAAGTAGACGAGCGATGCGATTTCGTCGGGCTGAGCGAATCGGCCGAGCGGTATTTCCTGCTCCAGCGCCTGCTTCTCCCCGTCGTCGAGCTTATCCAGCATGACGGTATCGACGGCGCCCGGCGCGACGGCATTAACCGTGACGCCCGAAGGGGCAAGCTCCTTGGCGAGCGCTTTCGTAAAGGCGTTCATGCCGCCCTTGGTCGTCGAATACAGCACCTCGCACGACGCGCCGGACATTCCCCATACGGATGATACGTTAATGATTCTTCCGAACCGTTGGTGGATCATTGGTCCCATGAACAACTGGGTCGTAAGAAACATGCCTTTCAGATTGACCGACATGACGTCGTCCCATTCCTGCTCCGTCACGTCCGAAAGCATGCCGTAATGGGCAATTCCCGCATTATTGACCAGAATGTCCGGAATCATGCCGCGATCGGCAAGCTTGTCCCTCATGCGGGCAAGCTGCTCCTTCGATCGCAAATCGGCAGATATGGTCATAACGTTCGCGCCAAGCCTCATACAGCGGCGCGCCGTCTCGTTCGCCGCTTCATGGGATTGCAAATAATGAATAACGATGTTCATCCGCTCCGCGGCGAAGCGCTGCGCGATTGCAGCGCCGATGCCGCGGCTTCCCCCGGTGATGAGAACCGTCATTTCATGGAGCGGCTTGCTCAACTGGACTGCTCTGCCTTCGATTCGACGATGGATACCGCAAGCTGGTTCCAGTCGAAATGCTCGCGAAGCCGTTCGTTGACTTCGCCAAGCGTCACTTGCTCGTAATGCTGCAGTTGAGAGAACAAATCTCCGCCGCGGAACCGGTAGCGGGTAAATTCTCCTGCTATTGCTTCGGGGGAATTGAGCATGCGTAAATATCCGCCTATCTTCTTGCGGCGCGACCGCTCGAACGCTTCTTCGGAAATGCCGGATACGAGCAGCTTGTCGACCGCTTCCCGCACTTTGCCGAGCAGCGCATCCGGGTCCTTCGTCTCGCCGCCGATGACGGAGAACGCATATTCAGGCGAAGCGTTGTATTCGTGCGAGAACGAATCCGAGATCAAGCCCTCGTCATATAACGATTGATACAGCGGCGAGCTGGCGCCGAACACGATGTCGAGCATAATGCGCGTGATCGCTTCCCGCTTCTGCAGCGCCTCGCCGGCGAATCCGACCTTCGTCTCCTTGAGGCCGAACATGCATTTCGGCAGCGAGACGGGCAAATTCAACACCCATCTCGATTCTTTAACGGAAGACGGCTCCGGATCGAACGAACGAATAATCCGCCCTTGCGACGGGAACGACTTGCGCGCCTGATTATTGCGGACGAGCTCGAACACTTCCTTCGCATCGACGCCGCCCACGACGAACAGGATCATATTCGTCGGATGGTAGAACGTCTCGTAGCAACGGTACAATGTTTCTTTATCGATCTGATAAATCGACTCGACCGTACCGGCAATATCGATATGGATCGGATGAGAATGGTACATCGCATCGAATAAGCCGAAGTATACGCGCCAATCCGGATTGTCCTGATACATCTGAATTTCTTGCTCGATAATCCCCTTTTCTTTGTTCACGTTCTCGTCCGTGAAATACGGATGCTGAACGAAGTCGATCAGCGTCTCGAGGTTGGCCGGTATTTGTTCCGTAGCCGAGAACAGATAGACGGTCCGGTCAAAGCTCGTATAAGCGTTGGCGGATGCGCCCTGCTTCGAGAAGGTGGCGAAAATGTCGCCCGTCGGCTCTTCGAACATTTTGTGCTCCAGGAAATGGGCAATGCCGTCCGGCACGCGAACGAGCGGATGGCCCTCTACGCCGAACCGGTTGTCGACGGACCCGTACTTCGTCGAGAAGGTCGCATACGTCTTCTGAAACCCTTCCTTCGGCAGCACGAACACTTCCAGACCGCTTGGCATGACTTCGCGATATAACGTTTCCTGAACGCCGGGATAAGACAATGTTTCTACCGCCATCGTCTACGCCTCCTTCCTGTCGCGCAAAAAGTAAATCGTATCGAGTTGAATGCCCTTGGCTACTCTTACAATGTCGTCGATCGTTACGCCCTTCACCTGCTCGATCAGCGCTTCGCCGGATCTTGTGCTGCCGGAGAACACCGCATTGAAGTCGTAGCCGATCATCTCGTACGCGGAGTCCTGCATTTCGCGCACATGGTTCAGCAGCATTGCCTTCGTCTGATCGATCTCCAGCTCGCTGATTTGACCGGCCTCGATATCCGCCAACTGCTCGCGAATAATCGCGACCGCCTTCTCGTACTTGTCGATCTCGATGCCGGACTGGATTGTCATCATTCCTTTGTGACCGTCAAGCCGGGACGATGCATAGTAAGCCAGGCTCGCTTTCTCCCTGACGTTAAGGAACAGCTTAGAATGCGGATAAGCGCCCAGCACGCCATTGTAGACGAGCAAGGCCGGATAATCGTCATCCGCGTATGCAATGCCGGTGCGCAGCCCCAGATTCAGCTTGCCCTGCTTCACTTCCATCTTCTCGACGACCGTCTTCAGCTCGCCCGCTTCCGCCCGCACCGACGCCGCCTTATACGCGCCCGTATCGCCCGACGGCAGCTTGAACGACTCCTCGACGAGCGAGCGGACTTCCTCGAACGTCGTATCGCCCGCGACATACAGATCGAATACCGCCTCGTTCATCCATTGATGATACCGCTCGTATAACGACTCCGCCGTAATGCCCGGAAGATCGGCCCGGTTGCCGAGCGCATGCAGACGATAAGGATCGCCTTCGCACATCACTTCGACGCACCGCTCCGCCGCATAACGAATTTTATCGTTAATAATCGATTCCAGACGTTTGCGAAGCGTCTCGCTCTCCGCCTGAACGTATTTGGTCAAGAAATGGCCGTTCTCAAGCGCCGGCTCCGTCACGACCTCGCCCATATAGCGCAGCGATGCGGCAAGCAGCGATTCGTCCGTCTTCACGAATGCATCGTTGATGACGTCCATCCGGAACTGGATGAATTGGTTGTTGCCCCGCTTGAACACATCAAAGCCGAATCCGGCGCCATACAAATTGTCAAGCCGTTCCCGCAGAGCGATCGTCTCCGGCGTGCGGCTCGTTCCTCTGCGCAGCACGAACGGCAGCAGCGCCGTCGCCGTCACCTGCTTCTCTTCCAGCGGAATGCCGGCGTAGAGCGAAATCGCGAATGTTTTGAACCGTTTGGTGGGCAGTACATGCAACCGGATGCGGTTAACCTGTCCCCGTTCGAATTTGGTGGAACTCATCCTCCCAGCCCCTTCCCTATGAGCAGCTATTATCTGTTGCGTCCAATAGTCAATCTATTCCAAGCCGCCACATTCAATACCATTCTACCGGATTGGAAATGGCAGAAGCAACCTGCGCCTTAACGCGGCGGGCTGCTCCTGTGTACGCCTCTTGCGGTTACATGCAAAAAATATGTTTGCCGATCGTCTTCACCTGCGGCCGGGACCAAATCCATTTGGAGGTCGCCGTCGCCGGGTTGAAATAATAGATGCAGCCGCCGCTTGGGTCCCAACCGTTAATCGCATCTTGCACCGCCTGCTTTGCTCTCTCGTTCGGCGTCAAATAAATCTGGCCGTCCGCTACAGCCGTGAATGCGCCCGGTTGAAAAATAACGCCCGATATCGAATTCGGGAAGCTCGGCGACTTCAGCCGGTTCAGAATGACGGCGGCTACCGCCACTTGTCCTTCGTAAGGCTCGCCGCGCGATTCGCCGTATACGGCATTCGCCATAATTTTCAAATCGTTCGCCGATAGGCCAAGCTTATTCGACTTGCCGATGACGTTGGCGCTGCCGGAAGAAGTCTCTTTCTCGCCGCTTCCGGAAGAATTGGCGGGAGCCGTGTTGCCCGAAGGCGCCCAGTTTTTGGTCGCTTCCCACAGCTTAAGCTTCGTCTTGGCGCCGGCGACACCGTCCGCTTTCATACCGAACTTCCATTGAAACCATTTCACGGAATTCAACGTCGACGAGCCGAACTGGCCGTCGATGGTTCCGCTGTAAAAGCCGAGATATTTCAATCTTCCTTGCAGCTCTAACACATCCTTGCCGGAGGAGCCGAGCTTGATCGTCGCGCTGCTGAACGTTTCTTCGGACTTGCCGTGGTTGGAGAACCGCAGCGAATAGGTGCCGAACAGCAGCAGCACGATAACTACCGTCATCCAAATCAAGCGATTTCTCATAGGTCGGATCTGCCTTTCTCATGCAAGTTGGTTCGCTTAACAAGCGTATCCTGTCGGTAGTATGAGAAACGGCAGTTTATTCTATTCACGACAAAAAGCTCGAAGCGCAACATATGCGCTTCGAGCCATCATAAATCCGAATCGAGCCTGCCGGGCTCTAGCCGCCTACGCGGCCGCCCGGGTAATCCTGCGACCAGAGCACCTCGCGCGGCTTGCTTCCCTCGTACGGGCCGACGATGCCTTTCGCCTCCATCTGGTCGATGAGACGCGCCGCCCGGGTATAGCCGACGCGCATTCGGCGCTGCAGCAAGGAGACGGACGCCTGCTTCGCTTCGACGACGATTTGAACCGCTTGATCGAACAGCTCATCCAGCATTTCCTCGTTGTCGCCGCCATTCTCCTCGATTTCCGGCACAAGCTCCGGCTTATACTCGGCCTCCCCCTGCGAGCGGGCATACGATACGACCGCTTCCACCTCGGGATCGGACAAGAACGCCCCTTGCACCCGAATAGGCTTCGACATGCCGACCGGCAGGAACAGCATATCGCCGCGGCCGAGCAGCTTCTCCGCCCCGACCATGTCGAGTATCGTACGGGAATCGACCTGCGACGAGACGCCGAATGCGATACGCGAAGGAATATTCGCTTTGATGACACCCGTAATAACGTCAACCGACGGGCGCTGCGTGGCGATAATAAGATGGATGCCCGCAGCGCGAGCCATTTGCGCAAGCCGCGTAATCGAATCTTCGACATCGTTCGCCGCCACCATCATCAAGTCGGCAAGCTCGTCGACGATGACGACGATGTACGGGAGAACGGCCGCCGGATTGGACTCCATGAGCGTATTATAGCCTTCGATATTGCGCGTGCCCGATTTGGAGAAGAGCTCGTACCGCTTTTCCATCTCGACGACGATCTTCTTAAGCGCCAGCGATGCCCTCCGCGGGTCCGTCACAACCGGCGCGAGCAAATGCGGAATGCCGTTATACATGTTAAGTTCGACCATCTTCGGGTCGATCATCATAAACTTCACTTCGTCCGGCTTCGCCTTATACAGAATGCTCGTAATGATACCGTTAATGCACACCGACTTGCCGGAGCCGGTCGCTCCCGCTACGAGCAGATGGGGCATCTTCGCCAAATTGCCGACGATCGACTGGCCCGATATATCGCGGCCGAACGCGATCGACAGCTTGGAGCTGGAATTCTGGAACGCGGACGACTCCATCACTTCCCGCATCGTGACAACCGATACTTCGGAATTCGGCACCTCGATGCCGATGGCCGACTTGCCCGGAATCGGCGCCTCCATCCGAATATCCTTCGCGGCGAGCGCAAGCGCAATGTCGTCCTGAAGACCGACGATCCGGCTAACCTTGACGCCGGTTGCGGGCTGCACCTCGTACCGCGTAACGGCAGGTCCCTGCACAACGTCGAGCACCTTCGCCCGCACGCCGAAGCTTTCGAGCGTCGCTTCCAGCTTGCGCTGCGATTCGATCCGATCGGAGCCGTCCGCTCCTCTTGCTCCTCCCGCAGGCTTGGCGAGAAGCGACAGCGAGGGCAGCCTGTACGGCTTCGGCTTCGGAGCGGCGGCCGTCTGCCCGGAATCGGCTTCAGGATGGCCGGACGCTTCATGCTCGGCGGAAGGATCGGGTTCCTCTTCCGGCGAATCGTCGAAATGCTCCGTATCCTCCTCACGACTCAGCGGCTCCCGTCCGTCCGCATCGTGCCCGTCTTCGAACGCCGGCGATAAGGAGGACGGCGACACGCGCTCTCGTTCCCGTCTCGCGTCAATCAGCAGATCGTCCTCGTTCGCATTCTCGTCGAATTCGCCAGGCTCCTGCATCCAGGGCGGCCGCTCGTCGTGCTCCTCGCCGTAACGATCCTCCTCCAACGCTCCATGCAACGGAGCGCGTCCGCCCGGTTCGCCGTTGCGCGGATCGGACGCGGCTTTCGATGCGTCCGATTTCCCCGCCCCGGCCCTCCGCAGCATCCGGGCAAGTAGCGAATCGTTATCCGTACGCGAGCTTGCCGATTCGGTCGCATCCGATTCGTCGGCTCGCGAATTGGACTGGAACCGGACGATCGGCGTCTTCGAACGCGGACGCCGGTCCTCCTCTTCCTCATGCTCCATCGTCCATTCGCGCGTTTCGGCCGGCTGCCCCGTCGGCTCCGGCGCCGGCTCCCTCATCCACGGGAACAGCAGCGTACGGCGGTTGGACGCGACAGCTTCCTCGTCGTGATCCTCTTCGTCTTCATCGAAATCGTCGATCGCTCTGCGCGCGAGAGACGGACCGGACGCATTCGCGCCGCCGCCCCTCGAGGAGACGGCGACGGTGCGGGGCCGGCGTCCGGCATATTTGGCCCTCAGCAGCGTGAACAGCCGGCCCGCTCTCATTCGAATCGCCCCGAAAATATCGACATAGGAACGGCCTGTAATGAGCATAAGGGCAATCAAATACATAACGATCATAATAAACTTCGAACCGTAATTGCCGAATAGCGCATACAGAATCGTATATTGAACGGCTCCGGCATAACCGCCGGCTATATCGCGGGACATAACGGGTCCGCTTGGCGAATCGGGCGACAATAGCTGCCCTTGCAGATCGCTCCCTAATTGATGAAGAATATCGCTTGCTCTCAAATCGATTGCGCTTTCAACCGGATCGAATTTGCGGCCGATCTCGGCAATCGAACTAGACAGCGTTAGCGCCATCACAAGCACGAGCAGCCCGGTTTTACGATTCGACCAGCCTTTGGGCCACGCTCTCTTCACCATAACGACGAGTCCGACATAAATGCCGACCAGCGCAATGACGAAGAAAAATTTGCCGAGCATAAGGCCGAACAGCTTCGACAGCGATCGGCCCACCGCCGCTTCCCCGGACAAGGCAATAACGGACAAAGTAATGAGCAAAATGCCGTAAATCTCATACTTTAAGCTTTGACCGATCGATTTGCTTCGTTTACGTTTTCGTTTCGCCATCCTGCTCACCTCTAATATAGCATTATACCATAGGTGGACAATTGTTCCTATTAAGCAAACAGGATAAAAAGCCCGTCCTCTTACGAAGAGGGCGGGCTGTAAGTAATGAGCGAACCGGGCTGAAACCTCGGGTTCAAATATTGCTGCAACGGCGCATGCACGAGTCTGACGACTCTGCCGATGCCCGGAGCAAGCGGAACGAGCTGAAGCAGCGCGCCCTCCAGCTCCATCTCGACGAACGGTTCCCGTTCTTCGTTCATCCCTTCCAGTACAAGCTCAAGCGGCATATTCGTATAGAGCGTCATGACGGAAGCGCTCCCTCGGGCATCGCGCGCCTTTGATTCATTAATGAATTGAGGGCGGCCAGCGCTTGCCCGATGCCGCCCACCTCATCGATCAGACCATATTTCACCGCGTCAGGTCCGATGACGGTCGTCCCGATATCGCGAGTCAATTCGCCTGTCTTGAACATTAATTCTTTAAAGTGCCGCTCCGACACTTTCGAATGGGAGGTGACGAATCGGACGACCCGCTCTTGCATTTTGTCCAAATATTCGAAGGTCTGCGGCACGCCGATAACGAGCCCGTTCAACCGGATCGGATGGATCGTCATCGTCGCCGTCTCGGCGATGAGCGAACGGTTGGCCGACACGGCGATCGGAACGCCGATCGAATGTCCGCCTCCCAATACGAGCGTAACGGTCGGCTTCGTCAGCGAAGAGATCATTTCGGCAATGGCAAGCCCCGCCTCGACGTCCCCGCCCACCGTATTGAGTACGATCAGAATGCCCTCGATTTTCGGATTCTGCTCTGCTGCGACAAGCTGCGGGATGAGATGCTCGTACTTGGTCGTCTTATTTTGCGGGGGCAGCACAAGATGCCCTTCGACCTGACCGATAATCGTCATGCAGTATATGTTCGAATCGTTCGTTGCCGGCGTGGACGTCTGCCCTAGCTGAGTAATCGTCTCGACGACGGATGCCGTCTTCTTCCTCTCATCCGAAGGAGGCGCCGTCTCCGGCTGCTCCGACTTCATATAGCCAAGCTCATCGTTCATTGCGTTGCTCTCCTTTGTATGCAGGAAATGGGGCTCGTCATAGTATGGTAAAAGAGACGGCGATTATACGGCATCGTCCCGCAGCGGCAATAAAAAAGGATTCGGCAACGCGCCTCTTCCAGCGCATTGCCGAATCCGTATTGTCATCAATCGTCCGTTATACTTCCATAATAATCGGCAAAATCATCGGACGGCGGCGCGTCTGCTCGTACAGGAAGCGGCCAAGCGCATCCTTCACGTTCGTCTTCAGCGACGCCCATTCGTTCACGTTGTCGTTCATCAGCTTATGCAGCGTCGATGTCACGATCCGGTTCGCCTCGTCGAGCAAGCCTTCCGATTCGCGCACGTAGACGAAGCCGCGGGAGATGATGTCCGGACCGGACAAAATCGTTCCGTCCTGCTTGCTCAGCGTCACGACGACGACGAGTATGCCGTCTTGAGACAGCAGCTTGCGGTCGCGAAGCACGATATTGCCGACGTCGCCAACGCCAAGGCCGTCAATGAGCACGTTGCCCGCTTGCACTTTAGACCCTTTGCGCGCGGTGCCGTTCTGGAATTCGATCGTATCGCCGTTGTCGATAATAAAAATGTTTTCCCGCTCGATGCCTACCGCTTCGCCGAGCTGCGCATGCAGACGGAGCATCCGATATTCGCCGTGAATCGGAATAAAAAACTTCGGCTTAATCAGGTTCAGCATCAGCTTCAATTCTTCCTGGCTGCCGTGACCCGATACGTGAACGCCCGATACCGAGCCCGGTCCGTAGATAACGTTCGCGCCGAGACGGAACAGCTCGTCTACCGTACGGCCGACATGGCGCTCGTTGCCCGGAATCGGCGTAGCCGCGATAATGACCGTGTCGCCCGGCAAAATATCGATCTTGCGATGGGTGGAGCGCGCCATTCTCGTCAGGGCCGACATCGGCTCGCCTTGGCTGCCCGTGCACAGAATGACGACGCGATCCGCGGCCATTTTGTTCACTTCTTCCGGCTCGATAATCATGCCTTCCGGAATGTTCAAGTAACCAAGCTCGCCTGCGATCGATACGACGTTAACCATCGAACGGCCTACGACTGCAATTTTGCGGCGTGTTGCAGCGGCTGCGTTAATGACTTGCTGTACGCGGTGTACGTTCGATGCGAAAGTTGCGATTACGACGCGCTGCGTCGCTTTCTTGAATATCTCTTCGAGGTTGGCGCCAACAACGCTTTCCGATGGCGTATAACCCGGACGTTCGGCATTCGTGCTGTCCGACAGCAGCGCCAGAACGCCTTGACGGCCAATTTCGGCAATGCGCTGCAGGTCGGCGAACTCGTTGTTGACCGGCGTATGATCGAACTTGAAGTCGCCCGTATGTACGACGCGGCCTTCCGGCGTATCCAAGCAGACGCCAAGCGAGTCCGGAATACTGTGATTCGTCTTGAAGAACGTTGCCGTAATCGAACCGAGCTCAACTTCCGAATCGGCATTGATTAGGATGCGCTTCGTCTCGCCAAGCAGTCCGGCTTCCTTCAGCTTGCCTTCGATCAAGCCGAGCGTCAGCTTCGTACCGAAAACAGGCACATTCAAATTTTTTAATACGAACGGCAACCCGCCGATATGGTCCTCGTGACCGTGGGTAACGAGAATGCCGCGAACCTTGTCGCGATTCTCAAGCAAATACGAGATGTCGGGAATGACGATGTCGATGCCGAGCATGTCCTCCTCGGGGAATTTCAGACCGGCATCTACGATAACGATATCGTTGCCATATTGGATGGCATACATGTTCTTGCCGATCTCCCCTACGCCACCGAGCGCGAAGATGAGCAGTTTATCTTGATTATTCTTTTTGGACAAATGAATCTATACCTCCTAAAAGCTTTGCGTAAGCGTAATCAGCTTCGTAAGCGAATAATTGTAATGGTTGGTTCATGGATGGGTTATGGTGGAACGCCGCTCTAACGTTATTCGGTTTATTACTATTTAATTGCCGCACCGAGTCACTTGTACTACATTATACATGATACAAAAGCTGGAATACAAGTGAACGAATAAAGCGCTCGCCGTTAGACTTCCCATCTAACAAAAAACCGATGCTGGCCTGCAAGCAACGCTTGCGGCCGATGCACCGGTTACATTCCCGCTTTAGATCGGCCTGAAAGGCTACCGATTAAACAAGTTGGCGCAAGTATTCGCCTTCCGCATCGGTCAAAGCGACGAGCGGGAGACGGACGCCGCCGACCGGCAGGCCGCTAAGCGCCAAAGCATATTTGACCGGAGCCGGGCTCGGGTAATCGAACAAGCCTTTGAATACGGGCAGACATTCCGCATGCAGCCGGGCCGCTTCGCGAACGTTGCCATTCAAGTAAGCGTCAATCATCGTTTTCATCTTGCTGCCGATAATATGGCTGGACACGCTGACAATGCCGTAAGCGCCAACCGCCAGCGCCGGCAAAGTAGCGCTGTCATCGCCGCTGTATACGCGGAAATGGTCGGGTGCTTGCGAAGCAATCTCCGTCAACTGTTCCAATGGCGCGCAGTCCTTCGTTGCAACTACGTTCGGGATCTCCGCCAGACGGAGCGTCGTCGCAGCCGTCATGCTGATACCGGTGCGAGACGGCACGTTGTACAGCATAATCGGAAGCTCCGTCGACTTCGCCACTGCCGCGAAATGCTGGTACAAGCCTTCTTGACTCGGTTTGTTATAATACGGCGTTACAAGCAGAATGGCGTCGACGCCGCAAGACGCGGCAAGCTTCGTCAGATGGACCGTATGCGCCGTATCGTTGCTGCCCGTGCCCGCAATAACGCGAGCTCTTCCGCCGGCGCGCTCAACGACGAACCGGAACAACCGCTCCTTCTCCGCCTCCGTTAACGTCGGCGATTCGCCTGTTGTTCCCGACACAACAATACTGTCGGATTGCTGCACCTCAATCAAATAATCGACGAGCCGGCCCGCCGTTTCCCAATCGATTGCGCCATCGGCATCGAACGGGGTTACCATCGCTGTAATTAATCTGCCAAAATCCATGACGATTCCTCCTGCTTCGTTGAAACCGCAAATTTATTCGATATGTTAGATGAAGCTTGATGTATGATTGGGACTTTGCGGCAAGCCGCCCGTCCGCCGTTATCGCTATAAATGCAATTCGAACTTGGCATGCAGCGCACGCAGCGCCGAAGCCATATCTTCCTGCCTTACGAGCACCCAGATCGTCGTGTTCGAATCTGCCGATTGCAATATCGGAATGCCCGACTCGGCGAGCGCTTCTACAATTCTGGCCATGACGCCCGGTACTCCGTTCATTCCCCCGCCGATGACCGATACTTTCGCGCAGCCGCCAATCGTATTCGGAACATAGCCGAGGTTCTCCAGCACTTCTATCGCTTTCGGCGCATCGTGGTCGAATACCGTGTAGACGGCTCCTCCCGGCGTGACATTAATAAAGTCGACGCTAATGCCGTGGCGTGCCATCGATTGAAACACTTGCAACTGAACGTCGGCCTGCCCTTCCCGGGCATATACCGAAATTTGCGTAACGCCGGCAGCATGCGCAATACCGGTCACATGCTTGTCGCGCACCGCGCCTTGGACATTCGTCCGCTCATCCGTCACAAGCGTTCCCTCATCGTCGGAGAAGGTCGAACGAACGCGAAGCGGAATACGCGCCTGCTGAGCGATCTCAACCGCTCGCGGGTGAATCACCTTCGCGCCTTGCCTTGCCATATTGCATATTTCGGCATAGCCGACGACCGACAGAGGCTTCGCTTCCGTGACGATGCGAGGGTCCGCCGTCAGAATGCCGTTCACATCCGTATAGATGTCGACCCGCTCGGCATGCAGCGCGGCCCCGAGCGCCGTCGCGGAAGTATCGCTCCCGCCTCTGCCGAGCGTCGTCGTCTCGCCGCTCTCCGTACGTCCTTGGAAGCCCGCCACGACTGCGACATCGCCTCGGCTCAGCGTATCGAGCAGCTCGCCGGTTCGTATATCGACAATTCTCGCCTGGCCGAAGGACGCATCGGTCATCACGCCAGCCGCCCCGCCACTGTATCCGGAAGCGGGAATCCCCATCGAACGGAGCTTGCTGCACAGTACGGCTACCGAGATCAGCTCGCCGCAGCCAAGCAGCATATCCTTCTCTCTGACCGGCAGTGCGTCCCCGTTGTCGCCAATCAATCGGAGCAGCGTGTCCGTCGCATACGGATCTCCGCTGCGCCCCATAGCGGAGACGACAACGACGATTGCGTAGCCCAGCTCGCGTTCCCTCATAATATGACGAATGACGAAATCCCTCGCCTGCAATGTAGCAAGCGAGGTGCCCCCGAACTTCTGAACAAGTATCCGCATGATGTCTGTCCCCCAGTAGTTGATGAAGATAGGACAACTTGGCGACGGGAGCGTGTATGGTGCCGCGATCATTTCTGACTGCCGAAGTTCAGGCCGCGGCGGTGCCGCTTCTTCGGCAGACGACTAACGATAATTCGATATGATGAGCCGCATGATGTACACAATAGCAAGCCATTCGCTTAGAACGGACGGCGCCCGGCCGCTTCTCATATTGCAAGCGGATACAACCGATTAGCCCGACAAGTCGGACATCCAGTCCATATGCCGGAAATGGAAGCGCCCGCGACCGTAACCGAATATGACTTACGGTAATAAATCGTTCAATTAAACTCCATATTGAAAACGCTCAATCAGCATCGGCTGGAGCTGGTTGCCTTGAAGCGCCGCTTCGCAGGCTTCCACGACAAGATCCATACGCGCGACCAGGGAGTTCGGCTTCTGTTCGGGATTGTCTTGGCCGAATGGGACGAAATAAATGTTCTTCGCCACGAGCAGCTTTGCAATGTTGGCCGCATTCAAGCCGAGGCCGTCATTCGTCGAAATCGCAAGAACGACCGGCCGGCCGTTGCGCATTTGCGCTTTCGCCGCCATAAGCACCGCACTGTCCGTTAGAGCATTCGCCAATCTGCTTGTCGTGTTTCCTGTGCAGGGGGCAATCAATAGCACGTCGATTAATTTCGACGGCCCGAGCGGCTCAGCTTGAACAATCGTCGAAATAATTTCGTTTCCCGTAATCCGTTTCAGTTCCGACTGCCAATGCTCCGATGTGCCGAACCTCGTATCCGTCGTCATCAGCGTATGCGATGCGATTGGAACAACATTCGCTCCAAGATCGACAAAACGTTGAATATGCGGCATTACTTCGGCAAACGTGCAATGAGACCCCGTCAAAGCATATCCGACCGTTTTCCCCGACCAGTTCATGGCCTCTCCCCCCATAGCTTCGCATTGTCCATAATAAGCTGACATAAGCAATCCGCTATGATTCGTCCAGCCGTCTTCGGCGCGACGATACCCGGGAGACCGGGAGCCAGCATCGCCTTCATGCCGCGCTTCTCGGCAAACCGAAAATCGGTTCCGCCGGGCTTCGAGGCAAGGTCGATAATGACTGCCCTGGAGGGCAAGTTCGCAATAATTTGCGCTGTGACTATCATAGTCGGAATTGTATTAAAAAGCAAGTCAATGTTGCCAACTTCATGTATCAGCCGATCGATGTAGAACGGCATAAAGCCCATTTCCCATGCGCGCGCGAAGTGCTCGTCGCGCCTTACGCCGACCTTCACTTTTGCGCCTAATCCTTGGAGCGTCCGGGCCAGCGTCAGGCCCGTTCTGCCGATTCCGAGCACCATGCAGGTCGAGCCGTGAATCGTAATGTCCGTGTTCTGGATCGCCATCATGATCGCGCCTTCTGCCGTCGGAATCGAATTGTAAATCGCTACGTCGTCGCGTTCGAACAGCTCGAACAGCGCGATGTTGTGTTTGGAACAAAGCTGGGCCAAATAAGGCTTCGCCATCCCCGCATAAACGGCCGCATGTTTCGGCAATCGTGCAATCTGCGTATCGGTCAGCGTCAACTCTTTGTCGCTGAAGACAGCCGTAATCAGCCCGCTGTCGTCTGTTCCGACAGCAGGCAGCAATAGCGCATCCGCTGTATCGAACAGTTCGTCGCGCAGCTCTGCATGGATAGCGCCATCCAGAGACGTATGCAAACCTTCGAAGCCGACTACCGTTATTATAGCGTCAAGCTCCGTCAGCTTCCGGATGACTTCAAGCTGCCGGGCGTCGCCGCCGATCAGCAGCACTTGAACGCCGGTGAGCATGGAGGCCTCACTCCTTTCTGCGCTCATAAGATATAAACCATCTTATGCGATCGCCTATAAGGGGGTGAATAATATGAGGTGGTCCTCATGCTCCCTTTTTGGGCTGCGCCCGCAGCTCTTTTTCACCCACCCAAACCCTCCCTACAGGGAGGGCCCCAAAGGGCTCCGCCCTCTGGACTCCCGAAGGACGCTCCCCTGCCGCTGTTCCTCCATTCCCCGCCCTGCCGCTCCGCGCCAAGCTCCTGTTCCTCCCTCTTTGGATCATTTCACACGTCCGCAGCCAATTGATCTAATCGCTACGTCCGCTTCCTAACGAGACGCAAAGCCATCGTAACTCCGCTAACCAATCTGCTATAAACACTAAAATGATGCAGAAAGGCATACACCGGCTCGGTGTGACTCAATTTGTGATGCATCAGCAGGCGGTAGCCCCAAACAGCCTAGGAAAGCAGGCACGCATAAGCGTTGGAAAGAGGGAATGTCGTGCGGCAGCCGTAGAGGGACAGTTGGTTCGCTTTTCATTGCAAGTCAGGCTTGTGATGGATATTCGAGGATAGACTTAAGTGGATGGTTTGAAGCAGAGCTAGTCGGTAGATGGCATACGGTTGATAGTCGTCGTAATGAACACAAACAAGGCCCGCTCCGAATCATTCGGAACGAGCCTGTCTGCGTTAATACTTATACGCCCGTGTGACCGAAGCCGCCTGCGCCTCGGACGGTGTCCGGAAGCTCGTCGGCGACGGCGATCGTGACGGACGGAACCGTCTGGAACACCATCTGGGCAATCCGCTCGCCGCGGGTAATGACGAACGGCTCCTGACCGAGGTTGACGAGCAGCACCTTCACTTCGCCGCGGTAATCCGCATCGATCGTGCCCGGGGAATTCAAGCACGTAATGCCGTGCTTATAAGCAAGCCCGCTGCGCGGGCGAATTTGCGCTTCCAATTGCTGCGGCATCGCCATTGCGAAGCCGGTCGGGATCAGCACCCGCTCGCCGGGCGCCAGCGTAACCGGCTCCGCGACGGCCGCATGCAGGTCGAGCCCCGCCGCCCACTCCGACATCCGCTCGGGGAGCTTGACATCTTCATTGCCGGGCAGCCGCTTAAACAGTACCTTGTACAAACTGATCCCTCCTGAGCTTGGTCGCCGCCTTGTCGCTCGTGCCGACGACGGCCGCTGCGAAAGGCACGCTCAGCATCCGCTTCGTCATATCGGCGATATCGGACATCGTTACGTCGTCGATACGCTCCAGCATCTGATCCAGCGTATAATGCCTGCCGAGCATCAGCTCGTTTTTCCCGTTCCGGTTCATCCGGCTGCTCGTGCTCTCAAGGCTTAGAATCAAGCTGCCCTTCAACTGCTCCTTGCCGCGATGCAGCTCCGCATCCGTCAAGCCCTTAACCGAAAGCTCGCCCAATATATCCATCGTAATGTCAAGTACTTCCTTCGTCTGCTTCGGCGCCGTTCCGGCATACACCGTGAACAGCCCCGTATCCGCGAACGACGTATGATAGGAATAGACCGAATAAGCAAGACCGCGCTTCTCGCGAATTTCCTGGAACAGACGCGAGCTCATGCCGCCGCCCAACGCATTGTTAAGCAGCACCATCGCGTACAAATTCGGGTCGGCAATCGAGCAGCCCGGGAACGTCAAGCAAATATGGTTCTGCTCGGTCTGCTTTTTATGAAATAAATATTGGCCGTTGAACGCCGGAGTATGGAGGGCCTCGACCGTCCCTTGATTCTGGAATGCGCCAAAATGGTCCTCCAGCAGCTCCAGCAGACTCTGCTCCTCAATATTGCCGGCGACGCTAATGACGACATTGTCGATCCGGTACTGTCTTCCCATGTACGCACGCAGATCGTCGCTTGTCATAGCCGTCAGCCGTTCCTGCAAGCCGAGTATCGAATAAGCGAGCGGATGATCGCCGTATGCCGCGCGCGAAGCGTCGTCATGCACTTTATCGTCCGGCGTATCCTCGTACATCGCAATTTCTTCTAATATAACGTTCTTTTCCTTCGCCAGCTCTTCCCCATCGAGCTTGGAATTAAAGAACATATCCGCGAGCGCGTCGACCGCAATCGGAAGATGATTATCCAGCACCTTCGCAAAATAACACGTATATTCCTTCGATGTGAACGCATTGACGTTGCCACCGATACCGTCGAACAAATCCGCGATATCCTTGGCTGTGTACCGCTCCGTTCCCTTGAACAGCATATGCTCGATAAAATGCGAAATGCCGTTATCCTGCATCGTTTCGTGACGCGAGCCGGTTTTGACCCAAATGCCGAATGATACCGATCTGCATGTCGGAATCGTTTCGACCACGACGCGCAGGCCGTTGCTAAGCGTAAATTTTTTCACTCGGAATCCTCCTTCTTCTGGACGGAGCATAGACGTGAATCACTTGAGGACCAGTTGTCTCGCCGTTCGATCATGATTAGTAAACACTATAACAAATTCAAGGTCACAAATAAAGGGAAGCGTCCTAGCGGCCGGTCCCCGAATCGGTTCTTGCCGAGGAGAGCGTCTCGCTCACCGTGCCGAGCCGATAGCCCTTCGCCTTGATGACATGAATCATATCCGCCAGCGCATCGCGCGTCGAGGCGGTTGGGTGCATCAGAATAAGTGCTCCCGGCTCCAGCTTGTTGCGCACGCGCGCCACGACGGTCGAAGGCGAAGGCTTCTGCCAATCGATCGTATCGATCGTCCACATGACGGTGCGAAGTCCGAGCCCGTACGCGATTTGAACGGTTAGTTGATTAAAGTCGCCTGACGGCGGCGCAAACCAGCGGTTGTCCTTCACGCCAAGCGTCGATTCGAGCATCGCTTCCGTCTTCGCGATTTCCCGGTACTGCGCCTCGCGGCTCAAGCGGCTCATCGCCGGATGACTGTAGGCGTGGTTCGACAATTCATGCCCGGCGGCCTGAATTTGGCGCGCAAGCTCGCCATTTTTTTTCAACCAACTGCCGTCGAAGAAAAAGGTCGCCTTCACCTTCTCCTGCTCCAGCGTCTTCAGAATCGGCTCTATATACTCGTTGCCCCACGCAACGTTAATCATCAACGATACCATTCGCTTGTTGGGATGGCCTCGATAAGTCGGCTGTGCTCCAAGATCGTTTAAGCCAACCGCCGGCGGCGTTTCCTTATACAAGAATTGAAGCGGCTCGTCTGCCGCTTTGCTCCTATTCGCTTCGTATGTACGATCGATATCGACTTCCAGCCCATTATAGCCGGGCACCGCTTTCCATACCCGATCAACCTTGGCGTCGATTGGCGGAATGCGCCGCTTCTCCGCTTCCAGTCGGATTTCGTTCATCAGCCGCTCGTCCGCCTCTGCTGCGGGCGCGCCTGTCGTTACGGCCGGACCGCCCCCTGCTTTCAAGGCATCGATATATCCGCCGAAAGGCCCGTTCCATTGCGCCAGCGCAATTAGCGCCAGCATACAGCCTGCCATAGCCGCAGCTTTACCGTATTTCATCCCGTCCTCCCACCTTTCCCTGCTCCCAATGTATGAGAAATCGGACGAGATTATTCGGTTGTCCGGCCAACATAAAAAGAGACAGATAGCATCTGGCTCTTTGTAGGCGCGTATCGCAGCAATGAAAAAACAAGCGCTGCGTGAGCTTGGCGAAGCCGCTAATCCCACGCAGTCCTATTATTGAGAGGATACTTCCGACTCTTGCGTCAAGACGGCTTTGCGCGACAGATTGATCCGGCCTTGCTGATCGATCTCCGTCACTTTAACCGTAATTTGATCGCCGATCTTCAGCACGTCCTCGATTTTCGCAATCCGTTCGGTCGACACTTGCGAGATGTGTACGAGACCGTCTTTGTTCGGCAAAATTTCGACGAAGGCGCCGAACTTTTCGATCCGTTTGACCGTACCGAGATAAATTTCGCCAATGACGACTTCTTTGACGATGCCTTCGATAATCGAACGCGCTTTCTGGTTCATCTCTTCGTTCGAAGAAGCGATGTATACCATACCGTCCTGCTCGATATCGATTTTGACGCCCGTCTCCTCGATAATTTTGTTGATGATTTTGCCGCCTGCGCCGATAACGTCGCGGATTTTGTCCGGGTTGATGCGCAGCGTCATAATCTTAGGAGCGTATTTGGACAAGTTTTTGCGCGGCTCGCTCATGACGTCCAGCATTTTGCCGAGAATGAACATGCGTCCTTCGCGCGCTTGATCCAGCGCTTGCGTCAGAATAGCGCGATCGATTCCGTCGATTTTAATATCCATCTGGATTGCCGTAACGCCTGCAGCCGTACCTGCCACTTTGAAATCCATATCGCCGAGATGGTCTTCCATTCCTTGAATGTCGGACAGAATCGAGAAATGGTCGCCGTCCTTAATAAGCCCCATCGCGATGCCCGCAACAGGCGCTTTAATCGGAACGCCTGCATCCATGAGCGCAAGCGTACTGGCGCAAATACTTGCCTGCGACGTCGAGCCGTTCGATTCGAGCACCTCGGATACGAGACGAATCGTGTACGGGAATTCCGATTCCGGCGGAATCACTTTCGAGAGCGCGCGCTCGCCGAGTGCGCCGTGGCCGATTTCGCGGCGTCCTGGCGCGCGAAGCGGACGAGCCTCGCCGACGGAGAACGGCGGGAAGTTGTAATGGTGCATGAAACGCTTCGACTCTTCCGGCGAGATGCCGTCGAGAATTTGTACGTCGCCAAGCGCTCCAAGCGTACAAATGCTAAGCGCCTGCGTCTGACCGCGAGTGAACAGGCCCGAACCGTGCGTGCGAGGCAGCAATGCCGTGTCGCATTCGATTGGACGGATCTCGCTTAAAGCCCGGCCGTCAGGACGAACCTTCTCATGCGTAATCAGGCGGCGAACTTCTTCCTTCACGATGTCGTACAGCACTTCTTTCACGTCGTCCATCAGATCCGGCGTTTCTGCGTACACCTCGTCGAAATGCGCAACCGTCTCGGCGTTAATCGTGTCGATCGCGTCCTGACGGGCATGCTTCTCCGGAATACGAATCGCTTCGTTCAGACGCTCGGCAGCATAGGCGCGGACCGCTTCATTAACCGAAGCATCGACCGCATGCAACTTCACGGCCATCTTCTCTTTGCCGGCACTCGATTGAAGCTCTTCAATCGCAGCTACGATATTGCGGATCTCGTCGTGACCGAACATGATCGCTTCGAGCATAACGCTCTCCGGCACTTCGTTCGCTTCCGCCTCAACCATCATGATCGCATCGCGCGTACCAGCCACGACAACAAAAATATCGCTCGCCGCTTCTTGCTCGACCGTTGGATTAATAATGAACTGTCCATCGATACGACCGACGATAACGCCGCCGATTGGACCATTGAACGGAACATCCGAAATCGACAGTGCAGCCGAAGTACCGATCATCGCCGCAATTTCCGGCGAGCAGTCTTGATCGACGCTCATGACGAGATTGACGATCTGAACGTCATTGCGGAACCCTTCCGGGAACAGCGGACGAATCGGACGGTCCGTCAGGCGGCTCGACAGAATCGCTTTCTCGCTTGGACGACCTTCGCGTTTAATGAAGCCGCCCGGAATTTTGCCGACGGCGTACAATTTCTCTTCGTAGTTTACGGTCAGCGGGAAGAAATCAAGGTCTTTCGGCTCCGAAGAAGCGGTAACCGTACAGAGTACGACCGTCTCGCCATATCGAACGGTGACAGCCGCATTCGCCTGCTTGGCCAACCGACCGGTTTCGAGGACGAGCGGCCTGCCGCCGAGCGTCATTTCTACTTGCTTCAACATCGTATCCCTCCTGTCATATTGCTTGAATTTAACTTACTTGGCAAACCGTGCTTAAATCTATATCATTACAAAAAGCAACCCGCCGCTCTCCGCCCGTATGACGGACGGATAGAAGGCTAGGTTGCTTTTCCCCAAGCTTATCGGCGAAGGCCGAGTTTTTCGATCAATGCGCTGTAACGTTTAACGTCGTTGTTTTTCAGGTATGCCAGCAGCTTACGGCGCTGACCGACCATCTTGAGCAAACCGCGGCGGGAGTGGTGGTCTTTCTTGTGCGTCCGCAGGTGGTTCGTCAAGTTCACGATGTTTTCCGTAAGGATAGCGACTTGAACTTCCGGAGAGCCCGTATCGCTCGCATGTTTCTTATGCGTTTCGATGATTTCATTCTTACGCTCTTGCGTGATTGCCATCCTCTGTTCACCTCCTAATCAAATAATCGCCGTCAGCCTCGTCGCCGCCGGTGAGAGCGAGCAACCAAGCCGAGGTTCCCGTGCCGCATGGACAAGAGTCCATATCGCAGCAACGTCATTCAGTATAGCACAAATCTACGGCCTATGTAAACCGCGGGATGACGCCGGCGCTTCGGCTCGCGTCTATTGGACAGGACGAGCGGGCGAAGCGCCCTCGGACGCCAATTCGGCAAGCACTTCGGTCGCTTCGTCGCGATCGCGGCCGATTTGGGCGATCAGCTCCTCGATGGAGCCGAACTTCCGTTCGGGACGCAGGAAAGCGATGAACCGCAGCCGGATCGGCTTGCCGTACAGATCGCCCGCAAAACCGATCAAATGCGCCTCCAGCACCGGAGCGGTCTCTCCGTCCTTGAACGTCGGCTTTATGCCGTGATTCAGCACGGCCGGATGCCAATCGCCGTCAATGAAAGCCTGTACGGCGTATACGCCAAGTCTCGGCGTCACGAACGGCTCGGCCAGACCGACGTTCGCAGTAGGAAAACCGATCGTCCGACCTCTCGCATGACCATGCACGACCGTTCCCTCTACCTCGTACGGTCGGCCAAGGAGTTGCTTCACCAGCGCCATATCGCCTTCGGCAAGCGCCTCGCGAACGTACGTGCTGCTGACCTTTGCATCCTGGTGAAGCAGTGGCTCGACGACTTCCGTCGTAATGGCCGCTTCCAGACCGAGCCGGCGAAGCGCCGCCGAATCTCCCGCACCGCGGTGCCCGAACCGGAAGTCGAAGCCGACGACGGCATGACGGACTTGAAGCGGCGCCAGCACTTCCCGAACGAACCGTTCCGGCGTCACATCCGCAAAGCTGTGGTCGAAACGCATAACGATGGCATAGTCCACCCCAAGCGCGGCAAATTGCGTCAGCTTATCGTCCAGCGGCGTTAGGCAGTTGACATATTGCTCGCCTTGCCCAAGCACCGCTTTGGGATGAGGATGAAAGGTCATCACGGCCGATTTCCGCTGCTGCCCTGCCGCATCCACCGCCCGGCGGATTACATTCTGATGCCCGATATGAACGCCGTCGAAATGGCCAATCGCAATCGACAGCTCCTCGCCGGTCTCCGCAAGCGGCGAGGCCGACAGCGGATAGCTGATGGAAATCAGTTTCATAGCTCTAACACCCGCAATCTATTCATTAATTCCGTCTCTCATCGGCCTGCCTGCACGGCATCAAGGCTTCATACTGGAACGCAAGCTAATTAAACACTTTGACCGGCGATAGAAGCCGATTCTCATCGTTCCATTCGAATACGCCGAGAAACCGTCCGTTATTATCATACATCCGAACAGGCTCATTCGGTAACAGCGACTGTAAGTCGGGCAGCTTGTCTGCCGCAATTTTACGTCCTTGCAGCGCCATCTCCGCAGCTTTGCCGATCGCTGTAACCTCAGGCATATGCGTCAGCGCCCTATCGGCAGGCAGCAGCCGGGACGGCAAAGCGCCTTCTCGCTGCAGCTCGGCTACCTGCTCGATCGTCAAGCAATGCTCGCGGGTAAATCCGCCGGACACGGTCCGGGTCAATTCCGCCATCGCCGCCGGCACGCCCAGCCGCTTGCCGATATCGACGCACAAGGTGCGAATGTACGTCCCCTTCGAGCATTGAACGTCAAAGCGAATCGTCGGCCTGCGGTCATCCTGCTCGAATGCGAGCAGCTTGATATCGTAAATCGTCACTTTACGCGATTTGCGCTCTACCGTGACGCCTTCGCGGGCCAATTCGTACAGCCGCTTGCCGTCAACCTTAACGGCCGAGAACATAGGCGGAACCTGTTCGATCTCCCCGACGAACGAAGCGAGAACGGCGTTCACCTGCTCCGGCGTAACCGCGACGGCATCGGCTTCTTCGACGACCGTCCCCGTCATATCTTCGGTATCGGTCGCAACCCCAAGCTGCAGCAGCGCCTCGTAGGCTTTCGGGCGTTCCTGCAAATATTCGACGACTCGCGTCGCACGGCCGATACAGAGCGGCAGAACGCCGGTCACTTGCGGGTCGAGCGTACCGGCATGGCCGATCCGCCGCTCCCGCGTAATGCCCCGCACTTTGGCCACAACGTCGTGGCTCGTCCATCCGGCCGGCTTCCATACCGCCAATATGCCTTCCATTATCCGTTCAACGCCTTTCTTACCGCTTCGACCACTTGCTTCATCGACTCCGTCAGCGGCCCATCCATGCGGCAGCCTGCCGCGCGGACGTGGCCGCCGCCTCCGAACGACTGCGCGATGGCGGCAACGTCTGCCTCACCGGCGGAACGAAGACTGACTTTCACGTGCCCGTTCATCATCTCTTTGAATAAAATGCCCACCTCGACGCCGTCGACGTTGCGCGCGTAATTGACAAGCCCCTCCAAATCTTCCGGAGCCGCCCCCGTTACAGCCAAATCGTTCGCTTCGATATAAAGCCAGCCGATCTTCGCATCGTCCGAGAACGCAAGTCTGCTTAAGCCGAGCTGCAGCAGCTTGAGCTGCGGCATCGTCATTCTCTCAAGCAGATGGTCGGCGATCCAGTGGCCGTTAACGCCAAGCTGCAGAAGCTGCGAAGCGATCTCCATAACACGAGGCGTCGTATTGGAATACCGGAAGCCCCCGGTATCCGTGAGCAGCCCCGTATAAATCGCCGTAGCGACCGGCTCGTCGAGCTGCACGCCCGTTTGCTGAACCAGATCGAACAAAATTTCGACGGTTGCGGCCGCAGAAGAATTAACGACATTGGCCGTTCCGAACAAATCATTCGTTGGATGATGATCGATATTAAGCAATTCGAAGCCGTCCGCGAAGCACGCTTCGACTTCGCCAATGCGCCGGAAATCGGCGCAATCGACGGCAATGATGCGCTTGTATTGGCGATCCGGCTTCGAAGCGCCATAGTTGATAATCGTATCGGAAAGATGAAGGTAATGAAGCCGGGAAGGAGATGCTCCTTCGTTAATAAGCGTATATTTCTTGCCAAGCTTCTCGAGCAGCCATCCGATGACGACGGTGGAGCTGATCGCATCACCGTCCGGTTGCACGTGAGAGACGACTAAATAGTCGTCTCCCTCGTGGATGAACCGTATGGCCTGCTCAAGCAATTCCTTGTAAGGCTTGAACACGGTGAAACCGATCATAGCTGACGCTCTCCTCGGTTAATTTGTTCGAGCAGCGCCTCGATTCGGCTGCCGTACTCGATGCTGGCGTCGAACTTGAATACAAGCTCCGGCGTATGGCGCAGCCGCATTCTTTTGCCCAACTCGGAACGGATGAAGCCGGTTCCTCTGGCGATTGCCTTCAACGTTTCTTCCTTCTGCTCCTCGCTGCCGAGAACGCTCAGGAATACTTTCGCTTGCGACAGATCGTTCGTTACTTCAACGCCGGTGACCGTAATAAATCCGATGCGAGGATCTTTCAACTCGGTCTGGATTATTTGGCTCAGCTCTTTCTTAATTTGCTCGCCGACCCGTCCCACTCGGACTTTAGCCATTACGCGATCACCTCTCTACCTTTTCCATCACGAAGGCTTCGACGATGTCCCCTTCTTGGATGTCGTTGTACTTATCGAGCGTAATGCCGCACTCGTAGCCCTGCGCCACTTCCTTGGCATCGTCCTTAAACCGTTTGAGCGAGTCGAGCTTGCCTGTGAACAAGACGACGCCGCCGCGGAGGAGACGCGCTTCGGCATTGCGCTGCATTTTGCCGTCCGTAACCATACATCCGGCAATCGTGCCGACCTTCGTCACTTTGAACAGGTTGCGGACTTCCGCATGGCCGATGACGACTTCTTTGAACACCGGGTCCAGCATGCCTTTCATCGCGTGCTCGATCTCGTCGATGACGTTGTAAATGATGTTGTGCAGGCGAACGTCCACTTTCTCTTGCTCCGCCGCAGCGCTTGCCTGCGGTTCGGGACGAACGTTGAAGCCGATGACGATCGCATTCGATGCGGACGCCAGATTAATGTCGGATTCCGTAATGGCGCCGGCGCCGCTGTGAATGATTTTGACGCGTACGCCTTCCAGATCGATCTTCCCGAGCGAGCCTTTGAGCGCCTCGACCGAGCCTTGAACGTCGCCTTTGATAATGACGTTGAGCTCTTTGATCTCGCCGTCTTTAATATGTTGGTACAAATCGTCGAGCGTTACACGCGTATTCGACGTAAGTTCCGATTGACGAGCTTTCGTCGCACGCGTCTCCGCGATTTGACGCGCTTTGCGCTCGTCCTCGAACGCGAGGAACGGATCGCCCGCGAGCGGCACCTCCGTCAAGCCGGTAATTTCGACCGGAGTGGAAGGACCCGCTTCTTTCAGACGGCGGCCTTTGTCGTTCACCATCGCCCGAACGCGGCCGAAGCTGTTGCCCGCGATGAAGGCGTCGCCGACCTTCAGCGTGCCATGCTGTACGAGTATGCGCGCGACAGGGCCTTTACCCTTGTCGAGCTCGGCTTCGATAACTGTACCGCGCGCCCGTTTGTTCGGATTCGCTTTATAGTCGTTTACTTCCGCTACGAGCAGAATCATCTCAAGCAAGCCTTCGAGGTTGATCCGCTGCTTCGCCGATAAGTTGACGAAGATCGTGTCGCCGCCCCACTCTTCCGGAACGAGACCGTATTCGGTAAGCTCTTGTTTAATTTTGTCCGGATTCGCTTCCGGCTTATCGATCTTATTCACCGCAACGATAATCGGTACGCCGGCTGCTTTCGCATGGTTAACCGCTTCGACCGTCTGCGGCATAACGCCGTCATCGGCTGCGACGACGATAATCGTAATATCCGTTACTTGAGCGCCGCGCGCGCGCATGAGCGTGAACGCTTCGTGGCCCGGCGTATCGAGGAACGTAATTTTCTTATGATTAATCTCGACTTGGTAAGCGCCAATATGCTGCGTAATGCCCCCGGCTTCGCCGCCCGTTACGTTCGTATGGCGAATTGCATCAAGGAGCGTCGTCTTGCCGTGGTCGACGTGACCCATAATCGTCACAACCGGAGGACGCGTCTCGAGATCCGCCTCGTCGTCGAGTTCTTCTACCGTTTCGAATTGATCCTCTTCGACGCGGATTTTAACTTCGACTTCCTCGACGTTGAATTCGGCAGCGATCAATTGGATCGTTTCGATATCTACCTCTTGGTTAATCGTAGCCATAACGCCCATGAAGATCAGCTTCTTGATGACTTCGGAAGCGTCTTTGTGCAGAAGCTTAGCCAATTCGCCGACGGTCATCGAACCGCGGACGATAATTTTTTTCGGCGTATTGTCGATCTTCTCGCGATATACCTGTTGCGAGGAGCCGCGGTTGTTTCTGCCGCCCTTGCCGCCTCTGCCGTTGTTCGATCTGAAATTGCCGCCTTGCTTGCCGTCATCGAACCGTCTGCCGCCGTTGTTATTACTATTGTTGTTCGGTTTAGATTTTCTGGAAGCCCAGTTGGTCGAACCGCCGGTGCCTTGAGTTGCGCGAGAATCGGTTGCTCTGCTCGTTCCCGCCGGTGCGCTGCCGCCGAACGACGGACGTGCGCCGCCGCCTTGGCTCGGTCCGCGGTTACCGCCTTGGCCTCCTTGGCCACCGCCTTGACCGCCGCGGTATCCGCCGCCTTGACCGCTTTGGCCCGGACCGCGGTATCCGCCGCCCTGACCGCCTTGGCCGGCCGGTCTGCTTTGACCGCCTTGACCGCCGCCTTGGCCCGGACCGCGGTATCCGCCGCCCTGACCGCCTTGGCCAGCCGGTCTGCTTTGACCGCCCTGACCGCCGCCTTGGCCGCGGTATCCGCCGCCCTGACCGCCTTGGCCGGCCGGTCTGCTTTGACCGCCCTGACCGCCGCCTTGGCCGCGATATCCGCCGCCTTGACCGCCTTGGCCGGCCGGTCTGCTTTGGCCGCCCTGACCGCCTTGACCGCGGTATCCGCCGCCTTGACCGCCCTGACCCGGTCCGCGGCTGCCGCCTTGGCCGCCGCCTTGATTAAATTGACGTGGAGCTTGCTGCGCGCTGCGTTGCTCTTGCTGTTGTTGTTCGCTGCGCTGCTCCTGTTGTTCGCCTTGTTGTTGGTTGGAATTGTTCATTGTCGTTTTAATAGAATTCATAGTCCCCTGTCTGTCCTGTGAAAGATTTTTGTTTGAATCGGTTGGCTGCTGCGCTGCCGATTTCTCTGACGAAGCAGCCGGCTTGCGGTTATCTTGCGGACGCTGCGTTGCGGCCGCCGAGACGGATGCCGTTTCGGAGGCCCGCTTGACGGCCGCGTTCTGTTTAATATCGCGAAAAAAACCTTCGACCTTGGAGACCATATTATTCTCCATGACGCTCATATGATTATTGACCGGCAAATTTAACCGTTTCAAGATCGTGATGATTTCTTTACTGCTCATGTTGAGCGATTTGGCATATTCGTATACGCGAAGCTTATCTTTATTGTTATCTTTGCTGTCCGGTTGTTTAGTCAATATTGTCCACCTCCGAATATGAGCTTAACTGAGATGCAATCATTCGGGCGAATCCCGCGTCGATTACTGCAATCAACACGCGAGCCTCCTTGCCTATCGCTTTGCCCAGCTCCACTCGATCGAATGCTTCGGCCAGCTTGACGTTATAAAAGCCGCATTTGTCGCGATACTTTTTTTTCGTATTGTCCGAAGCATCCCCCGCAACGATGACCAGATGTGCTTTGCCTTGCCTTATCGACTTCAATACCGTTTCATCCCCGGTAATGAGCTTGCCCGCCCTCATCGCCATTCCAAGCTGCGAAAGCGCCTTACTCATCGTCCTCCGCACGCGCCTTGCCGGCGATGAACTCATCCTCTACCGCAATAAAATCCTGCTCCAGTTGGTCGTAGATTGCCGGTTCTACCTGTGCTTTCAACGCCCGATCAAACGCTCTCGTTTTTTTCGCAAGCCGGAAACAATCGACTTGTCCGCACAAGTAGGCGCCCCTGCCCGCCTTTTTCCCCGTTAGATCGATCAATATGCTGCCTTCCGGCGTGCGTACGACCCGAATCAGCTCTTTCTTCGGCTTCATTTCTTGACAGGCAATGCATTTGCGCAGCGGCACTTTTCTCGGTTTCATCGTGCAACCCCCTCTCCGAAGCAGATAATCACTGCGAGCGATTAATCGATGGATATGGAATCCTGATGCATCGTATCGCCTTCCGGCGACTTCGGACGGCCGAATTCCTGTTCCGCCTGCGTCTCGCTCTTAATATCGATCTTCCAGCCTGTCAGCTTGGCCGCCAGACGAGCATTCTGGCCTTTAATGCCGATCGCGAGCGACAATTGATAGTCCGGCACGATAACGCGAGCCATCTTCTCCTGCTCGAATACGATAACCTCCAGCACTTTGGACGGACTAAGCGCATTCGCAACGTATTCGTCGATATTGTCCGACCAGCGGACGATATCGATTTTCTCGCCCTTCAGCTCGCTGACGATCGTCTGTACGCGCATGCCCTTCGGACCGACGCACGAGCCGACTGGATCGACTTCGCTATTGCGGGAATGAACCGCGATCTTCGAACGGAAGCCCGCTTCGCGGGCAACGGAACGAATCTCGACGACGCCGTCGTAAATCTCCGGCACTTCCAGCTCGAACAACCGCTTCAGCAGACCCGGATGCGTCCGGGACATGATGATTTGCGGACCCTTCGTCGTGTTCTCGACTTTCGTAATATACGATTTCACGCGATCGCCGTGCTTGAATTTGTCCGTCGGCATCAGTTCGGTCAGCGGAAGCACCGCCTCCACCTTGCCGAGATCGACGAACAAATTGCGGGTATCCTGACGCTGTACGATCCCGTTCACGATATCTTCTTCTTTGTCGATGAACGCGTTATAAATAAGTCCACGCTCCGCTTCACGAATCCGCTGCGTAACGACCTGCTTGGCCGTCTGCGCCGCGATGCGACCGAAATCGCGCGGCGTAACCTCGATATCCGCGATGTCGTCAAGCTGATAATGCGGGTTGATTTCACGCGCCGCATCGAGCGAAATCTCCATGCGCGGATCGAGCACCTCGTCGACAACCGTTTTACGCGCATACACTTTGATTACGCCCGTAAAACGATTCACGTCGACGCGCACGTTCTGCGCCGTGTTGAAATTGCGCTTATAGCTGGAAATGAGCGCCGCTTCAATCGCATCGATCAGGATATCCTTGCTAATCCCTTTCTCGCGCTCGATTTCCCCTAAAGCTTCAATAAACTCCATGCTCATTGGAATGAGCTCCCCCTTTCATACGATAACAACGTGCTAGAATACGATTGCGAGCCGGGCCGAAGCAAGCTTGGCATACGGAATGTCGAAGCTTTTCGTTCCTTCGCGGATCGATACGATCTCGTCGTCGAACGATTGAAGCAAGCCTTCGAATTCCTTCCTCCCGTGAATCGGCTCATAGGTCGTCACAAATACGTGCTTCCCGACGGCCTTCCGCACGTCTTCCGCCTTCTTCAGCGGACGCTCCGCGCCGGGCGAAGACACTTCTAGAAAATAGGCATCCGATATCGGATCCTTCTCATCGAGTCGCTCGCTTAAATATTCGCTGACGCGGCCGCATTCATCGATGTCGATGCCGCCTTCTTTATCGACGAATACGCGCAGAAACCAGTTGCTGCCTTCTTTCACGTACTCCACGTCGACAAGCTCGAATCCATTCTCGTCGATGAAAGGCGTTACCATTTCTTCAACGATATCTTTGATTTTCGAATTGCTCAAATGTTATGGACCTCCCGAATGTGACAATGGAAAAATGGCGAGACAAAACGTAAAGAGTGGGTTTCCCCACTCTTCGTTAGTCAGCCTATCCACATCTTTACCAGAAAAATTATAACATAACCATATGTCAGGTGACAACCGCCTTATTGCGAAAAGCGCGATGCCGGCAGGCTAGAACAGCGACAACTGGTTCGTCTCCGGCAGCCCCCGGAAGCAGCCCATGCCTCCGAGCACCTCGATAATCGTCTTGGTCGCCTTCGATTTCATCTGGAAGTCTTCTACGGAGAGGAACTCGCCTTCCTCGCGGGAGGCCGCGATGTTCTTCGCCGCATTCTCGCCTATGCCGGCTATGGCCGAGAACGGCGGAATGAGCGACGTGCCGTCCACGATAAAATCCGTCGCATCCGACCGGTACAGATCGATCGGCTTGAACGTAAAGCCGCGCGCCGTCATCTCAAGCGACATCTCAAGCTGCGAGACGCTGTTCTTCTCTTTCGGCGTCGCATTGAACCCTTTCTCCTCGATCTCGACCAGCTTGCGAAGAATCGCATCGTAGCCTTGACAGAGCAGGTCGAGATCGAAGTCCTCGGCGCGAACGGTGAAATAGGTCGCATAAAATTCGATCGGATAATAGAGCTTGAAGAAGGCGGTGCGGACCGCCGAGATGACGTATGCGGCCGCGTGCGCTTTCGGGAACATGTACTCGATCTTCAGACAAGAGTCGATATACCATTGCGGCACCTTGCACCGCTTCATTTCCTCGATCCATTCCGGCGTCAAGCCTCTGCCCTTCCGCACGCTTTCCGTAATTTTGAACGCGAGCGCCGCATCCATGCCCGCTTTATAAATAAGAAACAGCATAATCTCGTCGCGGCAGCCGATAACGGTCTTAATCGTACAGGTGTTGTTCTTGATAAGCTCCTGCGCGTTGCCAAGCCATACGCCCGTTCCGTGCGACAGTCCCGATATTTGGAGCAAGTCGGCGAACGTAGACGGCTTCGTCTCCTCAAGCATCTGACGGACGAATTTCGTTCCCATCTCCGGCACCCCGTATGTCGCCACAGCCGAACGAATCTGCTGCGGAAGCACGCCGAGCGCATCGGTGGAACTGAACATGCTCATGACCTTCGGATCGTTCATCGGAATCGACGTCGGATCGACGCCCGTCAAGTCTTGCAGCATCCGCATCATCGTCGGGTCGTCGTGTCCGAGTATATCGAGCTTAAGCAGGTTGTCCTCGAATGCGTGATAGTCAAAATGCGTCGTCTTCCACTCGGCGTTTATGTCGTCGGCCGGATATTGCACGGGCGTGACGTCCTCCACCTCGATATAGTCGGGTACGACGACAATGCCGCCCGGATGCTGGCCGGTGCTTCGCTTTACGCCGGTACAGCCGGACGCAAGCCGGCTAACCTCGGCGTTGCGCCATTTTTTGCCCTGCTCTTCCTCGTACTTCTTCGCAAATCCATAGGCTGTCTTCTCGGCGACCGTACCGATCGTACCGGCGCGGAACACGCATTTCTCGCCGAACATCACCTTCGTATAGTTGTGCGCAATCGGCTGATAATTGCCGGAGAAGTTGAGGTCGATATCGGGCACTTTATCGCCCTTGAAGCCGAGGAACGTCTCGAACGGAATGTCCTGCCCTTCGCCCTTCATGTTCTTCCCGCAATTCGGACATGCTTTGGGCGGCAAGTCGAATCCGCTTCTTATGCTGCCGTCGAGAAACCATTCGCTGTGCCTGCAATCCGGCGAAGCGCACAGATAGTGCGGCGGAAGCGGGTTAACTTCGGAGATGCCGAGAAACGTCGCGACAATCGACGAACCGACCGATCCCCGAGAGCCGACGAGATAACCGTCGTCGTTCGATTTCTTCACGAGTCGCGCGGAGATGAGATAGTTGGCCGAGAAGCCGTAGTTAATAATCGGCACAAGCTCCTTCTCCAGCCGGGCGACGATCACTTCCGGCAGCTCTTCGCCGTACATCGATTTCGCCGTATTGTAGCAGGTTGTCCGAATTTCTTCCTCCGCGCCTTCAATGATCGGCGTGAACAGCTTGCTCGGGAACATGTCGTACTTCTCGAATCGGTCGGCCAGCTCGTTCGTATTGCGGATGACGACCTCGTATGCTTTCTCTTCCCCGAGGAAGGCGAATTCGCGCAGCATTTCGTCCGTTGTGCGGAAATGGGCGTCCGGCTTGCGCATCCCCTTAAGCGGGCTGAAGCCGGTAATGCCTTGAATCGTAATATCGCGGAACACCTTGTCCCGAGGGTTCATATAATGAACGTTGCCCGTCGCGATAACCGGCTTGTTCAGCTTCGCGCCGATTCGAATGATGCGGCGGTGAGCATCCTCGATCTGGGCGCGACTCCCGACGAGTCCTTTTTCGACCAGATGCATATAGAAGTCAATCGGCTGGATTTCGAGCACATCGTAAAATTTCGCAACTTCCTCGGCTTCTTCCTCTGTCTTGTTCAGCACCGTTTCGAAAAACTCGCCCTTCTCGCAGCCCGAAACAATGAGCAGCCCTTCCCGCAGCTCCGTCAGCTTGCTCTTCGGCATGCAGGCTACTTTCTTGAAATAGTTGGTGTGCGACAGCGAGATCAGCTTGAACAGATTCTTCTTGCCGACGGCATTAAGAGCGTATACGCCGCAGTGGAACGGACGGGTGTTGGACAGATCGAGACCGACATAATCGTTTAATTGATGAAGACCGGTAATATTGCGTTCGTTGCAGTCCTTGATAAGGCCGAACAGAACGCCGCCGAGCGCGATCGAGTCGTCGATGGCGCGGTGATGATTTTCCAGACTGATCTTATATTTGTCGGCCAGCGTATTGAGACGATGATTTTTCATCGACGGATGCAAGAAGCGCGCCAGTTCAAGCGTATCCAATACGGGATTTGTTACTTCCGGCATCCCGATTGCCTTGCAGTTCGCCTGAATGAAGCCGATATCAAATCGCGCATTGTGCGCGACGAGAATCGCATCGCCGATAAATTCGATGAACTCGCGCAGCTTCGGCTCGAGCTCGGGAGCGTCCGCCACCATCTCGTCGTTAATGTTCGTTAGCTGCTGGATATGATAAGGTATTTTTTCATGCGGGTTAATAAAGGTCGAGAATCGTTCGATCTCTTGGCCTCCCCGCATTTTGACGCCGGCCAGCTCGATAATTTTGCAATTGATAATGGACAGGCCCGTCGTCTCGATATCGAATACGATGTATTCGGCATCGCTCAGCAGCTCTTCGCGCGGATGGATGACTATCGGCACCGCATCGTTGACGACGTTGGCTTCGACGCCGAACAACACTTTCATGTCATGCTTTTTGGCTGCCTTCGCCGCTTCCGGGAAGCAGTGTACGTTGCTGTGGTCCGTTACGGCGATCGCTTTGTGGCCCCACTTGGCCGCCGTCTTCACGTAGTCGCTGATCGAAGCGACCGCATCCATCGTGCTCATCGACGTGTGCAGGTGGAACTCGACCCGCTTCTCCGCCGCCTCGTCCTTCCGGTCCGCCGGCGCTTTCACCTCATGCAGATCGTTCGGCATCATAACGAGCTCCGGCTCCATCATGAACCGGTCATACTCGACGCGGCCGCGCGCCTTGATCCATTTGCCGTTCGCGAGCTGGCTAAGTATTTTGACGTCTTCCTTCGTCTTGGCGAACATCTTCATCGCGATGGAATCGGAGAAATCGGTTACATTGAACGTAAACAGCGTGCTGCCGTTGCGCAACTCCTTCGTCTCCAGACCGAACACGGTGCCCTGCACCGCAATCTTCTTCTCTTCCTCGCGGATATTCATGATTGGCACCGGTTCCTCGCGGATGTCGTAGCCGACCGCCAGCGGCACTGCGCCTTCGTCCGCGGCATCGTCGAACGATTCCGGTCCCGAGCTTTCCATAATTTGCTGGATCGCTTCGCGCTCCTCCTGCTCGACCTTCCTCGCGAACTGCTCGTACGCCTCCTGCCGGCTTTCCGACCCCTTGCTGGCGCTTAACCGAACGCGGACCGTCCGGGCAAACCGCTCGGCATAAAAACGCGCAACCGCCTCGTCGATCGCCTTCTTCTTCGCAAGCTCGAGACCAGTGGCATCCATCATCATAACCGTCAATTGATCGTTCGCCGTCTCAATGGCGGCACGGGCCAGCCAGCCGTTAACCGATGCCATCTCCCGCTGCGCGTATTCGACGAACAGGGGCCAATACTGTTCCGATATTTCCGACGTCGGAACACGCTCATCGTAGTGCATGACCAGCGTAATGGCGGCAATATGAGACAATCTCTCCGCTATAGTCCGGCGAAACAACGAGAACGGCGTGCTCGGCACAATAGTCGATTTATGAATATGAAGCGTCCACTCTCTGTTGCTTTCGCTGACAACGACGCGCTCAATCTGCCCGTCCTGAAAATACGACTGAACCAAATCGTCCGGCACCTGCGCCTGACGCAGCAGCAGTTCGAATCGTTGACGCTTGTTGGTGTCCATGTAACTCTCCTCTCCGGGAGGCGCACCTCCCGCACCCTCCGTTTTATGGTATTCACCCAAACTCTCAAGGCTGTGACCCAGCCAAACCCTCAAGGCTGCGACCCTCCCAAACCCTCAAGGCTGCGACCCTCCCAAACCCTCCCTCGCCAGGGAGGGCCCCAGATGGCTCCGCCCTCTGGACTCCCGAAGGACTTACCTTTGTGATAGTGGTGGTTAGAGCCGCTTACGTCCCTGTCGGGACACGCTCTACATACGGGCTGCCTAGCTACGATCTGCTCTTTCGTGCTCGACCCCGCTTCGATTAGCCAAGCCGCTTGTCGTCCCTGCGGGACACGCTCTACTTGTAGCGCTCGACCGACAACTCCGTTCCGGCCTCCGCCAAACTTCGTTGGAAAATAAAACAAAAATCTAAATCTAAAATCCTAAATCCTTCACGTATAAGAGCGAGGGCAATGCTTTCTCAACCTGGTAAAAACAACTATAAAAACAGTTAATTAGATCATACTCGCCTACACTACATTTCGACCTTTTCTGTCGAATCTTGTGCTCATCGATTCTAATTATACTCGATTGTTGTCCGTTTGGGGACGAAGGAATAAATGAAAGTATGTTCTGAAAACTTTCCGATGCATCCCCCTATGTTCAAAGTAAACCTTGGTTACTCTCACAGGCACTTATTCGCACCCGCCCGTCGATATGCACAACGTAAGAGTTCCTGCACGACACTTAATCTCGCCACGACAGCCCATCAGCCACTCTGCTTTGAACATAAGTTACTCTCACAGGCACTTATTCGCACCCGCTCGTCGATATACGCAACGTAAGAGTTCCTGCACACCACTTAATCCCGTCGTAACAGCCCATCAGCCACTCTGCTTTGAACATAAGTTACTCTCACAGGCACTTATTCGCACCCGCCCGTCGATATGCACAACGTAAGAGTTCCTGCACACCACTTAATCCCGTCGTAACAGCCCATCAGCCACTCTGCTTTGAACATAAGTTACTCTCACAGGCACTTATTCGCACCCGCTCGTCGATATACGCAACGTAACGGTTCAGCCCCTTAATTCTGGAGTCCACGCCGTAAAAAATGGGTGTAGCGTAGAATGTCGTCTGTTATCGCGGGTTTACACCGCCAGATGGAAAGCAGAGCGATCCTCAAGCTGCAGGACC
>Ga0160464_100087_pt1 | contig 105842 bp, 98 predicted proteins | sample HID1971I_E11MG_FD_108275 | JGI IMG/M metagenome (GOLD analysis project Ga0160464, IMG submission 108275) | Enriched millipede-associated microbial communities from UW Madison campus, WI, USA - HID1971I_E11 MG | ecosystem: Host-associated > Arthropoda: Insects > Digestive system > Unclassified ...
GCTGGCAAGCATGGCCAACGTGCGTGTGACCGCGGGCGATGAGAAGCTGCTTTCTTTGGTTACTTTCTTTGCAGCAGCAAAGAAAGTGACCCCCGCCCCGGGGAGGGGCAGTGCTAATAGACCGACACGAAATCGGGATTCCACGAAAGCCCCCGCAAAAAGCCAAACTACCGCCCCCTATACCGAGGCTTACGCTTCTCGGCAAACGCCTTGCGCCCTTCCACACGATCTTCCGACTCCCTCATCGCGCCCCAGGCGAGTTCAGTAAACTCAAGCGCCTGTGTTAAAGGCACATTCGCACTAGTCTCGATGACCTTCTTGATCATCTGCACCGCGAGCGGTCCATTCGAAGCGATCGTGCGCGCGAGTTCCAGCGCATCGTCCATCAAGGCCTCAGGCTCGCAGATATCCGATATCAATCCAACGCGATACGCATACTCCGCATCAACCTTGGCACCGGTAAAGAGCATCTTCATCGCGATAGCCGACGGCACCGCGCGCTGCAACGCCTGAATGCCGCACACGGCAGGAATGCTCGCGACGACCGCTTCGGGCAAGCCAAAAACCGCACTCCTCGACGCGATACGCAAATCGCACTGCAACGCGAGCTCCAGCCCGCCGCCCAGGCAATAACCGTTGATCGCGCCGATGATCGGCTTGAAGATACGCAACGAGCCAAGCTCCATCAGCCGCACGTAGATGCCTTCGGCGCCCGCGCGATCGATCGACTTCACGAACGACGATCCGAACGATGTCGACGGCGGCAGCGTGCGCTTCAAATCCGCGCCCACGCAGAACGACTTCGCGCCCGCACCGGTGATGACGATCACGCGAACATCATCGTCGTCGCGGGCATCGGCAAGACGCGCGCGCAGTTCGGCGAGCGTGTCGATATCGAGCGCGTTGAGGGCTTCGGGCCGGTCAAGCGTCACGACGGCGACGTGATCGGAGACGGTGTAGCGAATGGTCATGATGTCCTCCCTTCGCTCAGACGCTCGGCGACGACAGCGAGCGCCCGCCGCACACATAAAGCGTCTGCCCGGTGATGTACGACGCCTCGCGCCGCGCGAAAAAGCGCACCGCCTCCGCGATATCCTCCGGCGTGCCGATACGCTGCACCGGCACCGACTTCTTCAGCTTCTCTTGCAACGCCGCGTCGAAAGCCTGAAAGAGCGGCGTATCGACGATGCCCGGCGCGACCGCATTCACCGTGATGCCGTCCTTCGCCCATTCGAGCGCGAGACTGCGCGTGAGACTCACCACGCCGCCCTTCGCCGCCGAATAGTTCGCCTGCCCCACGCCGCCGAGCCACGCACGCGACGAGATGTTCACGATGCGCCCGTGCTTCGCCGCGCTCATGTGCGCAAGCACCGCGCGGCAGCACAGGAATTGCGACTTGAGATTCACGTCGATGACCGCGTCCCAGTCGTCGTCGCTCATGCGCGTGATGCGCTTGTCGCGCACGATGCCCGCATTGTTCACGAGCACGTCGATGCGCCCGTAACGCTCGATCACCGCATCGACCGAGCCGTTCACCGACTCGCTCTTCGTCACATCGACCGGCAGCGCGATCACTTCCGCGCCGGATGCGGCGAGCGTCGTCGCGGCTTCGTCGAGCGCGGCGCGATCGAGATCGAAAAGCGCGATGCGCTTGCCGTCGCGTGCCAGCGTCCGAGCGATACCGAAGCCGATGCCCTTCGCGCCGCCCGTGACGATCGCGACTTCCTGTGATGAAGCATTCATTGCTGTCTCCTTGAACGAATGCCCCGATGCTAGGCCGCTCCATGCCGCGCCTCAAACGACATTTTTTGCGCCGTCGATTGAGTTTTCGTGCGCGCGTTTTCGATTGATAAGAAGTCAATCGAGCACGCAAAAAATGTCGTTTGAGCGCGCGAAAAGCCAAACCTACGATGCGTCCATCACAAACACACACGGAGACGCATCATGGACACCACGCTTCCCAACGTAGCCGAGCCGGCCGCAACGCCGCTCACCGGCGCACAGCGAAAAGCGATCGTCGCGGCGACGCTCGGCACCATCGTCGAGTTCACGGACTGGATCATCTATGCGACGTTCGCGTCGCTGTTCTCGCGGCAGTTCTTTCCGGCGAACAACGCGAGCATCGCGCTGCTCGCGGCCTTCGCCGTGTTCGCGGTCGGCTTCGTGATGCGGCCCATCGGCGGCGCGCTGCTCGGCGCGTATGCCGACCGTCACGGACGCAAGAACGGCCTCGCGCTGTCGGTTGCGCTGATGGCGGGCAGTTCGCTCGTCATCGCGGCGTGTCCGGGCTATGCGTCCATCGGCATCGCGGCGCCGCTCGTGCTCGTCGCCGCGCGGCTCGTGCAGGGTTTCGCGGCCGGCGGCGAGTTCGGCTCCGCATCGACCTTTCTGATGGAATCCGCATCGCCTGCGCGGCGCGGCTTCGCGGGATCGTGGCAACACTTCGCGGTGAACGGCGGCGTGCTCGTGGCGGCGTCGATCGGTGCGCTGCTCACATCGATGATCGATGCGCCCTCAATGGCCGCGTGGGGCTGGCGCATCGCGTTCACGATCGCCGGACTGATGGGCTTCGTCGCGCTGTGGTTTCGCCTGGCCGTTTCCGAAACCGATGCGTTCAAGAAGAACGTCTCGTCGCGTCAGCACATGCGTCATCCGGTCGCGACGATCCTGCGCGAGCATCGGCGCGCCGCGTTGCGCGTGATCGGCATCGCGATGGCGGGCAATCTCTGCGTCTATCTCTGGCTCGTGATGTTCCCGACGCTCGCCCACATGCGCGGCCTGCCGCTGCGCGATGCGTTCAGCGCGAGCGTCGTCTCGATCGTCGTGTCGCTCGTCGCGATTCCGCTGCTCGGCATGTTGTCCGACCGCATCGGCCGCAAGCCGGTGCTGATCGCGTTCGCCGCAGGTTCCGCGCTCTTCGCGTATCCCGCGCTGCACTTTCTCACCAATGACTACTGGAGCGCGACGGTCATCGTCAGCATCGGCATGTTGCTGTCGTCGGGATTCGCCGCGACCTGCGCGACCGTGATGGCCGAGCAGTTCCCCGCGCATGTCCGTGCGACGGGCGTCGCGCTGCCTTACGCGGTCTCCGCCGCGCTCTTCGGCGGCACGCTGCCCACCATCGTCACCGCGATGAACAGCGCCGGTCTCTCGCAATACCTCTGGATCTACGTGGCCGCCGTGTGCGCGGCGAGCTGCATCGTCTATGCGCGCATGCCGGAAACGCGCGGCAAAACGCTGGATTAAGGCTTTCTTTTATCTAATGCAATGGAGACAACCATGCGCAAAGTAGTGATCGGCGGCGTCGGCATGACGCCCTTCGGCAAGTTTCTCGAACGCAATCTGAAGTCGCTCGCGGAAGAAGCAGTGTCGCTCGCGTTGAAGGACGCGCATGTCGGCGTGAACGATGTCGACCGCGTGTTCTTCGGCAACGCGGCGGCGGGCGTCGTCACGGGACAGGAAATGATTCGCGCGCAGTCGTCGCTGCGTAACACCGGGCTCGACGGCAAACCGATGTTCAACATCGAGAACGCCTGCGCGTCCGGCAGCTCGGCGCTGAATCTCGCGTGGCTGTCGGTGGCGTCGGGGCAGGCGGAAACGGCGCTCGTCGTCGGCGTCGAAAAGCTGTCGCACGAAGACAAGGCGGTTTCGTTCGGCGCGTTCGCGAAGGCCGTCGATCTCGATGAGCCGCTGCCCGAAGGCGTGACGACCGGAACCGGCTCGCTCTTCATGGACCTGTACGCCGCGAAGGCGCGCAAGTGGATGGAAAAGACCGGCGCCGAGGCGAGCGATTTCGCACGCGTCGTCGTGAAGAGCCGTCATGCGGGCTCGCTGAATCCGCACGCGCAGTTCCGCAAGGAAACGAGCGTCGAGGAGGTGTTGACGAGCCGCATGGTCAGCGATCCGCTGACGCTCTTCATGTGCTCGTCGATCGGCGACGGCGGCGCGGCCCTGTTCATCTGCTCCGAGGAATTCGCCGCGAAGCACGACATTCGCCCGGTGTACATTCGCGCGAGCTCGATCGTATCGGCGAAAGCGGATGGCTCCGGCGAACTCGTCGCGGTGCGTGCGGCGCGCGCGGCGTATGAGGAAGCGGGCATCGGACCGGAGGATGTGCATGTCGTCGAATTGCACGATGCCTCCGCGCCCGCCGAACTCATTCACTACGAGAACCTCGGTCTGTGCGCACCCGGCGATGCACCGAAGCTGATCCGTTCCGGCGATACCGGCATCGGCGGAAGGATTTCGGTGAATCCGAGCGGCGGCCTGCTGTCGCGCGGGCATCCGGTCGGCGCAACGGGCGTCGCGCAGATCGTCGAACTCACGGAGCAGTTGCGCGGCCGGGCCGGCGCGCGGCAACGTCCGGGCGCGAAGGTCGCGCTCGCGGAGAACAACGGCGGTCAGCTCGCGGGCGATTCGGCCGTCGCGCTGGTCACGATTCTTTCGACGTAAGCTCGGCGCATTCCACCGTCACATTCCCCCGCTCCTCGAAGCGCGCGAGAACCGGCGCTTCGGCCAATGCATCGGTGACGAGCGTCCAGTCGCGCTCCAGCGGCGTCCAGTGCTGCTGGTTCGCGCGTTCGAGCTTGTTGGACGTGACCAGCACGAACACGCTCGCCGCCTGGCCCGCGATGCACTCCTTCAAAAACGCCTGCTCCGCCGTCGCTTCGCAGAGTCCGCGTCCCGCGACGACGCCGTCCGCGCCGAGAAAAGCCTTGTCGAACGTGACGCGCGTGAGCGCCACCTGCGCGATGGGCCCGAGCGTGCTCATGCTCGATGGCCGCACGTCGCCGCCGATCAGCGTCACACGCACGTCCGCCGACGCGAGCACATTGACCGCGAGCAGATTGTTCGTCACGACGTGCACTTCCGAGCGGCCGGCGAGCGCGCGCGCGAGCGCCGCGTTGGTCGTGCCGCCGTCGAGGAAGATCGTGTCGCCGTCCTGCACGTGACGCGCCGCCGCGCGCGCGATCGCTTCCTTTTGCTCGCGAAAACTCTCGCGCCGCGTATCGAGCGATTCTTCCGGCTCGTGCATGCCCACCGATGCCGCGCCGCCATACGTGCGCACGATGCGCCGCTCGTCGGCGAGCGCGCGCAGGTCGCGGCGCACCGTCGCCTCCGACATGCCGAAGTGATCGCACAGCGCGGCGACATCGTTCATGCCGGAGAGCACGGCCCTGAGCATGGCTTCGCGGCGTTTCTCGACTTTCATCCTGTTCCCTGAGTTCTTTTCGGTTCTGACGGCGACGCACAGTGTAGCGAACCGGCCGGGTCCGTCCGATGCTTGCGGTTATTCGAGCGTATCGCGATCGATTTGATCGATTCGATCAGGATAAACACGCACGACGACCGGTTTGCGCAAAACGAACCGGAGGGCTACACTCCGAATTGCCCGGTTCAATCACTTTATGATCGAACCGGGCAGAAACCACTCTGGAGACATGTATGGCTCAGATTCATATCAAGCGCGCCGTCGAGCGCGTGCCCGGCGGCATGATGATCGTCCCGCTTCTGATCGGCTCGCTGATCGCGACGTTCGCGCCGAACATGCCGAAGTTCTTCGGTTCGTTCACGAACGCGCTCTTCACCGGATCGCTGCCGATTCTCGCGGTGTTCTATGTCTGCATGGGCGCAAGCATCGACGTGAAGGCGACGCCCTATCTGCTCAAGAAAGGCGGCGCGCTGTTCGCGACGAAGGTCGGCACGGCGATCGTCGCGGGCATCGTGCTCGGGCATTTCCTCGGCGAGCAGCCGGTCACGTCGGGCCTGTTCGCGGGCATCTCGACGCTGGCTGTCGTCGCCGCGATGAACGACACCAACGGCGGCCTCTACATGGCGCTGATGGGCCAGTACGGCCGCTCGGAAGACGTCGGCGCATACACGATCATGTCGCTCGAATCCGGCCCGTTCCTGACGATGGTCACGCTCGGCGTCGCGGGCCTCTCGGCGTTTCCTTGGCCGACGCTCGTCGGCAGCATTCTGCCGCTCGCGGTCGGCATGCTGCTCGGCAATCTGGATCGCGAGATGCGCGAGTTTCTCGGCCGCGCCGTCCCGGTGATGATTCCGTTCTTCGCGCTGGCGCTCGGCGCGAGCCTCGATCTGCACAAGGTCTGGCAAGCCGGTCTGCTCGGCATCGGCCTGGGCTTCGCGGTCGTCGTCGTGACGGGCATTCCGCTGTACTTCGCGGATCGTCTGACGGGCGGCACGGGCGTGGCGGGCGCGGCGGCGGCGAACACGGCGGGTAACGCGGCCGCCGTTCCGGCGCTGATCGCGGCGGCCAATCCGGTTTATGCCGACGCGGCGAAGTCCGCGACGCTGCTCGTCGCGGCATGCGTGGTCGTGACGGCGATCGTGTCGCCGATCCTGACGGCGTCGATTGCAAAACGCGTGAACGCGCGGCTCGATGCGCGTTCGTCGTCGAAGACACGCGAGGCCACGCAATGAAGAGCTTGCTGATCGTCGCCGACGATCTGTCGGGCGCGGCCGATTGCGCGATCCCCTTCGCGGCGGCCGGCCTGCAAACCGTCGTCTCGCTCGATGCGGATGCATCGCACGCGAACGCGACGGTCATCGCCGCCGACACCGACACGCGACGCCTCACGCCCGCCGACGCCGCGAAGCGCACGGCGAGCGCATGGCAGACGCTGCGCGCGCCGGGCCGGCGTCTCTACAAGAAGATCGATTCGACCTTGCGCGGCAACTGGACCGCCGAAGTCGCGGCGCTGACGCGCATCGCCGGACCGGCGATCGTCACCCCCGCGTTCCCCGCGACGGGCCGCACGGTGCGCGATGGCCGCGTGTTCGTGCGCGGCGTGCCGCTCGAAGACACCGAAACGTGGCAACTCGAAAACGCCGGGCAGAACGCGGGATTGCGCGGAATGCTCGACATGGTGGGCCTGCGCGTTGCGCATGTGTCGCTGGATTCGTTTCGCGCCTCGCCGCAGGATGTCGCCGCGATGGTCGCGTCGGCGGCGGCATCGGCGCATGGCATCGACGCGATCATCGTCGATGCCGAAACCGGCGACGATCTCGCCGCGCTCGCACGCGTGACCGCGTCGATCGACGCGCCGTTTTTCTGGGTCGGCTCGGGCGGGCTCGCGCGCGAACTGGCCGCGTTGCCCGATCTCTTCGATGCCGATGCTTCTCCGCATCCGGCAAGCTTGATTGACCCGGCGCAAGGCCCGATCCTCGCGCTCGTCGGCAGCCTCTCCGCGATTTCCGAGCGTCAATGCGCGCTGCTGCGCGCCGAAGCCGGCGTGCGCGAAATGATCGTGCCGCCCGCCGTGTTGCGCGATGGCGCGCGTCATCCGCAATGGCTCGCGTGGCATGAACGGATCGGCGATTCGGTGCGCGACAGGCAGGACGCGATCGTGCGCATCGGCCGCGACGACGCGTTCGATCCCGCCGAAGGCGCGCTGCTCTCGAACGCGCTCGCGGCGCTCGTCGCGCCTCACTTCGACGCGCTCGGCGGACTGATCGCGACCGGCGGCGAAACCGCCCGCGCGATCCTCGCCGCCGCGAACGTCGGCAGCCTCGAACTCGTGCGCGAAATCGAAGCGGGTGTCGCGCTCGGCCGGCCATCGGGCGGCAAAGGCCCCTCGATCGTCACGAAAGCGGGCGCGTTCGGCAGCGAGCACGCACTGCTCGGCGCTTACCTTCATTTGCGCGGCGCGGATATTCCCATCGCGCGCCAGCACACGACATCACCAGACGAAAGATCATGAACAACACTCTCCCCGTTATCGGCATCACGATGGGCGACGCGAGCGGCGTAGGCCCGGAAGTCGTCGTCAAGAGCCTCGCGCACGATGCCGTTTATCAGCAGTGCCGTCCGCTCGTGATCGGCGATGCGCGCCGTCTCGAGCGCGCCAACGCACTCGTCGGCGGCAAGGCGAAGGTGCGGCGCATCGCGGATGCGACCGAAGCGCGTTATGAGCCGGGCGTGATCGACTGCATCGATCTCGGCCTGATTCCCGACGATCTGCCCTTCGGCGAACTGTCCGCCGTCGCGGGGGATGCGGCGTATCAGTACATCGCGCGCGCCGTTGAGCTGGCGCAGGCGCATCAGATCGACGCGATCTGCACCGCGCCGCTCAACAAGGAAGCGCTGCACGCGGGCGGCCACAAGTTTCCCGGCCACACGGAGATGCTCGCGCATCTGACGGGCGTCGACGAAGTGTCGATGATGCTCGTCGCACCGCAGTTGCGCGTGATTCACGTGACGACGCACATCGGCATCATCGATGCGATCCGCAAGATCGAGCCGGGTCTCGTGCAGCGCACGATCGAACGCGGCAACGCGACGCTCGTGAAGGCGGGCATCGAGAAGCCGCGCATCGGCGTGTGCGGGATCAATCCGCATGCGGGCGAGAACGGGCTGTTCGGCTATGGCGAGGAAGAGGAAAAGATCATTCCGGCCGTGAAAATCCTGCAGGAACGCGGGCTCGATGTGACCGGCCCGCTGCCCGCCGATACGCTCTTCTATCGCGCGGGACGTGGCGACTTCGATCTCGTCGTCGCGATGTATCACGATCAGGGGCACGGTCCCGTGAAGGTGCTCGGCCTCGAAGCGGGCGTGAACGTGACGGTCGGGCTCGATGTGATCCGCACGTCGGTCGATCACGGCACGGCGTTCGATATCGCGGGCAAGGGCATCGCCGATGAAGGCAGCATGCTCGAAGCGCTGCGTCAGGGCGCGGAACTGGCGACGCGGCGCCATTGAATGCGGTTGGCGCGATAATGGGTGCTCCACACGAAGCACGCGCGCCGACCGACCATGACTTCCTCCCTCGATACGCTGCACGACATATGGCGCATCGCCGGCTTGCCCGACGATGCGCTTTCTTTCATCGACCTTCCGGGTCGCGATCCGGTTTTTCCTTCCAGCTTTGCGATCGGCGCGGCGGCGCAGGCGACCATCGGCGCGGCGGCGCTCGCGGCTTGCGAGCTCGGCGCGCTGCGTGGCGTTGAGCGGCAGCGCGTGTCGGTCGACATGACGCATGCGGCTGTCGAATGCACCGGAGCGTTCACGGTCGATGGCAAGGAGCCGGAGACGTGGGGACGCTTTTCCGGGCTGTATCGATGCGCCGATGGCTACGTGCGCATCCATGCGAACTTCGAGCATCATCAGGATGGCGCGCTGCGACTGCTCGGGCTCGATCCGCAAACGGCGACGCGCGAGGATGCCGAGCGCGCGTTGCTCGCATGGCGCGGTCGCGATTTCGAAAACGCGGCGGCGGAGCGCGGGCTCGTCGTCACGATGCTGCGCACGTTCGACGAATGGGATGCGACGCCTCAGGCGCAAGCCATCGCCGCGCAGCCGTTGATGACGATCACGCGTATCGGCGATGCGCCGCCGCTCGCATTGCCGCCCTTGTCCGCCGATGCGCGTCCGCTCGACGGCCTTCGCGTGCTCGATTTCACGCGCATTCTCGCCGGGCCGGTCGGCGGCCGGGCGCTTGCCGCGTTCGGCGCGGACGTGATGCTCGTGAACGGGCCGCATCTGCCGAATATTCCTGCAATCGCGGATACGAGCCGGGGCAAACGCTCGGCGTTGCTCGATCTTCGCTCGCCTTCGGATCGCGACACGCTCTGGCGTTTAATCGACGATGCGCATGTGTTCGCGCAGGGGTATCGGCCGGGCGGGATCGCGTCGCTGGGTTTCGGTCCGCAAGAGGTGGCGGAGCGCAGGCCGGGGATCGTTTATACGTCGCTGACCGCGTACGGCACGGATGGTCCGTGGGCCGAACGGCGCGGCTTCGATTCACTCGTTCAAACTGCGATGGGATTCAACGCAGCCGAAGGCGAAGCGGCGGGCGAAAGCAAGCCGCGTCCATTGCCGATGCAGATGCTCGACATGGCGAGCGGCTTCCTGATGGCGTTCGGCGCGGCCGCCGCGCTATGGAAGCAGCAGCGCGAAGGCGGAAGCTGGCATGTTCAGATATCGCTCGCGCAGACGGGGCATTGGCTGCGTGGACTGGGGCGCGTCGAGGATGGATTGAAGACGGCGAAGCCGGATTTCGCGCCGTATGTCGAGCGGTATGAATCCGGCTTCGGCGAATTGATGGCCGTGCGGCCGAGCGCGCAACTGACGCGAACGCCTGCGGGCTATGCGCGCGATTCGGAGCAACCGGGGACATCGGCGGCGCGGTGGTGACGAGCGTTTGCTAAAGCGCGATCGTCACCCGGCGCGCGACATCGCCTGAGCCAGTTCTTCATTTCCGCGCGCCTGCAAAGTATCGGCGGCGTTGATGCGATCGCGCGTCTCCTTGTTCTGGCTCAGCTTCGATTTGCCCACGATCGACGTCACGGCAATCTCGATGCCCACGATATTGCGCAGCATGCCATCGATGAAGTCTGGCTCCGAGTCGCCCATCTTCCACGGCTTCGGCTCGCTCGCCTCATGCCGACGCGTCAGACGCGCGACGAGTCCGCGCACGAACGGTTCGTCGTCGCGCACGGTGAGCACGCCATGCGCATGCACGACTTCGTAGTTCCAGGTCGGCACCTGCCGATGCGCCTCATGTTTGCTCGGATACCAGTTCGGCGAGATATAACCCTCCGCGCCGCGAAAAATCACCATGACCGGCGTGCCGGTCGGGCACCGCTGCCAGATATCGTTGGCGCGCGCGACATGCGCCGTGAGCAGTCCGTGCGTGCCTCGCTCGGGATCGAATTCGAACGGAATGTGATTGGCGTCCAGACCGGCGTCGTCATGCGTGACGAGTATTCCGAGCGCATGCGCGCGAATGATCCGATGGAGTTCTTCGGGACGAGTCTCTGCGAAGTGCGGCGGGATATACATCGTGAATGCTCGGCAAAGGTGACGGAACTCCGTCACTATCGCCCGAAACAGGCACAATAAGAAGATCCAGTTTCGGTTGTTTTTCATGGTCCAGTTGAACAGAGCCGGCACGGGGCAGCGCATCTACGATCTGCTGCGCGCCCAGATTGCCGACGGCACGCTGCCCGCGGGCGCGTCCGCGCCATCGACGCGCGCGCTGGCCGCCGATCTGGGCGTCTCGCGCACAACCGTCACCGCTGCCTTCGAACAACTCGCCGCCGAAGGCTTCCTCGTCACATCGGCGGGCCGCGTCGCGCGCGTCGCCACGCCGCCGGTGCCGCTCGCGCCGCCCGGTCCGACGCGCGTTGCCCGCACCGCGCCCGCATTATCCGCATACGGCGAGCGCGTTTCGACGCTGCCCATGCCCGTGCTTCATCAGACGAAGCAGGGCAGCGTCAACTTCCTGTACGGCGCGGTGTCCTCGCGCGACTTTCCTTCGCTGATCTGGAAGCGGGCGTATCAGGCCGAGCTACTGCATCAGCCGGACAGCCTCTACTACGTCGCGCCCGAAGGCGATGCTTCGCTGCGGGGCGCGTTGCAGGCGTATCTGGGACGTGCGCGTGGGCTCGTCTGCGACAGCGAACAGATCGTCGTGGTGAACGGCACGCAGCAGGCGCTCGATCTATGCGCGCGCGTCCTGCTCGATCCCGGCGATACGTTCGCGTTCGAAGACCCCGGCTATCTGATCGCGCGCCATTGCTTCGAAGCGTCGGGCGGCGTGCCGCTGCCTGTTGCCGTCGACGAACATGGTCTCGACACGCGCCGTCTCCCCGCCGATGGCCGCGCGCGGCTCGCTTACGTGACGCCCTCGCATCAGTTTCCGCTGGGCGGCGTGTTGCCGGTCGGACGCCGGCTCGAATTGCTCGAATGGGCGCAACGGCACGATGCCTGGATCATCGAGGACGACTACGACGGCGAGTTCCGTTACGGCCAGCGCCCGATCGATGCGTTGCAATCGATCGATTCGAATGGCCGCGTGATCTACATCGGCACATTCTCCAAGGCGCTTTCGCCGCATCTCCGGCTGGGCTACATGATCCTGCCGCACGATCTCGTGCCGGTGTTCCGTCAGGCCAAGAGGCTGAGCGACCGGCATTCGGCGGTCATCGATCAGCGCGTGCTCGCATCGCTGATCGAAGGCGGCGCGTATGAACGTCATGTGCGGCGCGTCCGACGCGAATACGAACGGCGTCGCGCGGCGTTGCTCGATGCCATCGCGCATCTTCTGCCGCAGAGCGCGCAGGTGACCGGCACCGCCGCCGGGCTGCATGTCACGCTGTGGCTGCCGTTTCTCGATTCGAAGGATGAGGCCGCGCTCGTCGCCGCCGCGCATGCGAAGGGCGTGGGCGTCTATCCGGTATCGCAGCTTTATGCCGCGCCGACCGTCGATGCGCGGACCCGGCCCGCCGGTCTGATTCTCGGTTATGCGAGCGTGCCGGTCGATAAGATCCGCGAGGGAATTCAGATTCTCGCCGGCGTGATCGGCCAGTCGAAGCGTTGAGCCGACGCTTTCGCTTTGTATTCCGAATCCGCGCGTCCTATGCTGATTCTCGGTAAATAACGAAGGGAACAAGACCATGCGCGCGCGAATCCTGGCTGTCCCGTTGTTGATCGCATCCAGCCTTCTCGCCGCGAGTTGCGGCGGCGGTTCGTCGGACGATCCCATCGATCAGGTGATGAAAAAGCCGCGCTACACGAGCGCGAACTCGCAATGGTCGATGGTCGTGATGGACGCCACCACCGGCGAAACGCTCGCCGCGCTGCAACCCGACACGCTCTCGTTCACCGGCTCCGTGCGCAAGCTCTACTCGGTGGGCAGCGCGCTCAATATCATTGGCGCGGATCATCGCTTCGAAACGCCGGTCTATCGCAACGGCACGCTCGACGCATCGGGCAAGCTCACGGGCGATCTCATCCTGAAGGCTTCCGGCGATCTCACCTTCGGCGGGCGGCAGAAACCGGACGGCACCATCGATTTCACCGACTTCGATCACAACGAGGCGCGCGCCTTCGACGGCGCGATCCTGACGCCGGAAGATCCGCTGACCGCCATCAACCAGCTCGCGCAACAGGTCAGGGCGGCGGGCATCACGTCGGTCAGCGGCGATGTCATCGTCGATGACAGGCTCTTCGATGCGTTTCGCGTGCCCAACGGCAACGTGCTCATCTCGCCGATCCTCGTGAACGAAAACGTGATCGACGTGACGCTCGCGCCGACATCGGCCGGACAGCCCGGCCAGCTCGACTGGCGCCCGCGCACGAGCGCGATGACCATGCAGGGCGCGACGCTCACGACGGCGGCCAATAGCGCGGCGGACATCGTCACATCGGGCGATGCGCTCGACGATGGACCGCTCAGTTGTCTCGCCGCGCCCGGCTGTCACGGCACGATCTCGGGCGCAGCGAGCCTCGCCGCGCCCGCGACGATCCCGATGGGCTACACGTCGCCGCTCGTCGGCAACAATCTGTATGTGAGCAACCTGCGTGTGGAAGATCCGCCGTCGTTCGCGCGCACCGCCTTCATCGACGCATTGACGCGCGCGGGCGTCAGCGTCTCGGCGCCCGCCGTTCAGCCGAATGACCGAAGCAGGCTGCCATCGGCGCAAAGCTATTCGAGCGCGACGCAGGTGGCGAGCTTCACCTCGCTGCCCTACTCCGAAATCGCCAAGCTGATCCTCAAGGTAAGCCTGAACACCGGCGCCAATCTGAGCCTGATGTATCAAGGTCTCGCGCAAGGCGCGCGCACGGTCGATGCCGCGCTCGTCGCCGAACGCCGGTATCTGACGGGCACGCTCGGGATCGACGGCGCGGGCTTCGACTTTCCGACGAACGGCAGCGGCTCGCCCGACAGCCGTGCGAGCGCGCGCACGACCGCGACGCTGCTCACCGTGATGAGCCGCCTGCCGATCTATCCGGTGTATCGCGACGCGTTGTCGATTCTGGGCATCGACGGCTCGCTCGCGGCCATCGGCCGGGATGTCGTCGGCAAGGAGCACATCAGGGTGAAGAGCGGCGCGACCGTGACCAACGGCCAGATGGTCGCGATGAACATGGCGGGTTACATGGACGCGAAGAGCGGGCGGCGCCTCGCCTATGCGCTTTTCGTCAACCACGCCGGACCCGTTCAAGCGCTGACCGACACGCTCGAAGTGTTCGACGACGAAGCGACGATACTCGGCATCGTCTGGGCGCGGTATTGAGGCATTACTCGGTGCTTTCGAGACGCCTCATCGCGTCGCGCATGAAGCCGAGCAACGCCTCGTTCGTCCACGATCCCCTGGTCAGCTCCGGCTCGTTTTGCAACGCATGCCGGATCTTCGCGTGCGTCGCGCGATCGTCGCCCGCGTAGCTGCGAAAGAGCGCCATCCAGCGTCGCGCCAGATCCTGCGCACGCGGCGAATCGGGCGTTGTGCCTTCATCGATCGCATCGCGGACATCGGCCATCAACTCCGGCCACGCCATCGCGTGCCTGCCGTAGCTCTCGCGCAGGAAGTGGAACTCCGCCGGGGACAGATAGCGCTCGTAGATCGCGATCTTCGTCGCCGAGAAAGCGCGGATCACATAGTCCCGCAATTCGGGCGATATGCCGATGCTCGCCTGCATCGACGGTTCGTTGTCGTGCATGCGGTTCAGCTTTGAAAGCAGGCGCGGATCGTCGTTCGTATCGCGTGCGAGCAGCGTCATCCAGCGGTCGGCGAGCGCGCGGGCACGCGCGTCGTCGGCCGGCACGCCCGCGTCCATCAGCGCGCGCGCATCGGCGATGAGCGCCGTCCATTCGGATGACTGCGTGTGCGTGTTGCGGTACATAGGCAGGCGATCGAGTTCTTCGGGCGAAAAGTAGCGGTCGAACATCGTCATCAACTCCAGCGTATTGAGCCAGTCGGCCAGCTCGGGCTCCTTGCCGTCGATCAGCATGCCGCGCAGATTTCCCAGGCGGTCGCGCAGACGCGCCGCCTTCTCGATCTGATGATCGAGCATGACGATCTGCCGCGCGATGAGTTCGGCAAGAGGCGTATCGGGCTGGGAGAGATAAGCGCCGATGTCGGCAAGCGAAAGGCCGAAACCGCGCAACGCCTGGATCCGGTGAAGCCGGGCGATGTCGTCGCGGTTGTACAGGCGGTAGCCGTTATCGGCGCGCGCTGAAGGTGTGAGCAGGCCAATGGCGTCGTAGTGATGCAGCGTGCGGACGGTCAGTCCGCTCTTCTTCGCCAGTTCTCCTGTTTTCAACAGCATGCGAGCCTCCGTTCAGTGCGCACGAAAGAGGCTAGAACCTTACGCTACGTGAGGGTCAAGCGGAATGTGCTTCCGGCTCGTTCGTCACGCCGGCGTCGATGCTCACCGGCACGCGCCGCGCGAGCGCGCATACCAGCTCGTAGCCGATCGTGCCGGACGGCTCGGCCACTTCGTCCACCCTGACGTGTTCGCCCCACAGCTCCACCGACGAGCCGATGCCCGCCGCCGGGCACGGCGTCAGATCGACGGTAAGCATGTCCATCGACACGCGTCCGACGATGCGCGTGCGCACGCCGTCGATCATCACGGGCGTGCCGGTCGGCGCGTGACGCGGATAGCCGTCCGCGTAGCCGCATGCCACTACGCCGATTCGCATCGCGCGATCCGCCGTGAAAGTGCGGCCATAGCCGATCGTCTCGTTCGGCGCGAGCGTCTGCACGCCGATGATGCGGCTTTCGAGCGTCATCGCCGCGCGCAATGCGAAGCCTTCGATGTCGCGCGCGCGGCCCGTCGGCGATGCGCCGTAGAGGATCGTGCCGGGCCGCACCCAATCGCGATGCGCGCGCGGATGCCACAGCACCGCCGCCGAATTCGACAGCGAGCGCGTGCCGGGAAGATTGCGCGTGGCGACATCGAATTCGTCGGTTTGCCAGTCGATCGCGCCATCGTCCGCGTTGGCGAAGTGGCTCATCAGGCCGATCGAGCCGACCGCCTCGATGCCCGACGCACGTTCCCACGCGGCCTCGAACTCGCCCGGCCGAAAGCCGAGCCGGTTCATGCCCGAATTCATCTTCAACTGGATGTCGATGCGCTCGCGCGGCCGCGACGTTTTCAGCAACGCGAGTTGCTCGTCGCAATGCACCGTCACCGTGAGGCGATGACGATCTGCCGTCTCGACGTCCGCGGGCTCGAAAATGCCTTCGAGCAGCAGGATCGGCTTTTCCCAGCCGAGTTCGCGCACGCGCACGGCTTCGTCGAGATCGAGCAGCGCGATGCCGTCCGCTTCCGCGAGCGCCGGATAGATGCGCTCGATGCCGTGACCGTAGGCATTCGCCTTGATCACAGACCAGACGCGCGACGACGGCGCCAGGCGTTTGACGAGTTGGAGGTTCTGACGAACGGCGTCGAGATGAATGCGCGCGGAAATCGGACGTGGCATGACGTGCTGGACAAAAGTTCGAAGGCAGTGAATAGATGAATCGTATCGGCCAAATGGCAGTCGTTGTTATTTTATTTACGCCGTTTTTTGGTGAATACATCTGCCGACCGCAACGCCGTCCGGGCGCACTTCGCGGTATCGTGCGCTCATGTTTCGCGCCGCCGAGGATTTCGCCATGAACGACGCCCGCCGTCTCGCTTGTCTGCGCATCGTGCTCGTCATCGTCGGGCTGATCGCGTTGTTCGGCGTCTTTCCGCTGATGCTGCTCTGGCCTTCGGGATGGGCGTGGGAAAGCGCCCACGAGGGCCGCTCCGAATATGCGCTGATGATCGTCGGCATCTATGCGACGCTCGGCGTGTTCCTGCTGATCGCGTCGCGCGCGCCGATGCGGCATCTGAGCCTCATCTGGTTCACGGTCTGGTCGAGCGTCGTGCATGGCGCGATCATGGCCGTGCAATCGTTCGGCGGCGCGGGTCATCTCGGTCATCTGGCGGGCGATGTGCCCGCGCTTTTCATCGTCGCCGCCGCGCTCGCCGTCTTCACGCCGCGCGGCGACAAGGCGCGCAGGCTCAGCTCAGATAGCCGAGATGCTCGGCCAGAATGACGCTGCCGACGCCGATCAGAATCAGCCCGCCGACGATTTCCGCCCGCTTGCCGATCGTCGCGCCGACGAGCCGCCCGACCATCACGCCGATCGTCACCATCAGCATGGTCGCGAAGCCGATGGTCGCGGCGGTCGAGAAGATATCGACATCGATGAACGCGAGGCCCGCGCCGACCGCCATCGCGTCGATGCTCGTCGCAAAACCGGTGAGCGCAAGCACCCAGAACGAATGCGAGTTGGGCTTTTCCTCGTCGTGGGGCGCTTCGCTGAAGCCTTCGCGGATCATGCGCGCGCCGAGCACGAACAGCAGGCCGAACGCGATCCAGTGATCCCAGGCCGTCACGTACTGCGCCGCCGCCTTGCCGAGCGCCCAGCCGACGAGCGGCGTCAGCGCCTCGATCACGCCGAAGATCACGCCGGTCTTCAACGCTTCCGCGATGCGCGGCTTGTGCAGGGTTGCGCCCTTGCCGACCGCGGCGGCGAATGCGTCGGTGGACATGGCGAAGGCAAGGAATATTGTGGAAGCGAGATTCATCGGGTAGCGCTCTGGTCGGGCAAGATGGAACGACAGAACGCGCGCCCGACCGGTCGCGAATTCTGTCGATGGTCTTGCCAACCTGTGATGGTTGCTCATGCCACGGTCCGAACGACCGAGCGTGTTGACATGAGCGCCTTTCCATTGCGGAAAGGCCGGCTACTCCCCAGCGAAGAAACGAAAGCTTAACACGGCTTAATGACCGTTCCTGCGTTTATGGGATGCGTTGAGGTACAGTGAGCGGGCAATGCCGCCGTTCCCACCTCGTGCAGACAGCACCGTGAAGGAGGCACCATGCCGGCAGCTCACCTGACTCAATCGGCCGCGCGCGAAACGGTCGAGCGTCTCTATCGCGCGTTTTCCACGAAGGATGTCGCGCTCTTGCGGCAGGCCGTCACGCCCGACTGGCAGTACATTCCCGAGCCGCCTGGACAGAAGCCCGGTCCGGATCAGATGATCCCCATCTTCGAAGATCTCGCCAACGCGCTGCCCGACATGCACATCGAGATTCTCGACATGCTCGTTCAGGACGATCGCGTAGGCGTGCGCGCCGAAGTGAGCGGCACGCAATCCGGGCCGTTGCTGGGCATCGCCGCGACCGAGAAGCCGATCCGCTTCGCCATTCATTCGTTTCACGAACTGCGCGACGGACTCGTGTCGAAAACCTGGCATCTCGAAGACTGGCTCAGCGTGTTCCGGCAACTCGACGCCGTGCCGCCGAGAGTCAATCCCCCGGTCTAGCCGCGCCGGATTCGCGTCTTCGCGCCCGGCAACGCGTTCGCGCGCAGGACATGCTCCACGCACAATCCGACGAGCGTCGCGTCCAGCCGCTCCAGCGCGCTCGCCGCGGCGCGCAGTGCGGGCACATCCGTGCCAAACGAATCGAAGAAAAGCCATTCGCGCTGCCGCGCCGCGACCCGCGCCTCTTGCGCTGCCGCGCACAACTCGCGCATGCGCGCGAATCCCGCGGCGCGCGCCTTTTTCTCCAGCATGCCGACGAGCGCTTCGAGGGGCTCGCGCGCGTCACGGGCGACGCTCGTGCGTGCGTCGTCGAAGAGCGAAAGAAAACGCAGCACGCTGCCCTGCAAACGCCGATGCGCATCGACGAGATCGCGTATCGATTCGGCCCGCTCGTGGTCGCGCGCCGCCTTCACGGTGATGATGGTCGCGCCGTAGCCGCCGTCGGCCACTTCGCGGCCCGGTGCGTCGATAGATGGAGTCGCCATGATGCCCCGTAACCCGATGCAGTCCGTTATATCTACAAGAATATAACGCATCGTGATTCCGGTGCGCGATCTCTCCTTATTTCGGCAATAACCCGAACACGGCGACAGCGTTTTTCGTGCCGACATACACCTTGCCGTTCGCGATCATCGGCGTGATGAACTTGTTGCCCTGACCGAACTGGTCGCGCGCGCCCGCATCGTTGCTGCTGTAGAGCTGGCGGCCGAGATTGGTCGCGTCGTACGCGCGCAGGGCGCCCGTCGTGCCGTTCTGCGCAACCCACAGGATGCCGTTGGCCGTGCCGTTCGCGGAAATGCTCGGCGTCGCGCCGGGAAAGGCGAACGCGTTCGATGTCTGGCTCGTCGGCGTTCCCGAAAGCACGGCGTTCGTCACCGAGAAAGCCCTGATGCTGTCGCCGACCGCGCCGAAATAGACCGAGTTGTTGAAATATGCGGGTGCGCCGAACATCGGCCCGCGAATCTGGCCGACGAGTTCCTGGTAGATGTGATCCGCGTTCGAATCGAACTTGCCCATCGAAAGACGGTTCACGACGTAGATGGTCGCGTTCTTGCCCGCGCCGATCGCGAGATGACGGACCGTGCCGCTCGCATCGGCGAAATCGGGCAGAACCATCGCGCCGCCCGAGCCCAGATCCTCGTCCTGATTCGATTCCTGCACCGTGTTCGAGGGCTCGAAATAATCCTGCACCCTGAGTGGCGACGTGTTCAGCCTTAAAAAACCGTTGCCGAAATTGCCGTTGATCGGCATTTCCTGCGCGTTTTGCGTCGGGTCGAAGGTGCCATTCGCGTCGAGGAAAAAGATCGCTTCGCCGTCCGATGCGAGGCCCGCGCCGCTCATCCAGATCGAGCCCATCTGGCCGTTCGGCGTGACGTTCAGCACGCTCGCCTGTTGCAGCGTGTTCGCGTCGTAGCCCATGACCCAACCTGTGTACGGCATGAAGTCGCAGTGCGAGGTCCACGAGGTGTACACGACGCCGTTGAGCAGGAGCAACGACGCGCGCTCCGCGTACTGGCCCGGATCGAATGTGAGCGTGCCGTTCTGGCTGCCCGCGCCGTTGCCGGGATACGTCGCGCGGATTTCGGTCGGGCCGTTGAAGAGTTCGGCGCCTGTCGCGATGTCGAGCGCGTGGATGCGCTGGTGATAGCCGCCCGACGCGTCCTTCGACATGCCGACGACATACATCGCGCCATTCGGTCCGCGCGAACGGTCGATGACCGGCGTCGCCGTGACGCCGATGGTCGGCGTGATCTGCGTGCACTTGTGGTCGTCGCTGGGCGACTCGCCGTTGCCGAGCGTCGAGACTTTCCAGAGCACGCTGCCAGTGTCGGCGTCGAAGGCGTACACGCTGGCGTTCTCCGTCGCGACATACACGACGTTGTGCGTGCCGCCCGCAATCGGGACGCCCGCGAGAAAGAGCGGCTGGGCATCGACGGCGCCGTCGACGGGGAAGGTCGCCAGCTTGCCGAAGCTGGCCGAATTGACGTTCGCGGGCGTGAGGACGGTTTCCGCGAGTTGTTGCCCAGTGCGGGCGATGTCGTTGTGCCAGGTAGCGACGTCCATCGGAGACGCGGCAGCAGGCGCCGATGCGCCCGACGGACTGGACGCGCCGGAAGGACTCGACGCCGCAGCAGGCGCGCTGCCGCCGGTTGCCGCAGCCGTGGTATCGCCGCTGGAACCGCCGCCGCTGCATGCACCGACGATCGCTACAGCGAGCGCAACGCCGGCTGCGGCGGCCAAAGTCAGGAACCGCGTATTCATCTGCATGCTCCTCTACGGTGAGACACAACGCCACGGCGATCCACTTCACGCGCAAAGAATTTGTTGCAATGCGTCACAATGTGCTAACCTAGGGTTATTACCTAGTTAGTAACCCTAGTACGGAGTCCACCATGGGAATCATCGCCGCTACCCCGATCGCCCTCGTTTCCTTCATCGCCGCCAAGCTCCGCGCCGCCATGCGCGATGCGCTCGTCGCACGCGCCAAGGTCAGCGCGCTGATGGCCGAAGCCTACCGTCGTTCGTAACGCGCAGGCGCGGGAGAATATTCCCGCGCCTTCTTCATCGCTCATTGCAGCGTGTAGGCGATCACGTAGTCGCCTGCCTTCGTGCCGAGCGAACCGTGACCGCCCGCCGTCACGAGCAGATACTGCTTGCCGCTCGCATCGGCATAGCTCATCGGCGTCGCCTGACCGCCAGCCGGCAGGCGCGCTTCCCACAGCTTCTTCCCGTCGCGCACGTCGTAGGCGCGGACGTACCGGTCGAGCGTGCCCGTCAGGAACGCGACGCCGCCCGCCGTCACGATCGTCCCGCCGAGGCTCGGCACACCGAGCGGCATCGGAATCGGCAGCGGCGCGCTGTCGATGATCGTGCCGTTCTTGTGCATCCACGCGATCTTGTTCGTGCGCAGATCGACGCCCGCCATGTAACCCCACGGCGGCGCCTGACACGGAATCCCGAGCGGCGACAGAAACGCACTGATCTCATAGGCAAACGGCGTGCCGCGCGCCTGCTTGATGCCGCTCGTCTCGCTCGTGCTCGTCGCGCCTTCCTGGAGCTTCTCGCGCGGAATCAGTTTCGACGTGAACGCCATGTAATCCGGATTCGCGATGAGAATCTGCCGCACCGGATCGACCGAAATCCCGCCCCAGTCGAACACGCCGAAATTGCCCGGAAACACGAGCGTTCCCTGCTCCGATGGCGGCGTGAACGGCCCGTCGTAGCGCAGACTCCTGAACTTGATGCGGCACCAGAGCTGATCGAACGGCGTCGTGCCCCACATGTCCGCTTCCTTCACGTGCGGCGGATTGAAGTTGAGCGCGGAGACCGCCTGCGTCGGTGCGCTGTGGTCGCCCTTCGCCGCGCCCTGCGGCACCGCCACTTCGCTGATCGGCACGATCGGCTGCCCGGTTTCGCGATTCAGCACGTAGATGCTGCCCTGCTTCGTCGATGCGATCACCGCCGGCTGCATGCCCTGCGCCGTTTGCAGGTCGACGAGCGTCGGCTGCCCGCCGACATCCATGTCCCACAGATCGTGATGCGTGAACTGGTAGTTCCAGCGCACCTTGCCCGTCGCGGCGTCGAGCGCCACGAGGCCCGCCGCGTACTTCTCGGCCTGCGGCGTGCGCTCGCCGCCCCACTGATCGGGCGTCTGATTGCCCATCGGCAGATAGATCATGCCGCGCTTCTCGTCGACGCTGAACATCGACCACATGTTCGGCGAATTGCGCACATAGGTGCCGCCCGCCGCGATCGGTTCGGTGGCGTCCGGATTGCCCGGATCCCAGTTCCAGACGAGATGACCGTCGTTGACGTCGAACGCGCGGATCACGCCGGACGGCTCGTTGTTCGATTCGTTGTCGGTCACGTGGCCACCGACGATCACGAGGTTGCGGAACACGGCCGGCGGCGACGTCGAGTAATAGCCGCCCGGCGTGAACGGGCCGATGTTGGCGCGCAGATCGATCGCGCCTCCCTTGCCGAAACTCGCGCAGGGTTTGCCGGTTTCCGCGTCGAGCGCGATCAGGCGGGCGTCGGCGGTCGGAAGGAAGAGACGGCGCGGGCATTCGGCGAGCGCCGTGGTTTGCGCGGGCGTCTGCACCGGCGCGGCGGGCTCCGATGCGGCCACGGGCCCGGAAGCGGCCTGCGCCTCGGTGTCCGATGACGCGACCGGCGCGCTCGCCTCGACCGGCGCGGAAGCCGTCGCGGCTTCGGCGGGCATCGGATGCATCGCCGTATCGTAATAAGCGACGCCGCGGCAAGTCATATGCTCCCAATGCTTGAAGCCGATCGGACTTTGAATCTGCGGATCGAAGCGCCACTTTTCCTTGCCGCTCGCCGCGTCGAGCGCGATCACTTTGCTGTGCGGCGTACACAGGAAGATCGTGTCGCCGACCTTGAGCGGCGTGTTCTCGTCGGTGGTCTCGGTCGGATCGTCGGGGCCGGGCATGTCGCCGGTGCGGTACGTCCACGCCACTTTCAACTGATGCGCGTTCTCCGGCGTGATCTGCGCGAGCGGCGCGTAACGCTGCGCGAGCGGCGAGCCGCCATAGTCGATCCAGTCACCCGGCGCGCGGCCGGTCGCGGCGTTGGCATCGGCCTGATTCGCGTCGGCGGCCACATTCACGTCGATGCGTCCCGGCCGGTCGTGCGGATCGATGAAATACGTGCCGATGCCGAGCAAAAGCGCGAGCACGATCGCAGCGGCGAGCGGCGTGCGCGCTGCGCGCGCGGTCGAAGGCGGACCGAACAGCGCGCCGCGATGCACGAACGGAATCAGCAGCCAGATCCCGAGCAGCAGCCAGATCCACAGGCGCGGCATCAGTTGCCAGAAGTCGAAATGCACTTCGAACACGGCCCAGACCGTCGAGCCGAAAAGCACGAGCGCGAAGAGCAGCAGCGCGGAGCGCCGCCGTATCAGCAGCAAAAGCCCGGTCAGAACGATGGCCCCGCCCGCGATCGCGTAGTACCACGATCCTTTCAACGTGACGAGATACGCACCGCCCGCCGCCAGCAACGCGCCGATGACGATGAACACGACGGCCGTGAAGAACGTGAGCGGATGAAGTCTTCCGTTGCCAGCCATGCTGAAACCCTCCGTGACGATGAATGGCGGAACACGGCCGATGCGCGGTCGTGGTTCGGACGCTGTCGCGTCGTGGGTAGGAGCAAACGCTGTGCCGTTCGGCGGGAGAGGACGCGTGCGACGCGTGCTTACAGAAGACTTGCCCTGGAAAAGGCGCGTGCGCGCCTGCGGATCAGCGCGGCCGCGGCCAGAGTCCGCCGCACGCATTCGCCGGCATCACGCCGGAGACGAACGCCGCCTTCAGATCGGCGCGTTCGGAGAAACGCGGTGCATCCATCCACATCAGGAATTCGTCGCCCCAGTTTCCCCACGCGTTTTCGTCGAAATCGAAATCCTCGTCGATGCGGCCGTTGTCGCGCAGGTACGCGCCGACCACTTGCGTGCCGTTCCAGTACGCGACGGCGACGTCGGTGAGATCGGCGGTCATGCCGCGCGGCAGATCGCGCAGCAGCATCGCGACATGCGCTTTGAACGAGTTGAATTCAGTCGGTCTCATCGCGTGCTCCGCTTCAAAAAAGTGCGTGAAAAAACTGCCTGCGGCGTGCCCGTTCAGCCGAACACGCCTTTGTTCAAATCCTTTTCGAACGCCGCGGTCCATTCCGTGCCGTGTCCGATGCGATATTCGCGTTCCTTGAGCGTGGAACGTCGCGTGATGGTGACGACGCCCTGCAACGGATAAACATCGTCCACGATGTCGGACGCGCCGCCTTCCTGCACGAGAAAATCGCTTTCATCGAGCCGATGGCGCGCGAGAATCGCGAGGAATTCCGTTCTTTCGTCCGGTGCGATCACAGTCATGAGACCCTCCATGATCGAAGCCTGTCTCCATTCAAAGTAGCACACGCGCGGAGGAACGTCGGCGCATATCTTGCGACGAGCGCGGGACGGCGCACGCGCCATTTTTAAGCAAGGAGTCGATCGATGATGAAACGCGCATCCAACACGATTCGCGCCGGCGCGCTCGCGGCGCTGGTCGCGTGCACGCACGCGCACGCCGACGATGCCGTCTGCGGCACGCTCGAAAGCGCGACGAACGGGCAGGACGGCATGATCGCGCTGCGCGAAGGAGAAAGCGTGAATTTCTGGCGGGGCGGCGCCGTGCGGCACGGCGCGCTGCACGTCTACAAGGACGGCGAGGTGTATCGCGTGTACTGGCAGCCCGAGGGAAGCGGCGACCTGTACGTGCTCGCGAATGAAAGCGCGACGAGCGCGCGGCTCATCCTGACGCCGCCGCGCGGCACGAAGGTCGATACGGGACCGGGCAGCCTGCCGCCGCAGAAAGTGCTGTCCTGTCCCGCGCTGTAACGATTATTTTGCGGCGAGCACCTTGCCGATCGCATCGGCGACGGTCTGCACGTTGCTGTCGTTCAGACCCGCGACGCACATGCGGCCCGAGCGCAGGATATACACGCCGAACTCCTCCTTGAGCCGATCCGCTTGATCCGCGACGAGACCCGTGTACGTGAACATGCCGCGCTGCTTGATGTAGCGCGTGAGCATTTCGCCGCGCACGTGATCCTTCAGGCCGTCGTGGATCGCCTGACGCATGCGCGCGATGCGCTGGCACATCGACGCGAGTTCCTGTTCCCACGAGCGCTTAAGCTCAGGCGTATTCAGCACATGCGTGACGATCTTCGCGCCGTGCGTCGGCGGATTGCTGTAGTTCGCGCGCACCGCGCTCGTCAACTGGCCGAGCACGCGGTCGGCTTCGGCGGCGTCGTCGCTGATCACGTGCAGACCGCCGCAACGCTCGCCATACAGCGAGAAATTCTTCGAGAACGAATTCGCGATGAACGCCGGCACGCCACGGCGCGCGAGTTCGCGCACGGCGAACGCGTCGTCGTCCAGACCTGCGCCGAAGCCCTGGTATGCCATATCGACGAACGGCAGCAGATCGCGCTTTTGCAGCACGTCGATGATCTTCAGCCATTGCGACTGGTCGAGGTCGACGCCCGTCGGGTTATGGCAGCACGCGTGCAGCAGAACGACGCTTTTCGCGGGCAATTTGTCGATGGCTTCGAGCATCGCGTCGAAGCGCAGGCCGCCGGTGGCTTCGTCGTAATAAGGGTACGTGTTCACCTCGAAGCCGGCGCGCTCGAAGATGAAGCGATGGTTCTCCCACGTCGGGTCGCTCACCCACACTTTCGATTGCGGGAAATAGCGCTTGATGAAGTCCGCGCCGACCTTGAGCGCCCCCGAGCCGCCGAGCGTCTGCACGCTCGCGATACGGCCGTCCGCGCGCGACGGGCTGTCGTTGCCGAACACGAGCGACTGCACCGCGTCGCGATAATGCGCGAAACCGGCCATCGGCAAATACGGCTTCGGGCCGAGTTCCTTCAGGATCGACAGTTCCGCTTCGCGCACCGCCTGCATCACGGGCAGGCGGCCTTCGTCGTCGAAGTAAATGCCGATGCTCAGGTTGACCTTGTTGGTGCGCGGGTCCTTCTGGAAATTTTCGTTCAGCGACAGGATGGGATCGCCGGGGTAGGCATCGATATGTTCGAACATGGTGTCGGTATCAGGACGAGAGTCAGGACGAGAGATCAGCGGGATTGCAGGCGGTTGGCGCGCTTCGCGTCAGCGCCCCTTTTTTTGAGATAGTAGCCGATTCCGAGAACGGCCAACCAGACGGGGATCAGGTAGACGGACAGGCGCAGGTCCGGAATCTCGTACATGACCCACACGATGCCCACGAGAAACGCGAGCACGATGTAGTTCGTGAACGGATGGCCGAAGCTCGGAAACGATGTTGTTTCGTTGCTCGCGCTTTTCTGCCGGCGGAACATCACGTGGATGATGCTGATCATCGCCCAGTTGATGACGAGCGCCGACACCGCGAGGCCCATCAGAAGGCCGAACGCGCGTCCCGGAATCACGTAGTTGATGACGACGCAGGCCGCCGTGACGGTCGCCGACACGGCCAGCGCCGCGAGCGGAATGCCGCGCCTGCTGACACGCAGGAGCGCGCGCGGCGCGTTTCCCTGTTGTGCGAGACCGTAGAGCATGCGGCTATTCGCATACACGCCGCTGTTGTACACGGACAGCGCGGCCGTCAGCACGATCACGTTGAGCACGTTGGCGACGAGCGTGCTGTTCATCTCGCGGAAGATCAGCACGAACGGGCTGCCGCCGGTCGCGACCTTGTCCCACGGATAAAGCGCCAGCAGCACGCCGAGCGCGCCGACATAGAAAATCAGAATGCGATAGATGACCTGATTGGTCGCACGCGGAATGCTGCGCGACGGATCTTCCGCCTCCGCCGCCGTGATGCCGACGAGTTCCAGCCCGCCGAACGAGAACATGATCACGGCCATCGACATCACCAGCCCGTGCACGCCGTTCGGAAAGAAGCCGCCGAGCCGCCACAGGTTGGTGACGCTCGCCTCCGGCCCGGCCTTGCCCGACGCGAGCAGATAGCCGCCGAACAGGATCATCCCGACGATCGCCGCCACCTTCACGATCGCGAACCAGAACTCCGTCTCGCCGTAGGACTTCACGCTCGTCAGGTTGATCGCATTGACGATGACGAAGCACCCCAGCGCCGATATCCACGTCGGCAACCCCGGCCACCAGTACTGCATGTAGATGCCGATGGCCGATAGCTCCGCCATGCTCACCAGGATGTAAATGGCCCAGTAGTTCCAGCCCGAGATGAACCCGGCGGCGTGGCCCCAGTACTTGTCGGCGAAATGGCTGAAGGAGCCTGCGACCGGCTCGTCGACGATCATCTCGCCGAGCTGACGCATGATGAAAAACGCCATCAGACCCGCGATCGCGTAGCCGAGCAGCACGGACGGCCCGGCGAGCTTGATCGTCTGCGCGACGCCGAGAAATAGCCCGGTGCCGATCGCGCCGCCGAGCGCGATCAGCTGGATATGGCGGCTCTTGAGTCCGCGCTTGAGTGTTTCGTGTTGGGGTGCGTCGTTCGTCCTGCCTGAAACCATGTCGATGCCTGCCTGAACCGCAAAAATTACCGCTTTCGTATGACCGAACGATCGACCGGGTCGTTTCGTCCGACTTTTGACGCGTCTCTTGAAATGAAAACTGTTGTTTTTTCGTGCGGACGACCCCACAGGGCGCTGCAAAAAAGGCCGATTATCTGTGCACGGATCTGCGATTTTACCGCCCGGCGACCCGAGAAGCCTTGATGGGCGGACCTACCGCAGTACGCGTCCGATCTTCAGAACCGCACAACAATCGATTTGAGGCTGGAATCAGGTGTTGTTCGGAGGATTGACAAGGGCGCGTCGGCGGGAGAATCGCATCATCCACTCACAAACGGGGTCGCCATGTATCAGACGATGGAAGGAAACGCCAGGCCGCATCGCACGGCAGAGTGTTTCATCGAAGGATCGCAGGTCGGCGCAGCAGCGACGCAAGCTGAATTGCTGCAAGCGCTGCAGTCGGCGTCGGACAACATCATGCGCCTCGCGGGCAAGCTGCGCGGCGAGCGCGATGCCACCGCCGACGATGCCGAGACCATCACCGAGCAGCATGCGCTCGCGCAAGAGCTGATCGGACGTTTGCTGGCGCTGCCCGCGTCGCAGGCGTAACGGACCAACAGGGCTAACGGAAGGCGGGCAGCGGTGACGGCACGAGCCGCCCGCGCCCGGAGCATCGGGGAGAAGGAAATGAGCTACTTGACGATCATCGCCGCGGTCTGGGGCATTTGCGCGGTCTGCGCGGTGCTGTTCATCCGCGGCGCGGCGCAGCGCAATCCGGAACCGTTGCGCGTGCAGCGCGACCACGAACCGGTGCGGCATGCATCAAAGGATTTCGGTCGTTCGGTCTGACCCGGTGCTACCGGCGAGACTCTCAAACGCCTCGCCGGAAAACAACGCAGTGCCCGTTCCGCTTTACTTGCCCGCGTTGATCGCAGCGACCGCCGCGCGCAAGCCCAGCAGATAGCTATCCACGCCGAAGCCCGAAATCTGCCCCTTGGCGATTTCCGCGAATACCGATTTGTGGCGGAACTCTTCCCGCGCGTGAACGTGCGACATATGCACTTCGATGACCGGCGCCGTCAGAATGGCGAGCGCATCGCGGATCGCATAGCTGTAATGCGTCCACGCGCCGGCGTTGATCACGATCGCATCGATCTTTTCCTCGAACGCGCGATGAATCCGCGAGCACATCTCGCCTTCGATATTCGTCTGGTAGCACTCCACCTCCACGCCCAGCTCCTTGCCCAGCGCGGCCATTTGCTCGTCGATTTGCGCGAGCGTCGCCGTGCCGTACTGCTTCGGGTCGCGCTTGCCGAACATGTTGAGGTTGACGCCGTGCAGCGTCAGGATCTTTGCCATGTGATTTCCTTGAACGGGATGGGGAATTGAAAAGATTCAGGCGGTCTCGACGATCTTGCCGCTCGTGGCGGCGAGCACGATGGCCTCGGTGATCCGCAGATTCTGCAGCCCGTCGCGCGCGCTGACAATAGGCTCGGCCTCGCCGCGCGCCACGCGCCCGAAATGTTCCATCTGATGCGCGAGCGGATCGTCGCGCTGCATCGGCACGATGCTTTCCTCGAACGGCTTCCACCATGAGCGGTCTTCCGCGCGGCCGTAGGACTTGAGCCGCATCGTCGGGACGGAAAGCGAGCCGAAGGTGCCCGCGATCACGTAGCAGTCTTCGTCGGGATAAGTCGAGTACGCCTTGTTCTCCTGCGAGGTCTGCTCCCAGCTGCGCGGGGACGCGGCCGTGTCGGAGAGCATGAACGTGCCGAGCGCGCCGCTCGCGAAGCGCAGATTGATCGCGACAGTGTCCTCGACGGGAAAGCCGCGCGTCGCATGCGAAGCGAACGCCTGCACCGCGACGATATCGCCGCACAACATGCGCAGGTTATGCACTTCGTGGATCATGTTGAGCAGGATCGGGCCGCCGCCCGGTTCGCGCCGCCACGGCGCGCTCGCGTAATACTCGTCGGGCTTGAAGAACACCGCGCTGCCCATCACCGCGACGAGCTTGCCGAGCCGTCCTTCATCGATCACCTGCTTCGCGCGCGCCATGATCGGGCTATGCGCGCGATGATGGCCGATCAGCACCTTGACGCCCGAACGTTCGGTTTCGTCGACGAGCGCCTGCGCTTCCTCGACGGTCGGCGCGATCGGCTTTTCCAGCAGCATCGGCACGCGCGCCGCGAGACAGATGCGCGCGTGCTCCACATGCAACTGGTTCGGCGTCGCGAGCACGATGCCGTCCGGGCGATCCTTCGCGAGCAGTTCGTCGAGCGTCCTGTAGAGCGGCACGCCCGCTTTCTCCGCGATGGCCGTCGCCGCCGGCGCGGGATCGACGATGGCGGAAAGCGTGCATGTCGCACTCGCCTGCGCGACGCCCATGTGCGCCTGGCCGATATAGCCCGCGCCCGCCACCGCGATACGTGTCTTGCCTGAGTCAGTGTTCACTTGAATTCACCAGATCGATAAAAAGTGCGCGCGCGAAGGCACGCGGACGGCGCGGACCACGCGCCGCCGTGAGGACAACAAAGGGGAAGATGAAGCCTAGGAAGCGCGGGCGTTCGCGACCGATTCCGCGCGCAGGCGCTCGTACTCGGACTTCTCGACCGGCCGCGCGTCCTGCTCGCCGAGCTGGCTGAGCGGAATGCGATACGTCTCCCGCGCGCTCCACGCGGCGATGGCGGAGATGATCGTGACGGCGAGCGTGATCGAGCCGATCGTGAGCGGAATGTTCGTCGATCCCGGCGGCGCGACGGTCGCGAAGAGCGCGGGCAGGAGCGCGGTGATCGTCGTGCCGACGTTCTGCGAGATCGCCATCGCGGACACGCGCGTGCGCGTCGGAAAGAGCTCGGGATAGAAGCTCGGGAAGATCGCGTTATAGCCCTGATAGACGACGCCCCACATCAGCAGCGACGCGACGATCGCCATGCCGACGCTATGAATGCTGATCGCGTAGAGATACAGATAGGACAGCAGCCCCGACGCAATCGCCCCGACGATGATCGGCGGCTTGCGCCCGATCTTGTCGGAGAGATTGCCGACGAGCGGAATCACGACCACGGCGAGTATGTTGCCGACGACCGGAATCCACAGATACACGCTCTTGTGAAAACCGACGCCGTAGGCGGCCTGCACCGCGTACGCCGCGCCGAAGATCGTCGCGACCACGGGGATCACGTTCATCAGCGCCATGCAGACGACGCGGAACATGTCGCCGAGGTTGTACTTGAAGGCATCGACGATCGGCGAGCGCGGCACGGCGCCCCTCTCGCCTTCCTTCTCGAACGCGGGCGTCTCATGCACTTCGCGGCGGATGATGTAGCCCGCGACCAGCACGAACGCCGAAAGCAGGAACGGAATGCGCCAGCCCCACGAGTTGAACGAATCCTCGGGCATGTAGTACGCGAGCGGCAGGAACACGGCGGCGGCGAGAATCTGTCCGGCCTGCACGCCTTGCAACGTGAAGCTCGCGAAGTAGCCGCGCCGTCCGAATGGCGAGTGTTCGAGAATCATCGAACTGGCGCCCGAGATTTCGCCCGCGACCGCGAAACCCTGCACCAGCCGCAGGATCACGAGCAGCGCCGGCGCGAGCATGCCGACGCTGTGATAGGTCGGCAACAGGCCGACGGCCATCGTCGAAAAGCCCATCAGGAACATGCACAGCACGAGCACGTTCTTGCGGCCGTGCGTGTCGCCAAGATGGCCGAGCACGAACGCGCCGATCGGCCGCGCGACATAGCCGACGCCGTAGGTCGCGAGCGACGCGACGATCGCCACTTTCGGATTGCCCGATGGAAAGAAAAGCTGCGGAAAGATGAGCGCAGCGGCCTGCGCGTAGATGAAAAAGTCGTAGTACTCGAGCGCGGAGCCTATCCAGCCGCTCGCGGTGGCTTTCTTCGTCTGCTTCCGGTGCTCGGCGTGCGACTCGCCGTTTGCACCCGAGAGAGAGTTCGTGTCCATGACGTCTCCATTTATGTTCGCACGACGGTTTCTGTGGCCATCTTTACGACGATACTGCTTTTTCGTTCTTCGCCGACGACGTCCGCGCCGGGTCGCGCGCAGGACATCTCTTCATGATCGCCCCTGAATCGAAAGCTTTCGATGAGGCAAAACCCGCGCGCCGGCGTCTGGCTGAACGCTGTGAGCGCAAGATTACTATGTCGGCGGAAAAGCATAATTCGGCGCGGAGGAAAGTCAGAATGCGCTCGGAGAGAATAATCGTCAGCGACCGGCCTAAACGGAATCAGGGTCGTGCCTAAAGTATGGGCAGCCGCGGCCGTATACACGAGTACCGGCGGTGACGGCATCGCCGTCGCCGTGTTTTCGTCCTCTCGCTGGCCCCGGTCTTCCGTATGTCAGGCAATCCGTCCTTGATCGATTCGATTCTGGCCACGCCGGCGACAGAGAACGGGCGCATCACGGCCGCGATTCGCGCATCGTTGCTGTCGACGCTCGTCGAGGACCTGCACCCGCTCCTGCTGTCCGGCATTTCCAGCGCGTTCGTCGCGATGATCGCGCTCGGGCGTCAGCAGGCGCTCTGGGCAATGCTCTGGGTCGCCGCCGACCTGCTCCTGCTCGCCGTGCGTCTCTCGATCGTGTGCCGCTATCGCGCGCTGAGCCGTCCGAGCGCGCCGCATCCCGGACCGTGGGCCGAGCGCTACGCGCCGTTCGCGCTCCTGACGTGTCTCATGTCCGGCCTCGGCACGATGGCCTGCGTGATTTCCGGCGATGCCGTGCTCGCGTCGCTCGCGATCATGGTGACGGCGGGCCTCCTCGGCGGCATCGCGTCGCGCAACGCGGGCACGCCGCATCTGGCGATCGCGCAGGTGTGCCTCGGCGCACTGCCGATCGGCGTCGGCGGGCTGTTCGGGCCGGCGGGCTACTGGATTCTCGTGCCGCCGCTCTTTCTCTATATCGGCGCGATGTGCGCAGTCGTGCAGCGCCACTATCGCGGCCTCGTCGCGCTGATGACCGCCGAGCAAGGTCACGCCGAAATCGCCGCACGCTTCGACGCGGCGCTCGCTCACATGCCGCACGGTCTCTGCACCGTCGATGCGTCGGGCAAGGTGGTGATCGCGAATCGCAAGGCGGCGGAGCTGTTCGGCGCGACCGTCGAAACGCTGCGGCTGAACGTGTCCTTGCCGGAATTCATCGGCTATGTCGGGCTGTCGAAGTTCGGCGAGACGCTGCGTGCGCAGTTCTCCGAGCGTTGCGCGCAATGGCTCGAGGCGGGCAATCTGCCGCTCGATCTGCCGCTGCGTGACGGCCGGCATCTCGAACTGAGCCGCAACCCGGTGCCGGACGGCAGCGCGGTGATCATCATCGAGGACGTGACGGAGCGCCGCAAGGCCGAGGCGAAGATTCTGCACTGGGCGCATCACGATTCGCTCACGGGCCTGCCGAACCGGCGCTATCTCGGCGATCACGCCGGGCGTCTGATGGCGGGCGGCGCCGGCCGCGAAAAAGTGATGGTGATGTATGTCGATCTCGACGGCTTCAAGCGCGTCAACGACACGCACGGCCACAACGCGGGCGACGATTTGCTGAAGCTCGTCGCCGACCGCCTGCGCAACGCGATGCGCCGCGGCGAACTGGCCGCGCGTCTCGGCGGCGACGAATTCGCGATCGTCGCGACGTACATCGCGGATGCGTCGAACGCCGTGTTCGCGCGCAAGATCATCCGCGAACTGTCCGCGCCCTACACGCTCGCGTGCGGACAGACGGTGCGCGTGGGCGTGAGCGTCGGCATCGCGCTCGCGCATCCGGGCGAAGTGTTCGAGAGCGCGTTGAAGCGCGCCGACGCGGCGCTCTACGAAGCGAAATCGGAAGAGCGCGGCAGCTATCGGTTTTCCGATCGCGATGGCGACGCGCTCATGAACGACGAGCAGGCCGTCGCCGCACTGGGCGAGCGCGGCCGCGCGTGGTAGCGCATCACACGTTGGTATGAGCGCGCCGAGCCGTTCGTAGAATGGTCGGCGCGCGTGCGCTTCTCTAAGCTGACGTCATGGTCACGCACTGGGAGCGCATCATGGGCGATACATCGACACGCGTGTTGTTATCGGGTTGCGCCGCCGTGCTGGCGTTCGGAACGTGGTATTCGGTGAGCGCGCCGCATGACTGGAGCGCGCTCCATCGCGCGGGTTACGACACCGAGCTGCCGCTGGAGCGGATCGCGCTCGACGAAGAAGCGGCATCGTCCGTCAGAACGCCGCACCGATAAACCCGCCCTACGGCCGCTGCGCGCGCGACGGCGTCGATGCGCCCTGCGGCATCTTCACGCCGAGCGCCTCCGCCTTCAGCACGAGATCGGCGAGCGAACGCGCCGCCATCTTCTTCATCGCCTGGCCGCGATGAATCTTCACCGTGATCTCGCTCAGATTCATTTCCGCCGCGATCTGCTTGTTCATCAGGCCCGACACGACGAACGCCATCACCTCGCGCTCACGCGGCGTCAGCGATTCGTACGAGCGCCGCAAATCCGCGACGGAGCGGCTCGCCGCGCGCCGTTCCTCGTCGGCCTCCAGCGCCTGCGCGACGGCATCGAGCATGTCCTGATCGCGGAACGGCTTCGCGAGAAAATCCCTGGCGCCCGCCTTCATCGCTTTCACGGTCATCGCGATGTCGCCGTGCGCCGTCATGAAGACGATCGGCAAGCCCAACTGACTCGCGGCCATCTGCTCCTGCACGGCGAGGCCGCTTTGCCCTTTCAGACGCACGTCGAGGATCAGGCAACTGGGCACCTCCGGCATGTCGTACGCAAGGAATTCGTGCGCGGACGCGAACGTCGTCACGTTCAGGTCGACGGAACGCAGCAGCGAGCGCAGCGCGTCGCGCATCGATTCGTCGTCGTCGACCACGTAGACCATCGCGGCGTTCGTCTTCGTGTCCGCGTCCTTGTCAATGCTCATCGTCTGCCCCCTGGTTTTCGGGCAGCACGAAGCGCAAGCGCGCGCCGCCTTCATCGGGCGATTCCGCCCATATCCTGCCGCCGTGCGCCTCGATGATCGAACGGCAAATCGACAAGCCCATGCCCATGCCTTCGGCCTTCGTCGTGAAGAACGCGTCGAAAAGACGGCGCGCGTTGTCCACGCTGATGCCCGTGCCGGAATCCTGCACGGTGATCTGCGCGTAGCCTTCGTCGCTCTGGCTCTCGCCCGTCGCGATGCGCAACACGCGCGGCCCGCTCACGCCGGACATCGCCTGCGCGGCGTTCATGAACAGGTTGATAAGCACCTGCTGCAACTGCACGCGATCGCACTGCACGATGGGCGACGGCGTCGCGAGTTCCGTGCGCACATCCACGCGATGACGTCCGAGCTCGCGCCGCACGAGTTCGATGGTCTCGCCGACGATCTCGTTCACATCGAGCGTCGCGGGCTGGCTGTCGCGCTTTCGCGCCATCGCGCGAATACGTGCGATGACCTCGCTCGCGCGCTTGGCGTCGCGAATCATCTGCGAGATGGATTGCTGCGCTTCCGCGATTTCCGGCTGCGCGCGGTTGAGCCAGCGCAAGCCGGCGTCGCCGTTCGTGACGATCGCGGCCATCGGCTGCGTAACTTCATGCGCGATGGATGCCGCGAGTTCGCCCAGCATCGTGACGCGCGTCACGTGCGCCAGCTCGGCGGTCGAGCGCGCGAGCGCTTCCTGCGCGAGCTTGGTGTCGGTGACGTCCATCAGCGCGCCGACGTATTCGTCGCCGTCGGCTTCCGTCGATGCGCGATGCGCGACGAAATGCACATGCTTCACCGAGCCGTCCGGCAACGAAAGCCGATGCTCCACGTCGATGTCGCACGCGCCGCCGATCGCCGATTCATGCGCGCCGCGCACGATGCCGATGTCGTCGGGATGCGTGCGCGCCAGAATCGCGTCGATGGACGGCTCGACATCGCGCGGGTAATCGAAGATGCGGTACGCCTCGTCGGACCACCACATCGTGCCGGCGGGCAGGCGCGTCGCGATGCTGCCGGTGCGCGAGAGGCGCTGCGCGTCGAGCAGGAACGCCTCGCTGCGCTTGAGCGCGTCGCGCTGGCGCTGCAATTCCGCTTCCATGCGCTTGCGCTGCGTGATGTCGTTGCTCGTCGCGAGCACGGCGCGCGGCAGGCCGTTCGCGTCGCGCAGCAATGCGGCGCGGCTCGCGATCACGATCTCGCCGCCGTCGTGCCGCACGCGCGTGATCTCGCCGTCCCAGCGCCCCGAGCGCAACAGTTCCGTTCGAATCTGCGCGTGCGGCACGGGCGAGTTCGACTGCGTCATGCGATGAATCGGCTGGCCGATCGCCTCTTGCGCCGAATAGCCGTAGAGCGCTTCGGCGCCGCGGTTCCAGAACGTGATGCGGTCGTTCATGTCGTGCGCGACGATCGCATCGTGCGCGAGATTGAGCAGTTCGAGCTGCTCCTGCATCTTGGTCGTCGTGGACTGATTGCGCAGCGAGAGGATCCCGGTCGTGCCGATCGCGAGCAGGCTCACGGCACAGCGCGCGAGCGCCCCGCCCGACACGTTTTCGTCGTGCGAGAGAATGAAGCCGATGAGCGTGAGCACCACGCAGCCCCACGCCGTCGTGATGGTCGCGGTGCGATTGCCGGTCGACGCGACGAGCAGCACGACGATCACATACAGCACCGCGATGGCGATATCGAGCGGCGTGAGCGCATCGATCAGGAACACGACGAGCGCGATGGCCGCCGCGAGCATCCACACGATGCGCACATCGTGACGCACCGCGCGCGGCGCGCTCTGGAATGTCTCCATCACGGCCGGACGGACGCCGGCGAATGGAAACGAACGACGAACGAAGCAAGCGGCATGGTCATTGAGCGTTCGAAAAGGCGTTCGTTGGAAAAATCGCGGCCCGCGCGCGCCGGCCGGATGACGCAATGAATTCTAATCCTTCCAAAAGCCTTGCCTGATGCGTTCCAGGCAATCGGCGACGGCGGTTCCATCGACGGGCTTGCTGAGAAAACACACCGCGCCGCCGTCGAGCGCCTGACGGCGTGCGGCGTCCGATGCGAACGCGGTGATGAACATGACCGGCACGTCCGGCTTCAGTTCGTGCAGACGCTGTTGCAGTTGCAGGCCGGACATGCCGGGCATGTTGAGATCGGTGATGATGCACGCGAGGCCGTCGAGCGGATCGGCGTCGAGAAACGACTCCGCCGACGGATACAGGCTGACCTCCCAGCCGAGCGAGCGCAACAGGCTGGAGGAGGCGACGCGGACGGATTCGTCATCGTCGATCACGGAGACTCTGGAAGGCGATTGCAAGGGCGTTGTCCTGGACCGTGCGTGAATTTCGGCGGGCATGGGACTGGTCCACCGCTTGGATGGAACTCATCTTACGCACGCGGCGATTGCCGCGAAATCATATGTACGTATAGGTTTGAAGCGTTCGCTTTCATTCCCGCATTCGTCCGACAAAGCAGCGCGCACGGGCGTGTCGAGCGCGTTGCGCGCCAAAACCGTATAGTCCCGTTCTGCCACTCCGGGAAAACCACATGTCGACTCCAACATCGACCGCGCTCGACGGCGGCAAGCACGTCGAGCTCACGCGCGGACTGATCGCGCTTTTCGCGTTCTGCTGCGGCGCGATCGTCGCGAACCTGTACTACGCGCAGCCGATCATCGAGCTCATCGCGCCCGATCTGCACATGGCGGGCGGCACGGCGAGCCTGATCGTGTCGCTCACGCAGATCGGCTACGCGCTCGGCCTGTTTTTCATCGTGCCGCTCGGCGATCTGCTCGAAAACCGCAAGCTCATGATCGCGACCGCGCTCGTGTCGATCGCGAGCCTCACCGCCGCCACGTTCACGCACACACCCGGCTGGTTTCTCGTGATCTCGCTTCTGATCGGTTTTTCGTCGGTGGCGGTGCAGATCCTGATTCCGCTCGCGGCGCATCTCGCGCCGGACGAATCGCGCGGCAAGGTGGTCGGCACGATCATGAGCGGACTGTTGCTCGGCATTCTGCTGTCGCGTCCGATATCGAGCCTCGTCGCGGGCCACTTCGGCTGGCGCGCGATGTTCGGCGTCGCCGCCGTGCTGATGATCGGCATCACGACCGTGCTGGCGCTCACGATTCCGCGCCGCCAGCCGAGCCATCAGGCGACGTACTTCGAATTGATCGGCTCGCTCGGCCACCTCGTGCGCACGATGCCGGTGCTGCGTCATCGCTCGCTGTATCAAGGGCTGATGTTCGCGTCGTTCAGCCTCTTCTGGACCGGCATTCCCGTCGAGCTGACGCGCCATTACGGACTCTCGCAGACGGCCATCGGCATCTTCGCGCTCATCGGTGCGACGGGTGCGACATCCGCGCCGATCGCCGGGCGTCTCGCGGACGCGGGCCATACCGTGCGCGCGACGTTCATCGCGCTGATCCTCGCGGCGCTCGCGTATCTGCCGGTCGTGCTGCATCCGGCGTGGGGCGTCGGCGCGCTCGTGGTGACGGGTGTCGTGCTCGATTTCGCCGTGCAGATGAACATGGTGCTCGGTCAGCGCGAGATCTACGCGCTGCATGCCGCGAGCCGCAACCGGCTGAACGCCGTGTACATGACGAGCATCTTCGTGGGCGGCGCGTTCGGCTCGGCGCTGGCGAGCCCGCTGTACGAGCGCGGCGGCTGGACGCTCGTCGCGACCGTCGCCACGGTGTTTCCGCTCGTCGCGCTGGCGCATTTCATCCTGATCGGCCGCCGTCACTCGGCCCGAACCTATACGCAAGGATAGTCGGCCTGTATCCACGGCTGATGGCGTGAAGCGTTTCGCGAACGTATCTTGATTGCATCGATGACACGATGAAATCGGGAGGCGAAGCGGATATGGACAAGCTCTTCAGCATGCGCGTGTTCTCGCGCGTCGCCGAAACCGGCAGTTTCAGCGGCGTCGCGAAAGACATGGATTGCAGCGTGGGCATCGTGTCGCGGGCGGTCGTCTCGCTCGAAGACGGCCTGCGCACGCGGCTGTTGCAGCGCACGACGCGCCGCGTGTCGCTCACCGACAGCGGCGAGCGCTACTACCGCAAGTGCAAGACGATCCTCGCCGAAATCGATGCCGCCGACGCCGAAGCGAGCGATGCCGCCACGATCCCGCGCGGCCGGCTGCGCGTGCACGCGATGCCCGATCTGGGCCTCACTCAGTTGATGTCGACGATCGTCGAATACCGGCGCGCGCATCCGCAAGTGACGGTCGAACTGAAGCTCTCGCCGGGCATGCCGGATCTCGTGCAGGAACAGTTCGATGTTTCGGTGCTGTCGGCGGCCTCGCTGCCCGATTCGGGCAACGCGTACCGGATCGTTGGGCGCTTTCAGCGCGTGCTGGTCGCCGCGCCCGCGTATCTGCGACGCCATGCGGTGGAATCCGTCTCCGATCTGCCGATGCACGCGCTCACGCGCATCAACGCGCCGTTCGCGCATCCGTGCGACTGGCACGCGGAACTCGCATCCGGCATGACCGGCAGCATCGATCAAATCGTGGTCAACGACGCTGCGGCGATCCGCGTCGCGCTGCTGGCGGGAGCGGGCGTTTGCGCGATGCCGCATTACTTCGTCGCCGACGACATCAAGGCCGGCCGGCTCGTGCGTCTTTTTCCGGACTATCCGCTGCTGGGCGCAAATGTGTACGCGGTCTATCCGTCGCGCCAGCATGTCGATGCGAAGATCCGGACTTTCGTGGATTGTCTGTCGACGTCGCTGAAGAACGCGTTCGATGCGGCGCCGCCGGAGAGCACGCCGCATGACATGGCTCAGGAAGTCATGGCTTAGGAATGCGGATGCGGCTGATCATCAGCGATCCGGAGATCGCGTAGATCAGCACGAGCGGATGCAGCGTGAAGCCGCCGACGCGCCAGGTGCCGAGCCACATGCTTTCGCCGATCGCGCCGGACCACGCGCCGACCGTCAGCAGCAGCACGATGACGAAGGACGTGGGAATCGGCGTGCCTTCGAAATGCGTGACCTTGCCGCCGCTGCCCGACATCTCTTCGGTCGTCACGTTATAGCGCGCGAGACGCGACACGCCGCACGCGACAAAGTACGCCAGCACCACGCGGTCATACAGTCCGCGCATACCGAATCCATAGCCGATGATCGCCGGCGCGACACCGAACGAAATCACGTCGGCGAGCGAATCCAGTTCCTTGCCGAGAAGCGATGCCTTCTGACGCCAGCGCGCGATGCGGCCGTCGAGCACGTCGAAGACCAGCGCGGCGAACACGAGCGCGCAGGCGAGATAGATATGCAGCACGTCGGAATCGTCGAGATAGGACATCGACGAGAACAGCGCGCCCGTGCCGCACACCGCATTACCCAGCGTGAACCAGTCGGCCAGGTGGAAATCGCGGATCATCGAGAATCGTTTTTTCATTCGTTTCTGCTTTCGTCACGTTCGGGCAGCGCCGATGGCCGGCGCCGCGAGGCTTTCAGTCTATCATCGCGCCCTCTTTCATCAGCACTCCGCACCTCAGCACCTCGCATGCCCGGCAAACCTGTACGCGAACGTACAGGTTTGCGCTATAATGCGCGGCATCGACACCGCACTTTCGATGCCGTCATGTCCGAAACCAAGCCCGCGTTCCTCACCATCCGCGACGCCGCCGAGCGCCTGCAAGTCACGCCGCGCACGCTCAAGTACTACGAGGAGCGCGGCCTCGTCACGCCGTCTCGCAGCGAAGGCCGTTACCGGCTCTACAGCGAGCAGGACCTGGAACTGTTCGCGCGCATCCTGCGGCTGCGTTCGCTAGGGTTCTCGCTGCAGGGCATCGTCGAGATGCTGAAGCGGCCGATGGAAACGCAAAGCGAAGGCGGCAGCGGCTATTCGGCTTCGTCGTTGCGGGAGATCGAACAGGCGCTGTCGCAGCAGATCGAATCGGTCGATGCGCGCATCGCGGCCGTGCGCCGCGAATTGAAGGAAGCGCAGGCGGTGCGCAGCGAACTCGCCAGCGACCTCGACTATTTGCGGCGCAGAATCGCGGGCGAAAGCAAGGAAGTGCTGCTGCGCGAGCGCCTGGCCGCGCGCAAGCCGCGCAAGGCGCAGAGCGCCGGGGACGCCGACGAATGACCGAAGCGTCGTATCGGCATCCGAAGCCGATCGCGGAGCGTGTGCTCGGCGATCTGTTTCCGTGGGCCATCGCGCTCGCAACAGGCCTCGATTACTTCGACAACTCCGTCTTCGCGTTCTTCACGAGCTATATCGCGGGCGGCATCAATGCATCGTCCGATGAGCTCGTCTGGGCATCGAGCGCGTATGCGGTGGCGTCCGTGCTCGGCATCCTGCAGCAGCAATGGTGGATCGAGCGGCTCGGCAACCGGCGCTATATCGCGGGATGCCTGTTTCTGTTCGCGGCGGGCGCGGTGGCGGCGACGTTGTCCGAATCGGCCATCGAGCTGGCGTTCGCACGCGGCTTTCAGGGCTACTTCATCGGCCCGATGATGAGCGCCGCGCGCATCCTCATTCAGACGCGCTTTACGCGGCAGACACGCCCCGCCGCGACGCGCCGCTTTCTCAACATGATCCTGCTCGGCTCCGCGCTCGCGCCCTTGTGCGGCGGCTATCTGGTCGCGTCGCTCGGGTGGCGCGCGCTGTTCTCGTGCACCGCGTTCGCGGGCGTCGCGCTCGGCGTGCTGGCGTTCGTCGCCGTGCCATCGACGGGCCGGGTGCATCCGGAGGAGCGCGGCGAGGCGCACTTCTGGCCGTACATCATCTTCGCGTTCGCGCAGGGCGCGCTGCAGATCGTCATGCAGCAAGTGCGATTCGAGCTTTTCAGCACGTCGCCCGAGCTGATCGTGCTGACCGTCGCCGGGCTGCTGTCGCTCGCGTGGTTCGTGTGGCATCAGTGGCATCATCCGAAACCGCTGTTGCGGCTGCATGCGCTGCGCGAGAAGACGTTTCAGGTGGGCATCGTGCTGTACATCGCGTTCTATTACATCAACAACGCGATGAGCTTTCTCGTTTCACGCCTGCTCGAAGGCGGGCTCGGCTATCCGGTCGAAAACGCGGGGCGGCTCGTCGGCTTCACGTCGATGGTCTCGCTCGCGATGGCCATCGTCTACTTCCGCTTCTCGTCGCGCATCAGGCACAAGAAGTGGCTGATCATGACCGGCTTTCTGATGGCCGCGTTCATCGGCACATGGATGATCAACATGCCGCCCGACGTCTCCATGCCGTGGCTCATCGCGCCGATGGTCCTGCGCGGATTGCTGCTGCTCTTCATCGCGCTGCCGGTCGCGAACCTGACGTTCCGTGTGTTCGCGATCGACGAGTACAGCCACGGCTATCGCTTCAAGAACATCGTCAAGCAACTGACGTATTCGTTCTCGACGGCGACCATCATCATTCTCGAACAGCATCGCGTCGCGCTGCATCAGACGCGGCTCGTCGAAACCGTCAACGTGTATGACCCGACGTTTCAGAGCGTGTATCAGAGCCTGCTCGGCGCGTTCGAGCGCATGGGCCACGGCGCGTCCGAAGCGAAGAGCCTCGCGCTCGTCGAGATCGGCCGGATCGTCACGCAGCAGGCGAACTTCCTCAGTTCGATGGATGGCTTCTACTACATCATCGGCGTCGCGCTGTGCGCGAGTGCGATCGCGGCATGGCAGAAGCAAATCGATTGATACGTCTCAGAGCAAAAGAAAGTGGACACACTCAGCAGCATGCGGATGTTTGCCCGCGTCGCCGAAGAAGGCAGTTTCACCGCCGCCGCGCAGCGCATGAACATATCGACGGCCGCGACCTCGCGCGCCATCGCCACGCTGGAAGCGCGTCTGAACACGCGGCTTCTTCATCGCAGCACGCGGCGCGTGATCCTCACCGAAGCGGGCCGGCGCTACCTGCAGCGCTGCGAGCAGATTCTCGCGTGCGTCGACGTGGCCGAAGCCGAAGCCGCCGATGCGCAGTTGCGCCCTTCCGGGCACTTGCGCATTCATGCATCGACGAGCCTCGGGCAGTCGTATGTCGTGCCTGCCATCGTGCGGTATCGGCAACGTCATCCGGCCGTGTCCATCGATCTGACGTTGTCGCAGCACATGCCCGATATCATCGACGAAGGCTACGATCTCACCGTGCAGGCGAGCATCGCCGAGTTGCCGGATTCGAGTCTCGTCGCGCAACGGCTCGGCACGGTGCATAGCGTGCTGTGCGCGTCGCCGGCGTATCTGCGCGAACATGGCGCGCCGCGTACGCTCGCGGAGCTGTCGCGCCATCCGTGCCATCAACTCGTTTCGCCGATCTTTCCGCGCGACGTCTGGACCTTCGAAGGCCCGAACGGCACCGAGACCTTCGCGCTTGCGAAGACGAACTTCGGCGTGAATGTCGCGGGCGCGCTGGCGGTGGCGCTGCGCGAGGGCATGGGCATCGGCGCGCTGCCGATGTCGACCGCGAGCAAGCTGCTCGCAAGCGGCGCGCTGGTGCGCGTGCTGCCGGAATATCGGTTACAGGCGCTCACGCTGCACGCGCTCTATCCGTCGCGGCAGTATCTGAATGCGAAGGTCAAGACCTTCGTCGAGTTCATCAAGGAGGTCGTGCCGCGGATTCTGGAAAGCGATGCCGCTCATATCGATGCCGCACGCGAGAGCGAACGCCATCACGAAGTATCATGAGATGCGTTGATCACGTCACAGGGAAACGACCATGAGCTATGACCCGGAGAACATCTTCGCCCGGATTTTGCGGGGCGACGCGCCGTGCATCAAGGTATGCGAGACGGAGAACACGCTTGCGTTCATGGACGTCATGCCGCAATCCGAGGGGCATGTGCTCGTGATTCCGAAAGAGCCGGCCGCCAATATCCACGACGTTTCCGATGAAGGACTCGCCGCCTGCATGCGTACCGTCAAACGCGTGGCAGCGGCGGTGCGTGAAGCATTGAAACCGGACGGTATGTTGATCGCGCAGTTCAACGGCGCGGCGGCGGGCCAGACGGTGGAGCACATCCACGTTCATATCATTCCGCGCTGGGGCGACGTTCCGCTCAAGGCTCATGGACGCGAGCGCGCCGACGATGCTCAACTCGAAGCTCTCGCTCAGCGCATACGCGCGGCGCTTGCCGCCGGGTGACCGACCGGGCTGGAAGGCAGCGCGCCTCACAGTCTGAAGTTTGCCTTGATGGCGGCGATAAGCACGTCAATCGCTTCGCTTCCGCGACCGGCGCCGTCGCGCATCAGGACGACTTCGTGGTCGCCGATTCGCGGGAGCGTGTCCAGCACGCTCATATCGTTGCTGACGCGTGCGCGGTCGAGCAGCGTGACCGCAAGCCCCGACTCGACGCAGGCTTTGATGACCTGGCTCGACGCGCTATCGAGCACGACACGCCATTTGCGCCCGGCACGTTCGAGCGCGTCTGTCATCGCCACGCGATAGGGGCAAGGCTCGCCGTACAACGCCAGCGGAAGCGGACGGTCCTCGTTCACAACGAAGGTCGAACTTCCGACCCAGACCGGCGTGGTCAGGGTCAGGACATCCGCGGGTCTGCTCGCCTTGACGGGCTGAACCAGTAACGCCACGTCGAGCTTGCCGCGCGTCACCCAGTCCCGAAGCTTGAGGCTCGGTGCGGTTTTCACTTCCAGCACCACGTTGGGCCAGCTTGCCGCGAAGCCCGGAAGAATATCCCGGACGACGTGCGTTGCGTACTCGTCCGGCACGCCCAGAACGACGCGTCCCACGAGCGTTTTTCCCTGAATATCCTGCAGCACGCGGTCATGCGCGCTCAACAGCTCGCTCGTGCCCGCGAGCAGCCTTTTGCCGAGCGCCGTCAGCGTGACGGACTGATTGTCCCGTTCGAGCAGCCTGCCGCCAGCGATCGCTTCGAGACGCTGGATATGGATGCTGACCGCAGCCGGGCTTCTGTGAACATGCTCGGCCGCCGAACGAAACTTGCCGAGCCGCGCCACCGCATGAAAGGTGCGCAGGAGTTCGATATCGAGGATGGATTCCATGATGGTTCAGCCAGATTGAACGACCTCATCAATATATTTTGATTTTCGAATCGTCGCACGGGTATTAGGCTGGATGCATGACAAAAGCTTCTCGACCTTGCCTCGCCGCTCATTCGCCTGCCATCGAGGCGCTGCGCGTGCCTTTGCCTGCGCTGGAAGCGCTGATGGTCATCGCGTGGAGTTCGGGTTTCGTCGGGATGCGGTTTTCCACGGACTACGCACCGGTCTTTCTCGTGGTGCTGTGGCGTTGCGCCGTGCTTTCAGTCTGCCTGCTTCCGTTCGTGGCGCGAGAGATCATCAACGCGCCCGCAGGCTTATTGCTGCGACAGGCCGCAATTGGCTTGTTCGCGTTGACTGGCTATATCGCGGGCGTTGCGAAGGGAATCGAACTCGGCGTATCGGCCGGTCTTTCCGCTCTGATCGCAAATCTTCTGCCGGTCGGAACGGTCGCCATTTCGTCCATATTTCTCAGGGAGCGGATCTCGGGCCGGACGTGGGCCGGCATGGCGCTCGGGATGGCCGGCGTACTCGTGGTCAGTCGCGACGCGTTGACGCTTGGCTCCGCGCCTCTTTGGGCGTACGCGTTGCCGGTCGCGGGCATGATGTCGCTCGCCGTGGCCAGCATCTGGCAACAACGGAGCGCATCTCGCGCGGGCTCGCTGAGCCTCTTGCCTACCCTCTGGATACACTGCGTCGTGTCGTGTCTCATGTTCGCCTGCCTGCAAATGTCGCAAGGCAGCGTGAGACCGATCGCGACAATCGGTTTCGCAGCCAGCGTCGGCTGGACGGCGGCCATCTCGACGATCGGCGGTTACGGCCTGTACTGGGTATGTTTGCGGCGTTCGTCGCCCGCGCGCGTATCGAGCGTGCTGTTTTTGAGCCCTTCAGTCACTTTCGTATGGGCGTGGGCACTGTTCGGAGAGCCGCTTTCCTGGCCGATGCTTGTCGGAACGATCGTCTCCGGCCTGGGAATCGTAGTCATGACGCGGCCGCAAGGAAGCAGCGGCGGCGCTCGTCGACTCTGACGCCGGCAAAGCCGACGCCATACGTCAATCCGCCGATGGTTCGCACTCGCCGACGAAATCCGATCCGCGAGCCGGCCGTTCCAGCGCGGCAAGGCGGCTCAGTGTCATCAGTCCGAGCACCGCGAGCCCGCATCCCAGCGTGAAGTCAGCGCGCACGCCGGCATGATCGACAATTGAACCGCCGAGCGCGGAACCCACGGCAATCGCGACCTGAATGATGCTGACGAACATCGCAGAGCCCGCTTCAGGCAGGTCCGCCGTGCCGCGCTGAATCCATACGCTGAAACATAGCGGCAGCGCGCCGAAGGCCACGCCCCAGAGCAGCATCCCGGCTGCTTCGCCGATGATCGAATGGTCCAGAAGTAGCATCGACGCGATCGCGGCGAGCAGGAGCACGATCATCGCGGCGACGGACTTTTTCAGATGGTTCGCGACCGCCATCGACATCAGCGCGTTCGAAAAGAATCCGACCAGCCCGAATCCGAACAGCAGCAACGTGATCGCGCTGATGGAGAAGTCCTGCTCCAGGAGCGGCGCGATATACGTGTATGTCGAGAAATGCGCGCCGAAGACGAGCGCGACCATCAGCAAACTCCACCGGGTCTCGGGACGGCGAAGCAGCGTCCTGAAATCGCCGATGCGCAGCGCCGATGCCGACGGCAGCGAGGGCACGAGAAGCGCCTGTGCGACGAGAGCGAGCGCCACGAGCCCTGCCGTGGCGGCGAACGACGCCCGCCAGGATGCGAACGATGCGATGAACGTACCGAGCGGCACGCCGATAACCGTCGCGAAGGTGACGCCAGTCAGAATGGTCGCCGTGGCCTTCGCGGCGTCCTTCGGTTCGACGAGTCGCGGTGCGGCGGCCGTCGCGAGCGTCCAGAATCCGCCCAGCGCGGCGCCGAGCAACGCGCGTCCGGCGAGCAGGACCGGGAAACTCGTCGCGATTGCGCACAATACGTTGGAAACCAGAAGTACCGCCGTCAGCAACAGAAATACAAAACGGCGGTCCATACGTCCGGCACCGGCAATCAACGCTGGTGCGAATATCGCGGCCATGATCCCCGGCGTCGTGACCATCAGGCCGGCAACGCCGGGTTTGACGCCGAGGTCGTGCGCAATCTGACTCAACAGTCCGACCGGCAGGAACTCGGCCGTGACGAAGGCGAATGCGCTGACGGCGACAGCGACCACGGACAGCCACTGGCGCAACGATGTGCTACCGCCATGCAACGACGCTGAAGTTGCAGGTGTATCGATTTGCATGATGAGAAATCCTGGAAGAAGCCGACCACTTTAAGCGGGCCTCCGCGCGGGAAAAAGTATTGCGGCCTGAACAGACAAGCCGACGCAGACGAACAATCCGATACGCTCCGCGCGATAAGCCTGTCGATTCGAGGCTGCGGAGGAGTAAGCTTTCGATGCCGGACCCACATCTTTTGATGGAGACAGCGAAATGGACACCGCTTCAGAACTGGCGTCCGGCCCGGCCGGCCATACGCCCGAGTCATTGAAAACGCTGGCCGCGTATCTGGAAGTCTCTCTGGAAAAGGGCAAATGCGTGGTCATGATGCGCCGCGGTCCGGAGCTTTTTGCGGTCTACATTGGTAATCCGGGCGACGAGGACGCCAGATTGACTCCCCACGGCACGATCTCGGCGGCAATGGCGGAAGAACTGCTCGAATCGACGACTCACGTGGGTTTGAACTGGATAACTGTCGGCGATCAGAAGTACCGTTTTTTTCGAAGCTTTACATACATCGACGAAGCCGGGGCAGTGGTGTTTGCGCCGACTTAAGCAGCCGGATCAGTGGTCGCGCTTCATCTTCTTGCGGACGAGACTAACCTGCCCGTTGCGTTCGAGTATGGCCGAATGCACGTCGTCGAGATCGAGCGTGTGAAGTTCTTGTCGCGCGGTCTCGAATACATCGGTTCTTGTGATGAGTGCCGCCGACATCTGGTCTTCGTTGAACCGGCCATCCTTATAGACTTCCCTTTCCACGCCGACCACGAGCGACTCCAGCCGGGGCGAACGAAGGCAAGCCCACGCGAGCGCCCGATGTATCAGCACCATGACTAACGAAGCGAGCATCGTCGGCACCGCTGGCGAAGCGCCGACAATAACGCGACTCAACGTGGCGCCGAGGAGTATCGCGACCACGTAATCGAAGGGAGAGCGTTGTCCGAAGGAGCGTCGGCCCGAAATACGAATGAAAACGAGCGCCGCGAAAAAGACGACGACTGTCCTGGCAGCCATCTGGAAGGCATCGAGATCCCTGCCCTCTCCGAATATCGCGATGAGGATGTTCATCGGGTCCTCCAATAATGCGAGCGTGACCGGGTTTCGGCAGTCGCCATAGAAGGGTCACTCAGTCTGCCGGGCCGAGATATCCCGGAAGTCCAAGCGCGACTTTCGTCTTCGCGAGTTTCACTCCTTTTTTGACCAGCGCATCGTATTCGGCGTCGCTTTCGGGCGGGGGCAAATGGCGTCGCAGGAAATCGGACCAGCGGAATTCTTCGAGCGGAACCGTCGTCTTTTCATATCCGCCCGCGTCGCGCACGGCCGCCGACAGACTCCGAAAATCATCGTCGATCAGTTCCCACACATGGTCCCGAAAGTCGGCGAATGCGACGCGCCGGCCCTGCGCGTCGTAGGGATAAGCCCAGCGGTTGTTCTCCATGGTCAACCAGAAATCGGCCCTGGTGAGCGACGACAAATCACAGACCAGAACGAACGGAACGCTCTTTATTCCGGCGCGCCACAACGCGCTTGCAACGTGGTGATGGTCGATTGCGAACGGGGCGCCGTCCGGACCGAGCACGACAGGAACCGGCTTTTCAGCGATGGCCATGTCCAGATCGTGACCCGTCAGCGACTCGTAGGTTTTCGTTTTGTCGAGTATCTCTCGCAAACCGTGCGTCACCTGAGTGGGACGCAAGAGGTCGATTTTTACTTTCTTCATTCTTGTCTCCCCCCATCTGCACCGTACAAGTAGCATTTCGCCTTTAAACTTCGATAGCAGGAACCATGCCGTTATTTGATGTAGTACGCTGATCTCGTCGCGAAGATCGGGAGTATTTTGCGGGCGTCGGCCCGAGGCCCCGGATTTTCCGACTGATTTTGTCGATGCCCCAACCTGGACGCGTGTGCAGCACCATGCAAAACATAGTCAACGCAGTGGATTCAGGTGAGGCACTCGCGCGAGATATCGGCGCGGTAGCCCGTATCGGCGCTGTCCCTTCGATGCTGAAGATGATTTGCGAAGAGACCGGGATGGGCTTTGCCGCCGTCGCGCGCGTGACCGATGCAACCTGGACGGCCTGCGCGGTCCTCGACAAAGTCGGATTCGGCCTCAAGCCGGGCGGACAACTACAACTTCACACCACGCTTTGCTTCGAATCCCGCGCGGCACGACTGGCGATCGTCATCGACGACTTCAGCGAGAGCGAGAAGTATCGAGCTCACCATACGCCAGCGATTTACGGTCTGAGGAGCTATATCTCCGTCCCGATCGTCCTGCCAGACGGCGAGTATTTCGGAAACCTGTGTGCGATCGATGCAAGCCCGGCGGCCGTTTCAGACCCGAAGATCGTTCGCATGTTCGAGGTCTTCGCCAACCTTATCGGCATGCAGCTGGACAGCGAACAGAGGCAATGGTCAACCGAATCGCAACTGCTTCGGGAACGGGAAACCGCCACGTTGCGCGAGCAATTCATCGCGGTTCTGGGTCACGACTTGCGCAACCCGCTGTCGGCCGTCAGCGCAACGGCCGAGCTATTGAGCCGCCGTGAAGCGGAACCCGACATTGCAGCGATGGGACATCGTTTGAAGCGCACGGCATCGAGAATGGCGCGGCTCATCGATGACGTGATGGACTTTGCGCGCGGTCGCATGGGCTCCGGAATGGCGATCGCACTGAACGACGAAAGCGAGCTCGGTGTGCATCTGCGAGCGGTCGTCGACGAACTTTGCATGGCGTATCCGTCGAGAGTGGTGGATTGCTCCATCTCCTTGAGCGGGCCGGCTCGATGCGACATCGCTCGTCTTCAGCAGCTCATGTCCAATCTGCTCGCGAACGCCCTGACGCACGGGTCCCCGGACGCACCGGTCGTCGTGCGCGCCATCGTCGAAGAAGGGATGCTCGTACTCTCGGTATCCAATGCTGGCGAGCCGATTCCACCGCAGTTGCTGCCGAGGGTATTCGAACCTTACTGGCGGCCCAAGACCAGCGCACCGGGCGGAGGACTGGGTTTGGGTCTTTACATCTGCCAACAGATCGTCAAAGCACATGGCGGGACGCTCGAAGTGTGCTCGTCTATCACAGACGGAACACGCTTCACCGCGCGCATTCCTTTATAAGCAAGCGGTGGCGCGCGCGTGCGCCCGCCGCTCATTTCGACCGCGCGGCGCCCGGTTGAATCGACCTGGCATTTTCCGCGACATCGAGATTCCACTCGCCGTGCTCGTACCAGTCTTCGCCGAGCAGTTCGGCCGGATGCTGCGTGCGGCTCGAACCGTTACCGCAGCGCAGCGCGTCCGTCGCGCAATAGTGATCGCAGCCCCAGCAATTGCGCTCGGGATGTTGCGGGTTGAGCGGAAAGCGCTTCGACATCGCGTTGATGCTCCTTCGATCACGGCCCTTCGGTATTCAACATGCCGCCGGCGCAACTTTCGTCGCGCCGGTCAACAGCAGTTCGATCAGATCGCGCACGCTCCGGATCGCCGCGCCGAACGGCAGTTTCTCGCGTCCCCGGAAGAACAGGCCGTTGCCGACATCGCCGCGCAATGCTGCCGCAAGGCGCGTATCGATGCAGAAGTGACCGAACTTCTCGATGCCGTCGCGCAGCCCGCACGCGCTCAGGCATTCGAGCGCCGACGGACACGTCTGCTTGCGCGCGCCGATCTTCGTACGGATCCGTTCCTCGTTGCGCAGATAGCGCATGAGCCACGGCGTCTTCACGGCGCGCGCGGGAAGGCCGGTCACACTCACGAATTCGACGATATCGTCCGGCGTCGCCTCGACCAGCACGCGCTTGAACTCGGGATGCGCATCGCCCTCTTCGGTGACGGCGAACGGAGTGCCGATCTGCACTCCGTTCGCGCCGGCCGCGAGCCACTTGCGAACGGCTTCATGACTGTTGATGCCGCCCGCGACGATCACCGGCACGTCCTCGCGCTTCAGCCCGAGCGATGCGAACGACGCGTCGAGTTCCCTCAGCACGCGCTCGAAACCGAAGCGCTCGTCGTGCATGTCCGCGACGTCGCTGACGCCAAGATGCCCGCCGGCATGCGCCGGATGCTCGATAACGATGGCGTCGGGCAAGCGGCCTTTCTTCATCCACTTCTTGAGAACGAGCGTCACGCCGCGGCTGTCCGAGAGGATCGGGACCAGCGCGATATCGCAGCCCTGCGTGAGGTCCGGCAAGTCGAGCGGAAGGCCCGCGCCCATGACGATCGCATCGGCGCCCTCATCGCACGCGACGCGCACGTAGTCCGCATGCGCGCTCACGGCCTTCATCACGTTGACGGCGATCATGCCGCGCCCTTCCGACAACGCGCGCGCCGCCTTGATCTCGCGTGCGAGCGCGATCAGGTTCGCGCGTTCGAGTGTCGGACGTGTCTGGTCTTCACGGCACATCGCGAGCAAGTCATCGTGATGATGACGCAAGTCGATGCTCGCGATGGTGCCGAGCGCGCCTTCACGCGCCACGCTGCCCGCCAGCCGATGCGCGGAAATGCCGACGCCCATACCGCCCTGCACGATCGGCAACAGAGTGCGGCCGCGAATCGTGAGCGGCGCGAAAGGGTGAGCGTGAGAGGTCATGGGCAACTCGGTTCGGTAAGAATTCATGTTGTACGGCTCGATGTGATGCGCGCTTCGGTACATGTCGGTGAAGATTCAGGCGGCTTCCGTCGCTGGCGCCGCATCCTGCCCGACCGCGTAGATCGCGACCTGCACGCGGCTCGTCAAATTCAGCTTGCGCAGGATGTTGCGCACGTGGATCTTCACCGTGCTCTCCGCGAGCATCAGCGAACGTGCAATCTCCTTGTTGCTCGCACCGCGCGCCAGTTCGCGCATGATGTCGCGCTCACGTGTGGTGAGTGGATCGGCCGTGGCGACAGGCGGCGGAGCCGGCGCGTTCTTCGGTGCGCGCATGCTGGCGACGAGTTTCGCCGTCATGTCGTCGGCGATGACCGGATGACCCGCTGCCGCCTTGCGGATCGCGCTGGCGAGCGTGTCGGTTTCGATGCTCTTGAGCAGATAGCCGCACGCGCCATCGCGCAATGCGAGCGAGAGTTCATCGAGATCCTCTGAAACGGTCAGGATGACGACCGCGGTTTGCGGCACGTCCTGCACGAGCAGCTTCAGTGTTTCGAGCCCCGAGAGTCCGGGCATGTGGAGATCGAGCAGAATCACGTCCGGAAGAAACTGCTTCGCGCGCTTCAGCCCTTCGAGTCCATCGGCTGCTTCGCCGACGACTTTGAAATCGGATTGCCGCTGCAAGATGGCGTGAACGCCTGAGCGGAACAGCGTGTGGTCGTCGATCAACAGAATGCGGATGGTCATGACACAACTCGAAGCAGCTCTCGAAACCAGCGCGCGAGACCCTGTTCAGGCGGTCTGACGCGCCGGAACCGGCAAGACGAGTTCGACGCGTGCGCCGTGTCCAGGCGCGCTAGTCAACCGAAGCGTGGCGCCGAGCCTTTGCGCACGCTCGCGCATGATGTGAAAGCCGACATGCGTCTCGCCCAGGACGGCCATCTCTTCTGGATCGTAGCCCTGACCATCGTCCTCGACAAGGAGGCTGAAGTCGCAAGCATTGACGATTGTCACGCTAACGTGTCGCGCCTTCGCGTGTTTGCGAATGTTGGAGAGCGCTTCCTGCAGAATGAAAAGCACCTGCAGTTGCTGATCCGGCGGCAAGGGCAAACCGCCTTGCTCGCGGTAGTCGAGTAATGGCACGATGCCCGTCTGCACGCCGAAACGTTCGATCGATTCATCCACTGCGCGCCTGAGTTCACCGCTGCCGAGCTTCGTGCGGAAATTCATCAGAAGCTCGCGCACGTCGACGTAGCTTTCGGCAACACCGCCCGCGAGCAAGGGCACGATCTCGCGAATCTCGTCCATGCGTGCTTCGCGCGTCGCGGCGTCGAGCAGATGCACCTGCATCTTCAGAAAGTTGAGACTCTGCGCGATGCTGTCGTGCAGGCCTTGCGCGACCAGATTGCGCTCCTCTGACACCGCGAGCTGCCGCGCGAGCGCCGCGATCCGCCTGCTCTTGAGCGCCGTCCCAAAGTGTGCGCCGAGCGTTTCGAGCAATTGAGCTTCCGACGCCGGGATGATGCGCTCGCCACGGAAATGCAGCGAGAACGCACCGAGCTTTTCGCCTTGCGACACAATGTTGAACGCCGCCACGCTCGCAAAGCCCGCGCGCCGGCAAGGCCGTTCGTCGCAGACACAGCCATCGGCGGCGAGGCAGCGTTCATCCTCAAGCAACGCGTCGGGCAGCCCTTCCGAACCGATCAAACGCACCTGACCGTCCTCGGTGACGAGGCGAACGGCCGCGCCGTCCGCCTCGAACTGGCGCGTGAGGCGCGCGAGAAAGCCCCGGCACAGCGCGTCGACGTCATTCGATTGATTCAGGAATGCCGCCATTTCATAGAGCGCCGTCAACTCGCGGTTCTGCGCGGCGAGTTCGGCGGTCTTCGCGTCGACGCGGCCCGCGAGATCGCGATAGAGCATCTGCAATTCCGCGGCCATACGGTTGAAGCCTGCCGCAAGATGCCCGAACTCGTCTTGCGTTTCGACGGGCAAACGCGCGTCGAACTCGCGTCCTTCGATGCGCGCGAGCCCCTCCTGCAAGCGCTGCACGGGCACGACGATCCATAGATAGAGCAGGTAAGCGATCGCCGCGGTGCCCAGGCACGCCATTGCTGCGAGCGCCCTCTGCGACGTGCGCAGCCACGCGGTCTTGCGCGCATTCTCCCGCTCGATCAGGCCGACGAGTTCGTCCGCCCCCGTGACAAAGGCACGCAATTCAAGCAGATAGCGCGATACCGCCTGCGGTTCGGCAGCCATGCCTTTGCGCACATCGGGTTCGAGCTGCGTGCGCCACACATTCGCGACATGATCGAACTGGCGGCGCACGTCGGCGTCGTCGGGAAGAAAGAGCGGGCGCTCCGGATCACCTTTGCGCAGGCGATCGAACGTCGAGTTCATCTGTTCGATCTGGAACTGCAACATCACCTGCGACGTCTCCGGGCGCTTCAGCAGAGCAATCGCCAAGGCGTTCGCACGCATGCGCAGGCTGCCCGCGTCGTTGATCGCAGCGCCCGCGCCCTGCAGTTGCCACGATAGCCAGAGCGTCCCGCCGATCATCGCGAGCACGAGGACGAGCGACACCATCGACAGCGTGACGATGCGTGTGGTCAGACGATCGCGAAACGACGGCAGGGACATGCTTCTCCGTTGACGGATTCAGCGGCTGCGGACGAGTTGCCACGCCCGTCCGAGATAGCCGAGCGAAGCGAAGCCGCTCCAGACGTGCACGAGCCGCGTGAACGGGAAGATCACGAACAGGCTCATGCCCATGAACAAATGTACGCGGAAGAGCAGCGGCGCATCTGCGACATAGCGCGCGGCATCGGCTCTGAACGTGACGATATGCTGCGCCCAGGTCATGAGGCGCACCATCATCGAGCCATCCATGTGACCGGCCGACACACCGATCGTCGAAAGCCCGAGTAGCAGCGTGATGAGAATCCACAGCAGCAGCACGCGGTCGCCGATCTTCGTGATTGCCGAAAGGCGCGCGCTCGCGAGGCGGCGATGCAGCAGGATCAGCAGCCCGGCAAGACACATCGTGCCCATCACGCCGCCGGCTACCATTGCGACCATCTGCTTGACGCTGTGCTCGATGCCGAGCGCATCCCACGCCGCGACCGGCGTGAGCAAGCCGACGAGGTGACCGAAGAACAGTCCCAGAATGCCGATGTGAAACAGAATATTGCCGAGCCTGAGGTTGCCGCGTTCGACAAACTGCGTGCTGTCCGCCTTCCACGTGTATTGCTCGCGCTCGAAGCGCACGAGGCTGCCGAACAGGAAGATGCTGGCGGCGATATACGGATAGATGCCGAACACGAAGGCGTTGAACATGTTCATCGTGTGTCCTTTGCGATGGGTGCACCCGCATCGGCCATCGTTGCGCCGCGCGGATGAAAGCGAATGGTTTGCGTGTCCTGTCGCGTGTGCGGTGCCAGCAGCGGCTCGACGCCGTCCGGACCCGGCCCGAAGGTTTCGAGCATCTCGTCCATGTCGCGCACGGGCGGCTGCGCGAGCGGGCGCGGCTCGATAGTGGCAAGCTCGCGCAAGACGGCGAACACGGCCGCATAAGGGCTTCGGTCGCGTGCGAGACGCTCCCCGACCGCATCGAGCACATGAATCGCGTCATCGAGCAATGACTGAGCGCGAGCCGGTTCGATCGCGCCGAGCACTTCGAGGAAGAGCGGCACGTAATCCGGCAATTCGTTCGATGCGATATCGAGGCCGAGACCGCGATACTCGTCGAGCAGATCGACCATCGCCTGACCGCGATCGCGACTTTCGCCGTGCACATGCTCGAAGAGATGCAGCGAATGCGACGGATTGCGATCGAACGTAGCGACGTAGTTCTGCTGCACTTCGATGAGCGGCAGCTTCAGCGACGCGATGAGCGGCGCGAGCCGCGCCTGCGCCTGCGGCCAGTCGTGCAGCGCGGCTTCGATCTCTGGCAGCGCGTCCAGAAGCGCAGGCTCGGGATAATCGAGCAGCGCGGAAAGAATGGGATAGAGCGACATCGTGTGTTCCTTGATCAACCGTCCGCCAGCGCCTTCCTGCGGGACTTCGGCAACGCCGCGTAGCTCACTTCGCCATGCGTTCGCGATCCGAAGAGCGATCCGTCAGACGCGCCCGGCGAGCCGCAATTGCCGAATGAAAAGCCGCAACTGCCTTTTTCGTCGAAGCTGTCATGCGCCATTTCCTTGTGCGATGAGGGCACCACGAAACGGTCCTCGTAATTGGCGATCGCCATCAGCTGGTACATCTCTTCCACTTGCGATGCCGTGAGGCCTACATCGCTCAGCACGGCGGCGTCGTTCACGTTGTTCACGTTCTGCGCCCGCTTGTAGACGCGCATCGCGAGCATGCGATCGAGCGCGGCGACGATCGGCGCTTCATCGCCCGCGGTGAGCAGATTCGCCAGATAGCGCATCGGAATGCGCAGGCTTTTTACATCGGGAATCACGCCGTTCATCCCCATGTGGCCGGCGTCGGCCGCGGATTGAATCGGCGAAAGCGGAGGCACGTACCAGACCATCGGCAAGGTGCGGTACTCGGGATGCAGCGGGAACGCCACCTTCCACTCGCACGCCATGCGATAAACCGGCGAGCGCTTCGCCGCGTCGAGCCAGCTTTGCGCGATGCCCTGGCGCGCCGCTTCGGCCTGGACTTGCGGATCGTGCGGATCGAGGAAGAGGTCGAGCTGCGACTGATAGAGGTCCGTCGTCTCTTGAACCGATGCCGCTTCGGCGATGCGGTCCGCGTCGTACAGCATCACGCCGAGATAGCGGATGCGTCCCACGCACGTTTCCGAGCACACAGTCGGCTCGCCCGCTTCGATGCGCGGATAGCAGAACACGCACTTCTCCGCCTTGCCCGACTTCCAGTTGAAGTACATCTTCTTGTACGGACAGCCGGACACGCACATGCGCCAGCCACGGCATTTGTCCTGATCCACGAGCACGATGCCGTCGTCCTCGCGCTTGTACACCGAGCCCGACGGACACGACGCCACGCACGCCGGGTTCAGACAGTGCTCGCACAGGCGCGGCAGGTACATCATGAAGGTGTTTTCGAACGTCGAGTACATCTCCTTCTGCACGTTTTCGAAAAGCGCATCGCGGCCGCGCGATTCGAATTCGCCGCCGAGATCGTCTTCCCAGTTCGGCCCCCAATGGATCTTGTCCATCTTCTTGCCGGTGATCGCGGACACGGGGCGCGCCGTGGGCGGCGTCTGGGAAAGCGGCGCGTTCTGCAGACGCTCGTAGTCGAAGGTGAACGGCTCGTAATAGTCGTCGATGGCCGGGAGATTCGGGTTCGCGAAGAGGTTCGCGAGCACTTTCAGCTTCGGCCCCTGACGCAATTCGATGCGGCCATCGCTCTTGCGAATCCAGCCGCCGTTCCATTTCTCCTGGCGCTCCCACTGCTTCGGATAGCCGATGCCCGGCTTCGTCTCGACGTTGTTGAACCACGCATACTCGACGCCATCGCGCGACGTCCACACGTTCTTGCATGTGACCGAGCAGGTATGGCAGCCGATGCACTTGTCCAGATTCAGGACCATCGCGACCTGCGCGCGGATCTTCATGATGCTGCTCCTTCCATGAGCGGGCCTTCGAGCCAGTCGACTTTCTTCATCTTGCGCACGATGACGTATTCGTCGCGATTGCTGCCCACGGTGCCGTAGTAGTTGAAGCCGTAGGCCTGCTGCGCGTATCCGCCGATCATGTGCGTCGGTTTGAGCACCGTGCGCGTCACCGAGTTATGGATGCCGCCGCGCATGCCGCTCGTCTCCGCGCCCGGCACGTTGATGATCTTCTCCTGCGCGTGATACATGAGGCACATGCCGCGCGGCACGCGCTGGCTCACGACGACGCGCGCCGTCAGCGTGCCGTTCACGTTGAACACTTCGACCCAGTCGTTGTCCTTCAACCCGGCTTCCTTCGCTTCGGCTTCCGACACCCACACGTGCGGACCGCCGCGCGACAGCGTGTGCATGCGCAGGTTGTCCGTGTACGTCGAGTGGATGCCCCACTTCTGGTGCGGCGTGATCCAGTTCAGCACGAGTTCATGTTCGCCGTTGGGCTTCGCACCGAGCATCGGCGAAATGGTCTTGGTATCGATCGCGGGTTTGTAGACGCACGAACCTTCGCCGAAATCCAGCATCCAGCGATGATCCTGATAAAACTGCTGCCGGCCGGTAAGCGTGCGCCAAGGGATCAGCTCGTGCACGTTCGTGTAGCCTGCGTTGTAGCTGACTTCCTCCGATTCGAGCCCGGACCAGGTCGGTGCCGAAATGATCTTGCGCGGCTGGGCCTGGACGTCACGGAAGCGGATCTTGTCGTGCTCGCGGCCGAGCGCGAGGTGCGAGTGATCGCGTCCGGTGATCTTCGAAAGGGCTTCCCACGCTTTCACCGCGACATGACCGTTCGTTTCGGGCGCGAACGTGAGGATCATCTCGGCGGCATCGATTGCGGTGTCGAGACGCGGACGCCCTTCTTTCTCGCCGGACAGCGACGCGAGTTCGTTCACCTCATGCGCCGTATTCCAGTTGATGCCCTTGCCGCCGTTGCCGAGTTTCGCAAGCAGCGGTCCAACCGACGTGAACTTGTCGTAGATCGCGTTGTAGTCGCGTTCGACGAGCGTCATCGACGGTGCGGTCTTGCCGGGAATCAGATCGCATTCGCCATGACGCCAGTCCTTCGGCTCGAACGCCTGCCCGAGTTCGCCCGGCGTGTCGTGCATGAGCGGCGTGCACACGAGATCGGTGCGCGTGCCGAGATGCTTGCCGCCGATCTCCGCGAACTTCTTTGCGATCGCCTTGTAGATTTCCCAGTCGCTCTTGCTTTCCCACAACGGCTGCACCGCCTCCGACAACGGATGAATGAACGGGTGCATGTCCGATGTGTTCAGGTCGTTCTTCTCGTAGAACGTCGCGCTCGGCAGCACGATGTCGCCATACAGGCACGTCGTGCTCATACGGAAATCGAGCACGGTCAGGAGATCGAGCTTGCCTTCGGCGGCGTCGCGCACATTCACTTCGCCTGGCTTGATCGCATCGGCTTCATCGGCGAACAGCGCGTTCTGCGTGCCGAGCAGATACTTCAGGAAGTATTCGTGCCCTTTGCCCGAACTGCCGAGAATGTTCGAACGCCACACGAACATGTTGCGCGGAAAGTTCGCCGGATTGTCGGGATCGTCGCAAGCGAAGCCGAGCGCGCCCGACTTCAGTTGTTCCACCGTGTATTCGATCGGATCGCGGCCCGCGCGCTTCGCGGCATCGACGATATCGAGCGGATTCGCACCGAGCTGCGGCGCCGACGGCAGCCAGCCCATGCGTTCCGACTTCGCATTCATGTCGAGCATCGAGAGCTTCTCGTAGCGCGACTTGTCGGCGGTCGGCCCGAGAATCTCGTCCACGGCCACTTTCTCGTGACGCCACTGGCTCGTATGGTTGTAGAAGAACGACGTGCCGTTCATCTGGCGCGGCGGGCGCGACCAGTCGAGCGCGAATGCGAGCGGCGCCCAGCCGAATTGCGGACGCAGCTTTTCCTGGCCCACGTAATGCGCCCAGCCGCCGCCGCTCTTGCCGATACAGCCGCACATCATCAGCAGATTGATGATGCCGCGATAGATCATGTCGTTGTGATACCAGTGATTCAGCGCCGCGCCGACGATCACCATGCTCTTGCCCTGCGTGCGGTCCGCGTTATCCGCGAACTCGCGTGCCACCTGAATCACGAGATGACGCGGCACGGTGGTGTGCTTCTCCTGCCATGCGGGCGTGTAGGGAACGTCGTCATCGTAGGACGTGGCGACGTTCGCGCCGCCCAGACCCTGGTCCACGCCGTAGTTCGCCAACTGCAAGTCGTACACGGTCGCGACGCGAGCGCTCGCGCCATCCGCGAGCACGATGCGCTTCACGGGCAAGCGGCGCGCCAGCAACGCGTCATGTTCCGCGCCGAAGTACGGGAAACTCACGTCCGCCACTTCGTCGTTCGCGCCGACGAGCGACAAGCGCGGATCGATATCGCGGCCCGAGCCGCCATCCTTCTGTTCGAGATTCCAGCGCCCGACCTTCGCGCCGTCGTTGTGATTCGGCTCGCCCCAGCGAAAGCCGATCGTGCCGTTCGGCGCGACGATCCTGCCGCTCCTCTCGTCGATGACGAGCGTCTTCCACTGCGGGTTGTTCGCCTCGTCGAGATCGTTCTGCAGTTGGGACGCGCGCAGGAAATGGTCGGGCACGAGCGTGCCTTCGTGTTCGCGCAGCACGACGAGCATCGGCATGTCGGTATAGCGCTTCACGTAATCGCGGAAGTACGCGGACTTGGCTGTAGCGTGAAACTCCTTCAGCACGACATGGCCCATCGCCATGGCGAGCGCGGCGTCGGTGCCCTGCTTCGGCGCAAGCCAGATGTCGCCGAACTTCACCATTTCACCGTAATCCGACGACACCGCGACCGTCTTCGTGCCTTTGTAGCGCACTTCCGTGTAAAAGTGCGCGTCCGGCGTGCGCGTTTGCGGCACGTTGGAGCCCCACACCATCAGGTACGTGGAGTTGTACCAGTCGGCGGATTCGGGCACGTCGGTCTGCTCGCCCCAGATTTGCGGCGATGCCGGCGGCAAGTCGCAGTACCAGTCGTAGAAGGACAGGCACGCGCCGCCGATCAGGCTCAGATAGCGCGCGCCGGCGGCGTAGGAAACCATCGACATCGCGGGAATCGGCGAAAAACCAATCACGCGATCCGGACCGTACTTGCCGATTGTGTAGGCATTCGCCGCCGCGATGATCTCGCTCGCCGTGTCCCAGTCCGCGCGCACGAAGCCGCCGAGGCCGCGCACGCTCTTGTAGCGCTTCGCCTTCTCCGGGTTCTCGCAGATCGATGCCCACGCCGCCACTGGATCCAGCGTCTTGCGCGCCTCGCGCCACATCTCGATGAGACGGCCGCGAATCATCGGATGCTTCACGCGCTGCGCGGAATACACGTACCAGCTATACGATGCGCCGCGCGGACAGCCGCGCGGTTCGTGATTGGGAAGATCGGGACGCGTGCGCGGATAGTCGGTCTGCTGCGTTTCCCACGTGATCAGACCGTTCTTGACATAGACCTTCCACGAGCAGGAGCCCGTGCAGTTCACGCCGTGCGTGGAGCGCACGATCTTGTCGTGCTGCCAGCGGCTGCGGTAGGCGTTTTCCCACTTGCGGTCTTCGTTCACGACCGCGCCATGTCCGTTCGCGAACGTGGACTTGACGCGCGACATGAACTTCAGCCGATCCAGAAAGTGACTCATCCGTTTCTCCGGGCGTAGCGGCCATGCGCCGCCACGAATACATTGATTCGAGTGTAGAGACGCGATGCCCGCGCGCCCATTCCCCGAAAGGAGCGATCGATACGCGTCATGAGGACTAGCGCGTCTACGCCTTTCGGACTAGCTCAGCACGGCATGTCCGCGTTGCGGCGCGCATAGCAGACCCAGGTGACCACCGCGCACACCGCGTAGAACGCGATGAAGCACCAGAGCGCGGCGTCGGGCGAGCCGGTCATGCTCATCGATGTGCCGAAGCTGCGCGGGATGAAGAAGCCGCCGTACGCGCCTATTGCGCCCGCGAATCCCAGCACCGCTGCCGATTCCTTGCCCGCTTCGTGCAGCGCCTGCTTCCTGATCGCTTCGGTCTTGCCTTCGGCTTCGCGCTGCTTCTGCGTGAGGAAAATCACGGGGATCATGCGGAACGTCGAGCCGTTGCCGATTCCCGTCAGCGCGAACAGTGCGATGAACATGGCGAGGAAGCCCGCGAAGCTGCCGTCGGAGCCGTCGTGCGGGAGAAACGCCATCACGCCGAAGACCGCGGCGATCATCGCGATGAAGGTCCACAATGTGACGCGCGCGCCGCCGAGGCGGTCGGAGATCCAGCCGCCGACAGGACGCGTCAGCGCGCCCGCGAGCGGCCCGAGGAACGCGTAGGCCGTCGGGTTGATCGACGGAAACTCCGCTTTCGTCAGCAGCGCGAGGCCCGCCGAGAAGCCGATGAACGAGCCGAACGTGCCGATATAGAGCAGGCACATGAGCCAGTTGTGCTTGCGCCTGAAGATGACGGCCTGTTCCGCGAACGATGCCTTCGCGTCCGCGATATCGTTCATCCCGAACCACGCCGCGAACGCCGAGATCACGATGAACGGCACCCAGATGAAACCCGCGTTCTGCAGCCAGATGCTGTGCTCGACGCCGTTCGAGACATAGGTCTGGGTTTCGCCGGCGAGCGTGCCGAACACGCTTGCGGAAATGACGAGCGGCGTCACGAACTGCACGACCGACACACCGAGATTTCCGATGCCCGCGTTCATGCCAGTCGCGAACCCCTTCTTAGCTTTGGGAAAGAAGAAGCTGATGTTCGCCATCGACGAACTGAAATTCGCGCCGCCGAGGCCGCACAAAAGCGCGAGCACGAGCAGCGTCGAATAGCTTGTCGATGGGTCGCGTAGCGCGACGCCCATGCCGATCGCCGGAATCAGCAGACTTGCCGTGGAGAACGCCGTGAAGCGGCGGCCGCCGAAGATCGGCACGAGGAACGAATAGAAAATGCGCAGCGTCGCGCCCGATAGTGCGGGCAGCGCGGTGAGCCAGAACAACTGGTCCTTCGTGAAGTGAAAGCCGCCCTTGTCGAGACTGACGACCACCACGCTCCACAGCGACCACACCGTAAAGGCCAGCGCCAGTGCGGGAATCGAAATCCAGAGGTTGCGGCGGGCAACCGATTCTCCCGTTTCGCGCCAGAAGGCGGCGTTCTCGGGCTCCCATCGAGTGAGCAGGTATCTTGATGACATGACTAGTGTTTGGGTTGAAACGTGAAGTGCATGCAGATGAGACTGACGGCGGTCGCGCCGAACATCAGCATGAAACAGGTGGTGCGCACGCCGGTGAGATCGACGAGCGCGCCGAAAAGAATCGGCAACAGGAAACCGGCGAGACCGCCCACGAGTCCGACGACGCCCGACACCGCGCCGATGTTCGCGGAGAACTCATCCGAGACGAACTTGAATACCGACGCCTTGCCGATTGCCATCGCAACGCCGACGACGAACATCAGCGCGGTGTACGCGACCGGTCCCGTCTCGATGTGGAACGTGCGCGGACCGTCCTTCGCGTGGACGACGAAGTCCGTGACTGGATAGCTCAGCAGGAAGAAGCACGCGAGCGCGATCCACATGACGATCCATGTGGTGCGATACGCGCCGAAGCGGTCGGACATCCAGCCGCCGAGCGCGCGCAGCATGCCGCCTGGAAGCGAGAAGCAGGCGGCGAGAAACGCGGCATGTTCGATGCCGAAGCCGTACTGATTCACGTAGTACTGCGGCATCCACAACGCGAGGCCGACATAGCCGCCGAACACGACCGAGTAGTACTGCGCGTAACGCAGCACGCGACGGTCTTTCAGCACGGCCATCTGCGCGGCGAGGCCGGGCGCGCCGGCGCTGCGATGCGCGGGGTTCGACGTCGACACGAACCAGAAGATCAGCGCGGTGACGAGCATCGCGATGGAATAGACCTTCGGCACGATGGTCCACGTGCCCGCCGCGAGAATCAGCACGGGCGCGACGAACTTGGTGAGCGCGGCGCCCGAGTTGCCCGCGCCGAAGATGCCCATCGCGAAGCCTTGGCGCGACTTCGGGAACCAGCGCGCGACATACGGCGTGCCCACGGAAAACGACGCTCCCGCGATGCCGACGAACAAACCGAGCACGAGGAATTGCCACAGTTCGGTGGCGTAGCCGGTCAGCCAGATCGGTATGACGGTGACGGCCATCGTGCAGAAGAACACGGGGCGGCCGCCGAAGCGGTCGGTCCAGATGCCGAGCGGCACGCGCAACAGCGAGCCGGTGAGCACGGGCGTCGCGGCGATGAGGCCGAACTCGGTATCGGTGAGATGCAACTGCTTTTTGAGGGGAATGCCGAGGATGGCGAAGGCCATCCAGACGGCGAAGCAGATCGTGAATGCGAACGTGCTGGCGCCGAGCACGCGCCAGGCTCGCATGTCGGTCGATGCTTTGGATTCGAAGTGTGTGTCGACGACGCTCATCGTCCTTCCCTTGTCGTTGCTGCTTTATCGACAAGGGTAAGGAACGTCGCGCGAGACGCCTATCCGCCATGCGGATGCGGCGACGTCGTGCCGCTAGTCAGTGCGGCGTAGTTCGGATGGGTTAGCGGGTTTGAGCTTCACGTCGTTTGCGAAGCCCGCGCGTGGAATGCGCATCGCGCCTTTTCTAGTCCTGTCGCAGCGCCTTCGGAACGATGTAATGTCCGTTGTTGTATTCCAATGTGAAGTTCTTGCGCAGCGCCGGCGAGTCCCTGTCAGTGCAGGTTTGGCCGACCATTTTGTTCACTGTGTGGGTCGACTTTTCAGCGATTTTCAGAGCCGCGTATCCCTCGCGGCCCGCAGGACCGATATCGATCGTCCGGGTCGTGGAATCGAGATAGCCGTCACACGCTCCGTCGTTCTCGCCGCTGTAGTTCGACATAGCCAGCCGGTCGACAAGCTTGCGCAATGTCTGACCTTCGATCGTATAAAGATTCAGCGACGTCGAGCCAAAGGGATTCACGCGCGACGAGCCGGAGTAATCGACCCGCACGCCGAACGCGCGATTTCCCGGCTTCAGTTGATACCGCGCCGTATCGAGTTCGATGCCGTCCACCCGAACAGCGTCGAAAGTAATCGCGTTCGGCTCGTAGACGTGCGCGATCACCGAGCCGGAAGCGCTGTCTGCCACGAGAACCTCCACATCGTCGATGCCTTCGTCGTCGCTATCGCCTTTCTGCTTCAGCGGCAATACGGCGAGCGTGAGATCCGGGTTGGTCGGCCATTCCTTGCAAACGGCAAGGCGCGAATCGAGCGTTCGCCCGTGATGCAATTTGTCGACCCATGTCTGCATGAAATCGGAACACGCGGCGTGGGCGAATACAGGTGCCAGCAAGCTGGCGGCGAGAATCGAGATTTTCTTCTTCATATTGTCTGATGCCTTCTGGAAATCGGCGCGTGCCGATGGGGCCCGCGCCGGACGATCATTTTCATCTTTGCGACATGATTTGACCCGCGCCGAGCCACCTTTTATGACACCCGCGACGTCAACCATTCGTTGTAGACTCTCCTGCCCTTTCGGGTCACTCCCGAAGAGTCATATCGCGCGCGACACCCTGTCGCATCAGCTTGATCTGAAACAATTTTCCAAACATTCGGGCCATCGCGAAAAATCCCGCGTGGCATGATCTTGACGCGGCGCAAAGCCGTGCAGTGGCGTTCTCCCCGGGACGCTTCGATCATAGAAACCAGCGAATGCAATGAATGAAAATACCCAACGTTTAGCAGTGCCATTGTTATCGGGGCTGATAGCCAGTGTCGGTCTTTCGGGATGCAAGCTGGAGGTTTTGGAGTCGAAAGGCGTGATCGGCGCAGCGGAATCCTCGCTGATCGCCACCGCGACTTACACCATGCTTCTGGTCGTGGTTCCGGTGATTCTGCTCACCCTGTTCATCGCATGGCGCTATCGGGCGTCCAACAAGAACGCCACCTACGCGCCGAAGTGGGCGCACTCCACGGCCATCGAAGTCGTGGTCTGGATCATCCCCGCGATCATCATCCTGTACCTCGGCATCCTCACGTGGAAATCCACGCACGAACTCGATCCGTACAAGCCGCTGGAATCCAGCGTCAAGCCGATCAACGTCGAAGTCGTGGCGCTCGACTGGAAGTGGCTGTTCATCTATCCGGATCTGGGCGTGGCGTCGGTGAACCAGCTCGCGTTTCCGGTGGGCACGCCGGTGAACTTCCGCATCACGTCGGATTCGGTGATGAACTCGTTCTTCATCCCGGAACTCGGCGGCCAGATCTACGCAATGGCCGGCATGCAGACGAAGCTGCACCTCCTGACCGATCACGCGGGCGACTACGCGGGCATTTCGGCGAACTACAGCGGCAAAGGCTTCTCCGACATGAAGTTCCGCGCGCTGGCCATGTCCAACGCCGACTTCGACGCGTGGCTCAAGCAAGTCAGAAACGCGCCCGAGGCATTGAGCATGGACGTCTACACCGGCGTCGCGCGCCCGAGCGAGAAGGTTGCCGTGCGCTACTTCTCGACCGTCGATCCGAAGCTCTTCAGCAACATCGTCGCGAAGTACAACTACGGCAACTCGGTCGTAGGCGCAAATTGTGTAACAAAGGGGTAAGCCATGTTCGGCAAATTAACGCTTGAGGCGATCCCGTACCACGAGCCCATCATCATGGGGGCGACCGTCTTCATGGCGATCCTCGCACTCGGTACGGTCGCCCTTCTCACCAAACTCGGCAAATGGGGCTGGCTCTGGCGCGAGTATCTGACTTCGGTCGATCACAAGCGCATCGGCGTCATGTATCTCGTCGTCGCCGGGCTGATGCTCGTGCGCGGCTTCGCCGACGCCGTCATGATGCGCATTCAGCAGGCCATCGCGCTCGATTCGCCGGGGTATCTGCCGGCGCATCACTTCGACCAGATTTTCTCGGCCCACGGCACCATCATGATCTTCTTCATGGCCATGGCGCTGCTGGTCGCGTTCTTCAACCTCGTCGTGCCCCTGCAGATCGGCGCGCGTGACGTGGCCTTCCCGTTCATCAACTCGCTGTCGTTCTGGATGACGGCCGTGGCCGCTATCCTGATCAACCTGTCGCTCTTCATCGGCGAGTTCTCTTCGACAGGCTGGCTCGCGTATCCGCCGCTCTCCGAGACGCAGTTCAATCCGGGCGTCGGCGTGGACTACTACATCTGGGCGTTGCAGTTGTCCGGCATCGGCACGCTGCTGACGGCGGTGAACTTCTTCGTCACGATCGTGAAGATGCGCGCGCCCGGCATGACGTGGATGAAGCTGCCCGTCTTCACGTGGACGGCGTTCTGCTCGAACGTGCTGATCATGGCCACGTTCCCGATCCTGACCGTGGCGCTCGCGCTGCTGGCGCTGGACCGCTACATGGGCATGCACTTCTTCACGAACGACGGCGGCGGCAACCCGATGGTCTACCTGAACCTGATCTGGGCCTGGGGTCACCCCGAGGTCTACATCCTGGTTCTGCCCGCGTTCGGCATCTATTCGGAAGTGGTCGCGACGTTCTCGAAGAAGCCGCTGTTCGGCTACAAGACGATGGTCTGGGCGACGTGCTGCATCATGGTGCTGTCGTTCCTCGTGTGGCTGCACCACTTCTTCACGATGGGCTCGGGCGCGAACGTCAATGCCTTCTTCGGCATTATGACGATGATCATTTCCATCCCGACCGGCGTGAAGATCTTCAACTGGCTCTTCACGATGTATCGCGGCCGCGTGCAGTTCACGACGCCCGTGCTGTGGACCATCGGCTTCGTCATCACCTTCACGCTCGGCGGCATGACCGGCGTGATGCTGGCGATCCCGGGCGCGGACTTCGTGCTGCACAACTCGCTGTTTTTGATCGCGCACTTCCATAACGCGATCATCGGCGGCGTGGTGTTCGGTTACTTCGCGGGCGTGCAGTACTGGTGGCCGAAGGTGTTCGGCTTCAAGCTCGACGAAAAGCTCGGCCGCAACGCGTTCATCTGCTGGTTCGTGGGCTTCTTCGTCGCGTTCGTGCCGATCTACATCCTCGGCTTCATGGGTGCGACGCGCCGCCTGAATCACTACGACAACCCGGCATGGCAGCCCTTCTTCATCGCCGCTGCTGTCGGCGTGGGCATCATCGCGCTGGGCGTCGTGTTCCAGGTCCTGCAAATCGTCGTGAGCATCGTCCGCCGCAATCAGCCCGCGTATCGCGACATCAGCGGCGATCCGTGGAACGGCCGCACGCTCGAGTGGACGATGAGCTCGCCGCCGCCCGTCTACAACTTCGCGAATATCCCGGCCGTGCGCGCACTCGACGATTTCGCCGATGCCAAGGAACACGGCCGCATCGATGCGCGCCCGTACCGCGACATCCACATGCCGTCGAATACGAGCGCGGGTCTCGTGATCGGTCTGTTCGCGCTCGCATTCGGCTTCGCCGCGATCTGGCACATCTGGTGGCTGGCGGTCGCGGGTCTCGTCGGCATCGTCGCGACGGTGATCGGCTACAGCTTCCGTGAGAACGCCGGCTTCATCATCCCGGCTGCGACCGTGAAGTCGACCGAAGAGCGCAATCGTCCGCCGAAGTCGCCTGTGAAGGCCGCTACGGAGCGCGAACTCGAACTGGAGGCAATGTAATGTCGCAATCGACACTTTCCGCGCAGCATGCGCACGACCATGAGCACGAGCATCAGCCTCATTCGGTGTTCGGCTTCTGGGCCTACCTGATGACCGACTGCGTGCTGTTCGCGTCGCTCTTCGCGGCCTTCGCGATGTACGCGATGCAGACAGCAGGCGGCCCCACGGGCAAGGATCTATTCAACCTGACCGACGTCGCGTACGAAACGGCGCTGCTTCTCACGAGCAGCCTGACCTTCGGTTTCGCGATGATCTCGGCAACGCGCAAGAAGTCGGGTGCGGCGCTCGCGTGGCTCTTCGTCACGTTCGTGCTGGGCGCGGGCTTCCTGTGGCTGGAAGTGCACGAGTTCGCGCATCTGATCGCCGAAGGCGCGGGTCCGCAACGCAGCGCGTTCTGGTCGTCGTTCTTCACGCTGGTCGGCACGCACGGCCTGCACGTCACCATCGGCCTGATCTGGCTGGTCGTGCTGGCGGTGCAGATCGCGAGCAATCCCGAGATGAACGAGCGCGAGCTGCGTCGCCTCGCCTGCCTGAGCCTCTTCTGGCACTTCCTCGACATCGTCTGGATTTGCGTGTTTTCCTTCGTCTATCTCGGGAGCGTCGTCTGATGGCACATGCTCATACCAATTCGAACGACCTGCCGCACGTCACCGTGCGCGGATATCTCATCGGCTTCGTGCTGGCCGTGGTGCTGACCGTGGCGTCGTTCTGGGCAGCGACATCGGGCGCGTTCAGGGGCGAAAGCGCAATCGTCGCGCTCGCGGTGCTCGCTGCGGTGCAGGTCATCGTGCATGTGGTGTTCTTCCTGCACGTGAACGCGTCGAAGGGACAGCGCTGGCATGCGATGTCGTTCGCATACACCATTCTCATGTCGCTGATTCTGATCGTCGGCACGGTCTGGGTGATGCATAACGTGCATATGCTGATGATGGCGCGATAACTCGCTCGGCTTCATCGAGCGAATCGAAAGGCGGGCCCGCTTGCGGGTCCGCTTTCTTTTTGTCCGCGAATCTGCCTGCGTCCTGCACGAATTCGGCATCCGATGAAGAATCTTGACAATTCTCCGAACGAGGCAGAATATTTGTCCATAATTTGAATTCATCATCCACAATATGGACAAGGAGACGCAATGAGCGCGCCAAAGCCCGCGGCGGACGCCATGACGCCGTATCAACTTCCCTTCCCGAAAGAAGCGCAAAAGGAAATCGTCGTCCCTGCCGCGATTCCTGTCGACGAGCGCGAATGGGTTCCGCAAGCCGAAAACGTCTGGTTCCGTCCGCTGTGCCTGAACGTATCGACCGGGTACTGGATGAACCTTTTGCGCGTGCGCAAATCCGGCGTGCTGTCGCGCCATCGTCATCCGCAGGCCGTTCACGGCATGGTGCTGAAAGGCCGCTGGCGCTATCTGGAGCACGACTGGGAAGCGACCGAAGGCAGCTACGTCTTCGAGCCGCCCGGCGAAACGCACACGCTCTACGTGCCGGAAGACGTCGAAGAGATGATCACCTACTTTCAGGTGAACGGCGTGATGTTCTATTGCGACCCGTACGGCAACTACACCGGCTACGAGGACGTGTTCACCAAGGTCGACATGTGCCGCAAGCACTACGAGTCGGTTGGTCTCGGCGCGGATTTCGTCGATCAGTTCATTCGTTAATTTCCCAAACCACCTCTAGCAGACTCAAAAGAGCATTCGGAGGAGACACCATGCTGGAAAAATCACCGCGCCTGAAGCGCGTTCAGATCGTCGCGATCGCGTTTCTGATGCTCGCGGGCATCGTGAACTATCTCGATCGCAGCACGCTATCCATCGCGAATCACTCCGTCACGCAGGAACTCGGCCTCTCCGCTTCGCAGATGGGCCTGCTGCTCTCCGCGTTCTCGTTCGCCTATGCATTCTCGCAGTTGCCCATCGGCGTGATGCTCGACCGCTTCGGCGCGCGCATCATGCTCGGCCTCGGCATGTTCGTCTGGTCGGTCGCGCAGTTGTTCGGCGGGCTAGTCACGAACCTGCATCAGTTCCTCGCGGCGCGCATCGCGCTCGGCATCGGCGAGGCGCCGCAGTTTCCGGCGGGCGCGAAGGTCGTGTCGGAATGGTTCGCGCAACGCGAGCGCGGCAAGCCGACAGGCATTTTCGTCACGTCATCGACGATCGGACCCGCGCTCGCGCCACCGATCCTCACCGTGCTCCTGCTCAACTTCGGCTGGCGCAACATGTTCGTCATCATGGGCGCGCTCGGCATTGCGGTGTCGATCGGCTGGTACATCGTCTATCGCAATCGCCGCGACGTGAAGCTCGAAGCGCATGAGCTCGCGCATCTGACCGAAGGCGAGCCGGCGCAGCGCGCGGAACGCAACATGACCTTCGCGGAATGGCGCGGCCTCTTCGGCAAGGCGACCACGTGGGGCATGATCTTCGGCTTCATGGGCGTGATCTACATGGTGTGGCTGTACCTCACGTGGCTGCCCGCGTATCTCGAACACGAGCGTCATCTGACGATCGCGAAGACCGGCTGGGTCGTGACGATTCCGTATCTCGCGGGCACGCTCGGCATGCTGTCGTCGGGCTTTATCGCCGATGGCCTGATGGCGCGCGGCGTCGCCCCGATCCGCAGCCGCAAGTGGCCGATCTGCTCTGGCCTCATCGGCGGCGCGCTCTTCACGGTGCCGGCCGCGTTCACGCCGAACCTCACGCTCGCGATCGTCTATCTCTCAGCCGCGATGTTCTTCGTCAACATGGCGAGCGGCGCGGCCTGGGCGCTTGTTTCCGTCGCGGCGCCGCGCCACATGGTCGCGTCGCTCGGCAGCATCCAGAACTTCGGCGGCTATTTCGGCGGCTCGTTCGCGCCGTTCATCACCGGTCTCGTGGTCGACAAGACGCACTCGTTCGTGAACGCGTTCCTGATCAGCGCGGGCGTCGCGTTCGCCGCCGCGCTCGTCTACATGTTCGTCGTGCGTTCGCCGATCGAAGACGCCGAGCAGCAGGCCGCGCCCGTACCCGCCGTATAAATCACACCGTTATGACTTTTCAAGCTGATCTCTTCAAGGGCAAGACCGTCGTCGTGACCGGCGGCACGCAGGGCATCGGCGCGGGCATCGCGCAGCAGTTCGCGGCGCTCGGCGCGCGTGTCGTCGCGGCGGGGCTCGCGCCGACCGATGACCAGCGCGACGCCTTGGGCAAGGGCATCGAACTCGCCGCGCTCGATGTCGCCGATGCCGCCAGCACCGCCGCGCTGTTCGCGACGCTCGACACGCTCGACGTGCTCGTCAATTGCGCCGGCATGATCCGTCGCGGCGACGAGCACGACATCGAAACGTTCGAGCGCGTCATCGCCGTGAATCTGAACGGCACGATGCGCATGTGCGCGGCCGCGCGCCCCTTGCTCGCGAAGAGCCGCGGCTCGATCGTCAACACGGCGTCGATGCTGACGTTCTTCGGCGGCGGTCTCGTGCCCGCGTACAGCGCGAGCAAGGGCGGCGTCGCGCAATTGACGAAGTCGCTCGCGATCGCCTACGCCGCCGACGGCATCCGCGTGAATGCGGTCGCGCCCGGCTGGATCGCGACGCCGCTCACGCAGGCGCTTCAGGAAGACGACGGCCGCTCGCAAGCGATCCTCGAACGCACGCCGATGAAGCGCTGGGGCCTGCCGGAAGACGTCGCGCGGGTGACGGCGTTTCTCGCGTCGCCGGCGGCGTCGTTCATGACGGGCGCGATCGTGCCCGTCGATGGCGGTTATCTCGTGGCATGATTCACGCATCATGCCTTCAGACACCACTTCTCTCGACGCCGCCAAGGCCTCCGGCACCGCCGCCTTCTCGAAGTTCATGGCGGTGCTGCAACTCATCGCCGATGCCGACGAGCCGCCGACCATCGCGCGTCTCACGGCCGCGAGCGGCTATCCGCGCCCGACGGTGTATCGCATCGTCGGCGCGTTGCTCGCGGAAGGGCTGGTGGTCGAAAGCGCGCGTGGCGGATGCTACGCGCTAGGCCCGCGTCTGATGTCGCTCGCGAGCCGAAGCTGGGAGCGCTCGGACCTGCGCATTGCCGCTGCTGATGCCTTGCAGACGCTGCGCGACGCAACGCAGGAAACCGTGCATCTGGCGGTGCGCAGCGGCTCGGAAATGGTGTATGTCGAAAAGCTCGAAAGTCCGCACGCGGTGCGCATGGCTTCGCGCATCGGCACGCGCGTGACGCTTTATTCGAGTTCCGTCGGCAAGGCGTATCTGTCGACGCAATCGCCCGCCGAACGCGACGCGCTCCTGCAAGGCATCGCGTTCGCGCGCTTCACGCCGAACACGATCGTCGATCGTAAAGCGCTCGACGCCGAACTCGACGCGACGCACACGCGCGGCTACGCGGAAGACCGCGAGGAAAACGAAGCGCAGATTTTCTGCTACGGCAGCGCGATTGTCGGCGCGAACGGCGCGACGCTCGGCTGCGTGAGCGTCAGCATTCCGCTGTTCCGAAAGAGCGCGACGCCGCTCGAAACCTACATCACGCCGCTCAGGGAAGCGTGCCGCGCGATCGCGGAGCGCATGAGCCCGGGCACGCGCTAACGAAACACCGTGCCGCGCGTGCGTTGCGTCGCCGCCGCGTAGTGCGCGATGAGCGACGGCAACCGCGGCAGCGTATGCGGCCAGTGCGTCGCTTCATGCGCGAGGCGCGCCGCCAGACTTCGGAAACTCAACTGATCCGCGGCGAGCCGCACGATGACCTTGCGCGCGATCTTCCACACATCGACATCCGGCGCGATGTCCTCAGCGACACGCTCGATCCTTTCCGCCGCTCTCGACAGCAACACCGCCCGCGACGCGATGCGCCCGTGCGCCGCGCTGAACATATGCTCGGCGGGCGCCTTGCCGATCGCGCCGAACAGATGCGCGACGCCCTCGCCGTGCCTTGCATGCGGCGACGCGAAACGCTCCGCCTCCCGCCGATACGTCGCTTCGACGCGCACCTCGTGATGCGTCACGTTCGCGCCGGGCCGGCCGTGCTCCAGATGCGCGCGGGCCGCCGCCTTGTGATCGCCCTCCATGAGCGCATGCGACACGCCGACGAGAAAATCGCGCTCGTGAGCGGCGAAGATCATCATCGGGTTATCGGCTTCGAGCACGATCTGGCCGCGCGTGTCCGGCTCGATGCTCACGCGCGCGCCCGCCGCATCCAGTCCCGCGTGATACAGCCCGACGCCCAGCGCCATTTCGAAGAACGCTTCGATGAGCGTCGCGAGGACGTCGGCCTGATCGAGCCCGCACGATGCGAGCGTTTCCGCATCCGACAGCGCCGCCGTTTCGATCGCGCGCGTGGTCAGCACGGCGTCGTTGCAATAGTCCCAGAGCACTTCGGGCACGGCGAGGCGGTTGTCCTCGCGCAGCTGGAAGCGCAGGTAACTCTGATCGGCCGCGCGCTGACGCAAGTCGATCATTGCATCGACGCTCTCTCGCGCGCGACGAACCCATTCCACCGGATGCATGTCGCGCGCCTTCGTCGAGCGTCGCTCCGCGAAACGCGCCGCCGCGAGCGCGAGATCCAGATCGTCTTCGAGTTCGGCACGCGTGTCCGCGCGCAGCAGCGTGACGCGCACGGGGAACGCGCCGATGCGCGCGACGTGCGTCTGCTCCGCGACGCCCGAGCGTAGCGGCACGTCGCTCAGCGCCGTGAGTTCGAAGGACAGCGTGGCGGGAAACGCCGCTTTGCAAGCCGTGCGAAAGCGTTCCGCATCGTAGGGCGTAAAGAGTCCGTCGAGTTCGGAAAGCGCGACGCGCACCGCCGTTTCCGCAAGCGCGGGATGACGCGCGAGCGCGCCGGATGCGTTCTCCAGCACGCGTGAAAGCTGCGAGAGCGCGGGCACGCCGGCGCCGAGCGGCGCGGCACGCGCGCCATGCGTCGCGAAGAAGCGCGCGACGCGCGTCATCGCCGCGCCGTCGTCGGTCAGGTGCGTCTGATGGCTTTCATGCACGAACGCGCGGCCAAGTCGCCAGAGCGTCGCGAGTCGTCGGACGAACAAATTCAGGCTCGGTGAAAGTGAGTTGGAAACCGCTGAAAGGCTGAAATGCCGTCGTGCATGGCATCCGGATTGGTCAATGTGTAACACGATTCGGCCGGGCATGCACGTGGATCGCTATTTGTTTCGGCATCCTTCGTAGGTGCATTTCGTCTCGGGCGTTTCGATTTCCGATTCAGTTCGGGATCCGTCTTCAGCGCAGCGAATTGTTCACCACTGTATCTTTTTGTCGATGCACAATTCAGAACAGTCCTAATACGGTATCTTATTAATACGCAAAGTACAGCGTATCAACATCAAGTCCGAGGTAACTTCGAGCGCCTGTGCAAGAAGACTCATAACGATAAATCGAGAGGCGCCATGCAAGACCATTCCGAGCCGCCAATGGCGAAAGCGATGTACATCCTTGGGCAGATCGGCGCGATCATCTGCCATGAACGCGGCCCGCGCCCGCAGACAGCGGTGCTCACGAAGATGGCATCGCGGCCAGCCGAGGGGTTTTCGATCGCCGTCGCGAGAATGAACGAAATGTGCCCGCCGCGACGCGGATATCGCCGCGCGCTGCTGCAATGGAAGCACAAGGAGATCGACCGTCTGAGCCGGATGCTGCCCGATCCTCTGCCGACGGCCGCATCCGCGCATACGCAGATGCCGTTCTGGGCCGGCTATTGCCAGTACTGGGAAGACATGCTGAAAGAGCACGCCCAGCGCGATATCAACCATCTCGTGCTGAAGCTCGATGTCATTCAGCGCACGCGCACGGATGCGTGATCGCCCTCGCCTTCCCGCGTCGAAAAATAGCCGCGCAGCACCGCGATCATCCCGTCGAGTTCCGTCGGCTTGACGAAGTAGCCGTTGAAGCCGGTGCGCTGCGCGCGCGTCAGGTCTTCCGGGTCCGTGCGGCTCGTATGCGCGATCAGCAACATCGAAATATCGATCGCGCGGATCGCTTCGGCGGCTTCCCAGCCATCGCCGAGCGGCATCATCAGATCGAGCAGCACGACGCCCGGCCGCCATTTGCGCGCGATCGACACCGCGTCGAGCCCCGTGTGCACCGCGCGCACGGTGAACTCGGCGTCTTCCAGCGCAAGACAGATCGCGCGGGTCGCCTCCAGATCGTCATCGGCGATGAGCACGCGCGGCTCGTCGTGGCGCGTCGCGCACGGCGGAATCTGCCACAGCGCTTGCGAAGGAACACGGTCGTGTCGTTGCATCGTTTGGGCCTCGGAATGGATGGAGATGACAGCAACGATCATTCCCTCGCGAGCGTTCGGAAGTCATCGTCAGGCGTCATGCGGCTCGCCGACGTTACACTTCGGGATTACCCGGTGGCTGTCGCGGCGCGCCGATGCACGGGCGCCGTGCAGGATCTTCATCGCCGTGCGTGACGATGGTGCATACATCCCCAAACGAGAGGCTAAACGATGTTCGTCGTGTATTGGCTCGGCGGCAACCCTGATATCGAGGGCGCGGCACGCTTCAAGAGGTTCGATGAAAACGCGCTCGCCGACGCGCTGCGCTTTGCGGAAGCGCTGCGCAAGCGCCAGGCCGATGGCGACGACATCGGCTTCGTCACGCTATGCAGTGAAAACCCGCATGCGGTCGGCAAGCCGGGCGTCGCCGATCCGCCCGCCGATTACGACTGGAAAAAGCGCCGCCGTTAATTTTGCGCGGTCGCGGATTCATCGTCCTGCCATCCGCCGCCGAGCGACTTGTAGACAGCGATGAGATCGGTCGTCACGTTGACCGTCGATTGCGCGAGTTGCTCGCGCGTCTGCGCAAGCTGGCGCTCGGCATCGAGCACGGTCACGAAGGGCGTGATGCCCTTGCGATAGCTCTCCGTCGCGAGTTGCAGGCTGACGCGGTTCGCTTCGACGGTGCGCGTGAGCGCCGCGCGCCGGTCCTGCTCCGTGCGATACGAAACCAGTGCGTTATCCACTTCCTGCAACGCATTGAGCACGGTTTGCCGATACTGCAACGCCGCTTGCCCCGCCTGCGCCTTCGCCACACGTACGTTCGCACGCAACGCGCCGCCCTCGAAGATCGGCAGCGAAATGCTCGGCCCGATCGACCAGAACAAACTCGACCAATGCGCGAGATAGCGCGCCTTCGTAGCACGCGTGCCCACTTGTCCAGTTAGTGAGATATCCGGATACATCTGCGCGACCGCGACGCCCACTTCCGCCGTCGCCGAATGCAGTTGCGCTTCGGCCCGACGGATATCGGGACGCCGGCGCGCGAGCGTCGATGGCAAGCCGACCGGCACCGTCGGCGGCACGGGCGGCACCGCGAGCGCATCCGACAGTTCCGCGTCCAGCGTGCCCGGCGCGCTGCCGGTCAGCACGGCGAGGCCGTTCAGCGCCTGCGCGATCTGCGCATCGAGCGTCGGCAGTTGCGCCTGCAACGATCCGACTTGCGCGCTCGCGCTTTGCACGTCCTGCTGACTCGTCAGGCCGACGCGCGCCTGTTCGCGCGTGAGGTCGAGAATCTGCTGCTCGGCGTCGATTTCGGCGAGCGTGATCTGCTTGATCGTCTGCGCGCCGCGCAGCTGTGCGTACGTACGTGCGACTTCCGATTCAAGCGACACGAGCGCATCGTTGCGGCTTTCGATCTCGGCCTGCGTCTGCGCATTCGCCGATTCGACCGAGCGCCGCACGCGACCGAAGAGATCCAGTTCCCACGATGCATCGAAGCCGTCCTGAAAGAGCGTGACCGGCCCCGTCGCCGAGTCGATGCCCTGACGTATCTGCGCGCCGTTCGCACCGAGACTGTCGAGCCGGTCGTACACGCCCTGCGATTCGAGCAGGCCTTTCACGCCCAGTTGCTGACGCTTCACACTCGCGCTCGCACTGACTTGCGGCAAGCCCTGCGCCGCCGCCGACACGCTTTCTTCACGCGCCGCCGCGATGCGCAGCACCGCGCTCTGCAAATCGAGATTGCCCGCGACCGCGCGATCGATCAGCGAATCCAGCGTCGGATCGTTGAACTGCTTCCACCAGCGCGGATCGGGATCGGCCGAAGTCTGCGCCGTCGATGGCGAATCCGCATGCGGCACGCGCGGATCGTCCGGCGCGTTCTGTGCGCGCTGCGTGTCGCTCCAGTCGGCGCGGACATCGGCTTTCGGGGGCGTGTAGTCGGGGCCGACCGCGCAGGCGCTCAACGCGAGCGCGAGCATCGGCATACTGTGACGTAATCTCATCTCAATGCCCTCCCGCCTGGCCCGACGCCTTCACGGGCGAAAAGAAGAACGTCAGCGGAATGAACAGGAACGCGAAGATCGCGCACGCGGCGAACACATCGAGATACGCGAGGATCGTCGCCTGCGAAACGAGCGTCTTGTACATCTGGCCGGTCGCGGCGGACATCGCCTGCGTCATCGTCTGGCCGGAGTCCATCAGGGTGCGCGCGATGCGCTGCACCGCTTCGTTGTAGGGCTGATTGAGCGGCGTCAGATGCTCGACCATATGCGCCATGTTCGCCTGCGTGCGCTCGCGGATCATCGCGGTCGCGAGCGATATGCCGATCGAGCCGGCGACGTTGCGGAACATCGTGAAGAGCGCGGACGCGTCGTTGTTCATCGATTTCGGCAAGGACAGATACGCGAGCGTCGTCACCGGCACGAACAGAAAGCCGATGCCGATGGACTGCGCGCTGCGCATCTTCGTCAGCGTCACATAGTCGATGTTGGGCACGAGATGATGCGAATACAGCAACGCGCATCCCATCAGAAAGAAGCCGAACGCCACGAGAAAGCGCGTCTGGATCACATTCATCAACTTGCTGACGATGGGGATCAGAAACACGATGCATATCGCGCCGGGCGACAGCACGAGACCCGCGAGCGTCGCGGTGTAGCCGAGTTGCTGTTGCGCGAGTTGCGGTATCAAGACGGCGCTTCCGTAAAGCACCGACGCGAAACCGACGATCGCCGCCGAGCCGAGCGCGAAGTTGCGGTCCTTCAGCACGCGCAGATCGACCACGGGTTTCTTCGCGTACAAGAGCCACACCGTCGCGCCGACGATACCCACCGCCGCGAGCACCGCGAACGTCACGATGAAGTTCGACGAGAACCAGTCGTCGTCCTCACCGCGATCGAGAAACACTTGCAGACAGCCGAGCCCGAGCCCGAGCCCGATCAGCCCGATGCCGACCACGTCGATGCCCACCTTCTTCGGGTCCTGCCGCTTTTCCCACGGCGGGTCTTCGACGAACTGCGTCACCGCGATGGTCGTCAGCACGCCCACCGGCACGTTGATGAGAAAGACCCAGCGCCACGTGAAGTTATCGGTGATCCAGCCGCCGAGCGTCGGGCCGAGCACGGGCGCGACGACGATCGCGACCGCCGAGATCGAGAACGCGCGGCCGCGCTGCTCGGGCGGAAAGGTATCGAGAATGATCGACTGCTGGCTCGGCTGCAGGCCGCCGCCGAAGAAGCCCTGCAAAATACGAAAGATGATGAGTTGCCCAAGATTCGTCGCGATGCCGCACATGAAGGAGCAGACGGTGAACGCCGCGATGCAGATGAGGAAGTAGCGCTTGCGTCCGAGAATTTTCGAGAAGTACGCGGACAGCGGCAGCACGATGCCGTTCGCGACGAGATAGGACGTGAGCGTCCACGTCGCTTCGTCGTAGCTCGCGGACATGGTGCCGGAGATGTGCGGCAGCGCGACGTTCACGATGGTCGTGTCGAGCACTTCCATGAACGCCGCGAGCGTCACGACGACGGCGATCAGCCACGGATTCGCGCTCGGCTTCCAGCCGCTGTGATCGTGTTGCGCGGTGGTATCGCTCATGGTTTCAATGCCGCAGCATGACGGTCGGCACGACGGACAGTCCGAGCGGCAGCGACGTGCCCGGCTTCAGTCCATCGTCGATGAGAATCTTCACCGGCACGCGCTGCACGATCTTCACGAAGTTGCCCGTCGCGTTTTCGGCCGGGAACGCGGAGAAGCGCGAACCGCTGCCGAGCTGCACGCTGTCGACATGACCGTGCAGCTTCATGGCGGGATACGCATCGACATCGATATCGACCTTGTCGCCCGGCTGCATCCGATCCAGTTGCGATTCCTTGAAGTTCGCGGTGACCCAGACGCGCGTCGTGACGAGCGTGAGAATCGACGTGCCCGCTTGCAGAAACGTGCCGAATTGCACGTTGCGCTTCGTGATCCAGCCATCGGCCGGTGCGCGCAGTTCCGTGTACGAGAGATTCAGTTGCGCCGCCTCGACCTGCGCCTGTGCCTGACGCACCTGCTGACGCCGCTCCTCGACCGTCGCGAGCACCTGCGCGATCTGCTGCGGCACGAGGCTCGCGGTGCGCACCTGCGCGCGTGCCTGCGCGACGTTCGCCTGCGCGCTTTTCTGCTGCGCGTCGGCGGTATCGATGTTCTGTTGCGAGGTCGCGCGAATATCGACGGAATGCTGACGCTCGTAAGCCGCGCTCGCCTGCACGAGATTGGCGCGCGCCGTGAGCTCCTGCGCCTGAGCCTGCGCGAGCTGCGCGGGATACTGCACGCGCGCGACTTCGAGCTGCGTTTCCGATGCATGCAGTTGCGCCTGCGCGAGTCCGAGTTGCGCGCTGGCCTGATCGAGTTGCGCCTGATAATCGCGCGGATCGATCTTGATGAGCAGATCGCCCCGATGCACGAAGCGGTTGTCGTCGATGTTCATCGTCACGACGTAGCCCGATACCTTCGGCGCAATCGTGACGGCGTCGCCGTCGGTGTAGGCGTCGTCGGTGCTGACCTGATTGCGCGTCAGGAACCACCAGACGAAAGCGCCGATCGCCAAGACGACGACCACGATGCCCAGAATGATGAGCGGCTTCTTGCCGGGCTTTTTGGCGGGCTTCTTTTCGTCGTCGCCGTCGTCTTTCTCTTTGTCGTCCTTCGCATCTTTGTCTTTATCGGATGCATCGCCGTGCGAAGACGCGCGCTCGCGTTCGCGCGCGTCGTCTTGGGTATCGGAGTCGTCTCGATCTGACATCGCCGCTCACTTTCGGGTGGTTCCCGGACGAACGCCGGGCGGAACCGCAGGCTGAACTTGCGTGGAATGCGCGAATGCCGCTCGTGCAAAGGCATTCGGGCGACGGGAAGCAAACACCGTTCCCCAGGCAGCGCGATGCGCTCGAAACCGAACGTGTGTGCGGGCTGGCGCGAAAAGCGCAGCCGGCGCGCGCCGAAGCCCGGTCGCGCGATTGTTAAGTTCCTTTGTAAAAGATGCAGGCTCGCGCTCATTTGCAGCTAACTTTGCGCGCCGATCATCCGGTCTGAGCGAACCACACCGGAGACCCATCATGTACAAGCACATTCTCGTCGCGGTCGGCACGAGCCTCAGCGAAAGCGCCCTGACCACCGCCATCACGCGCGCCCGCGCCTGCAATGCGAGGCTCACAGCACTGCATATCGTCGATCAGATGCCGTGGTGGGCCATCGTCACCGCCGACAGCAATCCGGGCGACACGCTCGATGTCATCGACGATCACGCGCGGGCCGTGACACGCTATGCGGCGCGCCTGATCGACAGCGCGGGCATCGACGGCGTCGCGCGCAGCATCACGCAGCCGCTCGACGGCACGAGCGTCGGCGAGCTGATCGCGAAGGAGGCGAAAGCGGCAGGCGCGGATCTCATCGTGCTCGGCGGCGAAGCGGATACCGGCTGGCGTCACGGCGAAGCGCGTCTGCGCGACGTTGTCTGCTCACACGCACGCTGCGATGTGCTGATCGCGGCGCACGCGGCGGCGCCGCTGCATGCGGAGAAGGAAATGGCATCGATCGAGGCGCGCTTCGCCGCTTCGGCGGGCCGCGTGGACGCGCACGCGTCGCATCGTCAGAGCGACGCGCGCAAGTGAGATGCGAGTTGCACGATGCCGATCGAAATCTGCTTTTCACGCTTCGGATCGAGCCGTCCGATGGGCACGCTCGTCGATACCGCGACGCGCTTGCCCGCCGGCGTCCTCCCGACATAGGCCGCGAAGCACGCGAGACCTTCGGCGACTTCCTCTCGCTCGACGGCGAGCCCGCTCGCGCGGATCGACGCGAGTTCGCGTAACAACGCCGCGCGCCGCGTGATGGTGCGCGGCGTTACTGCTTCGAGACGCTCGGGAAGGCGTTCGATCACGGCTTCATCGGTCATTCCGGCGAGCAGCGCCTTGCCGAGCGCGCAGCAGTGCGCGGGCAGACGCGAGCCGAGATCCGACACGAGCCGCACCGGACGATGCGCATCCTCCCGCGCGATATAGACCACCTGCACGCCGTCGAGCACCGCGAGCTGCACGACCTCGTTGTGCTTGTTGATGAACGCGCCCGCGCCCTCGCGAAACGCGGCCTGCAGCTTGTCGTGACGCACGTATGCGTTGCCGAGCTCGAAAAGGCCGACGCCGATCATGTAGCCGTCGTCGTGCTTTTCGATCCATTGCATGCGCGCGAGCGTTTCGAGCATCAGATAGACCGTGCTGCGCGAGAGGCCGGTCTCTTCGGCGAGCGACGCGGCGCGCACCGGTTTCGCGGCGGCGGCGAGGGCTTCGAGAATGTCGCTTGCGCGGCGCAGCGCGGGGACGTCGTAGGTTTTTTCCATGTGCGAATATTCCAACAGGTTGGATAAATAATCAACCCGATGGACACTGCCACGCACGCGGGCTACGATCGCCTTTCCCTTCCCGCCCGTCATTCGCCTACATGCAAACCGTCAACGTCTCCTCCTTTCTGCCCGAAGATTTCGCCGACGCCGTGCTGATCGGCCGTGTCTGGCGTCCCGCGCCCGTGAACGGTCCCGCCGTCGTCGCGGTGCGCCGCGGTGAGGTGTTCGACATCACGCGCGCCGCGCCGACGACAGCCGATCTCTTCGACAGCGCCGATGCGCTCGACATCGCCCGCAATGCAGAAGGCGAGCATCTCGGCAACGTTCAGGATCTGCTGCAAGCGACGCTCGACGGTTCCGCCGATGCCTTGCGCCTGCTCGCGCCCTGCGACGTGCAGGCCGTGAAGGCGTGCGGCGTCACGTTCGCGGTGAGTCTGCTGGAACGCGTGATCGAGGAACAGGCCGGCGGCGACGCGAGCCGCGCGCAGGAAGTGCGCGACACGATCAACAAGCTGATCGGCGCGGATCTGTCAAAGATCAAGCCGGGTTCCGAAAGCGCGGCGAAGCTGAAGGCCGAACTCGAGCGACGCGGCGCGTGGTCGCAATACATGGAAGTCGGCATCGGGCCGGACGCGGAAGTGTTTTCGAAGTCGCAGCCGATGTCGTCGGTGGGATTCGGCGCGGACGTCGGCCTGTATCCGACATCGCAATGGAACAACCCGGAACCGGAGATCGTGCTCGCGGTGAATGCGCGCGGCGAGATCGTGGGCGCGACGCTCGGCAACGACGTTAATCTGCGCGATATCGAAGGCCGCAGCGCGCTGTTGCTCGGCAAGGCGAAGGACAACAACGCGTCGTGCGCGATCGGCCCCTTCGTGCGGCTGTTCGATGGACGCTTCACGCTGGATTCGGTGCGCGCTTCGAGCCTGTCGCTGCGTATCGAAGGCGCGGACGATGGCTTCGTGCTCGACGGCGTGAGCCACATGAGCGAAATCAGCCGCGATCCGGCCGATCTCGTCACGCAGACGCACGGCGCGCATCATCAGTATCCGGACGGCTTCATGCTGTTCCTCGGCACGATGTTCTCGCCGATCAAGGATCGCGATACGAAGGGCGGCGGGTTCACGCATCATCTCGGCGATGTCGTGACGATCTCGACGCCCAGCCTCGGGGCGCTGGTCAATACGGTGAGGTTGTCGACCGAGATCGAGCCCTGGACGTTTGGGGTGAGGGCGTTGTATCAGAGTCTTGCGGCGCGCGGGTTGTTGGGGAACGCCGGCCAGGCAAGCTGAAGCCCTCTCACGACGCCCCGAACCGAAACCCCTTCGCCTGCCCCTTCGTCACCAGCTGAACCGGCGTCTCCATATACGGCGACAAATCCCTTTGCCGCCGCTTTTCGAGCAACGCCTTCACCGCGACATCCACGCCGAACACCGCCTGCCGCGCGCCGAACTGCTCGACCGTCGCGAGCAGGCGGCCATCGTCGAGCATCGGCTGCACGGCGTCGATGTTGTTGTAGCCCGTCACCAGCACGCGGCCCTTCTTGCCGGCGATACGGATCGCGTCGATCGCGCCCATCGCGATATTGTCGTTCGCGCAGAGCAGGCCGCGCACATCCGGATGCGCGTAAAGCATCTGCAACGCGATCGACTTGCCGCTCGCCGCGGTCCAGTCGCCGCTGTCGGCATCGGCGATGCGCAGTCCCGCCGCGTTCATCGCATCCTTGAAGCCGAGCGTGCGCTGCTGCGCGTTGAGATCGTTCGGCGGCCCCTCGATGATGCCGACCTCGTCGCCCGCCTTCAGCTTCGAGCCGAGATACGCGCCGACGAGCTTCGCTCCGCGCCGGCTATCCGGCCCGACGAACGGAATCGTGATGTTCGCCGCGTCCTGCGCGGCTTCGTCGAATGGATTGTCGATCGCGATCACGATGATGCCCGCCCCGATCGCCTTCACGGCCACCGGCAGCAGCGCCTTCGAATCCGCGGGCGCGATGACGATCGCGTTGACTTTCGCATCGATCAGCGTTTCGACGATGTGGATCTGCCCGGCTACGTCGTTGTCCGTGAGCGTGCCGTTCGTCGCGAGATCGAGCTGCGACGCGTAGTGCCGCTGGTAATTGCGCGCGCCTTCGATCATCGACGTGACGAACGGATCGTTCAGCGACTTCATGACGAGCGCGACGGTGGCCTTGTCGGACGCCGCGCGCACGTCGCGCGCACGCACGACCGCGCAAGCGCTCAGGGCGCAGGCGGCAAGCAGGCGTCGGCGGACAAGGCTCGTCATGGAATATTGAGACGGAAGGAAAACGTCTCATTGTAGACGCAGGCGTCCGGCCGCCGATGACGTCGGAATGTCAGCGCGCCGCCGCCTCCGCGAGCGCGGCTACGCCGCTGACGGGCTTCATGGCGTCGGCGTCGAGCCCGTGACGCGCGCGCAGATATTCCGTCGCGTTATAGGAGAGCCACGCGCGGCCGTCCGCGTCTTCCCACGACAAAACCTTGAGCGGCAAATCGAGCGCGGCGGTCGGCACGGCCTGCATCAGCGGCGTGCCCGCCTGCGGATTGCCGAACACGAGCAACTGGCTCGGCGGCATCGTGAGGCCGGCGCGGGCGGCGTCGCCGCTGAAGTCGATGCGCGCGAAGAGCATCAGTCCGCGCGCGCGGATCAGCGCTTCGAGTTTGTCGGCGGTGGCGATGGCGCCGTGCGCGCTCGCAATCGTGACGACGCCGTTATCGGTCGGCCCGGTGGACATATCAACGCTCCGTTTGCTTGCCCCACGCGAGCGCGACGAAAGCCGTGCACAGCGCTTCCATGCCGAGCGCGTCTTCATCGTCGAAGCGGTTCGGCACGGGGCTATCCACATCCCATACGCCGATCAGCGCGCCATCGCTCGCGACGAGCGGCACGACGATCTCCGAACGCGACGCCGAATCGCACGCGATATGCCCGGGAAACGCATGCACGTCCGGCACGACCTGCGTGCGCCGCTCACGCGCCGCCGTGCCGCAGACGCCGCGTCCGAGCGCGATGCGCACGCACGCCGGCTTGCCCTGAAACGGCCCGACGACGAGCTCCGTGCCATCGAAGAGATAGAAGCCGGCCCAGTTGAGATCGGGCAGCGAGTGATAGACGAGCGACGAAAAATTCGCGGCATTGGCGATGAAGTCGCTTTCATCGGCGATGAGCGCGCGGGCTTGCTGCAGCAGCTCGTCGTATTGCGCGGCCTTGCTGGCGTGCGTGGCTTGGGAAATCGAGAACATGAAACGGCGAAGGAAGTGTCGAAAAGTGTCGCCGACGATAGCACATCGATCCGCCGGGCGCTTCGCCGCGCGCCGCCCGTCGAAAGCTGGTTTATCGCCGTCCGTAAGCTCGGCGGAAAGCATCGGCGCGCGGCTTGGCACTGCCGGTTGCATCGCCTAGTGTGGAAGCGCACCGGGTCCGCGATTTGCGACCTCAACGCATCGCGCCTCATGCGACCGCTTCCTCAATACATACTTAAAAAGCAGCTCCGGGATTTCCCTCCTTTACTTCGATGCGCCGTCGGTCTTAAATAAATCAACTTGATTTAATTAATGGCCGCGACTCGATGGCCGTCCTTCGGAGACAGCGCGTGAAATCCCCAAGCGGCAGAGGAAGCAACTCCGCAACCGTGCGCCGGTACAACGAGCGCCTGCTGTTGCAGGCGCTGCGGCGCGCCGAGCCGGCATCGAAAGCCGAACTCGCGCGTCACGCGAATCTGACGAGCACGGCGGTCGGCAGCATCGTCGAGTCGCTGGAAAATGCGGGACTGATCGAATACACCGGCCGCCGTCTCGAAGGCCAGCGCGGCCAGCCCGCGTCGCTGATCCGGCTCGATCCGCGCGGCGCGTTCGGTATCGGCGTGCGGCTGGATCGCACGGGCATCGAGACGGTGCTCGTGAATTTTGCCGGCGACGTGCTCGCGCGCAGCGCACTCGACGCCGTGCTGCCGCATCCGGCCGAGGCGCTTGAGATCGTGCGGCGCGATATCGCGAAGATGCTCGGCCTGCTCTCGGCCCCGGAGCGCGAGCGGCTGGCGGGCGTCGGCATCGCGCAGCCGTTCAATCTCGGCAGCTGGCTGCGCGAACTCGGCCTGCCCGCCGAAACCTTCCGCGCCTGGGACGAAACCGATTTCGCCGATGAACTCGGCCGCGCGCTGTCGCTGCCGGTTTTCAGCGAAAACGACGGCAACGCCGCCGCGACCGCCGAACTCTTCTACGGTCACGGCCGCAGTTGCGACGACTTCGTTTATCTCTTTCTCGGCTCGGCGATCGGCGGCGGCATCGCGATCAACGGCGACTGTCTGCGCGGCGCGTCGGGCAATGCGGGCGACATCGGCGTGATTCCCGTGCCGCCGAGCCGCCTGCCGTCCGCGCCGCAACCCGCGGGACCGTGGGACATCCTGCTGTCGCGCGCGTCGCTGAACGCGCTCGTGCGGCATCTCCACTACTGCGGCGCGGCGGCGGACAACCGCATCGACTTGCAGGCGTGCATCGAGCAGCGTCTTCCGGCTGTAGACGAATGGATCGACGACTGCATCGAGGCGCTCGCGCCCGCCCTGCGCGCGACGCTCTGCGTGCTCGACGTGCCGCTGGTCGTGATCGATGCCGATATCGACGGCGGCCTGCTCGACCAGCTCGTCAAGCGCCTCTCGACGACGCTTACCGCCAACGCGCCCGAAGCGCGCGGCACCCCGACGCTCGTGCGCGGCTCCTTCGGCCCGGATGCGGGCGCGATCGGCGCGGCCACGTTGCCGATGTTCTTCAACTTCTCACCGCGCGCGGCGATTCGCCACGCGGGCATCAAAACCCAAGAGGTGAACCATGCCGCATGACCCTTCCACCCGAACGCCGCTTCTGGAAATGCGCGGCATCAGCAAGACCTTTCCCGGCGTGCGCGCGCTCAACGACGTGCGCCTGTCCGTCTATCCCGGCGAAGTGCATTCGTTGATGGGCGAAAACGGCGCGGGCAAGTCCACGCTGATGAAGATCCTGTCGGGCGCGTATCAGGCCGACGCGGGCGGCCAGATTCTCATCGACGGCAAGCCGGTCACCATCGACGGGCCGCTCGCCGCGCGCGCGCTCGGCGTCGCGGTGATCTATCAGGAACTGAGCCTCGCGCCGAATCTTTCCGTCGCGGAGAACATCCACGCGGGACGCGAGCTGCGGCGCAACAGGCTGGTCGATCGCAAAGGCATGGAGCGCGGCTGCGAGGATGTGTTGAAACGCCTCGGCGCGAGCTTCAAGCCGCATACGCTCGTCGGCGATCTGTCGATCGCGGAGCGGCAACTCGTCGAAATCGCGCGCGCCGTGCATGCACATGCGCGCATCCTCGTGATGGACGAGCCGACCACGCCGCTTTCGTCGCGCGAAACCGATCGTCTCTTCGAGCTCGTGCGCACGCTGCGCGCGGAGGGCATCGCGATCATCTACATCAGCCACCGGATGGCGGAGATCTATGAGCTGTCGGATCGCGTCTCGGTGCTGCGCGACGGATCGTACGTCGGCACGCTGATGCGCGAGGAACTGTCCGCCGACAGCCTCGTGAAGATGATGGTCGGCCGCGATATCTCCGGCTTCTACAAGAAGCAGCACGCGCCTTACGATCCGGGCAACGTCGTGCTGTCCGTGCGCGATATCGCCGACAACAATCGCGTGAAAGGATGCAGCCTCGACCTGCACAAGGGCGAAGTGCTGGGCATCGCGGGACTGGTCGGCGCGGGCCGCACGGAGCTTGCGCGCCTCATCTTCGGCGCGGAGGAAAAGGCGCGCGGCGAAGTGTCGATGCACGGCAAGCCGGTGAAACTGCGCACGCCGCGCGACGCAATCGACGCGGGCCTCGTCTATCTCACCGAAGACCGCAAGGGCCAGGGCCTCTTCCTCGACATGAGCGTGCGCGACAACATCAACATCACGGTCGCCGGACGCGACGCGAAAGCGGGCGTGATGGATCTGCCGCGCGGCAACACGCGTGCGAAGGACGCGATCGCCGCGCTCACCATCCGCGTGCCGAACATGCGCGTGAACGTAGGCGCGCTGTCGGGCGGCAATCAGCAGAAGGTGCTGCTGTCGCGTCTGCTCGAAACGAAGCCCGAGGTGCTGATCCTCGACGAGCCGACACGCGGCGTCGATATCGGCGCGAAGTCGGAGATTTATCGAATCATCAACGATCTCGCGCGCTCGGGCGTCGGCGTGATCGTCATCTCGAGCGAGCTGCCGGAAGTCATCGGCGTGGCGGACCGCGTGCTCGTGATGCGCGAAGGCAAAATCGCGGGCGAACTCGGCGGCCATTCCGGCAAGCCGATTTCGCAGGAAGGGATCATCGAACTGGCGACGGGCTCGAAGGTCGCGCTCGATCAGGCGGCGTAAGACACCAAGGAATCTGGAGAGAGACATGGCTAACACGACGAAACACCACGACACGGGCACCACGCCGGTTGCGAAGGCGGAAAGCACATCGCAACGACAGAACCGCATCGAACATCGCGAGCGCATGCAGGTGCTGATGCGAACCGCGGGTATGCTGCCCGTCCTGATCCTGCTGTGCATCGGCTTCGGCGTCGTGACGGACGGCTTCTTCAGCTTCCAGAATCTGTCGATCGTCACGCAGCAAGCTTCGATCAACATCGTGCTCGCAGCGGGCATGACCTTCGTGATTCTCACGGGCGGCATCGACCTGTCGGTCGGTTCCGTGCTGTCGGCGGCGGCGGTCACCGCGCTGCTCGCGTCGAATATTCCGGGCTGGGGATGGCTCGGCATTCCGGCCGCGCTCGCAGTCGGCCTCGGCTTCGGCGTCGTCAACGGTCTCCTGATCGCGCTCCTGAGACTGCCGCCGTTCATCGTGACGCTCGGCTCGCTCACCGCGGTGCGCGGCATCGCGCGGCTGATCGGCCACGACACGACCATCTTCAATCCGCAACTGTCGTTCGCGTTCATCGGCAACGACACGCTCTTCGGCGTGCCCTGGCTCGTGATCATCGCGATTGCGGTCGTGATCGTGTCGTGGTTCGTCCTGCGCCGCACGGTGCTCGGCCTGCGCATCTATTCGGTCGGCGGCAATCCGGAGGCGGCGCGTCTTTCGGGTATCAAGGTGTGGGGCATCCAGCTCTTCGTCTACGCGATCTCGGGCTTGCTCGCGGGTCTCGGCGCGGTGATGTCCGCCGCGCGTCTCTATGCCGCGAACGGCTTGCAGCTCGGCCAGTCGTATGAACTCGATGCGATCGCCGCGGTGATTCTCGGCGGCACGAGCTTCGTCGGCGGCGTGGGTTCGATCGTCGGCACGCTGGTGGGCGCGCTCATCATCGCGGTGCTGACGAACGGCCTCGTGCTGCTCGGCGTGTCGGATATCTGGCAGTACATCATCAAGGGCCTCGTGATCATCGGCGCGGTGGCGCTCGATCGTTACCGTCAGCGCGGCTCGGCTCGCACCTGATTCCCGCTATCCGGGCGCACTCGGTCCGCGTGCGCCCGCTCTCGAAAAAAGGACCAACTGGAGACAACAACATGCGCAAACACAATAAGCTTTTCGCCAGCGTCGCACTCGCTCTCGGATTCACCCTGTCGCTGTCGGCGCACGCCGCCGACAAGCAGTTGAAGTCCGTCGGCATCACGGTCGGCTCGCTCGGCAACCCGTACTTCGTCACCATCTCGCGGGGCGCGGAAGCGAAGGCCAAGTCGATCAACCCGAACGCCAAGGTGCAGGCGGTGTCGTCGGACTACGACATGAACAAGCAGTTCACGCAGATCGACAATTTCATCTCGGCGCACGTCGATCTGATTCTGCTCAACGCCGTCGATCCGAAGGCGATCGAGCCGGCGGTGAAGAAAGCGCAGAAGGCGGGCATCGTCGTGATCGCGGTCGATGTCGCGGCGGCGGGCGCGGACGCGACCGTGCAGACCAACAACGTGCAGGCCGGCGAAATCTCCTGCGATTTTCTGGCGAAGAAGCTCAACGGCAAGGGCAACGTCGTGATCGAGAACGGGCCGCAGGTATCGGCGGTGATCGATCGCGTGAATGGCTGCAAGACCGTGCTCGCGAAGAATCCGGGCATCAAGATCCTGTCCGACGATCAGGACGCGAAAGGCTCGCGAGAAGGCGGCATGAACGCGATGCAGGGTTATCTCACGCGCTTCCCGAAACTCGACGGCGTGTTCGCGATCAACGATCCGCAAGCGATCGGCACGGACCTCGCGGCGAAGCAGCTGCATCGGAACAACATCGTGATTACATCGGTCGATGGCGCGCCCGATATCGAAACGGCGCTCAAGTCCGACACGATGGTCCAGGCATCGGCGAGCCAGGATCCGTGGGCGATGGCGCAGCAGGCGGTCAGCGTCGGCTATGACCTGATGAACGGCAAGAAGCCGAGCAGCACGACGATCCTGCTGCCGTCGACGCTCGTCACGCGCGAGAACGTCGGCAGCTACAAGGGCTGGTCGTCGCCGCGCTAACGCAGCGTCATTTGATCGGCACTATGCGCAGCGCGCTCGGCTTGTCCGGCGCGCTCGACCGGTCCACCGCGATCAGCCGTTTGCGCGCGACATCCACCGCGACGCCGCGCGGCGCTTCGAAGCCGTCGGCGACGACGGTGGCCCGGCCGCGCGTCGAGAAGCTGCACACGGCGTGCGCGCCGCACTTCGTGTAGAGCGTGCCGTCGGGTGACGCGGCCATCAGGTCGGGCGCATCGACGGTCGCGAAGACATCGCTCGCGGGCACGGGCGCGCTCGCCGCCCGCGCCGCCTGCAAATCCACTTTGTAGATGCGATTCGCGGCCTGATCGCTGACGTAGAGCATGTCGCCGACCGCCGCGAGCCCGACGGGCTTCTCCAATCCGGTGACGATGTCGCGCTCGATCATCTGCCGGGGCGCCGTGCCGCGCGTGATCACGCTGACGCCGCCTTCGGGTGGCGCGCTGCCTTCCTTCACGAACCAGCTCGACAGAAACGTGCCGCTGTCGAGCACGAGCAGACCGAGACGCCGCCGCGCGGAATTCGTGTCCGACGCGAGCGCGACCTGGCCGCTCGGCGCGACATCGAAGACCGCGGCCGCCGTGCCGAAGCCGAATTGCTCGACGAGCAGATGTCCGTTCGGCGCGAACGCGATCTGGCTCAAGCCGGTGCGCTCGCCCGCGGCCGCCGGAATGCGCGCATAGACCGAGAACGCGGGCGCGTCATCGTCGCCGATATGCGTCGTCATCACGATGCCGTTGGTCCTGTCATCGGTGACGAACACCGCGCCGTCCGAATCGCGCACCGCAACGCCGTTCGGCGTGCCCGCGAGCGGCACTTTCTGCGCGGTCGTGCCGGGCGCGACCGAGCCGCACGCCGCGAGGAAAACCGATACCGCGATTGCCGCCATCAGGCGCCGATTCATGCGCTTCTCCCGTCGATAAGCCGAAGATCATGTCCGATATGCCGCGAGAAACATGGCATCGCGCCGGACGTCGTAATATATTCGGAGACATAACGCTGCTCAAGGCCACATTCATGGACCTCGCATACTCGATTCCTTCGCCGTCGATCGCCGCTCAACCCGTTGTCGTCGAGATCGGCGGCGCGGTGCAAAGGCCGCTCACGCTCGATCTTGCCGCATTGCGCGAATTCGCGTGCGCGAGCATCGAGCCGTTCGACCTCGTGTGCTTTTCGACGGGCCGCTACATCCGTCCGATGGGAAGCTATCGCGGCGTGCAGTTGCGCGCGCTGCTCGACGCGGCGGGCGTGCGCCGCCCGGACAACACGGATTTCAAGCGCACCGTGTTTCTCGCGCACGCGCACGACGGCTATGCCGTGACGTTTTCGTGGCACGAGCTGTTCAATACGCCGATCGGCGCGCAGGTGATCATCGCGTATGAGTGCGCGGATCGCGAACTCGGCATCGAGGATGGCCTGCCGGTGCTCGTGTCGGGCGCGGACACGGTGCACGCGCCGCGCCACATGAAGCGCCTCGTGCGCGTTGATGCGCACGTGCTCGGCGCGTCGCATCGATGAACGAATCAGCGCGTGCGCTGCTCGCGCACGCCGCCCATCCCGATGCGCCCGATTCCGTGCTGTTCGCGCGGCTCATCGGCGCGCGCGTGGAATCGGGCGATCTGCTTCTGCTCGGCCTCGACGCCGGCGCGCTCTTGCGGCTCATCGGCCGGCATTTTCCCGGCGCGAAGATCGATCGTCCGCCGGGCGCGATGCTCTGGTCGGCGCACTGGCCGTTCGTGCGCGATCTGCGCGGCCTCCTGATGTGGCACGACCGCACGGCGGCGCGGCATCGGGAAGACGCGGTGTGTCTCGCGGCGATCATTTCCGCCGCGTCGCTGCGGCCCGATCATCTGTGGCGCGATCTCGGCCTCGCCAGACGCGACGACGTCACCGACATGCTCGGGCGTCACTATCCCGATCTCATCGCGCGCAATGTCGCGAATTTGCGCTGGAAGAAGTTTCTCGCGCAGGAAGTCGCGCACGCGCGAGGTGAAGCGCCGACCTGCGCGCCGGGCTGTCCCGGATGCGAGGATTACGCTTTCTGCTATCCGGACAACCGATAACGCCGACGGCTCCTCCGTGAAACGCCCGTCCGATTTCCTTCGTGTATTCTCTCGGGCATGGCGACGACCCAGAAAACCACCGCAAGCGCAAAGGTCACTGACACGGCGAACCAGCCCGCCGAAGTGCGCTTTCGCATACGCATCATGAAGGGCGAAACGATCGCGATCGGTCCGGGCAAGGTTTCGCTGCTGGAAGCGGTGCGCAAGCACGGCTCGATATCGGCGGCGGCGCGCAGTCTCGACATGTCGTACCGGCGTGCGTGGCTGCTCATCGACGAGCTCAATCGCGCGCTCAAATCGCCCGCGACCATTTCCGAGCAAGGCGGCCAAAGCGGCGGCGGCTGCGTGCTGACGCCGGTCGGCGAGAGCATTGTCCGGCTTTATCGCGATGTCGAAGCGCAGGCGCAAGCGGCCTGCGCCGGGCAGATCGAATCGCTCACGCAGTTGCTCAAGCCTTAACCGTGACGCAGGCAGAATGCGGAGGGCGGCGGCGCGCTCGCGTGCGTGTTCTGCGCGCTCGCGGTCAGCCGCGCGACGAATTCCACGAAACTCGCGACGCTCGCCGTGCGCAGCGGCGAATACTCGACGCCATGCCGCTCGCAGACGCGCTTCAGCATGCTCATCGAATCATGATCGATGCAGTCGACGGGAAAGAGCACCACATCCGCGTTAGGCAGCGCGGCCGCGAGTAGCCCCTTGCGATCCTCGATGCCGCCGTCGTGAACGATCAGCTCACCGCCCGCCGTCGCGACCAGCGCCTTCAGCACCGCATTCGAATTCGGCCTTCCGCCGACATAGACAACGCGCTTCCCACTCACCCAATCGATGCCGCGGCGGCGCGCGCCGGGTTGATCGTCGGCATCGAGCGTCGCGCGTTCCAGCGCCGCGCATTCGGCCTGCACCACCTTCAAGAGCGCCTGCGCTTCGCCGAGCTTGTTGCGCAACGCGCGCGTCTGTTCCTCTTCGGACAGCGCGCGCTGCTCGGCGGCCTCGCGGCGGCTCGTGTGCAGCGCGAGGCGACGCTCGCCGTCCTCGACCTTTTCGCGCAGACGCTCGACTTCCGATTCGATATCGATGGCCGACCGGTCCGCCTTGCGTTGCCCGAGCGCGGCGAGCTGCAGCGCGTGCTCGTTCGATTGCCTGACGGACGCATCGCGTTCCGCGCTCAATTCGAGCAGACGCGCCTGCTGGCGCTCGATCTTTTCCCTGAGTTCCTGATTCTGCGATTCCAGCGCGACAAGACGCCGGATATCCGCGCGATTCGCCGCGCCGACCAGATGCGACAGCATGTGCAGCTCGCCGAACGCCGACTGCCGCACTTCGATGCTCGCGTGCGGATGCGACATCAGCGCCCAGTACGCGGGCGGAATATCGCCGGATTTCAGCGCGTCGTTCCACAAATCGAGCAGCGTCTGCGGATCGCGCGCGGCGTCGAAACGGCGGATCGCGCCGGCATAGCGTTCGTCGAGCGCCTTGTTCAGCGCCTTCGCGCCCGGGCCGCCCGCAATCGCGAGTTCGACGGCCGCATGATGAATCTCGAGATCGCTTGCGTGATGACGGTCGAGGTCGGTGAACTTCGGCACGAGCTTGCGCAGTTCGCCCGTCGAAAGACAGGTGCCGATGACCGAGCAATGCAGATGCGAATCCAGTTCCGCGAGACGCGCGCGACGGCGGGACGTGCGCAGATCGGCCTCGGTCGGCTGACAGCATGCGTCGCGTGCGCCGAGCGCGCTCGTGCGGGCAAGTTGAAACGGAGGGGTCTGCATGATCACCTCGTGCTCGATCGGCTGGCCTGACGTGCCTCGTAATATACCACTGAATATAGCGACGGCAAAAAGACGGAGCGGCGCACCGAACGCGGGCCATATCCCGCGCGCACCATGCGGACAGGGCGTATCCTACGACTTCGGCGCGCCGGCCCGGCCTGCGAAGGCCGCATCCGCGAGACATGCGACGCCTGACGTTTCCAATCGCGAGAAATCGCTCACAAGGAGAATCTGAATGGCCAGGGTTGAAGTCAAGGTTCCGCAGCTTTCCGAATCCGTCACCGAAGCGACGATGTTGCCGTGGAAGAAGAAAGCGGGCGACGCCGTGGCGCAAGACGAAATCCTCGTCGAACTGGAAACGGACAAGGTGGTGCTCGAAGTGCCCGCGCCCGCCGCCGGCACGCTCGCGGAAGTGGTGAAGAAGGAAGGCGACATCGTTCACGCGGACGAATTGCTCGCGATCATCGATACGGAAGCGAAGGCTTCCGCCGCCGCGCCCGCCCCCGCTCCGGAAAAACCCGCCGCGCAACCTGCTCAACCGGCGCAGCCTGCCGCAGCCGCAGCCGCACCCGCGTCCACGCCCGCCGCCGCTTCAGGCCAAAAGGCCGACTTCGATGTCATCGTCATCGGCTCCGGCCCCGGCGGCTATATCGCCGCGATCCGCGCCGCGCAACTGGGCCGCAAGGTCGCGTGCGTCGAGGAATGGATCAACCACGCCGGGAAGCCGAAGCTCGGCGGAACGTGCCTGAATGTCGGCTGCATTCCGTCGAAGGCGCTGCTTGCGTCGAGCGAGCAATTCGAGAAGGCGCAACTGCATTTCGGCGATCTCGGCATCACGATGGACAACCTTGCCGTCGATGTCGACAAGATGGTCGGGCGCAAGGAAGCGATCGTCGAGAAGATCACGGGCGGCGTCGAATTCCTGTTTCGCAAGAACAAGATCACGTGGCTCAAAGGTCACGGCAAGCTCGCGGGCAAGGACGGCGCCAACTTCAAGATCGACGTGAGCGGCGACGGCAAGAGCGAAAGCCACACCGCGCAGCATGTGATCATCGCGACGGGTTCGAAGGCCCGTCATCTGCCGAACGTGCCGGTGGACAACAAGATCGTCTCCGACAACGAAGGCGCGCTCGCCTTCACCTCCGTGCCGAAGAAGCTCGCCGTGATCGGCGCGGGCGTGATCGGGCTGGAACTCGGCTCCGTGTGGCGCAGGCTCGGCGCGGAAGTGACGATACTCGAAGCGCTGCCCGAGTTCCTCGGCACGACCGATGCCGCATTGCAAAAGGAAGCCGCGAAGCTCTTCAAGAAGCAGGGCCTGACGATTCACCTCGGCGTGAAAATCGACGGCGTGCAGACGACGGATTCGAGCGTCTCCATTTCGTACCAGGACAAGGACGGCAACGCGCAGACGCTGGAGGCGGATCGCCTGATCGTGTCGATCGGCCGCGTGCCGAACACAGACGATCTCGGCCTCGATTCCATCGGCCTGTCAGCGGATGAGCGCGGCTTCATTCCCGTCGACGGCCATTGCGCGACGAAAGTCCCCAACGTCTACGCGATCGGCGATGTCGTGCGCGGCCCGATGCTCGCGCACAAGGCCGAAGACGAAGGCGTGCTCGTGGCGGAGATCATCGACGGGCAGAAGCCGCACATCGACTACAACTGCATTCCGTGGGTGATCTACACGCATCCGGAAATCGCGTGGGTCGGGCAGACCGAGCAGGCGCTGAAGGCCGAAGGCCGCGCGATCAAGGCCGGCCAGTTCCCGATGCTCGCGAACGGCCGGGCGATGGGCATCGGCGAAACGGACGGCTTCATCAAGATCATCGCGGATGCGCAAACCGACGAGATTCTCGGCGTGCACATCATTTCCGCGAACGCGTCGGATCTGATTGCCGAAGCGGTCGTGGCGATGGAATTCAAGGCGGCGAGCGAGGATATCGGGCGCATTTGCCATCCGCATCCGTCGTTGTCGGAAGTGATGCGCGAGGCGGCGCTGGCGGTGGACAAGCGCGCGCTGAATATTTAAACGCGCCTCGGCATCCACACGCGCAGCAGCGAGTAAAGCCGGTCGACGTCGATCGGCTTTGCCAGATAATCGCTCGCGCCCGCCGCGAGACATTGCTCCTGATCGTCCTTCATCGCCTTCGCCGTGATCGCGATAATCGGCAGCTTCCTGAAACGCGCGTCCTCGCGGATGCGCCGCGTCGCTTCGAGTCCGTCCATGCCGGGCATCATCACGTCCATCAAGATGACGTCGATGTCCGGATGCCTGTCGAGCGCTTCGATCGCCTCGAAACCGTTACGGCCGATATCCACCTTCAGCCCCTGATGCTCCAGCGCGCTCGATAGCGAGAAGATGTTGCGAATATCGTCATCGACGAGCAGCACGCGGCGGCCATCCAGCACGCGATCGCGCGAGCGCGAGACGTGCAGCATCGCCTGGCGATCCGCCGACAGATCCGTTTCGACCTTGTGCAGGAACAGCGTCACTTCATCGAGCAGGCGCTCCGGCGAGCGCGCGCCCTTGATGATGATCGACTGCGAGTAGCGCATGAGTTCCGCTTCCTCGTCGTGCGTGAGATTGCGGCCCGTGTAGACGATCACCGGCGGGAACGAATACGCGTCGATGCCGGCCATCTGCCGCAGCAGGTCGCCGCCCTGCATGTCGGGCAGCTTCAGGTCGATGATCATGCAGTCGAAGATCGTCGTCTTCAGCAGTTCGAGCGCGTCGCGGCCGAACTCGACCGGCGTGATTTCCACGTCCGCATCGCTGATCAGCTCGACGATGCTCTGACGCTGCCGCGCATCGTCCTCGACGAGCAGCACGCGCTTGATCTTCTGGCTGCTCTTCTCTTCGAGCCGCTGGAAGATCGCCGTCAGTTGCTCGCGCGTGGTCGGCTTCACCGCGTAGCCGATCGCGCCGAGATGCAGCGCGGCCTCGCTTCTGTCCGATGCCGACACGACATGCACCGGAATATGCCGCGTCTTCGGATTCGCCTTCAGTTCCTGCAAGACCACGAGCCCCGAGCGATCCGGCAGGCCGATGTCGAGCAGGATCGCGTTCGGGGCGCTGTCCTGCGCGAGCTTGAGCGCTTCGCCCGCTGTCCCGCTCACGATGCAGCGATAGCCCAGTTCGTGCGCGAGATCGAGCAGCACCTGCGCGAAGTCCGGTTCGTCCTCCACGACCAGAACGAGGCGGCGGCCGGGTGCGGCGTCGGCGCGATCGTCGTCGATGACGTGGATCACTTCGATCGGCTGCTCGGCCGGCAGCTTTGCTTCGATGGCGACGGACGCCGGCGCCTGCTCGACCGTTCCCGGCAACGCGGCCGCGCCGTAAGCGATGGGCATCGTCAGCGTGAACGTGCTGCCCGTGCCCTGCGCGCTGCGCACCGCGATATCGCCGCCGAGCAGATGCGCGAGGCTGCGCGAAATCGACAGCCCGAGACCCGTGCCGCCGTAATGACGGCTCGTGGTGCCGTCGGCTTGCTGGAACGCTTCGAAGATCGCTTCGAGCTGGTCCGGCGCAATGCCGATGCCCGTATCCGTCACCACGAACTGCACTGCGCCCTCGCCCGCGCGCCTGAGCACGAGCGACACCGCGCCCGCGTCCGTGAACTTCACCGCGTTCGACAGCAGGTTCCTCAGAATCTGTTCGAGACGCCGGAAATCGGTCGTGAGCGTCGGATAGTCGTCGATATCGTTGCGCAGTTCGAGCCTGAGCTTCTTCTGCCGGGCGAGCGGCTCGAACGTGCGCGAGAGCGTGTCCATGATCCGCTGCAACGGCACGTCTTCGATATGCAGATCGAGCTTGCCCGCCTCGACCTTCGAGAGATCGAGAATATCGTTGATGAGATTGAGCAGATCGTTGCCCGCGGAATAGATGGTCTGCGCGTACTTGATCTGGTCGTTCGTGAGATTGCCGGCCTTGTTCTCGGAGAGCAGCTTCGCGAGAATCAGCGAGCTGTTGAGCGGCGTGCGCAGTTCGTGCGACATGTTCGCGAGAAACTCGGATTTGTAGCGGCTCGCGCGCTGCAGCGCCTCGGCGCGCGTTTCCAGTTCGCCCTGCGCGGCGTTGAGCGCGACGTTGCGTTCGTCGAGCACGCGCGCCTGCTCGGCGAGCTGATCGTTGGTCTGCTCCAGCTCCGCCTTCTGATTCGCGAGATAGACCTGCGCCTGCGAAAGCGCCGTCGTCTGCTGTTCGAGTTCCTCGTTGGTCGTGCGCAGTTCTTCCTGCTGCATCTGGAGTTCTTCGTTCAGCTGCTGCGTTTCTTCGAGCACGTGCTGCAGACGCTCGCGATACTGCGCCGCCTCCACGTAATCGCCGATATTGCCCGCGATCGTCTTCAGGAACTGCTGGTCGCGCTCGGTCAGCGTGTGCATCGCGCCGAGTTCGATCGCGCCGTTCGCCTGGCCTTCGTTTTCGATCGGCACGATGACGAGGCTCGCGGGCACGCTCGCGCCAAGCGCCGACGTCACCTTCCAGTAGCCGGCGGGCACGTCGTTCATGCTCGTCAGCTTGCGCGCGTGCACCGCCTGTCCGACGAGGCTCTTCACGCCCGCGAGCGAATCGGGAACCGGTGCGCTGTCGGGATCGAAGCCGAAGCTCGCGGTACGCTTCAATGCGCCATCGTTTTCGCGGACGTAGAACGCGCCGATCGACACCTTCAGATAGTCCGCGAGGAAATCGAGAATCGTCCGGCAAAGCTGATCGAGCGATTGCTGGCCGATCACCTTTTCCGCGAGTTGCGTCTGCCCTTCGTTCAGCCACGCCTGCTCCTGCAGCGCGCGCGTCTGACGCTCCTGTTCGCCGATCGCGGCGCCGAAGGCACTGGAAAGCTGCATCAGCTCGCGCCTGCCGAAGATCGCGAGAATCACGGACAGCGTCAGGCTCAAAAACAGAAACACGGCGACGGTGATGGTCGTCAACTGCTTCGCCGATTCCACGCGCTGCAGCCGCAAGGTCTGCTCGATGTTGAGAAACGCGGCGAGTTCGCGCTCGGTTTCCGCGCGTTCGGCCGAGCCGCGTCCCGCGCGCACGAGCGCGACGGAATCCTGGGCGTGGCGGCGCGCGTCGATCAAGCCGTCGGCGACCTTGTCCCATTGCGCCTGCAACGCGCGAATGCGGATCAGGCGATCGACTTGCGGCGCGTTATCGGAGACGAGATCGGCGAGCGTGTCGATATCGGCGCCGAGCTTCGGTTTCGCGGTTTCATAGGGCGCGAGAAACGCTTCGTCGCCCGTGATCAGATAGCCGCGAATCGCGCTTTCCTTTTCGCTGACGAGCCGTCCGAGTTCCTGCGCGTTACCGATCACGCGTTCCGAATGCTCGACCCAGTTGATGCCCGACAGCAGATACAGCACGAGCACGACGAACGCGATCGCCGTGACGAGTCCCGTTCCGAGCGGCAGCGCGATGTTGCGAAAGAGAATGCGACGAAAACTGGCCTCGTCGACACCGGACCGCAATGGCATAGACAGCTCCGAGTAAGCGTGAACGTCGCGCGCCGGGCCGATGTCTCGAACAGCCCTTATGACGGCGACAATCGCGAAAGTTGTAGTTATTGTTTCAGCCGCTGCGCATCATACCCGGTTCGGTTCCGCGCCGTGACGGGCTTCGGGCATGTTCGTGAAAGGTAGCACTGTAGCGCTTTTCGGCACGTTCGTTCGGATGCTTTCATGCTGCTGAACGTTTGAGCGGCCCGCCTTACAATGAATCCGCGACATTCGATACGCATGCCGCCGCGGCCACGAGCAAGGCATCATCGGCCCGGGAAGTGATTGCTGGTTGCTTGTTGATCAATCGATCCATGGAGAGGATATGAAAGCAACGTTTGGCAGCAAACTCGCCGTCTCGTTGATGGTGGCCGCTTTCGGCGTGACGGCCGCGCCGCTCGCGAGCGCGCAGGACAGCGCGACGACCGCCACCGGCACGACGCAAGCCGCGCCGGCCACGAAGGCGGACAAGAAGGCCGCACGCAAGCAGGCACGCGCGAAGAAAAACGCGGAGCTGAAGAAGCTGGAAGATGCGGGCTACAACCCCGCGAAGAACGACGACGCGAGTTATCCGCAGGACATTCAGAACGCGCAGAAGAAGGCGGGTATCGGAGTGGGTGCCAGTCAGTAGGTTGTTGTTTGAAGCCGCTTCGGTCGTGAGCGATCGGGGCGGTGTTTTGCTCTCCTCCGCAGTTCCCCCTCTTTCCCCTCCTTCGAATCCCGCGCCTCACACGCGCGGCGACTTATTTTTTCCCAATTGCGTTTATTAATTATAGATACATATAATAAACCAGCGTCGAAACCGGCGGGCCCCCGCTTCGCGTGAACACCGGCATGTCGCCGGCCCAGTGGCATTCATGGACGGCGCGAGCCGTCGGCAACGAGGAGTTGTACATGTCGCAAGCAGAGCTTCACACTGGCCCGGCATTTCCGCCGCGCGCCGGGCATTCGACGGCATCCGACCGTGGCGATGCGTGGAGCGGGAACGTGCCCGTCGAGGAGTTCATCGACGCGCACCGCTTCTCGCGCTTCCAATGGACGCTGATGGGCGTGTGCTTCCTGATCGTGCTGATCGACGGCATGGACACGGCGGCTATCGGCTATATCGCGCCGGCGCTCGTCAAAGGCTGGGGCATCACGAAGGGCGCGCTCGCGCCCGTACTGAGCGCCGCGCTCTTCGGGCTCGCGGCCGGCGCGGTCGTCTCCGGCCCGGCGGCGGACCGCTTCGGGCGGCGCGCCGTGCTCATCGCCGCAACGGCTTTCTTCGGCGCGATGAGCCTCGCGACCGCATTCAGCGGCTCGATCGAATCGCTCGTCACGCTGCGGTTTCTGACAGGCATCGGCCTGGGCGCGGCGATCCCCAACGCCATCACGCTCGTCTCCGAATACGCGCCCGCGAAAAGCCGCGCGATCATCGTCAACACGACGTATTGCGGCTTCACGGTCGGCGCGGCGCTCGGCGGCTTCATCTCATCGTGGCTGATACCCGCGTTCGGCTGGCATAGCCTCTTCGTCGTAGGCGGCGTGCTGCCGCTCGTGCTCGCATGCTTCGTCGTGATGCTCGTGCCGGAATCGGTGCGCTATCTCGTCGGACGCGGCGCGCCGAAGGAGAAGATCTGGAAGCCGCTCTCGAAGATCGCGCCGCTCGATCTCGCGCGCATCGATTCGTTCCGCCTGTCCGAGCGCGCGCAGACGCACGCGAAGTCGTCGGTCGGCGCGATCCTGTCGCGCAACTATGTCGTCGGCACGCTGATGCTGTGGCTCGTCTACTTCATGGGCCTCGTCATCTTCTATCTGCTGATGAGCTGGATGCCTCTGCTCATGAACGAAGCCGGCTTCACGCCCGAGCGCGCCGCGCTGCTCACCGCGCTCTTCCCGCTCGGCGGCGGCATCGGCACGATCGCGTCGGGATGGCTGATGGATCGCTGCAACGCGAACGTCGTCGTGATGCTCGGGTATCTGCTGACCGCCGTGTTCATCTTCGTGGTCGGTCAGGCGATCGGCAGCATCGGTTTCGTGAGCGCCGTGATCTTTCTCGCGGGCACGACGATGAACGGCGCGCAATCGTCGATGCCCTCGCTCGCCGCAATGTTCTACCCGACACAAAGCCGCGCAACCGGCGTCTCGTGGATGTATGGCGTCGGGCGCTTCGGCGGCATCGCGGGCGTCGCGCTCGGCGGTCTCTTCGCGCAATGGAAGCTCGGCCTGCCCGCCGTCTTCGCGCTGCTCGCGGTGCCGTCCGTGATCGCCGGCATCGCGCTCTTCGTCAAGCTCAAGGCGCATCCGGAAACGGAACACGCCTGATTTTCCGCGGGCCGCCGCATGACGGGCGGCCCGCTTCATTTACCGTAACGACAGGAAGCACACATGACTCAGGAACTGGAATCGTTGACCGGCAAGCTGCATGGTCTGACCGCTGCGATCAGCGTGATCGCGGCGGCGTTGCCGCAACAGGCATCGGCGGATGTGCAGGAGACGCTGCGCGAGATGATCGGCGAAACCGCGTCGTCGGACTTGCCCGGCGCCACGCTCGCATCGATGCATTCGACCATCGCGCAGGTCATCGAATCGATGGAAATCGGCCTGCGACGCTGATACTTGTCAGGCGGCGCGCGCAGTGCGGGGCGTCTTTGGTTTGGTCTTCTTCGCGCTCGCCGATGACGCGCTCGCCTGCGCCTCCAGCCCGCCGACGATGAAGTTCGTCAGCTGTTCGAGCGTCTCGTTCGCGTCCCACGGATCGCACGCGCCCTTGGCGAGCACGTCGAGACGATGGGTGTCGGAGAACGCGTACAGATATGCGCCGATCATCATCGTCACGCGCCAGTAGAGATCTTTCGCCGGGAGGCCGGGCAGCGCGGCGCGCAGGGCTTCGACGTAGGCATCGGTCGAATCGCCATATGCGGTGCTGCGCAGGCTGTACGAAATTTCGGGCGGCTCCGTGTGCAGCCGCGCTTGCAGACGAATGAACGCACGCCCGCCGTCGGTCTTGCGCAGCGCGACGAGCGGCAGCAGAAACGCGCGCACGATGTCGCGCACACTCGCATCCTTTCCGTCGGACAGTTCATGCAGGAGCGTTACGCGCTCCTCGGAGATGAGCATCGCGCGGCGCAGGAACACCTGCTCGAAAAGCTGCTGCTTCGTGCCGAAGTAATACGTGATGAGCGCCTGCGTGACACCGCACGACGCGGCCACTTCCTTGAGCGACGTGCCCGCGTAGCCGCGCTGCGAGAAATCTACCTCGGCTGCATCGAGGATGTTCTCACGCTGATTGATGTTGCCCGTCGGGCGGCCGAGCCGTTTGCGCTTGCTCGACGCGCCATGTGCGCGGACGTGAGTGGTGTCGTCTTTCGTCATGCCTGGGCGGTGCTGCCGATGAAGTGAGAAGCCGCGTCTCGCTTGCGGCCCGGATCGCTTCCTATTTTACGGGCGTTTCAGGCATGCTCCAGCGAATTCGTCTGAAGCGCTGGTTCTCGAGTCGTTTTCTGGAATCGTGTGGCTGCTGGCAGCGTCGATGTGACGCGTTCGATCTCGTCCGAAGCGACCGACGGTGGCCCATGGTCCGTCCGACCGGCGGGCCACCGAAGCCTGCGCTAGTTGCAATATCCCTGCGATCCGAACGTACCGCCGCCCGGCGCCGCGCCACTGCACAGCGTATTCAGCAGCGATGCGATGTTGCCCGACCCATAGTTGCCATAAGTCGCGTTCGGATACTGGGTGTTCTGACGAAACTGCGACGCGTAGTTGTCCTTGTTCGCGTTCGGATCCGCCGATCCCCACGAGGTCACGCCGACGATCGCGAGCGTCGATGAATTGCCCACCGCCGCGCCGCCGGACAGAACCGCATCGCGCGCCCGGAAGTTCACGATCCACGGTCCGCCGCTTGCGCCGCCCGTGAGATTGCTGCCCTGCCAGAGTTGCGATGCGCCGCTGACCGTCGTCGTATAGGTCGGGCCATCGGTGCGCTGCATGATCGCGCCGCCATCGATCAATGCGGGATAGCCGAAGGTCGTCACCGCAGCGGTCTGAAGATTGCCGGTCTTTGGCGTCGATATGAAGGAATAGTTGTTATAGCCATAGTTCAGATAACCGGTGATATCGCCGATGAACTGATTCGATGCGTTCTTCGCTATCACGATGACCGCGATATCGTTGTTGCGCGCCGAGCCCGATCCGGTGTCGGTGCCGTTCGCCCACGTCGATGGCCGGACGAGCCCGGCCCAGGTCCATGTGCCATAAGGCGCGATCTGGGCGGCGGTGGCTCCGGAAGCGCCGTAATGCCCGGGCCTGAATTGCCAGCCCGAGTACAGCGTATTGCCGCTTCCGAACGCCTGAATGCAGTGCGCCGCCGTGACGATCACGCTTCTGCGAATCAGGCTCGCGGTGCAGTATCCGGCGGAGAACGTGAGTTTGCCGATCGCCCGATACGGATAGGTCGTGCTGAGGTAATTCGCGCTGGTAGTGCCGGACGCGCTCTGGTTGCCGTCCTGCACACGGCCTGTCGTATAGGGAATGCCGAAGTCGCCATACGCTCTCGTCTGCGCATTGCTCACGATGCCGCTCTGCGTGTTCACGCCCGCGGGATATGGCTCCGGGCCGGTGTTCGGGACGATCGTGGATGTATCCGGCGGCAGAAGCACATTGACGACCGGCTTGAGACTCGATATATCCGGCGCTGCGTCGCGCGATGCCGCCGGATTCGTATTCACGATGACTTCATCGTCCGCATGTGCGACGTTGGCGCTCGCTAACGCCAGTGCGACTACCGCCGTCGCCTCCACGCAGGCGACTCTTTTCGATCTTTGCATGACACCCTCCGGTTGATGGATACGATGTGTCGGATGAACATCGATCTTCAGTTGTTTTGTATTCCTAATTCTTATGAACATCACTTGGCCGGCAATCAGTGCGACGTTCGTGGTCTGATTCATCGGATGCATGCGGGTCGTTATCGTCTCGTTTCGAACGAAGAAAGCCCGGTTCCGGCACGCGCTTAACTTCGACGAATTCGGGCGCGCACCGCGCAATACGATCAGGAAAGCGAACAATAAATAACTCTAGTTCAAATTTTCGATAACCTCGATCTCGCCTATTTGATCAGCGGATAGGGGCGGTGATTTGCGGCCTCATCGAGAATTGCGGTTCATCGCACAGAGTGCGCTTGACGACACTCCTTCCATACAGATAGCCTACATCCAGCTTTCGAAACAAGCCCACAAGAAGCGCCTCGCATGCGGGGCTTCGGCGCACGCCGCTTCTTCGATGTTCGACGCGCACGGTCGCGATGGCCGTCATTCCCGGCCATGACTTCGGCGAGCGAAGCCGCGACGGGCGCAACCATTCCGGCTCTCCTGATCGTCCGCAAACGTTCTCTGCGCGCTCGCGCACGGCGCGAAACGACGACGCCCTCGTCTCCGGTTCAGTACCGCACAGAAGGCTGCGTACAGCCTGTCATTCTTGCCCCACATCGCGTTTGACTCTCCAGGTGGACGCGTGGCGAAGAAACATTACAAGGGGCACACATGAGTAATCCTAAAAAATTCAAATTGAATACCGCGATCAAACTGAGTGTGATCGTGATCGCGGCGGCCATGTCGAATTTCGCGTCGGCGCAAACGGCGGGAAATCCTTGCGGCAACCAGACTTCCGAGGGGTGTGTGCCGATCGGCCCGAGCGCCGTGATGACGGTTGCAGCGATGGATTCGTCGACGAGCGTATCGCCGTCGACGGAACCGACGGTCGACACGGTGTCGGCGGTCGTGCCCTTGCTCCAGGGCGGGCGCGGCGGCGAGGGATCGGCCGGGGTGAGCTCGGGCGGCGGCAATTCGAGCGGCTCTGGATCGGCGTCCGGATCCGGCTCGGGCACCGGCTCGGGCCAGGGGTCGGCGAGTAGCGGACCGGGCTCGACGGCGGGCGCTGGCGGCACGAACTCGGGCGGCGGCAAGGGTACGGGATCGACGGGAAGTGGAAACGGCAGCTCGGGGCCGGGCGGTGGCAATTCCGGCGGCGATTCGGGTGGAGATTCGGGCGGCGACACCGGTGGCGACGGACATGGCCATGGTCACGGACATGGCCACGGTCATGGCGATGGTGACGGTGACGGCGATGGTCACGGGCATGGCCACGGTCATGGCGGTGGTGATGGCGATGGCCACGGACATGGCCACGGTCACGGCGATGGTGACGGTGATGGCGATGGTCACGGGCATGGTCATGGCCACGGCGATGGCGACGGTGACGGCGATGGCCACGGACATGGTCATGGCCACGGCGATGGCGACGGTCACGGCGATGGTCACGGACATGGTCATGGCCACGGTCACGGCGATGGCGATGGTCACGGCGACGGTCACGGCGACGGTCACGGCGACGGTCACGGCGATGGCCACGGCGACGGTCATGGTGTTGGCCACGGCGACGGTCATGGCGACGGTCACGGCGATGGCCACGGCGACGGTCATGGTGTTGGCCACGGCGACGGTCACGGCGACGGTCACGGCGATGGCCACGGTCATGGCGACGGAGACGGCGGACACGGACACGGTGGTGCTGGCCATGGCGACGGTGGTCACGGCGATGGCGGTCACGGCAACGGCTCGCCTGGCGGTCATGGCGGCGGCAGCGGCTCAGGTAGTGGCCACGGCGGTGGCGGCAATGGCGGCGGCAACGGCGGTGGCGGCAACGGTGGTGGTGGTAGCGGCGGTGGCAACGGCGTTGGTGGCCATGGCGGTGGCGGCAATGGCGGCGGCGGTAACGGCGGCGGCCATGGTGGTGGCGGTAACGGTGGTGGCGGCAATGGCGGCGGCAACGGCGGTGGCCATGGTGGTGGCGGTAACGGTGGTGGCGGCAATGGCGGCGGTAACGGCGGCGGCAACGGCGGTGGCGGTAACGGCGGCGGCCATGGTGGTGGCGGTAACGGAGGCGGCGGTAATGGCGGTGGCGGCCATGGTGGCGGCGGCAACGGCGGCGGCAATGGCGGCGGCGGCAACGGCGGTGGCGGCCATGGTGGTGGCGGCCGCGGTGGTGGCAGCGGCGGTGGTGGCGACGGCGGTGGCGGCAACGGCGGTGGTGGCAACGGCGGTGGCGGCAACGGCGGTGGCGGCAACGGCGGCGGCAACGGCGGTGGCGGCCACGGTGGTGGCGGTAACGGCGGTGGCGGCAGCGGCGGCAACGGCGGCGGCAACGGCGGCGGTGGTCACGGCGGCGGTGGCAACGGCGGTGGCAACGGCGGCGGCGCAGGCGGCAACGGCGGCGGCGCAGGCGGCAACGGCGGCGGCGCAGGCGGCAACGGCGGCGGTGGTCACGGCGGTGGCGGCA